>OJJP01000037.1_pt1 | contig 109643 bp, 109 predicted proteins | sample 1596261 | NCBI WGS metagenome assembly OJJP01 (sample SAMEA4350154, study PRJEB24818) | metagenome | biome: human; feature: gut; material: faeces | place: Denmark | collected 2013-09
TATACAATGATGTGGTTGCCAGACCGCTATCATTGTACCATTAGGAGGTTCTTTCCTTTTCTATAAGATGACTTTTATCTACCCCCAGTTTAACTGGGGGTTTACTCATGCCTTTTCGGCGGACAATCATGGGTTATAGGACAAAATGTCCTATAAGCCGAAATCATTTACTGTCAGAGTACATCATGGCATAGCGGAGCGCATACTCCAATAAAAATCTTTTCCTCAAAACACCTTTCCTCCGATGCCATGTATTTTCCCTGTCTTATGATATCCATTCGTCCATCATAATTTTTTTCGGCCAATTATAATTGATTTTGGACGAAGCATCAAATAACCGGATGAAAACCACTATCCTCATAAGTTAATGGGTAAATGCTTGAAACCTTTTTATTTCCGACATGTTTTCACGTTTCAGTCATTTCCCGGTGTCATCAAAGTTACCATCTCCACGGAAACGGTAATAACCAAACTGGTCACTCTCGTATCTGAAGTCTGCATCCCATGCAAGGAGTCCGTAATCAATTTCTAAACCCTGTACCTTAAATTCAGAAGCTGCGACCTCAAGATAATAAGACGAATCCACATTATCTTTTCCATTAAGGAACCAGCCTACATGATTTATTTCATATGGGATCCAAATCCCCACTCCACGAAGTCGTTTACCTTCTGATCCTGCAAGCAACCCGTATCTTTCGTTACCACGCCCCTTTTCTTTTACCCATGCTTTTGCCTTTTCGAAATTCCTGGTCATTACTATTGGATATGATTGATTCAGGACATTGTAAATACCCTTCGCTTTTTGGGGCTCGTTATCAAGCAATGCTTTAACAGAGTCAGACAGTTTTTCACTACGAAATGATCTTAGCGATACGCTCAGGTGCAGCGATGATTCCGCCTTGTAATTACGGTTCCCGAGCAATTGTCTTATTGATGAGTCGCCTACATATTTATAATCTACCATCTTGTCAGATATACAAATTTCCCATTGATCGTATCCCTTGTTCAATGCCCTAAACCAGTCTTCAATTCCCTCTTCGCCTGTGTATATTTCTTGACCTCCCCCAACAAGGCATATTATAGTCGCCCAATCTTGATGTCGGTCCATTATACTGATTAGAAATTCTGGTTCTGATTGATTAAAGTCAGCAACACCCTTTTTTATTCTCATAAAATCGCTGAGTTGCTTTTCGTCCCAAGCACGCTGTACTTCATCAAATATTGTCACCTTCTCTACAGGCGGCTGATCTGTTGTTAACGCTTCATCCCTGAACTTATGTATTATTTGGATGAAGGCCTTTGTTTCTCTCCTGGCTTTATTCTTTGTAATGCCATCACGAGAAGCTTTATCTCTTGCGAGTGCTTCCTGGAAAACATCGACCAGCGGGCCATTTCCTGGCAAGAAAACAGCATGCTCATCAGCCTCAAATTTGTGTCGTTCATTGGCAATATTCAATCCCGCGAGAGTCTTTCCTGCTCCTGGAACTCCAGTAACAAAACAGATGGCTTTTTTCTTTTTCTCCTTGCATTCATCAATAATCCTGCTTATAACATCTGTAGTTTCAGAAAAATTTTCAGCCCCAGCGTCTGTTCTTGATATCTCTTTAACTGAATGATTTCTGTACAAGGCCTGCGCCGCCTCAATAATTGTAAGCGTCGGTGCATATCCGGAGTTTATCCATTCTTCCATTGTCAAAGGTTTCATCGGCAATTGATTGAGAACCATCTGTATGCATATGTCAATACTATTTTTATTGCAGTGCAATACCTCAGAAATCTAGTCTTCCATTGTAGACAATTCCGGCTCAGCTAATTTTGCCTCAGTTGATACGTTAATAGGAATGATGAATTTATCGTTGCTTGCCTCATGGAAATATTTTAACTCAAGGGCATAGTCCATTACCTGATCATCAGTGGTTTTTTGTATTCTCGATCCCCGACCTTGAATTCAAGTAGAAATATTGTCCCGTCTATTATATGTACAACGTCTACCCTGTGCTCTACACGCGGAATTGTATACTCAAAAGCTATTTCCCCTCGTGCGATCTGAAATGACTGGCTTTTCATGATTGCGATTTCATCACGCCATGCATTCTTTTGAAGGTCTGTTGTTTCAAACTCATCGTTAATCAACAATTATCCCAAAATCCATTCTGAATCTGCCAGTTCAAAATCCTTAATTGTAGAAGAATAATATTCCCGTTTCATGTTTTTACCTTAATCAGTTTCCATTTCTTTTAGAAAAGCAATCAGTTTATCCATTGTATCTTCAAAGTCTTTTTTCTTTAATTGACATTCCCAAACCACATAGACATTCCATCCAGAGGCTTCCAATTGTTCATAGTTATCACCGTCTCTCTTAACGTTTCGTATGATTTTCTCTCTCCAATAATCTTCATTTGACGACGGCCAAACGAACCGAGGGCAGTCATGTTTATGCCAGAAGCAGCCATTAACAAAAATAACCGTTTTATACTTTGGAAGCACAATGTCCGGACAGCCGGGAAGTGTTTTTACATTCTTCCTGTATCTAAAACCTTTAGAAAACAGATACTTCCGAACAGTCACTTCCGGCTTTGTGTCCTTACTTCTAATGTGCGACATGTTTCTGCTCCGCACTTCTTTACTATGAGTATCCGTCATTTGACTCTCTTGCCTTTTCCCTTCTTTAATTGGTCTGCAAGTTTTTGAGCGATGTTCTTGGCCAAAATAGGAGGCACTGCATTCCCAACCTGTTGATATTGTTTATCTTTGGTCCCGACAAATTCAAAACTATCTGGAAAGGTCTGCAACCGGGCTGCTTCCCGCACACTTACTGCTCGATCAATAACAGGATGAACCCACATAGATTTCCTGACATTAACAACTGTTCCGGATGGCTGGTCATAGGCTAATCGCATATAAATAGTATTCTGTGTTCTTGATACATCTGTATAGGTGTTTATTTTCAATTGATCATCCAGAGCATGGAAATTGTCGCCTTGTCTTAAAGCTTTAAACCTATCCATTGCGACATCTGTCGTATTTGTTATGATATGATTTTTGAGCACATTAGTATCACGCAGTTCTCTCGCAAGCTCACTGAGATTATCAACCGCATCTAAAGGAATACCCACATCATCCGAAATGTTCACAATCGGTTCAATTTCTTCTAAATCAGAAATTGCATCGAATACTGTTCTGTAGTTTTTACTTTTAAGTATGCCTTTTGGCAGCTCTGCCTCCTGAGAGATGTCTTTTCTTATTCCAACCATTACAAATCGCATTCTCTTTTGGGGTGCTCCAAAATCTGCCGCATTGAGAACATCCGAAGCGATTGAATAACCATTCTCTCCATCCTGTGAAGTTAACATGGCTTTAAGATAATCTATAACTGCAAATGACCGAATCTTAGCATATAACCCTTTCTTCACAACAAACTCGTCAACAATGATCTGATTAGTCAAAATTTCCAACACATGACTTAACATTCTTTGATACATTATGGCCGGTTCAATCAAAGGTTTCAATTCCGAGGCTTCTATTCTGTGATTATAATAATCTAATAATGCAGAAAATGCCTGGTGATCGGCTGCCTCTATAACAGTCTGTACGACTTCTCTTAAGTGATTCTGAGCTATTCTTCTTAACTTTCTCTCATGTTTTTCTAACGCGTCTGAAAGCTTCGACTGATTTCGATCCGCCTTATAAATAATATTTAGTTCCAAATAATCAAAAGCGTTCCATAGCAGCTGTCTTAGTTCAGCTTCGTTCTGTACTATATCAAGGACCCCTTCAAAAACGAGAACTTCATCGAGCAACGGCACCATCGAGCTTTTTGCTTCAACTGCCCCTGAATTAATGAGCTCGAGGTCATTTTCAGTTAAATAGAACTTATGAACATCAGACCTAAGCATACTAACGTTTTCCATCACAAAGGCCTTTGGTTTAATCTCAAGAATTGCACGGATATATTCCTTCACTAATGCATTATTTTGACTTATTGCATGGTTCCGCTGCCTATTTGCATTTGAGAATCCCTGACAGGGTGGTCCACCAATTACAATGTCGATTTTCCCGTGTTCCCTTTGGATCTCAGCATAATCCGCACCACAAACATCTCCACGAACGTCAACACCCGGATGATTTTTCCTGTATGTAGCCTGCATAGCAGGATTATTTTCAAATGCCACCTTTATGTTATACTTCTGAGTTTGCTGAAATCCTAAGCTCAATCCTCCTGCACCAGCAAACAAATCTATTACGTTAAACATGAATTCCGTTTCCTCCAATTACTTATCAACATTAAATCCTTCTCCAATAGCCTTATGCAGCAAGACCAGAAGGCGTTTTGACTGATAAGCGTTGGGGATTTTTGATGGTATTTTACAGGCAACTGTTAGTGCAGTCACATCAGTTGGAGAAGCCAACCGATTATTTACAGCAAATTCCTCTAATCTCATCCACATCTCAACTGGATAGTTAACCACTTCAGTCTGAGCATATATTTCATTAACTACCTTTTGTTCTTTTTTTGCAGATCTTTGAGCGTCCTTTTCTTCCTTGGTCGAAATTAAACAGTCTTTAAGGTTGTCCGGAAGTTGGAAATTGATCTTTTTTACTTCTGTCCAGCAGGCTTCTCTTTTACACCATTGTGTGACATTAGCAACACCTCGCTTTGGATCAGTGATTTTATAGAGGACGAGTTCTGACAAAGCAAGCAGGCTCGCTTTAACAGTTTCCGGAAGATCCTGCCGATTCCAAATCAACATCAAATCCAAATCATATCCGCTGAATTGTCCTTTAATAAGCCTCCTAAAAAGAGCAACTGTGTAATAAATGATATTGGCACGGTAACCACCCTCATACCAAGACTGTGTAGGTATAGTTCTCTCAAGATATTGGAATATCAACAGAAGAGCAGCCGTCGTTTGGAAATACCGCTCATTAAACTGTTGCTCGTTCAAATTCCATTGATCATCAATGTATTCAGCAAATGCATTAAAGTTAGTTTGTGCGCCCTTACTAACTACATCTGGATGTCCAAGCCATGTGTTTTGGACCTTGGCAAGGTCTGTTTTTTTTATGACCTGTTTCTTTGGATGCTGAAGTTGGAACTGCTTCTTCTTTGCAGGCGTTAAGCGCATCTGTTCCTGCAAATACTGTCCTCGTGCTCTCTCATAGAACCATTTCGTTTCATACTGAGCACCTTCCGTAGCAGGGGCAAAGATCCAACGGGAAATCTGTTCCATTCTTCGATGGAACGGATGTGATGCAAAAAAGTCTGCATCGCTTACCTTATTTTGACTATTGGAGGACCGTGAAATATTGCGAATAAGCTCATCAGATTCTTCTGGTGTGGATTCGTCAATTTCTGTAAGCTTCATCTGCACATATAGTCCTTCTATATTAGCTTTATCTTTATATCTCGCATTAGAAATCGATGCTGTTGTTTGGCCTCCATTTATAATCTGGAAATCCCGTGCAAAAGTTATGAAGCGACCATGTTCGTTAGTTTCTATAACTACATCCATAGCCGTTGCCGAGATCCCATTGTTAAAGGCGAAAAACATCTGAGGCATATTAAGGATGGTTGCTCTGATCTTCTTATTAACCGCAACTTTGGTTGACAAAAAAGACCGCACATTCCCCTCAAGCAACTTACTGCCATACTTGTCATATATATCCGCCAGAACAGAACCTGGTATAACACCCAGATAACTATTATATTGATCCGTTGCCGCAGAACTGGCTTCCAAACAAGGTATGCCATGCTCACAGTATTCCTTAAAATCTACTTCTATAATCTGTCGCCCCTGCTCTGAGCAGCATACCCTAAACAAACGATCAATATCCCAAATCTGACCCTCTACAGGGATTCCTTCATAATCTTCAATATCAACCGTTTTTATGGCAGAACTCATCTCCGCATCAGTGAAAATCAGCAGGCGGTATTTTCGAATTTTCCTTTCATTGAGCCGGAGAAGATCCACTAAGTCTGCACATGGCGTACTCATTTCAATTTCTTTATATAGATTGCTTTTGAGTGTTGCTTTTACAAAAACCATCAACTCGCCAAAATTATGCGTCGCTACAGTATGTGTAATCCGTCTCTCGAGATCGTTTCCATTAAAATTGGCGATGATAAGATTCATCGTATTGTCAAACTCATCATAAACATAACCGTCAACACGATACTTGTTCCGCCCATAGCGTCCTGTATAAAATGATGGTGAGAAATCTGACAGGACTTCTGCATCAATCAAATACTGTGCGATGTTATCTACAAAAGAAGCACAAGAGCCCTCTCCGGTAACAGCTGCCGCAGTTTTGATACTTTCCAAGAAATCTTTTTTGAATTCTATTGAATCCATTACAACAACCTCCTTTACACCGTCCAAGGATCTAAACTTGGCAGATCCAAGCAGTATTCGAGATTAACTATTTCTACAGGCAACACCTCTCTGACAATTCGCGGGAAGGATTCTTTCACGAGATATGTTTGTTTCGCTGATACAGAAAATTTCTCTTTGTCATACTCATTCATATCGATATAACCTGCAGACCCCAACTTTAAGACAAAGTCATCAACAGCACCCACATTTGATGACATCATTCCGAGAAGAAGATGGACCATTGCATATAGCGTTACGGCACCTGACTTTGCCGGAGCACATTTATCAATGCGAAATACTACCAACTCTCCTTCGTCCGGATTGTCCAGTTGCTCCACAGAAGATATTTTCACTTGTGATGAGGAAGCGACTGTTGTCTTTATTTCATACCAAGCATCATCATATACAAAGTCCTGATCAGCACCATCAGGGCCGACCCATCCAGCTACTGCATCTGAAGGCTGCATGCCTTTTTCTATTTTTTCTTTCAAAAATAGCAGTTCTGCAATCATCCCTTTTTGAGCATTAGAGCTCATTAAGGCACTTCTTTTATGATCAAGCAGTTTTAACCACGCCGCATATCGTCTTAATACCTTTTTAAGAGATTCTTCCGATCGTTTTTCATATCGTGAGAATTCTATAATGTCACTCGACATGGTGATGAAAACATCCTCTTGCTCCCGATTCATCAATGTGAATGAAACCGCATACTTTCCGTCTTTTCTTTTATTGCAGGCAGCTTCTATGCTTTTTGATGATGTTATTTTGTCTGCCGGTGTTTCTGAAACAATGACGATACTTTTATGATCTGCCGTTGCATATCTCACAAACCAATCCAAGGGGTGCTCCACAGCAAGCTGTATCGATCCTCCATCGTGACAATTAATTCCATTCCACTTAGTCCTCAATTCTTCTTCATATGTATTCATCAGATTAAATCCTCCTCATCAGGTTCATCTGGGATCTCAATCCAATTCTTTAATTCAACAAGATTAACCTTATAATTCGCCTTCTCTGTATCAAGCTCAACCTTTGGAAAGCCAACACCAAGGGCATATAAGAACGGAGGCATATCCTGAGAATATTTCGACTCCAAGTAATCCGCCTGTAAAACATGGAGCATTAATATTGGAGGACGTTCTTTAACTAAGTACGCTTTATCAGGTACATTCTTTTTTCCAGTTTCTTGTTTGAATGCATCCCTTGCATCACTAATTTGCTTACTCGTTAGACCTATTCTTGTACATCCGCCTGAACCCACACGAACCTTTGTCCCACTCACACTTAACATTTTTTGATCAATGGATATTTGTCTCTTTTGGGTAGCTTTAATGTTAAGAGTATCATCACCACACTTTATGCCTCCCGGATAAGGATCTCCATCGCCGCTATTGATCAACACCACATCCCAACCATGTGGCCATTGATGTTCGCTGATGTATTCGGATAATGCTCGCCCATTGAAGCTGAGATGCCAAGGATGCGTGTCAAAATCCAATAATAATTGTGAAACAGATTCACTCGGAACATGCTCCCAATAGTAATGATCTTTGGCTCTTTCCTGATCATGTAAACGATCACCGTTTTCGGCTAATGAATATACAAAATCCTTAAACACTTTCTCGTTTTCGGCCAAAATATCTCTTGATGATTTAAGTCGAGGTGTTTCAAGCAGATTGCCAGATACAGTTACAGGACATGTAATATCAGTAGCATTACGCATTTTATTTCTTGCTGTTACTATTAGCGCCCCTGGATCTTGTCTGACTTTCAAGCCAAACTCTCTTGGCGTCTGATGCGCATTTCGCATTTTTGTTATTTCTTCCTTCAGCTCTGCTGTGGCTCTTGTTATCTGCCCATACCAATCAATCGCCTCATAAGACATCCAGACCTTGACAAGATCGTCATAATTCGGTCTGTATCCAAACCAGCGGCCCATTTGCATGAGCGTGTCGTACATCTTTGTATTCCTGTGAAAATACGTTACACACAAGCCTTCAAGAGTAAGCCCTCTTGACAAACTGTTTCCGCCAACGGCAATTACTCTTAATCCATCATTTTTGTGATTGAAATAATCCAGACTTGCCGCACCTGTCTTCATATTAACTGCTCTCACATCGATTGGTGCAACTGCTCGGTACAAGTATGAATGAAGAACATCCTGCCATTCAATATGACATGCTGTACTCAAGTCATATTTGTCCCAAACATTATGAAGTGCTCGTATCGTTGCAATTTTCTCAGCCTTATCTCTCGGCATTTTTGAATAGTTTCTAAGATCAGACTTGACCTGATCCAACCATACAGACAGAAAGTCTGCTATCTGATTCTGAACAAGAGTATAGAGACTGATATGAACCATCATAGAGCGATGTTCTGTTGTGTCTCCCCGGATATCTCTTATAGCGTTAGCAAGAAGAAAATAGTTCGCCGCTTCATATATGTCATCGGGCAATCCAGCTACAATATGATCTTTTTTATGTTTTGGCGGGAAGTAATTCTCTAAGTCAGATATGTCAATTGGTATAAGCATATTCGAACGGTCCCCGTCATCACCAAAAATACGATCAGCGCCTATGTAATTTGTCGGTGCTGATAAAGCATAAATGAAATCTGCAGGAAACAAATCATCATCATTGCCTGGATCAATAAAGATATTTGCGAATGGAGTAGCAGTAATACCAAGGTAAGTCGTCTTACTGAACAACAGAAGTAATCTGCGAATGCAATCGTTTATTGCTGCCGGCTGCGAATCTGGATCTTTTGTGTTTACAGATGCATTATCAGCTTCATCATCAATCAATAAAAACGGAAGCTCAATTTGGCCGGCTGCATTATGTGTATTGTTGTCTGAAAGCCATTTGATTAAGTTGTTTAGTATCCTCTTATTCTTTTTTACAACGAGAATGACAGGACAATTAACATTCTCTATCCCAAGATCATTGCTGCGGAGCACTCCACTGTCAAAATCCTTGGTAACAGATGTGAACGAGGCAATCTTTTTAGCTGTTCCATAACGACCTACTCCAACAGGCTGGTTTTTAATGCCCTGCTCTGCTTTAGGATCGAGATAATACTCACTCTTTCTTCCAGAAAACTCTGCATCTAATCTTTCCTGAGTTTGTTTTCTTAAATTCTCCTGCATTCCGGCAAGAATCACTATTATGCGATATCCTGTATCTGCCGCCTTATTACATATTGCAGTATAATTTGCAGTTTTGCCTGACTGCACATCCCCAAGCACCAGTCCTTTTATTGCAAAATGATCTTCTGATGGGTCACCACACAAGTCGAGGATCTCATCGGATATCTTCCCAAGATTAGTAGTTACTCGAGGATTCCAATGCTTCACCTCTTCAAGATACTTTTTGTATCTGTTCCAGAAATAAAAGTCAAAATCAGCCCTTTTAGCCGGAAGCCATGACTGGTGTCCATTATTTCGGTCATTGATGTAAACACCTACATCCATCTGTATTACAAGATTTTGCCTCAATCTAACTAAGATTTCATTAAACTCATCATCAGAAACAGGCATTAAAAGTTCGTTGCTCTTCCGGAGCAATTCAGCCTTTTCTTTAAATTCTTCCTCCGTTGGCGGAACTTCTTTATACACGGTGTTGACGTAAGCTGATATTGTATTTTCAAGCTGTTCAACGTTTGGATTATTCATCTATTTAATCTCCCTTCTCACCTGTTCGATTACTTCTTGATAAGAAGAGAACGGTTCAATTTCTCTTATTGCATCAAGAAATGCGATTTTATCTTCATCTGAGCTTTTTACCAGCATTGACCGTAATGCAAGAGCTATATCCTCAGCATGCTGTGATTGTCCATTTTTCAATTGCTCATCATTATTCAAGTCAACATAAAGCTGGTTGAGTGGTAACCCTCTTTCAATCTGTTGAAGAAGTGCATAAAGCGGCTTTTCCAGAGTCTCGTCTGAAGACAGCATTTGCCTAATCATCGGGTGGGTTCTATTAATTTCATAATAGACGCCACCTTGCACATTCTTCATTCGGTTCCAGACATGAATTGTTTTATCACTGATTTCCTTCTTCCCCCTGAACGTCCACGTCCGTTTGCTCCTCTCTGCAATTCGATCTATTATTACTTCCAAGTTCTTCCGGACTTCAGCAGGAGGCAACGCTGAAGACTTCTTTATATCAAGAGTCCAAAGCTCATCTAAAGTATTGGGAATATCTACCTGGATACGTGCAAGTTTTGATAAATCGCCTTGCCTCATCATGCGGAACCACGTGCCCCAAACAAGTAATCGTTTATTGCGATAGACATAAAACCCCTGTTGCTTGCGCAGGCCATCCTTACTGCCCAGCTGTTTTACCTCTTCCGCTGTCATCCTGGACAGATGTGGGAGTATATAAGGCCTCACAACAATATTCTGATCTCTGATTACAAGAACCTCATCATCCATCGGCTGAATGCTTTTTCCTTTTAGGAAAGGATCTATAGGCGTAACAGCCGCTCCATTAATTGACAATTTTAATTTTGTAATACCTGATTCGCCACTAAGATACCTATGATAAACAAGTGCTAAATGTTCCCTGACGCTATCAATTTTTCTTCCTAATGCCAACTCAAAGTTTGTTTCTCCTGCTTTTAGACGATCCAGCTGCTGCCATACGACCAGAGTTCCGGTATCAGACTCCATTAAGCATTCAATTTGTGGAACTTGAGAAATCTCTTCTTCATCTAAGATCAGCAGTGACCATTCACCTACTTCAGCAACATGATCTATATCCCACCTCCTTGCTCTTAATTGATCTCCTTGCTTTGTTGCTACTGTCAGGCATCTGCATTGCGATAGTGATGCCGTTTTTAATCCAAGTCCAAAACGCCCCAAGTCTTTTGAATCTCGAGCCTCTGAGGGATTCCTGCTTCCATACTGCATAGCAAGATCGAGCTCTTCCTCATTCATTCCCTTGCCATTATCCAAAATTCCAATGTAAGCACCATCAATAGGGAAAAAGTATATCTCAACTTTATTTGCCCCTGCAGCTATGCTGTTATCAATAATATCCGCGACTGCCGCCTCTAAAGAGTATCCAATTGCTCGCGTCGATTCGATTAAAGTCGGCGCATAAGGCGGAAGATTCTTTGTTCTCATAAAGCAACCACTCCTTAAATGTCAATTCTGTCATTAGCATCGTCCACTAATTCCATAATATCTCCCAGTTCACATTCCAGGCCGTTATAAATTTTCAGCAAGACAGCAGTCGTGACATTATCACCGCGATTAATTTTCGCGAGTGTTGCTGTGCTAATACCGCTTACTTTCCTAAGATCTTGTCCTGTCATACCCCTTATCTAACAAGAGCTTTTTCAGCTTAATACAACTGATTTTCTTGTCCATCTGAGTCTGACTCCTTTCTCTCTGCTTACTTATAGTCTCCGGCATTTCCAACATCTAATAAAAACCCATAACGCCCATGTTTGTTGTCCATTGTAAATTCAATCATGTGGGCTTTGGAATAATCTACTCCATCAGAAATCTCGTTTTCCGCAATTATTGTTTGGCAATCGCCACAATGCTCGTATCATCAATGCCACTGTCTCCACATGCATGGTCTGGGGGAACATTCCACCGGCTGGACTTCTTTGATTTCGTAGCCTTCTGATTTTAAAATCTTCGCATCTCTGGCAAAGGTGGCGGGATTGCAGGAAACGTAGACGATGCGCTTGGGATTCATGCCTGCCGCCGCCTTTAATACTTCTTCGCTGCAGCCTGCTCTGACGGGATCCATGACGATTACATCAGGAACCAGTCCTTTCCGGTAAAGCTGCGGCATAAATTTTCCTGCGTCGGCCGCGTAAAATTCCGTATTTTCCATGTGATTCTTTTTCGCATTCTTTTTGGCGTCTTCTATGGCGGGCTTTACGATTTCTATACCGATGACCCGCTTTGCCTTTTTCGCCAGGCAGAGGGAAATGGTGCCTGTGCCGCAGTAGGCGTCTATAACGGTTTCTCCGCCTTTCAGATTGGCGTATGCCAATACTTTTTCATAGATTTTCAGCCTCCTTACGTTCCTTTTCGGCTTTCGCCCCACGCTCATCCAGAAACGCACCAATTATGCGCTCAACGGCCAGAGTTTTGTCTGACCAACATCTTTGCAGTATGTTGCAAAACGACGCATTAGTGCCGCGTCCATCTTTATATTAAGGGTTATATAGTCTTTTTTGTGCTGAGCCATATCTTCATACGCTCCTTTCACATAAAAATCCCACTTGTAATAGTGTAGGCGATTATACACAGCTTTTCAACACGATTGCTCGTAAACTTTTTTGTGCCTTCACTTCATTCGACACATATTTCCCCTGTATTATCAAAGCTACTGTCTCCACATGAAACGATATGTCATGATAAATCATATTTAACGACTGCAATGCTAACAGCATGGTTTAATAATACGCAGAACCTTTCACCTATCTCTAAAATCCAGGTTATACGACAAAAGTGGTATTAAAAAAGCCCAGATTTCTCTGAGCCATGTCACATAATAAATTTTTGTAAATACGTATTTTTATTAAATGCGGTATTGATATTTCTATAAGTCTATTGACGTTTCATCTAAAAGAAAGTCCTCTACTCCAATATATAAAATACCATCATCATCATATCGAGGTATAATGTTATTTCTTACTATCACCATTTTTTTAAAGGAATCTCCGGTTCTTCTCAAAGATTCTGTTTCCTGCATTTGTTTTTCTTTTGTATCTACATTAAGTGCTGATTGAATATAGTATCTATTACTTCCTCTATTAATAATAAAATCAACTTCCAGGTTCTTTCTGACTGTTTTTTTGTTCTCATTTTTATAATTATATTCTACGACACCAACATCTACATTTAGCCCTCTCATTCGCAGTTCATTGTATATCACATTTTCCATAATATGTGATTGTTCATTCTGCCTAAAATTTAGTCTTGCATTTCTCAGACCAATATCGGAAAAATAATATTTATATGGGGATGAAATATACTTCCTCCCTTTCACATCAAATCTCCTGGCTTTTTCTATTAAGAACGCATCAATAAAGTAATCCAAGTAATTACTAACTGTAAATTGAGATATCTTTATATTCTTTTCTGACATAAAGGTACTAGCTAACTTGGTTGGGTTAGATAAAGAACCAATGGATGAAGATATGATATCCAGCAAATCATCTATTATAGACACATCTTTTAAGATTTTATGACGCTCTACCACATCTTTAATATAAGTGCTTGTAAAAATATTCTTTAAATATTTGCTCTTTTCTTCATGATTTTTAAGTTGCACAGATATAGGCATACCACCGTATAAACAATATTCATCGAAAGCCTTTCCTTTATCTCCATCATAGCATGAATAAAATTCAGCAAATGAAAATGGATAGACTCTTATCTCATCGCCACGATCTCGAAATTGTGTTAACACATCTGACGAAAGCATCCTGGAATTGCTCCCTGTAATATATACATCGACATTGGAGATTTTCATAAGACCCAATACAAGATCTACAAAGGATATCTTTGAGTTACTATTTTTCAGATATGGGTTTGAAATTTCTTCTACAAATTGAATTTCATCGATAAAAATATAATATCGTAATACATTATCCCGAATTTTTTCTCTTAGAAAATCATCTAATTCTATGGGATTTCTATATTGCGCATTCTTCAAACTATCAAGAGCAATCATGATAATCTGATTTCCATTTATCCCAATAGACAGTAAATATTTTCGATACAATTCAAATAAAAGATATGATTTCCCACATCTTCTAACGCCTGTAATAATCTTTACTCTTCCATTATCTTTTTTATCTATTAATTGCTTCAAATATCTTGGTCTTTCCACTTCCATCTTACACCTCTGTTTAATAAAACTATATAAATACGCATTTTTGTTAAATCTATTTTTATTATAACATTTTACCCTACATATTAAAGATACTTCTAAAACAAATGCGTATTACTACTTTAATCGTAAATATAAGAATGTACCATTTTAACGAAATAATTTGTACAGCTACCCTTTCATTTGCATATGATAACGTAAGCGATAGAAATCTCGTATCATTTTTTTGGAAGTGGCAGCAGAAATTCCTTTTCTTTTCTAAGATCCGTTGTGGTATGTGTCTTTTGTCTACTCAACTGTATTTCTAGTCTCATATGCACACAAAAATAAGGGGTTCCAGCCATAATTACATCTTATTTCCAAGTATGCAAAAACACTAAAAACCCTTATTCTGCTAAGGTTTATCCTTATTTACTTTTCCCTCGTATCATCAATGCCACTGTCTCCACATGCATGGTCTGGGGGAACATGTCCACCGGCTGGACTTCTTTGATTTCGTAGCCTTCCGATTTTAAAATCTTCGCATCTCTGGCAAAGGTGGCAGGGTTGCAGGAAACATAAACGATGCGCTTGGGATTCATGCCTGCCGCTGCCTTCAACACTTCTCCGCTGCAGCCTGCTCTGACGGGATCCATGACGATCACATCAGGAACCAGCCCTTGCCGGTAAAGCTGCGGCATAAGTTTTCCCGCGTCGGCCGCGTAAAATTCCGTATTTTCCATATGGTTCTTTTTCGCATTCTTTTTGGCGTCTTCTATGGCAGGCTTTACGATTTCTAGGCCGATGACCCGCTTTGCCTTTTTCGCCAGGCAGAGGGAAATGGTGCCTGTGCCGCAGTAGGCGTCTATGACGGTTTCTCCGCCTTTCAGATTGGCGTATGCCAATGCTTTCTCATAGAGAATTTCCGCCTGCTCTTTATGCACCTGAAAGAAGGAGTACGGGGATACTTCAAATCGCAGTCCGCAAAGGGAGGCAGTGAGCGTTTCTCCGCCCCAGAGGTGTCGGATTTTCTCGCCCAGTATCGTATTTCCCGTCTTGGGCTGGATATTGTGCCAGAGGGAAACAACTTCGGGCAGTTCCTTTTGTATTTCTTCTATCCACCGTTTTTCTTCCGGAAGGGTTTCGGAAGCGGTCACAAGAACGACCATCACTTTTCCGTCATCACCCACGCGCCCCATTACATGGCGCAGGCTTCCTTTCCGTGTCTTTTCATCATAGACAGAAATCCTGTACTTCTCTATAAACCGCCGGGCAAATTGAAGCAGGCGGTTATTTTCTTCTTTTTGGATAGCACAGGAGGAAACCGGTATGATGTCATGGCTTCCCTGCCGGTAGCAGCCGAGCGCCGCTTTCCCCTTTACAAGGCCTGCCGGTACGGCCATTTTATTTCTGTACGCGAAAGGATGCGCCGCCGGAAGCACAGGCCTCACCAGATCTCCCGATTCGCCGGCGATACGATCTATCACATCTTTTACACGTCGGTATTTCATCTCGAGCTGCCCCTCATAAGTGAGATGGGAAAGCTGGCAGCCGCCGCAGTTTTCATAAACGGGACATTCCGGCACCATACGGAAAGGGGATTCCTGCTCTATGGAAAGCAGTTTCCCCAAGGCATACGATTTTTTCAGCAGAGTGATTTCCGCGGTGACCGTTTCTCCGGAAAGCGCCCCGTGAACAAATACGGTGAACCCATCCACACTCCCGATCCCTTCCCCATGGACACCCAGATCCCTGATTGCCACCGTGTATGCTTCATGGATTCTAACCTGCGCCGGATCGTATTTGATACCGGCGTCTCCTGATTTCCTGTTTTTCATATTGCCAGATCCGCCACTTCCTTATATCGGTATCCAATCCGCTGTACGGCGTCTTCCGCCTTGTCCCTGTCCGCTGTCCGATGGACAAATATGACGTATTCATCACATTCCACATCTATAAAGCCCAGCTGAAATCCTTTCCTGCGCAGGGCATTGTCATAGTCGGCAAAAACAGAAGGGGCGGAAATAGACTTGTTTCCATACGTTCTGAAATCCGGCAAGTCGGCAGACACGCCGAAATTTTTTGTAAGCGCGCTTTCGATCCGCCATTCCAGGGTTTCCACCTCCTGCTTCCAGTCAAGCCCCATCAGAAAAAAAATATGGGCTTCCTCATCCATGTACTCCATCACATAGAACAGCGTGCTGCCATACTCCCCATCTTCTCCCGCACCTGAATAGTCTTTCAATGTCTCAAAAAAAGATGCCAGCTTCTTCTGCGTTTCTTCCGCCAGACAAAGTTCTGCCAGCGTCGTATACCCTTTTCTTTCCGTTTCCGAAATAAGAGGATAGTCTTCCTCTGTCCCAATTTCTTCCTGAGCTTCCATCCGCACCGGATGAGGTTTGACCAGCCGCCTCGACCAGGGAAGTCCTGTGAAGGTGCTTTTCAGATACAGGTATATCAGCGTCCCTCCGCCGATCAGCACCCACTTCGCTTTGGGAAATCCGATGGTGAACCAGACCGCAAAAGCAAAACACCACGCGATAATAAGGACGGCATAAAATATTTTTTCTCTTCGTGCGATCCGATGGTACTCTTCTTCTGTCATGATTCCCTCCATGCTCTGTCTATACTCGGCCTTATCCACTGCGGCTGCTTTCCTGATCCTGACTTTTACTCCATTCCATTATACATGAGGAATGAAATATAAAAAAACGCGTACCAATGCACCAGTAAAACCTTTCTCCCGGCAATCTTCCCCGGATCCATAAAGCGAAAAAGAATGGCCGCATATTTTCAGGTACGGCATATCAAGTCAAAAAACTTCTCACCGTTCTTTACAAAAAGAGTTTCTTTCTTCTATTTCCGCCAAAAATGTTCAGCGTCATATTCCCAGCTCCTGTCCTATTCGGAATCACATCTTGCTCGCGAAATACGCCGCTTGCTGCCTGCCATTATTTCATTTATACTGAGGACATTCAATATTTCCAAGAATACAGGATGAACATATGCTGAATAAAAAAGTAAAGTGCCTCTTCCAAAATACACTTTACTTTTTTATTTTATATTCGATTCATCTCGTCTAAGGTAAGGGCAAAACTGCCGGCAAAGTGTTCCAGGAACCAGTCCACTTCTTTCAGGTGCAGATTTTTCAATTTATTTTCCGTTGTGCGGAACGCTTCTTCAAATTCGCTGTTCCCCGCCTGTATTTCTTCAGCGCATTTCAGGTATGCCGACAACGTGTCCGCCGCTTTTGCAAGCGGCCATAAAGGATCGTTTTCCATGTCCAGAATATAGGGGCGGTAGGTGTCTTTCAATTCATCGGGAAGCGTTTCCAAAAGGCGCCTTCTTGCTTTATCTTCTATTTCTTTATATTTGTCATGCAGATCCTCTGTAAAGTATTTCACGGGAGTGGGCATGTCCCCTGTAAAGACTTCTCCCGCATCATGATAAACGGCCAGTATGGCGCAATGCTCCGCATCGCAGGGTTCATGAAAAATTTTTTCACGGATCACTGCAAGTCCGTGGGCAATCATGACGGTCTGCAAGGTATGCTCCGCGTCATTTTCCGGAAAGGAATTCCGCATAAGTCCCCAGCGCTGTATATATTTCATTCTTGCGAGGTACGCAAAAAAAGTGTGCATTATTAGCCTCCATGTGTCTTACAGAACCAGAAATGACGAACGGGGCCGCTCCCCTGTCCGATGGTTTCGTCTTTTGCCGCTTCGATAGCGCCGGTGAGGTACGCTTTCGCTTCCGCAGCAGCCTTCGTCAGCGTTTTCCCTTCCGCCAGTTTGACGGCAAGCGCTGCGGAAAGCGTGCAGCCCGTACCGTGGGTGTTTTTCGTTTTAATCCGCTTTCCTTCATAACGATAAAATTGTTTCCCGTCAAAAAGGATATCTACCGCATCATGTACCCGGTGCCCGCCTTTCACAAGAACCGCGCGGCAGCCGTATTCCATTATTCCTTCCGCCGCGTTTTCCATATCCTTTTCCGTTTTTATTTCCAGTCCCGATAATACTTCCGCTTCGGGAATGTTCGGCGTGATGAGATCCGCTTCAGGAATCAAAATATCTTTATATGTTTCAATGGCTTCTTTTTCCAAAAGAATAGCGCCCGTGGTGGCAACCATGACAGGATCAACGACAATTGCCGGTCCTTTGTGTCCGCGGAGAAATTCCGCCACTGCTGAAACGATGGCAGGGGTGCTGAGCATGCCCGTTTTGACTCCGTCCGGAGGAATATCGCTGTATACCGCTTCCAGCTGGGCGGTCACCATCTCCACAGGGGTATTTACCACCATGGAAACACCGGTCGTATTTTGCGCGGTGAGTGTGCAGATGCAGCTCATGCCATAGGCGCCAAGAGCAGCAAAGGTTTTTAAATCCGCCTGTATTCCCGCACCGCCGGAGGAGTCTGAACCAGCAACAGTAAGCAGTTTCTTCATCAGTCTTCCTTTTTCAATTTTTTCAAAGCCGGAGTGAAATAGGCAATGAGTTTTCCCTGTTTCCACGCCATATCATAGTCAACAACGGAGATGGATGCCAAATCGGGCTGAATGCCCGCCCCTGCCGCTTCAAGAAGGTAGGACTGGAGGAAAGGATGGTGTCCCACTAAGGCCAGCGGTCCTCCGTCCGTTATGAGATGATTCTCAATCCGCCTGAAATCCTCCTGTAAAAGTTCTTCTGTCAGGTGGAGCCCTTCGGCAAAACATTCTTCCGACAAGATCCTCGCCGTCTGGCGGGTACGCATGAAAGGGCTTGCGAAAATGCGGAGCGGCCGGTCTTTCAAAAATCGGGCAAGCATGCGCGATGTGGTCCGCACCTGTTTCTTTCCTTCTTTTGTCAGCCGTCTTTCTCTGTTCGGCACATCTTCTGTCTGGGGAACAGCTTCCCCATGCCGCATAAGAATTAAGTACATCGCTGCCTCCTTATTCCGATTGATTATCTGATTCTTTACCATTCTTATCCATATCAGCAGCGGTAAAAAATCTTTTTTCATTATACTGGTCTTTTTCGTCTTTGCTGGTCGCGTATTTCACAGATAAATTTTTCCCGACGGTTGTAAATATCTGTTCCACAGGCCCGCCATTGGCAAGAACTCTGGAAATAGCAGCACGTCCGTCCTTCACCCTGACAAGTGCCGTAATTTCATTCTTCATGGCTGTTTTTGTTTTTCCATTGTCTTCAGGCACCTGTACCCGTTCGGAAAGTTCCACGACGGACAGTTTCTTCAGCTGCTCCGGCGCCATGTACATGCGGTCTGCCGGAAAATTGAAATATACGGTGCCATCCATGATGCGGAGTGCCCGCGTTTTGATATAACTTCCGCTGGGCTGGGCAGGCTGGGCATGATCAAGGATAAGCGCTCCCTTCTGCCCCTTACGGATCACCAGGTAAATCGTTTCTCCTGTTTCCGGTTCCCGCTCTCCTTCCCACTTCGTTTCTGTTATGGGTACGTTCACCGCTATGTAATTCCTGTCATAAAAGTTCCCATGGAATTCGATCGCCGCCGGCACCTCATATTCCTCTCCGTCAAGAAGGGTGGAACGGTAATCCGCCCTTGTCCATACCAAAAAGGCAAGTTCAAAAACGGCAGTGATCAGGACGAGAAGCAAACTGTACTTTCTATTCACGGCGTTCCCCTCCTTCCTCCGTTTTTCTTTCCGGCCCCGTTTCCGTCAGATCGGACAATAACGCCGATTGATCCGCAGGTGCTGCCGGCTGCCGATCCCGTCGTACAGTCTTCCTTCCCGGTTTCCGCCTTATCTTCTTCACGGCATGAGGAAGGAAAGTCAGGCAGCACACAATGATAGCAGCCGCGCCGATGACGAGGAAAAATATTCCTCTTTGTCCGAAGGAAAGCGCCGCATCAAGGACACGCACAGCACCTGCCGCAGCCAGAAGACATCCGCCGACCCATTTCAGCAGGTTGGAATCGCTCCGGTACCCCCTCCCGATAACTGCCACGGCAAGAAACGCGGTAAAAATGGATACAAAGATGGCAGAAGACACACCGGTTGTTTCAAAAACGGCAAGAGATGCCGCCACAAGCATGACAAAAGGCGTAAAACCTCCGAGAGCAGCCAGCCGGTTCCGTTTGATACCCATCCGGGTAAGCAGGACAGCGTCAATAGCAAGAATGACAAAAAACAAAACCCATAAGATCCAATTTCCTGAAACGCCTTTCCACACGGAACTCCAGGAGCCCTCCAGCAGAACACCGAACACAGCCGCGCCGCCAAAGAGACGAAGCGCCTCCGCCGCTGCGCCCCAGGAAGAAAGCATACTGCCCGCCATCCAGGTAAGCGCCGCCGCAAGAGCAAAAAACATCGTCTGCCATAAAAGGTTGGACGCCGTCCAGTAAATAAGGAGAAGTACGCAGACTGCCCAAAACCATGAGTAACAGACGACCGCTTTATGACGCCGTTCTCCCAGAAGCCGCACCAGGAGGGGAAGCGCCAAAACAAGAAACACCCATGCCGCCGCTTCCGGCCATCCCCGGTACGGTGATAAACGGTACACAAGAACAGACGACGCCATATAGACCATACCGAGTCCTGCTGTAGGAAACGCCCAGCTCATCAGAAGAAGGAATACGCAGGACACCGCTGCAAGAACAAACCAATCCCCCGACAGCTTGAAAGACTCATTTACCATCCATACGGCGCACAAGACCGCCACGCCATGAAAAACACCGGTCGCCTCCCGAATAACATCAGGCACGCGGTGGCGGTAAGAAACGGAAGGAAGAAGAGAAGACAGATCTTTTCCCTTATTTCCCGCCGCGGTATTTTCTTCGATTCCGCTTCCGGCAGAAACCGTTCCCCCTGTTTCCCCGGAAAGCAGCTCTGCTGTGTTTTCAGCTTCTTCTAAGCGGACGCTTTCTGCCGGAATTCGATCCATCACAGGACGATCCTGCCACAAAATCGCCGCAATAATAAGAATGGACAGCGCCAAAGGCACAAGAGCCATCATAAACTGCTCATCCTGAGAAAGACCGTTCCATACGCCGGCGCAGATGAAAATCAGACCGGTGAGGAAACATACGGCAGCCAGCACGAAAAGCCCTTCGCCATGAGAATGGCGTTCTTCATTCCTGTATAAAGAAATAAGAGAATCTCCCGCTTCACGGGTAATAATTTCTTCCTTCACCCAACGGGGTATTTCTTTTTTCAGCCATTTAAAGTGAGTCATAACTTAACTCCCGCCTGTCAATAAAAAAGCAGTGATGAAAAGAATTTCGTTTCCACCACCGCCGAGTCTTAAATTATTTTACGATAAGCACGGGATACTTGCCCCGGCTTACGATATAGCTGGAAACCGATCCCATGAAAATGCCCTTCAGCGGACCGAGTCCCCTGCTTCCCATGACGATGAGGTCGCACCCTTTATCTTCAGCAATACTGAGAATGACTGGTCCGGGCGAACCGATTTCAAAAACCGTTTCATGCGCCACACCTTCAGGAACCATAGCGGCAGCTTCTTTCAAATCGCGGCGGCACTGCGCTTCCAGATCCTCTGAAAGCTTGGAAGTAAGGCAGCCTTCCGCAATGGATACCTGGTCAAAATTGCTCATGGCGGAAACCATATTGCACACGGACACGATGTAAAGCTTCGTACCCTCGCCGGCGGCCGCCAGATCCGCAGCTTGCGCCATCGCCTTTTTCGCGTGGGCAGAACCATCATAAGGAACAAGAATATTCTTATACTTCAACATAGAAATCCCGCCTCTCTTTTCTTTTGAAGGATTTTATTTTTTTCATTATACCATGAATATTCCTGACTGCGTATTTCTTTTTATTCATTTCTCTTATAAAGAAAATACATCAGACTCCGGTTTCCGGTCTGTGCTGTGATAAGGAATAATTTTTCTGAAATGATTTTTCCCGGCAAGCTCCCACATTTCCTTTTCCGTCATATGGTTCGGCCAGAGAACAAGTTCCGCCCTGCCGCTTTCATAATAATCTTTCGCTTTGCCGTAGCCACGGATGCTGCCTGTCATGAGCAGTGAAAGTTCAGGGTGCCGCTCAATGAGTTTCCTGTTCTCTGACCGCGACAACTGGGCATCGGTAAGGAAATAAACCCCATTGTCATGAATCGTTTTTCCGTCCCATAAGGAAAACGTTTCATTGGAAAGGGCAAGCACTTCCCGGCGGGCGAAGTATTTCCTCCGCCCCAGACGCAGCCATTCGTCATAAAGCCCGGGAGCCATATGCACGGGAATCTCCATACTTCCTTTATTACGGAAATATGCCGCGATGGAAAGCCCCCTGCCGAAATGCGGCACAGGAAGAAGAAGCGGTTTCCCCCGCCACACCAATTCCAAAATTTTATCAAGAACCGACCGGCGCATATCTGCCCCCGTACGATCGCCCGGATATGCTGCATCAAGGACGGCCACATCCGCCGTTTTCCCTTCCGCATCATCACAGACATAAAAAGGGTCATCGCTTCGGTAATCCCCCGAAAAGAACAAATTTTTCCCTTCACAGGAAATATCGTACCACACGGAACCGGCACAATGGCCGCTCCGCCCCCAGCGGAAACTGAAATCCCGTTCCAATTCCAGTTCGGGCGCTGTCGAATCAAGAATCATCGTATTCCCCGGCTTTTCCTTCATCTGCCGGTATGTCTGGTTCGTCAGAAGCACGGATCCCGCAAAGCCGAGAGACTCGAAATATCCGATCGCCCCCGTATGATCCCGGTGCGAATGAGTGATGAAAAGGTATTCTGCTCTTACCGCCTGCTCCGCTGTGAGATCAGGTACCCGGTCCAGTCCGTCCGTTGAAGTTCCCGCATCCACGATAAAAGCGTGGCGCCCGCCTTCAACAAAAAAGCAGCTGCGTCCGAAATCACCGCAGCCGCCTGCAATTGTTATCTGCATATCCATCTCCATTGACGTTATTCTTCAGTTAATCACCACGCATGGCTGCACCCAATATACCATATTTCAAAAAAAGCCGCAAAACTATCTTGAGCCTGCCGCGATAAGGGCGCAGATCACACCGGCAATGGCAAAAATGATGTATGCCGCGCGTTCATAATTAAAACCGCCGCTTTCTTCATCAGCATCACTGCGCGTTTCTTCTTCCATCATGGGCGCTTTTATTCTTTCGTGAATCGCCGGCGGAATCAGGCCGCTGTAAAAACGGTTCAGGTACCTGATGTACCCGTTCATTTCTCTGGTAAAAAACCAAAAGGACGGCGCCGATAAAGATATTTCATTCCGTATGGCGATCGTGGAAAGGCATTCGTCAACGATACATTTCATAACCCGTTCCGGCGTGTCTTCCCTTTCTTCATACCTCCGGGAGATACTGTCAAAAAGTTCGATAGTCTTCCGCATGCTGTGCTCATCATAGCGTCTCCGCAGATCAGGCGGCAGAAACTTTCGTTCCGCGCCATGGCCGGGCGCTGTTTCCCGTTCCATAAACAGGGAGAATTTCTTTTCCACTTTTTCAAAACCGCAGAACAAATCCAAGAGCGGCGCATAGGTTTCTGCATATCCGGCAAGGACATACTTCGCCACATAGATACGGAGCAGGATATAATCTGTAAGGAAAGCGGCCGCCTTCGGCTTCTCCGCCTGGCCCATATCCATACGGTTTACTTTGAGGAATCGGATAAATACGCGGTGGATGCTGTAGCTCCCCTCCGGCTCGGTCGTATAGGAAAAGAAAGCGCGCCGGGCCGCCCGGACACCCATGCTTTCAAGATATTCTTTTCTTTCCACGATCCGCCTCCTCTTTTACCGCGTGCCATCAGCAGCGGATTACCGCCGGTTTTCAATTTTTCCGCCGCTGAACCGCCGATTCCTTTCCCCAGGAACCATGCAGGAGAGATTCTTCCGTACAGCGCTTCCCGCTTCAATTCACCAGGGGAGAATGGGGAGACCTCTCTTCTTTTCTGTATTCATCAGCAAGCGCTTCCAAAAAGGACGCCACATCCCCCTCATGGAAATCAGAAATGCCATAAACGGCACATACCGCGCCGGCAAGCATTTCCTTTGTTTCTTCGTGGGGCAGCGTCGTATTGATTTCCAATTCTACCGTGCTTCCATTGTCTACAGCAGTAATTAAAACAGTCTCTTCTTTATTTTTCATAAGACACCTCGATAACTTCATCGTACAAAAAAAGAGAGTTCATCACAAGAAAAATATTTCTCAGCGCCTCTCTTATAAATTCTTCCTTGCCGTATGGTTCCACCCCTTATTGGTAAGGATCTCCGCGTCTTTTCCAAGAAACGCTTTTGCCGCGTACCGATCCCCTGCCAGCTGCCAGCGGAACCATGCCGTCACATAAGCGTCCGCTTCGGCCTGCACATGGCTGTGGTCCGCACGGGAACGCCGCCCCATGACCATCGCTGTCTTTGCCTTTTGAAATATCTTCTCCATATCCGGAAGCGGTGTAATGAGACGATCATCCAGCCTGTCTCCGCTCACCATGAACCACGGCACATTGACTGCAGAAGCGTCATATTTCCAACTGTTCATTTTTAATTTGTCTGCAAATGATTCCGTCACCGCCGAAACAGTGACAACCGTTTTAAAACGTCCGCCGCCTTTTCGGAATAAAATCGTTTTCACCGCGCCGACGCCCCCCTGGGAGTGGCCGCCGATCCCCAGATTTTCCTCATCAATCTTTTGAAAAAACACGCTTTTTCTGTCCGCCGCCAGCTTGTCCATGAGTTCCAGTCCCCATTCCGCCGAGTACCCAAGTCCCGTATTCCTGTCCGTATTGCCCACGACAATAAAGCCCCAGCTGGCAAGATGTTCAAAAATCGGCTCATCAAGATCACAGGTCGAGGTCGTCCCGTTCAAAAGAAATACCATGGGCCATTTCCGGTTTTCCGTTTCCAGCCGTTTCGGATACCACACGCGGTAAGTATAATTGCCGTACAGTTCTTCTTTTCTTGAAATGGTTTTCTTTGCCACTTCGTATATACCAAGATTGCGGTAGCGCTGTTCAATCTTCCCCTGATCCGCCGTCGTTATCCAGTATTCATCAGTAATGGCCTCCGCCGCGTCCGCCGCGGAAAAAGAAAGGAGCCATATCCATACATATAAAATTATCTGCAGTTGTTTTTTTATCTTTTCCATATCCGCATTATACCAAAAATGAATAAACAATTAAATTTTATTCTTTGAAATGAACCACGAACAGGAACCGGTCTTTCCACCGGTCTCCATTACTTCGCCATGGAAAGAAATTCTTTGCGCAAATCTCCGTCTGTTCTGAACCGTCCGGATGCGGAAATCGTCCTTGTAAGCGTTCCCGGTTTTCTGATCCCCCGTGCCGTCATACAGGAATGCTCCCCTTCCAAAAGAACGATCACATCCCCGGCACCGGTAATCCGTTCCATGATATCCCGTATATCCGCTCCTATCCGTTCCTGGATTTGGAGACGCTTAGAGACGGCATCGGCGATGCGGGCAATTTTTGACAGTCCGATGACGCGCCCTCTGGGAATATATCCCACAGCCGCCTTCATATTGTACATGAGGGCGATATGGTGCTCGCAATGGGAAAAGAGGGAAATATCTTTCACCACCACCATGTCACTTTCAGGAGAAGAAAATGTCTTATCGAAAGCGCGGGCGATTTCTTCATTGGGCACCGCCGCATAGGCCAGCTGCTCGGCCACCATTTCCGCAAAGCGGCGGGGCGTTTCCACAAGCCCTTCTCTTTCGGGATCTTCCCCGACTGCTTCTATAATCAGGCGCGCTGCCTGTTCCAATTTTTTCTGATCCATTTCAGACCCCTCTCCTGTCCGGCTCCCAGATAATTTTATGGAGCTGTACCTGCACGCAGACTTCTGCCAGTTTTTCTTTTCTCACATATTCGACCAATTCACGCGGCTCTATTTTCCCCCACACGGGACTCACATAAAACTTCGGACCGCCCCGGGGAAAATACTTTATAATAATTTCCTTCATATCCTCCAAATCCGTTTTCGAGGAAACGACGAATTTCAGAACATCCTCCTCCGTCAATTCCTTTAAGTTCGGCAGCCGCATGAAAGACTTCATTCCGCTGTCTGTGCATTTGTAATCCATCGTATAAAAAAGATTTTGGGAACGGCGCGCCAAAAGGGGAACTGCGCCGTTCGTTTCTATATTAATTTCATACCCCTCTTCCCCGAGGATGTCGCAGATTTCCTGCAGCGGATGAAGCAGCGGTTCTCCTCCCGTAAAAGTAATCCGCTTCCAGGGATAGGAACGGATACGGCCTAAGAGTTCCTCTTTCGTAAGGAATTCTTCCGCGTCGGACTCTTTCAAAGCGTATGCCGTATCGCAGTATGTACAGCGGATATTGCAGCCGGCAAACCGGACAAATACCGCCATATACCCTGTCCGTTTTCCCTCTCCATCAATGCTGTCAAATATTTCCGCCACGGGAAACTTATTTTTCATATACCGCTGTATTTCCTTCCGTTTCCTGCACCGCCACGCGGATACAGTGGGGAATGCGGTCGCAAAGCCATTTCGCCATATTTTCTGCCGTGGGGTTCAAGCCTTCCATGATATCGTTAGCGCACCGGTGGTCAAAAAGATTAACGATATCCTTAATCTTCGTGAAATCTACCACCATGCCGTTTTCATCAAGCTTATCATTCTGCACGGTGACAGTCACGATCCAGTTGTGCCCGTGCATTGAAGTGCACTTGCTTTCATAGTTCAGACGCAGGAAGTGCGCTCCGCTGATTTCCATTCTTTTCGTTACTGTAAACATATTATCCTTTCCCTCCGTTCCACGGGTCTTCCACCCCGTTTTCAGCAAACGCTTTCGCCCTGTCTATGCAGGTCCCGCATTCGCCGCAAGGCGTGTCTCCCCCCTCATAACAGCTCCATGTCAGTTCATAGGGTGTCCCCAGTTTCAGCCCTTCCGCCACGACGCCGGTTTTATTTTTATCGGCAAAAGGAAAAACCAGATGCACCTTGCCGTATGTGCCGACAGCAACCGCTTCCCCCATGGCTTTCAGAAACTGGGGCGAGCAGTCGGCATACGCTTCTCCCGCCGCATCATCTCCATGGGCGCCGACATAAATATCCGTCTCTTCCTCTTCATAAATGCCGGCTGCCAGACTTGCCGCCACAGAAATCATGAGGCCGTTCCGAAAAGGAACATACGTAGATACCTTTCCTGCCCCCTTTTCCGCAATCTGCTCACCGTAACTTTTGTGTACAATACTCTCCGTCGAATGGGACAAAAGAGAACAATTGGAATACTGCATGATCTGCGCCAGATCAAATTCATAATGAGGCACATGATAATATGCCGCCACCGCTCTTGCGGCATCTAATTCCTTTTTATGCTTCTGTCCATAAAAAATAGAAGCAGTGCTGACATTCTCTGCTCCCAGTGCATTTACAGCCACGGAGAGACAGGTCGTCGAGTCCACACCGCCGCTGGATAATATAATTGCTTTTTTCATATTTCCTCCCGTTTTTTATAGTTGGTGCTCAGAATGGACAACTGTCGGAACAAATTTCCGTTTCGTTTATTAGTTTCGTTTATTAATAGATCAACTCATTATAGCACAGGACAGAAATAAGACAAACAAATATAGTATAATAAAGCTGTATTATTAAAAGGAGGCATTATGAAGGGCGGAGATGCGGACGAATTTATCGATTATCTCATGGACGGCGGCGCCAGTGTACGCCACAAAGGATATGTCTACCATTTTTCAGGATTTGTGTACCATCCCGGCCAGCACAAGTGGCGGGTGAGCATAGAAAAATACCGCTGGACAAAAGAACCGTTTGAAGATTTCATGGAGCTCGTCTATTATTACACATCCGATGAAGAAGAAGACTGTATCAATCACCTCACCGAAGACATCCTTTGGGACGGGAAATCTTTCTACCAGCTGGAAAAAGCTCTCACCTGGATCGACTGGTAAGAACCTCCCCAGTCATCATCCGGCAGCCCCATCGGTGCCTTTTCATCCATGCGGTAAAAAAATCTCTGTGGCGCATATGGCAAATACCGGTCTGGCAAACCCGCCATATCACTACGGGACTGCCCAAAAATTGAATCATGTGCTATAATTGATTTGTCCTTTTCAGGGACTGATTTTCATGGGGACGTAGCTCAGCTGGGAGAGCGTACGGTTCGCATCCGTAAGGTCGAGAGTTCAATCCTCTTCGTCTCCACCATGCCCTTTGGGGCCAGGCAAAACAGAAGCAGGCTTGCCGCAGCAGGTCTGCTTTTTTTATTAATGTATTTCAACTGCACCCGTACGCTGCCGCGGAAACCGCCCCGCAGGAAATACCGCAGCGCAAAATATATTTCGCAGACTATTTTTCCGCTTGACATCTGCCGAAAGAAAATGCTATAGTAGGCACAACTTAATCACAGGCAATGAGAAGAAGAGTAAGCAAAACGAATGTCAAAGAGAGCTTCCGCAAGGTGAAAGGAAGTACAGGAAGTTTGCCGAACATGGTCTTTGAGCCGGATATGCCGAATCATTAAGCAGTCCGGGCGCTCCCGTTACAGAGCTGCGGTATCAGGATTTCCCTCGTACCTACAGAGGTTTGCACGGTGACGTGCAAATGAACTTGGGTGGTAACACGATCTTTCGTCCCTTATTGGACGGAAGATTTTTTATTACAATTTTTTAAGCAAGAACGTCAAAGGAGGAATTTTTCATGAAATTCAAAAAGACAATCATCGCATCCGTCGCCGCATTGGCACTCACAGGTTTTATCACAGGCTGCGGCGATGAGAAAAAAGCGGCGGCTCCCGCTCCGAAAGACAGCAAGGCGGTCACTCTCAAAGTGGGCGTATCCCCCGTCCCCCACGCTGAAATTCTCGGCGCCGTAAAAGATAAGCTTGCCAAAGAAGGTGTCAATGTGGAAATCATCGAATTTACCGATTATGTACAGCCGAACCTGGCGCTGAACGACAAAAACCTTGACGCGAACTACTTCCAGCACAAACCGTACCTGGATGAATTCGCCCGGTCAAGAAATCTGAAACTCGTTTCCGCAGGAGCGATCCATCTGGAACCGATGTCCGTCTTCTCTAAAAAGATTAAAGACTTGAAAGATCTTCCTGACGGCGCCCGTGTAGCCATCCCGAACGATCCCACAAACGGCGGCCGCGCGCTCCTCGTGCTCCAGTCTGCGGGGCTCATCAAGCTCCGTGACGGTGCACCCATCACCGCTACACCGCAGGACATCACAGAAAACAAAAAGAATCTTCAATTCTCTGAACTGGAGGCGCCACAGCTCCCCCGCTCGCTGGAAGACGCTGATATTTCCGTTATCAATATCAATTTTGCCCTGGAAGCAAAACTGAATCCGAAAGATGCCATCTTCACCGAAAGCAGCGATTCCCCATACGCAAACATTGTCGCTGTCCGTGAAGGAGATGAAACCCGCCCTGAAATCAAAAAACTGATCGAAGCCCTTACCAGCCAGGAATCCAAAGATTTCATCGAGAAGAAATACAACGGCGCCATCAAAGCCGCTTTCTGATTAAACAAAAGAAGATTTCAAGATAAAGGACCTCTTCTGCTGGACAAACCAAATGCCCGGTAAAAGAGGTCCTTTTCATACCAGAAGAAAGTCCGCATCATACATCGGTCTCCTGATGTCTGCCTTTCTGTTATCTTTCATTCCGCATTTTACTTCTGTCATCTGCCGCACGATTCGTAGTTTCCCAGAATTTTAAAATAACTGCACATGGAAGACAATCCCTCCAGTGTCCGCGTATTTGATGGATCTTTCAGCGAACCCATGACATCGATGTGGAAGAAATACTCAAAAGGTTTCCCTTCGAGCGGACGGGATTCCAGATGGGTCATATTCATACCGCCGTAGAAAAAGTATCCCAGCACATGGTAGAGTGCACCCGGTTCATGCCTGACGGAAATGGCAAGAGTGATCTTATCCGCTTTATCGGATATTTCCATTTTCGGTGCGATGATGAAGAAACGGGTGTAATTGTTTTCATTAAAAAAGATATTTTCTTTCAGTACGGAAAGCCCATACAGCTTCGCCGCCGTCCGGCTTGCTACGGCCGCCTGATTTTTCTTTCCATCCTTTGAAACACGTTCCGCGCTTTGGGATGTGGAAAAATAAGGTTTCAATTTCCAATCCCGATGGTCATTGAAGAAAAGACGGCACTGGGCAAATCCCTGGGGATGGGAGTAGACCGTATCGATATCTTCCATTTCCGCTCCCGGCAGTCCCAGCAGGTGGTGCTCGATTTTTACCAGTTCTTCACCGACGATGGCGCAGCCGCAGCCCCTGATAAGGTCATAGACTTCCGTAATACCCCCGGTGGAAGAGTTTTCAATGGGTACAACGCCGTAATCAATCATTCCTCCCGCAGCGGCTTTCGTCACATCTTCAAAGAGGGGGAAATATATTTCTTCCCGCTCCCGCTCACCGAAGTGCCGTTCCATGGCCTCATAGGTATAGGAGCCTTTCGCACCGTAACAGCCGACACGGATCCGTTTTTCCATAGTTTCTCCTATATCCATTTTCTCAATTTCACAAGCAGACCTTTTTCCTTTTTCTCCTCCGGTGTTGGACGCTCTACAGTGCGGACCATCCGTTTTTCCATTTCTTCCCGCCGCTTCCGCGCTTCTGTCGATTCAAAAGGGACGGGCCGCGTAAAAGCGGGCGGCATACGCAGGCTGGGCGGCGCCATGATTTTCGGCACAGTAAATTTCGGCACCTCTTTCAAGCTGCCGGCTTCCTCACGCCCCCAAGGGACATAATGGTATGCGCCGGCAGAAGGGTCGGGCACGTTCCGTTCCGCGATATACTTCGCCCCATTAAAGGGAACGCCGCGGAGACGTTCCAGCAATTGCGCCGCCATGACCTGCGGGGAGAAATAAGAGAACGGCAGTCTCGGCGCCATGCGCGCAACAGAAGAAAGAAATGCCGCCTTCACTTCCTCCGCCGTCATGTTCTCCCTGTGGCGCACCTCATCTAAAAGAAGGATCATTCCCTTTTGGGTAGGAAATAAGTTTTCATAAGGAATAACGGTATTTCTATTCCCCATCCCCGACATATCCAGGAAGAAGACAAGGAACAGGCAGGAGAGCGCCTTATCCCCCGCTTCCGCACGAAGATGGAAGTTTGCCATGACATAGTACAGGTTGCGCAGCTTCGACCATTCTCCCGCCATGGTATAGATGGAGACCTTCTGCTGAAAAGCGCGCTCCAGTATATCCCTGGCGGAACAGGGATTCCCTTTCAGAGCCAGAGCAGAACGGGACTCGCCGATTTCTCCTTCCGTAAGTCCGTAGTTTTCACGAACATTTAAGACATACGCCATATGGCGTCCCACCTCGGTACGCCCCTTAGGTTCCAGCACGTATACTTTCGGTACAGCGTGGTTATAATTTTTTTCAGGAACTTCATGGATTACACGCCGGACAAGTTCTGTATGCGATCCTTCACCGAAGAGGCCGTATCGTTTAAGGAAATCGGAAAGCGCCTTATCGGGAAGCATATTCACCGTTTCCCGGGGAGTGCTTTCGCGGATCCAGCCGTCAGCATAGAGGCGGTCCAGACAGAGATCGGCGTCGCTGCCGTAAGTGGCATACAGATAAGACGGCATCTTTGCATGCACCGGTTTGCCGTCAAAATAATCCAGTATGAGTATCTCACGTACAGAAAGACCCACTCGTCCCGCCTCCTTCTCATCATACTTTATTTTTTAGTATAGCAAAACAAAAGTATGATTAAAAGTCATAAACACAAACCACAGGAAAATTTTTGTCCCTGCACCTAAATTCCGAAAAGCGCTTTTTATCTTATCCCATATCTGGCATCTGAAATTTAATTTCCGCCCTTCGATACTAAACGCCCATGTGCGTCCCCACGGCACTGAAAACGGGAAGCAGGACGGAAAATATGATTGCCGCTGTTACAAGACCTACAAAAAGCAAAAGAGAAGGTTCCAGAATCTTTCTGAATCCTGTCAGTTTCCTTTTCGTTTCCTCTGTCATAAGGCGGGCGCTCCGCTCCAGAAAGAGAGGAAGCCGCCCGCTTTCCATTCCTACGTGGATCATGCGGGCAAGGGCGGTATCGCCAAAGGATCTTTCCATGCTCTGGGCAAAATCGCCGCCCCTCTCTATATCCTTTTTTATTTTCAGCAATTCTTCTTTTACGGCGCCGTTATCCGTTATGTCCGCTATATCAGCAAGGGCGTCAGACAAGGTTTTCCCGCTTTTCAAAAGTGCCGACAGGGCAAGCGTCACACGGATGAGATACAGTCTCCGGATAAAAGGGAAGCGGAAAAGAAACGCGTCTGTACTTCTTTTTCCCCGTTCACTTCGTAACCAGACGACACCGCCGACTGCACCCAAGAGAAGTTCAACAAGAAAATAAAACCCTTTTTCCTGTAAGAACAGGCCCAGAGCCAGCGCCGCCCTCGTCACCGCCGGAAGCGGTATGTCGAGGGCGTCAAAAAGCGCGGCAAAGGACGGCAGGATGACAGTAAGGATCAATGCAAATACAAGAAAGGAAAAAAAGAGAACAAAAACAGGATAGGAAAGCGCCGATTTCATACCAGCAATAAATTCTTCTTCCTTGCGATAGCACGCGGCGGCCAGGCGGAGCTGTTCCGGAATCGTTCCCGACAGCTCGCCTACCTGCAAAAGGGCAGTAAAAAAAGGCGGAAACGCACGGGATCCCGCAAAACTTTCCGCAATGGAGTGCCCTGCTTCGATGGTCGCCTTGATCTCGCCCAGAAGAATCTTTTCTTTCCCGCTCCGGCCGCCGCCAAGGATGTCCAAAGTTTCGGTTACGGGAATCCCCGCGGAAAGAAGTGATTCCCATTCTTCCGCCAAATCGGCGAGACGGCGTCTTTTGAAAAGGGACACTTTTTTCTTTTCTCCCGTTTTTCTGATGGTCATCGGGTGCAGCCCGCGGCTTCTGAGTTCATCCGCTGCTTCTCTTTTGCCGGCAGCCGCCACTCTTCCTTCCTCTACTTCTCCGCTGTCAGCGTACGCTTTATAAAGGAACTCCATTTTACTCTCCCGCCAAATGCAAAAGTTCTTCTCGTTCTTTTTCTGTCACGCCCTTTACCTTGTATGCCGCCTGGCGCAGAGTGCGCATGTCATTCACACCCGTTTCCATATAGGACAGGACCTGTGCTTCTTTTCCTTCGCGGATGAGGTTCGCCACAGCAGGGGTATTTGTCAGAATTTCACGGAGCAGTACAGTTTTAGTTCCCATCCGCCAAAGTCTTTGCGCCGACACGCAGCGGAGGACGGAAGAAATAATCAGGCGCACTTCGTTTTGTTCTTCCGCCGGAAATACATGGACCATGCGGCCGACGGCTTCCAGAGCGCGCCCGTTGTGGAGCGTCCCCAAAACGAGATGCCCTGTTTCTGACGCGGTAAGCGCCGCCGCTATGGTTTCCCTGTCCCTCATTTCCCCTACGGCAATGACATCAGGATCCTCGCGGAGAGATTCGCGGACACCCTCGGCAAAACTTACCGCGTCACGACCGATTTCCCGCTGACGGACAAGGGATTTCCCCGCGGAAAGGACATACTCCACAGGATCTTCCAAGGTCACGATGTGACGCGCTTTTTCCTTGCCGATTCCTTCCAGTGCTCTTGCCATGGTGGTGCTTTTCCCGCTTCCTGTAGGGCCTGAAAAAAGGACAAGGCCGGAGGATAATTTTGCAATCTTCTCAAGCCATTTTTCATCAGGATCTTTTTCCACACGGTCAAGCACGGGCAGCACACGGAGCGCCGCGCAGTCTTTTCCGCCCGCCCGGTACAGATGGATGCGGAACCGATTTTCTCCTATGGAAAAAGAAGTATCGCATGCACCTTTTTCTTCATACACTTTTCGTTTATCCGGTGAAAGACAGGAATGGAAAAGCATATCAAAAAAACTTTTCTCCGCTCTTTCCTCCAATTCTTTAAGTTCGCCATATTCACGGACAATAACCCTTCCGCCTTCCGTAAGATGGATATCTGTAGCCTTCGGGTAAAGGGCCAGCCACTGTTCAATATGTTTCATAGTCACTCCCATAAGAGCGCCGCTTCCTCAGGCGGGACGGCGCCGCTTTCCATTAACCGCAAAAGGGATTCCTTCAGGGAATACTGTCTCTGTTTTCTCATACATTCTGAAAACTCTTCGGCTGCCGCGTTTTCATGAAGCAGCCGTCGTTCCTCTTTTCCTATTTCCAGCATTTCAAAAACACCGGTCCGCCCGTCTGCGCCTTTCCCCCTGCAATGATCACAGCCCTTTGCCATGTATGCCCGTCTCCCGATAAACGCTTCAGGAAACAACTTTTCTTCCGCCATTTCTCCTGTAATGACCATTTCCTTCCGGCAGGCGGGACAGAGTTTCTTCACAAGCCTTTGAGAAATGATGAGAGACAGCGACGCGGAGAGCAGGTACGGCGGAATGCCCATATCTGTCAGGCGGGCAGGCGCCGATACGGCATCGTTCGTATGAAGCGTAGACAGGACAAGATGCCCGGTAAGAGCGGCATGTACGGCAATTTCCGCCGTCTCCCGGTCGCGTATTTCCCCGATCATCACCACATCGGGATCCTGCCGCACAAGAGAACGGAGACCTTTTTCAAAAGTAAGGCCCGCTTTTTCATTCACTTCCACCTGGGTGATTCCCGGTATGCGGTACTCCACGGGATCTTCCACGGAAATCACGCTGATTTCAGGACGGCACACCAGTTTTAGCGCCGCGTAGAGCGTCGATGTTTTCCCGCTTCCCGTAGGACCGGTAGTGAGAATCATGCCGCTTTTCTTTCCTATTTTTGTGCGGAATATTTTCTTCTGCAAGGGAAGCATCCCGAGTTCATTCTTTTCAATGAAATCCATCTGCCCCGATAAAATCCGTATGACGATCGTTTCCCCGTAAACCGAAGGCATCACGGAAAGACGGAAATCTGTATTTTTTCCTTCCCTGATTTCCGAAAAGCTTCCGTCCTGGGGAATGCGGTTTTCCCCCACGTCCATACCGCCCAGGACTTTGGCCCGCACCGACAGTCCCGCCGCCATATCAGGGGGCAGCCGGTACCTCTCTGTAAGAGTTCCGTCAATGCGGAACCGGACAAGGACAAATTCACGGCACGGTTCCAGATGGACATCGCTCGCCTTTTCCGAAACGGCGGCCTGCAGAATTCTCCGCATGGCAATTTCCGCATTGGCCGCCCGCAGTATTTCCATAATTTCTCCCTTCCGCAGGAAAAGCCCGCGGCCGGTTTCCCGCCGCAAGCCTTTCTTTTTACACCTGCATAATGTGCATGATATTCGTGGCAGAGGATTTCCGCCGGTTTATTTCCCCCTGCCTGACTCCTGCCGCGATGACACAAAGGCTGTCCTCCCGAAATTTTTTCCCTTTCAAAACGGCAGCGGACCGATAGTGCAGATAATTTTCGTCCTTCGCATGGTTCCTCCCGAGACAGTAGAAGTCCTTCCATTTCTATTGCGTAATTGGAATAAAAAATTTACACTTGTATATAAAGTATTACACTTGTATATAAAGTAAAATATTTTCTGCTTTTCTTTATAGTGTACAAAAAGAGCGGATATAAATAAAGCCTTTTTATTCCTTTGGAAGTTTCTTCATGAACTTTCACGACAAACGCGTCCATCCCGCATTTCTTATCCTCACCTCTTTTCTTATTCTCATCAGTTACCGTATCATTTCAAATATCATAGCGCAAAACGCCGAAACGGGACGAACCGGGCAGGGACAGGTGGCCGTGGCAGCCACATCCCCGATTTGAATATGGATAATCGTCTACCGCCGCAAACTCATCGACAGCTCCGATATAATGAGCTGCGTCTTCCATGAAATGCGGAATGCTATAAAATGCACAAACACCCTGTGCCGGTTAAGAAATAAATATAGCGCTTATATCCGCTTTACAGCAGTCAAAAGCGTTTTCTACCGTTATCCATACTTCCTTTCCGGTCAAGATTGGGGGTAAGAGGAATCCGTTACATGAAAAAGCAAAAGGAGAATCTCCATGATAAAAATACTGTTCGTCTGCCATGGCAATATCTGCCGCTCCCCGATGACGGAATTTGTTATGAAAGACCTCGTGGCAAAAGCCGGATTGGAACATTTGATTTCCGTTTCATCCTGCGCGGCGACTTATGAAGAAATCGGAAACGACACCTATCCCCCCGTATGCCGGCTTCTCAACGAAAAGGGGATCCCTTTCACTAAACGGGAAGCACGAATATTTACGTCTGCCGATTACGAAGAAAGCACTTATATCATCGGCATGGATGATGAGAACCGCCGCGATCTTTACCGTCTTACCAAAGGCGACCCGCAGAAAAAGGTCTCTCTCCTTCTGGAATGGGCAGGGGAAAAGCGGAGTATCGCCGATCCGTGGTATACCGATGATTACGAAACAGCCTATCGTGATATAAGGGAAGGCTGCGCCGCGATTCTCAAAAGGGTCATGCCATGATTTCCGTTTACCCGGCTTTTTACAAAGACTTCCGCTGCAAGGCGGACAGGTGTGTCCACTCATGCTGTATGCAGAACTGGGACATCGACATCGACGAAGCCACGGCAATGAAATATCTCGTCATGACGGGTGAACCGGGTGAAACTATCCGTGCCTCCATGACAGGCACAAAAGGAAACCGCCGGTTCATCATGAAAGACGGCCGATGCCCTCTTTTGCAGGAAGACGGACTCTGCCGCATCATTGCGGAAACGGGAGAAGAAAATCTTTGCGATATCTGTGCCATGCATCCCCGTTTCTTTATGGAAAACGGAAATTTTGAACTGGCCGGTGTGGGACTTGCCTGTGAAGAAAGCGTGAAGCTTCTCCTGTCCAATTCCACGCCTCTGCTTTTCATGGAAGACAGCGCCCTTTCTCTATTCGACTTTCCCACGCTGCTTTCCGCTATGGGCTGCAGTCTTCCCGAAGAAGCGCTCTCCTATACGCCGACCATCAATGAAACTTACTGCCGGACCATTTTACACGCTCTTTCTCAAACGGAACCTGTCGATGAAGCATGGACAAAGAGGCTCTCCTCTCTTTCCGGATTTTTTACTTCCACGCTGAAAAAGGCGCACGCCTATCTTTCCGAAGCGCCTCTCCCGGAATTGACGGCGGTGTATCAATACATTTTCTACCGCGCCCTGGAAAAAGAACCGTTCTGCGGCATAGACGCCGTCATGACATACGCCCGGCAAAGCACAGACTTCATCTTCATGGAAACTGCCGTATTCGAAGATCTCCCTGAAAACATACGGCGCTGGTCGGAGCAGATCGAATACGACACGGACAATCCGGATATCCTTCTGTCGCTCATCACAAAATAATATTTCAGCAAAAAAGCAGATCCCGTTAAAGGACCTGCTTTCGTTTTCCCTTAAAACAACCTTCCTTTTAAGAGAAAAAATTCCATAAAGTTTTTTTACTGTATGCTCCTATACAAAAAGAAGAGATTCACTCCGCTTTTCATAGAGATATCTTAGTATTTCATACTTGTTTTTGCCAGTTCTTCCAGAGATGGTTTCAGATAATTTCTTTCCGCGTCACTGGTCACTGCCAGGATTGCTCTGTATTGATTCTCTTTTTTCATGAAGTATCCCCGGATGTAAAGGGGCACGATGAAACCGTCGGCGTCGCTTATGACCCGCGCGCCTGCCGTATACGTATGGTCATTTAAACGGGTAATCGGTTCTATGTCCTGCAGACGCACATGGGCAAAGTCTTCGGGAAGTTTCACAGGAGCCGTTTTATTATGCTCGCGTATGGCATCTACGATGAGTTCGTTAATTGCGGGTTCAGCACCCATCAGGTAAAGGTTCGCTATCATAAGCGCCCCTGCAGACACCATGTTTTGATCCTTCACAAAGAAAGGATCCATTCCCTTTTTATTTTCTTCCGTTTCAGGAAAAGAGAAATTCACGACAAAGGCGTCAAAGCTTCCCTCGTCAGAAGTGACGAGAAGCTGTCCCGCAGGAAATACTCCTCCTTTTTCCGTACTGAACGGAATCTCTTTTCCCGCCATTTTTTTCACAGACGGCGTTATGACGAAAGGCGTATAAACGGCATGATTTCTTAAAGTGATTTCCTTTGTAAGAAAAGGAGCTGCCTGCCTGTAAAGATCTTTTATGGCATCTCCCGGACTTCTGCGGAAATCGGCAGTCAATTGCCTGTCGGCCGCCGTGCCTGTACCCGTCTCTTTATGGGCAGGTTCTGCAAAAACAGCGGTCATGGAGGAAACGGTAATCCCCGCCGCCAAAAATGCTGTCACGAGTCTTTTCATCGAAGTCCCTCCGCGCCTTTTACTAAAACAGGTTCTATAATCCGGCCTGTGGCCTGATTGGTATAAATGGCAGTGGCTCCAAGTTGCCCTTTATCTGCTGACGCGATGAAAAAGACATAAAAAGGCGCTTCCACCCCGTACTGTTCCACAAAAAGAAACATGCTTCCATAAACAAACTCAGTCTGTCCGTCTTTTTTATAGACGAAACGATTGTTACTGTCTTCTTTTTTCATGCTTTCCCGGATAGTTTCAAGATTCAAAGTCCGGTTCTCTCCAAGGATATCAATTTTTTTCGGATGGGCTTTTTCCATGGCCCTGATGATTTCATTCCAGCCGGCGATATCTTTCTCTTCCAATTTTACAGATACAACAGCCGCCTGATGAAAGGCATCCTTCGTCTCCATTTGCAGCTGGGAAAATCTGCCGGCTGCAAAAAGTTTTCCGAGCTGCTCGGCCATCATTTTTTCATGGACTGTATCGCCTTTTCCAAATAATCCCATCCGCTTGACAGCAGGAAGGATTTCTTTTTCTGCTTTTTCCTGGTTCCACTCTTTCTGCAGTTCTTTTCCCACATATGATTTATCTGCTTCCCGGAGGGTCATCTCATTTCCCAGCGGAAGAATATGTCCGTCCGCCAATTTTAAAGAAAATAAGGCAAAAGAGAGCGAAAAAGAACGAAAGGCACGGACGAAACGTCTCATAGAATTAGGAGGTTTTATCGAAGGACAATTATCAGAAGAAAGCATTTCAATCCTTAAAGTATTACCACGGTTTCGTTTTGTAAAAATGGATAACTACTTAAAGAAAATAGCAGTGGAAGCAGGAGGAATTGAAAATCTCCGTCGATTACAAGTAGAAAAAGTTGACACGCAAGGAAACGTTTAGAGTGAGAAGACACTCCCCACGGCAAAAGCCTTCTTGTCTAGGGAAATTTCATCCCTAGACAAGAAGGCTTTTGCTATTTTTGTTATGAGTGAATGTTTTTTTTTCACACTTTTTTCTTTCAGTTGCTGCAAAGAGGAACGAGCATATTGGAGCTGTTCTAGTAGCTTTTGCATATCGGCTTCCGTTTGGTACTGCACCGTGAAAATGTCATGAAATATTCGTAAGATCCGTTCTCGGAATATGTTCAGAGGATGTGTGGCATCGTCACGATCAATCGCTAATCTCTGCCGAAGATGACTGCTGTCAGCCAGTAACTGAGCAAAGCATTCATGCAGAACTTCTTTCTTCTCAATCACTTCATATGGTGTTTTCATTTCTTCTGCTCCTCTCGAAAGCGTACCCATTTCATCAGATATTCCTTAACATATTTTCCATACAATTATTTCAATAACAATTCAGAATCTTTATAAATAAAAATTTATAAAGCTGTAATAAAAGTTAAAAATCCTAATATTACACCAGCTAAATTTGGAACGATAAGAATAAAATCTTTTTTAGGTTCTTTAGTCCATCCGTAAATAACCCAAATTAGACAAGAAATCGAAGCTGTAAGAGGCTGCCAAGGTTGAGCTTTTTCTCCTCCTAAATTAGCAATAATTTGAGGAATATAAGTTATAAACACAAAAACCCCAATAAATGCTCCAATTGAACCAACAATAGTGTTAATTTTTTTTTTGTTCATAAAATTACCTCCTTGTAAAAAATATACATATAAAATGTATATCAAAGTTTAATATCGTTGTCAAATGTGAACGTACTCCCGCCTATAGAGGCGGGAGCTTCCTGCTTCAGCGAGAACAGCACCACTGACTCCGAAGAGTTGCGACGACTTACATTCTCTTCACAGGCGTAGATTCCCGTGCGACCCACGGTACTCTATGAGTTATGTCAGGCAGATATTCGCCTAGCTTCTTCTCGAATATTTATCGCAGCATTCTTGTCACGATTATGGTGACTGCCACACTTAGGGCAATCCCATTCCCTCACAGACAAGTCTTTTGTTTCGTTATTCTGATAACCACAAACATGGCATAACTGGCTACTTGGATACCATTTATCTATCCTGACAAGTTGTTTACCTTCCCAAGCAAGTTTATATTCTAGTATGTTCGTGAACAAATTCCAGCCGTTGTCGGCTACGGATTTGCCAAAGCTGAATTTGCCACCCTTCTTGCGTTTTGCCATAGCTTTGACACGAATATCCTCAATACCAATGGCATCGTAGCGGTCTGCAAGGTAACGGGCTTTCTTATGCAGAAAGTCACGACGTTGATTCGCAATTTTCTCATGGAGCTTGGCTACACATAATCTTTGCTTATCTCGGTTATGGCTTCCCTTTTGTCTCTTGGAGAGTTTTCTTTGTGCCTTGACCAACCTTTTCTCGGCTCTTCGCAAGAAATTCGGATAATCGGCATCATCCTCATCGGAAGCAACATACAGACCGTGCATAGCAAAATCCAGCCCAAGGAATTTCTTAGGTATTATGAGGAGTATTTGGTTTTCGTACTCCACCAAAATACTGATGTAATATTTCCCTGATGGTGTCTTGCTTATGGTTACAGTCTTTATAATGCTGTTCTCCATCAATGGACGATGAAGACATAGCTTTACCCAACCGATTTTAGGCAGCTTTACTTTGTTCTCCTCGATTCTTACAGAGCCATGCTGGTTGTTCGTGGAATACGAAGCATGACCTGTTTTCTTCGACTTGAAGCGTGGCTTGCCAAAATGCTTCTTATTGCTCCAGAAGTTGCTGTATGCCTTGTTCAGGTTCATCTGGGCATTCGTAAGAGCAAGGCTGTCAACTTCTCTCAGCCAAGGAAATTCTTCCTTATACTGTGCAGGTGTATTTTTCAGCTTCTTGCCAGTTTCCTTGTAATAGTCAAGACGGTCACCAAGCATCTTGTTATAGATGAATCTGACACAGCCGAAGGTCTTGGTAAACATAATCTTCTGTTCTGTTGTCGGGTATAGCCTGTATCGGTATGCCTTATTCACTGCCACATCACCCACCTTGATTTTCTATGTATGTACGAATTATCTCTATGGGAGCACCGCCTGTTGTTAGCAGACAATAGCTTCTTGACCAAAACATCTCCTTCCACAGCTTACGCCTAACTTCTGGAAATTTTTTTTTGATTAGTCTCGAACTAGCACTTTTGTAAGCGTTGATGAATTTTGACATCTCCGTGTTAGGGTAAGCACGAAACATGATATGCACATGGTCTTGGTCATGATTCCATTCTTCCAATATGATGTTATGGGAAGAGCCTATACGAACGAATATATCTTTTGCGTATTGGCTCATCTCGTCAGAAAACACTTTGCGACGATACTTTACCACTAGAACAAGATGATAATACAGCAAGAATACTGAATGGTTATTATTGTCTAATTCCATGACACAATCAATCCTTTCGTCTCTACGGCTGATTATATCATGGAACAAGCTACAAAGCAATTGTTTTTCTGAGGGCATCGAACCCACAGAAAAACCCACAATTCATCTCACCACCTATAGAGGGGGGAGACTTCTTGCAGGTTAGGTTAAATCGGATGCCAGAGACAGTCCGCCTGCTGCCAAAGCAAGCGTGAGCGCCATGGCACATATACGTTTTTTCATAATGCTCCTTTCATGAGCTGTCTTTAATTATTTTCTTTCATTATACCAAACCCGTCATGCAGAGGAATAGATTCTTCACTCTGTGTCACTATCCCGTTTCCCTTCTTTCTCCCACAGCATTCTTGCCTCCGTTCAGAATAACGATTGGAGGAAAAGGCGTCATAATGAGGAAAACGTCAACCATCATCCGAAGCGGATGTGAAGGATCTGTTACCATAGTGAGGAAGACGGCAAGAAGATAAAAGCTATCAGCTGTGAGCTGTCAGCTGCAAGCTAAATATTCTTTTACGATTTAAATCATTACGACAAGCGAGTATCCTCAATCGCACTACGTGCGCCAGCAGCTTCTTCTGGCGGCGGGTTCCATGATCCTTGTGTAAAAAGCGGTATTGACGGTGGGACTTCATTCGGAGTAATAGATTCTTCACTCTGTGTCACTATTCCGTTTCCCATTTTTCTCGCAAAGCATTCTTGCTGCCGTTCAGAATAACGATTTTGGAAAAGCACGTCACTAACAATGGGGAACAGAAAGCGTCATAATAACGGAGAACGAAAAGTGTCATCCTGAATGAAGGTGAAGGATCTGTGCCCTTAATGAAGTCACCTCGGCGCTTGAAAAGCCTGTACCTGAAAACGGTCTTTTTATTCTCCCAACTCGCGGCGGATAAGCTCACTCTTCAATGTCTGCAGCTTGTCGGACAGGTTGATTTCCATCAAATCAGGATTAAGGAGACGTGTATATTCCGGCCAGAGGGTATCTATCTGTTTGTCTGCATAGCGGATGATTTCAGAAAGTGCGGGCAGCGGAAGGTTCCTGCCATTTTCTACGACGGGCTTCAGCAGTTCTTCCACTGTATAAGTTCCTGCTTTCAGCTCTTTCCTGCGCCATTTCGCCGATTCCGTGACAAGGGTAAAGTCGCCGCCGTCCGCCGCTTTTTCATCATGGAGGCAGACAAGATCGGTAATCATTTTTCCTGTATCTTTTTTATAGAAACGATAGACCGTCTTGATACCGGGGTTCGTCATTTTTTCCACGTCATTGGAAAATTTCATAACAGGAACCTCTTTACCATCCGCTTCTTTCACCGCCATTTTAAAGACGCCCCCCAGCGCGGAAGTGCCGTCGGCCGTGATGATTTTCGTACCCACGCCCCACGAGGTGACGGTGCAGCCCTGCGCTTTGAGGGACTGGATGGTATATTCGTCAAGATCGTTGGAACCGGAAATGATGGCATCAGGGAAGCCGGCTTCGGTAAACATACGCGTCGCTTCCTGAGAGAGATAGGCGATATCTCCGCTGTCGATGCGGATCCCGTATTTCCCGGGAAGCCGCCCCTCTTCTTTCAGTTCTTTAAACACCTGAATTGCATGGGGTACACCCATTTCAAGGACATTATAGGTGTCGGCCAAAAGGATGAGGTTGTCATGATACTGGCGAACGTATTCGCGGAAAGCATCTATCTCTTCATCAAAGCTCATGACCCAGCTGTGGGCCATCGTACCGAGGACAGGAATGCCGAACTGTTTTCCCGCTTCCACATTGGATGTGCCGTTGAACCCTCCGATCATGGCGGCCCGCGCGCCCCAGAGCCCGGCAGAATGTCCCTGCGCGCGGCGGAGACCGAACTCCATCAGGGCGTCTTTCGGCGCCACGGTGCGCACACGCCGTGCTTTCGTGGCGATGAGGCTTTCATGGTTCATAATCATGGATAAACCTGTTTCGAGAAGCATGGCTTCTGTCGTAGTACCGTGGAAACGAAGAAGCGGTTCGCCGGGAAAGACTACGGTGCCTTCCGGTACAGCATAAATATCTCCTTTAAAGCGGAAGTCTTTCAGGTAATCAAGAAAGGCGGGATAAAAAATTTGCAGACTTTCCAGGTAATCGATATCTTCTTCATCAAAACGGAAATTTTCTACAAACTGCTGGAGATGCTCAAGCCCCGCCACGATAGTATAGCCGCCGTTAAAAGGATTCTTTCTGTAAAAACGGTCAAACACGACTTTCCGTTCATGGCGTCCTTTGTTGAAAAGGGCATTTGCCATTGTCAATTGGTATAAATCGGTAATTAAGCCATTCATTTTTATTCCGCCTTTCTTTATATACTTATTCTCGAGACTTATTGTTTTTCATTTCCCTCATCACGGTAACAGATCCTTCACATTCGTTCAGGATGACGATTATCGTTTCCCTCACTACGACAGCAGATCCTTCACATTCGTTCAGGATGACGTCTAACGTTTCCCTCACTACAACAGCAAATCCTTTGCTGATGTTTCGTATGACACCTAATGGAAATCATATGCTTCGGCTTTTAACTCACAGCTAATAGCTAACAGCTAATGGCTGACAGCTGACAGCTCACAGCTGATAGCTTTTATCTTCTTACGGCTCCCCTCATCACGGCAACAGATCCTTCGTTCCCGTTCGTATTTAGACTCCATTATAGCACTTCCCCGCCGGCCTTTCAGAAAATGAAAAACGCGCCCGTCACAAGCGCGCTTTCTTTTATAATTCAATTTCTTCCGTCTTTCCGGTAAAATCCGTGATGACCGCGTTTCCCGATGCCAGCCTGAACACGGTATACCTGCCGTCTTTCCGGATCCCGTCCAGGGATTCCTCACAGCTCCTCAGCATAACGTGCCGCGGTTCCTCCCCTTTATCCTCCCGCAGTTTGCAGGATATACAGATAGTCGACTGATCCGGATGGGTAGCGCAGATTTCCGCGCGGTCGTTCAGAAGAAGCTGCCCGTAAATCTCATCGTCTTTATTGAAAAGGAAATGGATTACACCGCCGCAGACACAGACATTATTCATCGGCCGGAGGCGCGGCCAGATACCGTCCAAAGTAGCCAGATAAAACACACCGCATTGTTTCAGATATTCAGCAATTCTTTCCGCCGCTGCCATACAGATCCCTCCCGTTCTTTATCTCTACATTTATTTTATCATATTCCAAAAGAAATATTTACCTCAATCCCGCTTCCGCTTCTTCTCTGTCCGCCAGGATTTTCACTTCCGTATCCAGATGGGTGAGAATCTCGATGACTTCTTTTCGTGTGTCCGCCGTAGCGTTGATACAGCAGGTTGCCCGCCGGGGATCGATGGTGGTCAGAATGCCGAGATATTCATATCCTTCCATGATACGATTGACGTAGTTCACATCGCCCGGCGCGATTTCTATATAGACTCTGCTATCCACGGACGCGCCTCCGGAGAATGGTATACGGCGGCAGATCCTGCTCTGTCACCATCGTCAGCTCTTCCAGCGGATGGGGCGCTGCTGCCGTCTCTTCACCATCTTTATTCGTCAGATGTCCGATCGTGACAGGAAATACATCCCCTGCCGGAGTAAGGCACTCAACGACCTCTCCCGCTTTGAAATAGTTGCGCTGCTGCACTTTGACCGTGCCGTTTCCTTTATCCTGCTCCAGAACAAGACCGATAAAATCATAAGACTGCTCCGGCTGGGACTTCATATATTCCTGGGCGGAATGGTCGGGGTTCTGGAACGCGAAAGCCGTCGTGTAAGGACGATGGGATACCTTTTCCAGTTCTTCCCGCCATTCCGGACGAACGGAAAATGCCGCTCCCAATTCGTAGTACGAGTCAATTGCTTTCCGGTACGCTGCCACAACCGCCGCCACATAGTAGACGCTCTTCATGCGGCCTTCAATTTTCAGAGAAGAAACGCCCGCTTCGATAAGTTCAGGAATATGGTCGATCATACAGAGATCTTTGCTGTTGAAAATATATGTGCCGTGCTCATCTTCTTCCACAGGGAAATACTGGCCCGGCCGAGATTCTTCCATCACGGAATACTTAAACCGGCATGCCTGGATGCATTCACCCCGGTTGGACTGGCGTTTCCCGTTTGTAAAATAATTGGATAAAAGACAGCGGCCGCTCCAGGAAATACAGAGCGCCCCATGGCCGAATACTTCCAGTTCGATATCCACCCGTTTTCTGATGTCCGCCATTTCTGAAAGGGATACTTCTCTGGCAAGAACGACGCGGGACGCGCCCATATCTTTCCATCTCCTGACAGTGCGCCAGTTTGCCGCGCTCGCCTGCGTGCTCACATGGACCGGCAAATCAGGCGCTGCTTCACGGGCGATATCAAATACGCCGAGATCGGAAATCAGGACGGCATCCGCATGAATATCCTGTAAATATTTCAGGTATGTGTCAAGTCCTTCCAGATCTTCATTCCGGGGAATGATATTGACCGTGATATACACTTTCTTTCCCATGGAATGGGCATACTCCACAGCCTCTTTCATTTCTTCCCGGGTAAAATTGCCGCCGTACGCACGGAGCCCGAAAGCTTTTCCCGCCAGGTATACCGCGTCCGCCCCGTAAAGGAGCGCCATTTTCATTTTTTCCATATTTCCCGCCGGCGCGAGAAGTTCCATTCTTTCCACTTGTGTTCCTTTCTTCCCTTATTTCCTTATCTTCCTTGACACTGCAAGACCGTCTCCCTCTTCATGGATAACCGTATCATAATGAGCCTCCACATATTCGAGGTATTCCCGCAGGCGTGTGACAAGCGTCCTGTACCGATGGGCCACGGGTTCCCCGCTTCGCACCAATCCGCGGAAGAGGACATTATCCGCCGCAATAACCGCGTTTTCTGATAATTTCGGCTCAATAAGTTTCAAATGGCGGAGGTACTGCCCTTTCGGCCCGTCAAGGTAAACAAAATCATACGGCCCTGCGAGTGCAGAAAGCACTTCTCCCGCGTCCCCCAAATGGCACCGGACACGCTGCTCGAATCCTGCCGCCTGCATGACAGATACAGCCCGTTCATTCCGCAGGGCATCTATTTCTATGGTATCAATTTCCGCCAGGGGAAAATGCTCTGCCAGAAACAAGGCGGAATAGCCGATGGCCGTCCCCACTTCCAGTATCCTCTTCGGGTCGGCTGCCGCCGCGGCTTCCAGCAGCAGCTTCCTCTCCGCCCTGCGCAGAATGGGAATATTCTCTTCTTCCGCTTCCCGCTCCAGTTCCTTTCTCAGATCCGCAATCATGGCCATATCAGTCGTCTGTCCCATAGATCCGGTCGATTTCCGCCTGATGTTCTTCAAGCGTCTTCGTGAAGACATGTCGGCCGTCTTTTTCCGCCACATAGTAAAGATACTCTCCAGGCGCCGCGTCAAGCACCGCACGAACGGCATCCATGCCGGGACTGCTTATGGGGCCGGGCGGAAGTCCCTGCCGTTCATATGTGTTGTAAGGCGAATCAATTTTCGTATCCGCTATGGTCAGTTCCTCTTTCTGCCTGCCCAATGCATACTGGACGGTAGCGTCAATCTGCAGAGGCATCTGCTTTTCCAGACGCGCCAGGATGACAGAAGCGATCGGCACCTGATCTTCCTTTAACCGCGCTTCCCGCTCCACCATGGACGCGATGGTCATGAGGGCATGAATAGAAAGATGCTTCTCCTCCGCCCTCCTGCGCAATGCGGGCGTAAGCATTTCATCCGTGCGCCGATACATCATGTCAGCAATCTGCCGGGCGGAGCAAGACTTCGGAATTTCATACGTATCGGCAAAAAGAAATCCTTCTCCCTTCACCTTTGCCGCCTCAGGACCGTACATGTATGGAAAAGGCGCGTAAGTTTCCGCTTCATGAAGAAAATCCCCATGGCATTCCAGCCCCGCCTTCTGAAGAACATCTGCAATTTGTGCCGCCGTAAAGCCTTCCGGCACGGTGATCTTCACCACTTCTTCTTTTCCGTTTTTCAGATCCGCAATCGTTTCCGCTACCGTCGAACCACGCCGGAATGTATAGTACCCGCTTTTGAGCGCCTTCCCGTTTCCTGTGGCCAAAAGCATGGCGCGGAAAACGGCGGCACTTCTGATAACGCCTTTCTCCTCAAGCATTTCTCCGATTTCCCGCCCCGTGGCATTCTTCGGTATTTCCACCATCACCGTTCCATCCGCCAGTCCGTGATAAAAGAAATAAAAATAGAGGAACAGGCCCGCCGCCAGCGCCGCAAAAGCAAGCACCACCCCATGCAGGTATTTCCTTTTATCTTTTATAAAAGATATTTCCTTCATAAAACCTCTCTTGTTTCAATCGCGGAAGAACAGAAACCATCGCTGCCTTCCGCTGTTTTCATGACTGGTTTATTATACCACAACTCTGAAAATAGCCGCTTTTTCTCTGCCGTGCTACAATAGGTCCATCAGTAAAGGAGGAACTCCTATGGAAATCAAAATCGGAACTGCCGGTACCGCCAGCCGGACCGTCACGGAAAAAGACACTGCCCTTGCCGTCAAAAGCGGCTCTCTGCAAGTCCTTGCCACTCCTGTTTTATCCGCCCTTATGGAAGAGGCTGCCGTTGCCGCCCTTGCGCCCTGCCTGCCGCCGAAACAGACTACGGTGGGCGGTTTCATCGCCGTCCGCCACAACGCGCCCACCCCCGTGGGACAAACGATCAAAGCGACTGCCACCGTGACGGCGGTCAGCGGAAAGAAAATATCTTTCACCATCACCGCCTCTGATGAAAACGGCACCATCGGTGAGGCGGAGCACACCCGTTTCCTTGTGGATGAAGAAGCATTCATGAAGAAACTGTAGAAGTAAAAAGCGTTTCAAATCAAAAGGCATGTCAAAAGACGCCCGCGGTATTCTGCGGGCGTTTTTCATTGATGCTTTATTTTTTTGTATTCCTTTCCGCAGCGCGTTCCACCCCTGTCCCGTCAAAAACGGGGATAAAACTTTGGTTGGAAGATTCTTTCTGCTGGACATAGCCGTCTTCAATGCCGAGCGCTTCCATGTACGCTTCCGCCTCTTCGTATTCTTCATCGGTAATCCGGCGGTTGATTTCAGAAAACTCTTCCGCTCTTCCGTGAGGCGTGTACTGCCGCATAAGACTGAAAAGGACATCCCCTTTCCGAAACGTTTCCGCCACATATTCCAAAACGCCCTTCGTGTTTTTCATCTGCCCCGGCAAAATGAGGTGCCGGATAAGGACACCTTTTTTTAATATACCGTCGGCGCCGATTTCATAGGGGCCTGTCTGCCGGAACATCTGCTCGATGGCAGGCACCGCCTTTTCAAAGTAGTCCGGCGCGCTGCTGTACCTCTCCGCCGCCGCAGCGTCGCTGTACTTCAAATCGGGAAGCCAGCACTGTATCTTCTTCCGCAGGAACGCCACGGTATGAACGCTTTCATAGCCGCCGCAGTTGTACACCACCGGAACGGGAAGCGGTTCTCTCAGACTTTGAAAAACGGCATGGGTGAAATGGGTCGGCGTCACAAGGTCGATATTGTGCGCCCCCCGGGCGATGAGCTCACGGTAAATCTCCGCCAGCCGCTCCACGGATATTTCTATCCCCCGCCGCAGTTCGGATATTTCATAATTCTGGCAATAGACGCAGGACAAGTTGCACCCCGCGAAAAAAACCGTTCCCGCGCCTCTCGTTCCGCTGATGCACGGTTCTTCCCAATGATGGAGCGCCGCCCGGGATACGATGGGAAGCATGCCTGTCCGACAGTAACCGACGGCGCCCTGTCCGTGAACGGACTCCCGCCGCGGCACACGGCATCCCCGCGGGCAGATATTACAGATACTCATTATATATCCTTTATATAAAGCGGGCTTTCCCGCAGAATTTCCACTACCTGATTATACACCGAGAGAAGAAAATCCATTGCCCCCGCCCTGTAAAAATCTTATAATGATACATATTGTGGATAAAGCTGAAAGGAGAAATTTTATGGAACAGCAATCCGGTTTTTTGGACAGAATTTTTCACCTGAAAGAAAATCACACGTCTGTCAGGACAGAAATCATGGCGGGCATCACGACTTTCATGACGATGGCGTATATCCTCGCGGTCAATCCCGGCATCATGAGCGCCGCCGGCATGGATAAAGGCGCGCTTCTTACGGCGACCGCCCTTGCCGCATTCATCGGCACCATTCTCATGGCACTCTTTGCCAATTACCCCTTCGCCCTCGCTCCCGGCATGGGGCTGAATGCGTTTTTCGCTTTCACCGTCGTCGGACAGATGGGCTATTCCTGGCAGACCGCCCTTGCCGCTGTTTGTCTGGAAGGCGTGATTTTCATTATCCTGTCTCTCACCAATGTACGCGAAGCGATTTTCAACGCGATCCCCATCAACCTGAAACGGGCAGTGTCGGCAGGCATCGGCCTGTTCATTGCCTTCATCGGACTGGTTTCCGCCAATATCATCGTCGCCAATCCCGCTACGAAAGTTTCTCTTTTCTCCTTTAAAGGCGCAATTGCCGCAGGCACATTCCACACCGTGGGAGTTCCGGTTCTCCTCGCCATCCTGGGTGTGCTTTTCACAGGCATCCTCATGGTGAAAAAAGTGAGAGGAAATATTCTCTGGGGCATCCTCTTCACATGGGGTCTCGGCATCCTCTGCGAACTCACGGGGCTCTACATTCCCGATCCCGCAAAAGGAGCGTTCAGTACTCTGCCGGATCTTTCCGCAGGCATTGCTTCTTTTACCCCTGTAAGCCTGTCCCCCATTTTCATGCAGCTTGATTTCTCAAAGGTGATGAGCCCTGATTTCTTCGTCGTCCTCTTCGCGTTCCTTTTCGTGGATATTTTTGATACCCTCGGCACCCTGGTCGGCGTTTCTTCCAAAGCAAATATGCTTGATGACGAAGGGAAGCTGCCCCGCATCAAAGGCGCTCTCATGGCGGATGCTGTCGCCACCACCATCGGCGCAGGCCTCGGGGTTTCCACGACAACCACCTTTGTAGAAAGCGCGGCCGGCGTTTCCGAAGGCGGACGAACCGGTCTTACCGCTGTCACCGTAGCCGTTCTCTTTGCCCTCTCCCTGTTCCTTTCCCCCTTCTTCCTGGCAATTCCCGCCTTTGCCACCGCGCCCGCCCTCATCATCGTGGGCTTCCTCATGTTCACCGCCGTCACGGGCATCAACTTCAGCGACCCAACCGAAGCCATTCCCGCATATATCGCCATCCTTGCCATGCCCTTCACATACAGCATCGCCGAAGGCATCTCGTTTGGCATCATCACTTACACTGTCATGAACGCCCTCACAGGAAACGGGAAAAAGATCAGTGCCCTGATGTATATTCTGACCATCCTCTTCATCGGGAAATATATCTTCCTCTGATCGAAGTATTTCCTACAAATGAAACGATAAATTTTTGAAGCACCACGGACCCTTCTTATCAGATAACGGTAAGGAGGGTATTTTACATGTTATGCTCCTTGCAGGCAAATTCGTCCGCCTCGATTTTATACACCGCCACATGCGCTGCCATTCGATCAGTAAACTCGAAATGCTTTTTATCCTGGCATTCCATGAAAATCGTAAGGATCTTTTTCTTCTCTTCCCTGTCTTTTACCACCGACACCGGCCCGCTCCCGATGATGCTGTGGTAGTACTCCGTGTAATCGCAGGCTTTCTCCGCCCGTCCCATGGCACCGCCGTTGTCGATTTCAAAACCGATGACAGGATTTGATTCCGCCAGTTCCCGCTTCAGCCCCGCATCAGCCCCGTGGAAATACACTGTAAGCTTTCCCTCTTCATAAGAGTATCCGTAGTTGACCGGCACCACAAAAACACGGCCGCCGTCCTGAAAACCCAGATGGACGATTTTGCACTCGTCCAGAACTTTTCTGATTTCCATTTCTTCCGTAACTTCTCTGTCTTTTCTTCTCATCATGACCTCCTTAATCCTTTGTCACCTGCTTAAATTGTACCACTCTGTATAAATTCCATCTTTATTTGTGCTATGATGGAAAAAACATCTGCGGAAAATATATTTTCTTACAAAGGAGATTATTATGTTTGAAAATGACGGCCGTCCCTCTTTGCGGAAATGGATCTTTGCCGCTCTCCTCGCTGCGGCAGGCGTCCTTCTTTCACCGGCCTTTTCCTTTCCTTTGGGAGTGACCCGCGCCTTCCCGCTCCAGCATATGATCAATATCTTCCTCGCCGTTCTCTGCGGCACGCGGTATGGTGTTTCCGCCGCCTTTACCACATCGGTGATCAGGAATATCATCGGCTCCGGTTCGCTCCTCGCCTTCCCCGGCTCGATGATCGGTGCCTTCCTGTCGGGATACCTGTACAGCCGTACGAAAAAACTGTGGGCCGCCGTCCTTGGAGAATTCGCGGGCACATCGCTCATCGGCGGCCTTGTCTCTTATCCGTTGGCCGCTCTCTTTATGGGGTCGTCAAAAGGAGCTTTTTTCTATATTTCTCTCTTCTCCGTTTCCTGCGGCGCCGGGTGCCTCATTGCTTTTATCGTCCTCAAAGGGATCCATATCTTTCAAACAAATACGATAAAAGAAAAATAATATTTCTTTCAAAATTGACTTTCCGAGGCCTTCAGGCCTCTTTCTTTTTGCACAAAAATGACGGCTGCACGCTTATCATATACGATTTGTATGTACAATTAACATCAGGCGTTAAAACCATTGACAGTTTTTATTTCCATCAGATATAATAAGTCTGTTTTGAGACATATTTCATTCATTTTTTATATTTCGTTTAAGTCTTGCTATCTAAATGAGAACCAAGGACAACAAGGGGATTTATTCAATGAGACATACCATACTGAGAGCCGCCGTCTGCGCATTTTTTGCCGGTGCAGCGATGACCGCCTCCGCGGCCAACCCATTTTCTGATGTAGAAAGCGATTCCTGGGCATACGAAGCCGTCGCTTCCCTGTCAGACCAGAACATTGTCGAAGGCTATCCTGACGGCACATTCAAAGGCGACAAGCACATCACCCGTTACGAAATGGCGCAGATTACCGCCCGCCTGCTGGCAAAAAGAGACTCTCTTTCCGCTGATCAGCAGTCCGTCGTAGACAAGCTTTCAAGAGAGTATGCTAATGATCTCTCCAGCCTCGGCGTCCGTATTTCCGAACTGGAGAAAAAAACGGGAAAAACATCGCTTCTCACGGAACTCCGTGTACAGGGCATCGACCGCTACAATGATATTTTCAAAGACAAAAAAGAAAAACACTATGAACTGGGTGCCCGTGTCCGTTTAAATACCATGACCAGGATCAATGACAGAAGCACCCTGTACGGGCAGCTTGAGACCTACATGGGCATGAACGGCAGAGACCCTTACGATATCAATAAATACACATACGATAAAAACGGAAACGAAAGCGTCCGCGCCGGACACAGCGATGGTGAGCTTCATTTGAACCGTCTTTGGACCACATTCCAGTTCGGTAAGAAACAGGACACCACGAACCTTCCTTTCGGACCGTCAAAGAACCTCATCGGTATCGGACAGTTCCCCGTCAAAATGGGGGTTACCGGCTATACCTATGACGGTGAATTTAAAGGCGCCTTCATCACTTTCGGCGACTACATAAAGGGAGGCCGTCTGACAATCGCTTATGGCCGCGCCACCAATATCAACTATAATTATACCGGTCCCATGATGCACGGAATAAAAGTCACGCCGATTGCCAAGAGCAAGCTGATTGGCGAGCTTTCCACCAACAAAGTGGTGGCCGCTGCCGTTGCCGCCAACCCGGCGCTCAAAAGCGTACTGGGAAAAGCCACCGGCCTGATCAACAGCAGCAATAATTTGCCAGAGCTGCAAAATAATTTAGGAAAGATCGTCAATCTCATCAAGACGCAGAATCCGCAGCTGGCACAGGCGGTCGCTGCCAAGCTGGGGACTCTCAATCTGAACTCCCTTGTTTCCGCCAGCACCATGTACTACAATCCTGCCACCGATACCCTCTACCCCATGGGGAAAGATGTCGTAATGGACTGGGGCGAAGATGAAGACGTGCCGGTCACTTACGCCTCCTATATTTACAAGGTTCCGGATCAATGGGAATTCCATGCGTATGCCATGAAAGCAAACGGTCCTGTCGGACACATCTGCGAGGCCTACGGCTTTGCCGGTTCCTACTACGTCACACCGAAATGGAATATCCACGGCGAATTCGTCAAGAATCTCCGTGTCCTTCCTTTGAATAACGAGAAGCCGCACAGCTTCAATTACGGTCTTTCTTATGGAACGGCAGACGTGCTCAAACCCAGATCTTACTCCATCGGCATAGATTATATTTACAGCCAGGCAGGCACATACTTCGGCGGCTCCGGCAATGATATCGCCGACCAGTACATGGGGCATGTATATAAAAACTGGCACGGCATGAAAAATGTCCCTGCCTACTTTGCCGACAAAATGGACGCCCTGACCGACGGCAACCCCGCCAACGACCACAAGAACTTCGGCGGCGCCAAGTTCTTCCTCGCCAAAGCGTCTTATGTTCCCATGAAAGGCCTTATCGTGGAAGCTGATTACGGCTTTAACGCCAAAGATATGGGCGGCAAAAAAATGGATAATATGTTCATGCTGAAAGCGACCGCTTACATCAAATAATGGAATAAAAGAAATACTTAACCCGTGATGATAATTCTGTCACGGGTTTTTACCTGGCTGTAAGAAAATGGCAGCAGCCATGTTTCCTTCTCTGACAAAACCAACCATCTGCCATTTCATTTCTCAAAAAAAGCACAAAAAAATAAGTTCTTTGCACTCTAATGAAACTGCACCTCGGATTCCAAAAAGCCCATCATAGCCTTCCGTTTTGATTTGCCAGCGAAAGCAACACTGATGGCAAGGCTCCATCCGGAGTGCCAGCGAAGAATTCGTACCCATAATGAGGGGGCCGGTAAAGCGTCATCCTGAAGCGATAGCGAAGGATCTATTGCCGTGGTGAGGAAAGCCGTAAAATGTCATCAGCGTCATAGATTCTTCACTCTGTGTCACCGTTCCGCTTTCCTGTTTTTCCCACAAAACATTCTTACCCCCGTTCAGAATGACGCTTTAGGGGAAGACGCCTGACATCATCCCCACAGCTTTCTGTTTCGACTTATTCATACTCTCGCTCACAAAATCGTTTCCGCCGTGCCCACATACCATTGCGGCCGTTCCTCTTTTATTTTGGCCGCCAGCTTTCTTTGCTGTACTTCATTTTCCACCATCAGGAAAAAAGCGGATCCTGACCCTGTCATCATCGCTTTTTTGCAAAGAGAGGACAGATAGGAAAACGTTTCCCCAAGAACGGGCTCCGCCTTAAACAGGACGTCTTCAAAATCATTGGAAAGAGATGCCAGCAGCGCAGCGCGGTCTTTATTTTTCAAAGCCTTTATACAGCTTTCTGCCGTACCTGCCCTGCGGCGGGAAAAACCGTCCAGCAGTCCGTAGGCTTTCCCTGTGGAGATAGAAACACCGGGCCGGACGATAACTACGGGCAGTCCCGCCCAACCGGCAAGAGGAGTAAGTTTTTCACCGATCCCTTCACAACGCCGGCACCCGCCTGCCACGCAGAAGGGAACATCAGCCCCCAGCCTCGCCCCCATATCCGCCAACGCCGCAAGAGAAAGCCGCTGCCCTGTCATTCTGTTTAATCCACGGAGGACAGCCGCCGCGTCAGAGGAGCCGCCGCCCATGCCCGCTTCCGACGGAATCTGTTTCACCAGTTCCATGTGGACACCGCCGGAAAATCCTGTTTCTCTGAAAAATAATTCCGCCGCTTCCCACATGAGATTTGCTTTTCCCCCCGGCGCAAGCCCTTCTTTAATGGAAAGAGAAATCCCTCCCGCTTCCATAAGTGTCATTTCATCGCAAAGAGATATACTGTGTATCACGCTGTCAATCTCATGATACCCGTCTTCTCTCCTTTCCCCTACTGATAAAGTCAGGTTGATTTTCGCATAAGCTTTTTCTGTAATCATCATGATCCCCATTCGTTATTGATGGCTCTATTATATCATTCCGCCAGCGGCATAATAGATATGAAATACTTCTATATCGAAATTATTTGTTGTCATTTGACTTCCTTTCCCGTATAATTCAATATATAGAACATTGTAAATATATTGAATTGTAAACAAAATCTTTCGTGAAGAACCCGAAATTGAAAGGATGAATTTTATGTACGGCATGTTTTTTGATACCTATGATACCCCTGTGTACCGCCCGCCAAGTGAAGCGGCCAGTTTTATTCTCCGCGTGACCCGCGGCTGTGCGCACAACAACTGTACCTACTGCAACATGTACCGCGGTGTCAAATTTGAAAAACTTTCTGACGAACAGATCATGCACCAGATTGAGCTTGCCCGTGTCACTGACGCGGAAGGCGTGCGCCGCGTATTTCTTGCTGACGGCGACGCCCTCGTACTGCCAACTGACCGTTTGCTGAAAATCCTGGCAGTATTGAAAGAATATTTCCCCAACTTAGAAAGAGTAGCGTCTTACGCCGCGCCGGGAGACATTCTCCGCAAATCCGTGGAAGAACTCACCTCCCTCAGAAAAGCAGGTCTCACCCTGCTCTACTACGGTATGGAAAGCGGCGATTCCCAGACATTGAAAGAAATCCGCAAAGGAGTAACCGGCGAGCAGTCCATTGAAGTAGGCAAGCGCGCCATCGCCGCGGGAATGCAGCTCTCCATCATGGTCATCCTCGGCATCGCAGGCGCAGAAGGATCGGAGCGCCACGCTCTTGCCACCGCCCATGCCATCAATGAAATCAAGCCGACCATGCTTTCCGCGCTGTCCCTCATGCTCTATCGCGGCAGCGAACTGAAAGACCAGTTTGAACGAGGCGAATTCCATCCCCTGCCGCCAGCGGGACTTATGAAAGAACTCAAACTGATCATGGAGAACGTGCATCTCCCTGATAGCGAACGTATGATTTTCAGAAGCAATCATGTGTCCAACTATATCCGTCTGGCAGCAACACTCCCTGCCCAGAAAGATCAGCTGATGGAGGACATAGAGGAAAGCATCGACTACCTGTCCCAAATGAAAGACTGGGATATTTACAATCACGACTGGACAAAATAGTTATGACAGTAAAGGAGACCCTCATGAAAAAATTACTGACTTCCGCAGCACTCGCCCTGACCCTCACCGCCGCAGGTATGACTTCCTACGCCATAAATTGGGTCTACCTCGGACAAGACGGAAACGACCGGATCTATTATGATACCGATTCCGTTTCCCGCCAGGGCAACCTGGTTGCCGTCACCATGCAGGAACGAGAAATGGACGACGAGGTAGAAGAGTACAATTATCTTTTTGACACCCACCGGAAAAAATACACCCTTGCTTCCAAAATCGAATATGACCGAAACGGAAACGTCAAAAAAATTGAAACTTTCCATGAATCGGAATTCGGATGGAAAAAGGTGAAAGAAAATTCGGAAGAAGAGCTGCTCTATAAACAGATCGTGAAGTAAGCCGGCCACTGCCTCACTGTAACCGTCCATAAGCGGGAAATCGGCAGCGAGGTGGGAATATATCCATATCTTCACAATACGGAAAGAAAAACATACGCTGTCAATTTCGAACCGCTGCTCTCCGGCATCGGACTTTCTCTCCCCATTTAAAAATACCGCCCACTCATTGAGGCGGTATTTTTAAATGGGTTTTATTTTCTTATTCCGGATCAATAATGAAAGAGAGAGAAGAGAAATACTTCGGCGTGGTATGTTCATCCTCTTTCTCTCCTGCCACTTCCACACCTACTACGTTCAGACCGTTTGCGCTGACAGTAACTGTAGCGTAACCGTCCGCGTCGGCTGTGGACTCATTAGTCAGGTCATTGATGACGTCCTTGATGAGAGGCGCGTTCGCATAGGGCTTGCCATCTTTGTACACACGGATTCTATACGTATCGCCCTTGCGGAGCGTCAGCGGATTCACCTGGGGAACGATCTGGATTGGCACATTATAAATGCCGCCCGGCTTTACATCAGGGCTCCAGTAGTTAACGTTCCATTTGATCGCGTGGGTCGTCTTCACCGCGTCCGCCACTTCCGCAAACGGAGCCTGATGCATCTTGCCGGCGCTATCTTTCGTGAAGAAGCCATAGTCAAAGAAAGTCACCGTTACACCCAACTCATCTGTAGGAATGATAGAAATATGATCTTTATAACTTACAGTTTCCACATCCATAGAGCTGAAATTCTTATCATAAGCTTCCACCGACTTTACACAGGACGGATTGTACGCGTTGTCTGTCGGTCCTTCCCCAAGGGCAAGGGCTTTCTGGTCAAAACGGTTTGCGATAAACACGCCGTGGGCAGACACGGAAGAGCAAGCCGCGCCAATAGACAAAGCAGCCGCGCAAAGTAACAGTACGTATCTTTTTTTCATGAAAAACCTCCCTTAAACAATAACCAACTTAATCATAATTATATGTATAATTATATCACACTTTATGTTTAATTTTAACTCTGTATTTTATAATAAATATTCTTGAAGCTCTTTTCCTGCATAAATTTTAACAAAATACAAAATGACAATCACCGAATCTGTTTTTATTAATCCTTTCATTTCACATTTCTCCATCAAAAAAACGCCCTGCAGGGAGCGTTTTCTTTTCATATTTTATTCACCGCTTTGTTTCACGGCAGCTTCCATAAAACCGTTGAAGAGGGGGTGGGGCCGGTTCGGGCGGCTCTTGAATTCCGGATGGGCCTGGGTGGCGGCAAAGTAGGGGTGATCTTTTAATTCGATAATTTCCACGAGACGGTCATCGGGGCTGGTGCCGGAAATGACAAGACCCGCCGCTTCCATCTGCGGACGGAATTCGTTGGACACTTCGTATCTGTGGCGGTGGCGTTCGTAGACGATTTCCTGATTTTCATACAAAGTTCTCGCCCTTGTTCCTTCTTTCAGCTTGCACGGATAGATGCCGAGGCGCATGGTACCGCCTTTTTCCGTGACGTCTTCCTGATCGGGCATGAGGTCGATGACAGGATATTTCACGTCAGGAATGAATTCGGAAGAGTTGGCTTGTTCCATGTGGCACACGTTTCTGGCAAATTCGATGACGGCGCACTGCATGCCGAGGCAGAGCCCAAGGAAGGGAATTTTATTTTCACGGGCATAACGAATAGCGTCGATTTTCCCCTCCACACCGCGGTAGCCAAATCCACCGGGGACGACGATACCGTCAACACCGGCAAATACTTCGTCCAGATCCGGTTTTTCTTCTTCAAGGGTTTCGGAATTGATCCAGTGGATGTTCACCTTGGCCCCCATGGCGTATCCCGCATGGGACAGCGCTTCCGCTACGGAAAGGTAGGCGTCATGGAGCCGGACATATTTACCGACAAGGGCGATCTGCACTTCCTTTTTTGCCGTGGTCATGCGTTCTACCATGGCTTTCCAGTCTTCCATATCCACCGGACGATCTTCAAGTCCCAATTTTTTCAGGGCGATATGGTCGAGACCTTCCTGTTCCATAAGAAGAGGCACTTCATAAATGCTGTCCGCCGTCAGGTTATTGATGACGGCTTCCGGTTCCACATCGCAGAACATGCCGATTTTCTTTTTCATTTCATCTGACAGTTTTTCCACGGTGCGGCACACGATGATATCCGGCTGGATACCGATGGAGCGCAGTTCCTTGACACTGTGCTGGGTTGGTTTCGTTTTCAGTTCGCCCGCCGCCGCAATGTAAGGCACAAGGGTGACATGGACATAGATGACATCATTTCTGTTGGGCACGTCTTTCTTGACCTGGCGGATGGCTTCCAGGAAAGGCAGGGATTCGATATCTCCCACAGTACCGCCGATTTCGGTGATAACGATATCCGCATTGTCATTTTTGCCGACACGGAGGACACGGTCTTTAATTTCATTAGTGATATGGGGGATAACCTGTATGGTGGATCCCAGATATTCCCCCTTTCTTTCTTTATTGATCACCGACTGGTAGATTTTGCCTGTCGTCACGTTGGAGGCTTTGGACAAATTTTCATCAATGAAACGTTCGTAGTGTCCCAGATCAAGATCCGTTTCCGCGCCGTCATCAGTGACAAAGACTTCACCGTGCTGGTAAGGACTCATGGTGCCGGGATCAATATTAATATAAGGGTCAAATTTCTGAATAGTGACTTTGTACCCCCTGTTTTTCAGAAGACGGCCGAGAGAAGCGGCGGTAATACCTTTTCCCAAAGATGAAACGACGCCGCCGGTAACGAAAATATACTTTGTCATGATTCCTCCTTTACATGCGCTCCGGTGCGGATACACCGAGAATGGAAAGCGCGTGGACAAGCACGTGCTGTACGGCGGTGATGAGGCCGAGCCTTGCCTGTGTCACGCCTTCTTCAACGCCCAGAATGCGGCATTCACGGTAAAAATGATGGAAAAGCCCTGCCAGCTCATAAGCATATTTCGCTACCCGCTGGGGTGCTCGTTCCTTCGCTGCGCCGTCAATGAGCATATGGTAGTTTTCCATTTTCTTGACAAGGTCCAGTTCACATTCTTCCGTCAGTTTCGTAAAGTCTGTCTTTTCCCAGTCGCCCCACTTTACGCCCGCTTCTTTTGCCTGGGCAAAAAGGCTGTGGATACGGGCATTGGCATACTGGATATAGTAAACAGGATTGTCGCTGGACTGCTTTTTCGCCAGGTCAATATCGAAGTCCATCTGGCTGTCCAGTGTGCGGCTGCAGAAGAAATACCTCGCCGCATCGCTTCCCACTTCGTCCATCAGCTCACGGAGCGTAACCGCCTGTCCTGTGCGCTTAGACATTTTCACCGGCTGCCCGTCACGAAGAAGTGTCACCATCTGGAGAAGCATGATTTCAAAATCTTCCGGATTGTAGCCGAGGAACTTCATGGCGGAATGGATACGGATGATGTATCCGTGGTGATCCGCGCCCCATATGTCAATCAGTTTATTATAGCCCCGTTTTTCCTTATTCGGCACATAGGCGATGTCGGAACAGAAATAGGTCGGTTCGCCGTTCGCGCGGATAACGACCCTGTCCTTGTCATCGCCGTTCTTCGTCGTGGCAAGCCACCAGGCGCCGTCTTTCTCATAAAGATATCCGTCTTTTTTCAGTATGTCCAGAGCGTCATCCACCTGCTTGGGGTAAAGTGATTTTTCAGAGAACCAGTTGTCAAAAGTGACATGGAAATCGGCCAGATCCTTTTTCAGGATAGACAGTTTTTCATTAAGCGCTAGCGTTTTGAATACCTTCAACCGCGCTTCTTCATCCATGGACAGATACGCATCGCCTTCACGGTCAATGAGGGACTTGGCGGTTTCTACGATATCATATCCGTGGTAACCGTCATCCGGCACATCCACGTCTTTTCCAAGAAGCTGGAGGTAACGGGCATTGACCGATTCCGCCAGGTGGGCAATCTGGCTGCCCGCGTCATTCACATAGTACTCGGCATACACATCATATCCTGCCGCACGGAGCAGGTTCACCAGGGCGGAACCGTAAGCCGCGCCGCGGGCGTGCCCGATATGGAGCGGTCCTGTAGGATTGGCAGACACATATTCCACAAGGATCTTGTCCTTTTTATCTTTCGGAAGATCTCCGTAAGAAGCGCCGGCGGAAAGGATATTTCTTAACTCGGCATACACCGTGTCTGCCGCCAGAAAGAAATTGATGAATCCCGCTCCTGCGATTTCCATTTTAGAAACGAGAGGCGCGTCAATATATTTCACGATACTTTCCGCAATGGCGCGGGGCGCCTTATGCGCCGTCCTTGCCCACTGCATGGCCGCATTGGTGGAATAATCGCCGAACTCCTTCGCTTTCGGTATTTCCAGGCGCTGCACAGGGGCATACTCTCCGGGGGGGAGTTCTCCCGCCGCCTCTGCCGCCGCCCTTGCCCTTTCAATAATTTCCTTCAGTTCTTCTCTGACTTCCATGAATTTTCCGATTCCTCCCGCACATCAATAATAATTTCGTTCAAATGGCTGAAAAGCCCTTTCATTTCAATGTCATAAACCAGACGGAGCTGCCCCTTTCCCCCGCTCACCGTGTCAGTGATTTCTTTCGAAGAAACAGTGATCTCCATAGGTCCTGCCGGTGTTATATACTCCGACTTTGCCACAGTGCCCGGACGGTATTCCGTTTCCTGTAGGAAACTCCCCTGCCGTGAAAGCGTGACATGGTCTTCATACATGCGGATCGTCGTCGTCGTTCCCTCCATACCGGAAAGAGACGTTTCTTCGTAGGTCAGGTACCGGCAGTCCTCATCTTCGCCGTACACGCCCGGCGTTTCCAGTACCACTTCCTCCGCCTTGCCCCGTTCGTCCCGCTGGATCGACTTGCAGCGGATCATGACCTGCTTCTCCACAGTACCCCGTCTTTCTTCAAACAAAAGAAATGCCGAAAAACAAAAACGCGTTTCGGTATTTTTCTAAAAATATTTACAATTAATTATATCACATTCAAAAGCGGAAAATTCGCCACGAAAAAAGAAAATAGAATTACCCCAGCGCCACGTCGAGAGCCATCATGACCATGAAACCGACAGCAAAGGAAACCACGCCTATATCAGAATGCTCCCCCGCCGACATTTCAGGAATGAGCTCTTCCACGACGACATAAATCATGGCGCCTGCGGCAAAGCTGAGAAATCCGGGAAGAAGCGGAACGACAAGGCTTGTAAGCAAAATCGTCACAATCGCGCCGACCGGTTCCACAACGCCCGAAAGAAATCCTCCGAAAAAGGATTTCCAGCTCCCCATACCTGACGCTTTGAGCGGCATGGAAATAATAGCCCCCTCCGGGAAGTTCTGAATAGCGATTCCCGCTGAAAGAGCCATCGCCCCTGCCGCGGTCAGACCGCTGCTGCCGGCAAGAACCCCTGCATATACCACGCCTACCGCCATTCCCTCAGGAATATTATGGAGCGTCACCGCCAAAATAAGCATCGTCGTCTTCTTCAGATGACTCCTCGGTCCTTCCGCCGTTTCCGCGTTCATGTGCAGGTGTGGAATGATGTGATCCAAAAGCAGGAGAAATGCCACACCCACACCGAAACCAATAACCGCAGGGAGAAATGCCCACTGTCCCATAGGCGCCGACTGCTCCAGCGCCGGAATGAGCAGACTGAAAAATGAAGCCGCCACCATAACGCCTGCGGCAAATCCCGTGAGACCGCGCTGAACCGATCGATTCAGCCGCCCCTGCATAAAAAAGACACACGCCGCCCCCAGCGTCGTACCAAGAAGGGGAATCATAAGCCCCCAGAAAACATCTTCCATATATATCCCCTATATTTTATACTCTGATTTATATCATTTTACCGCTTTTCTGCCAACAAAAGTATCTTTTCTTTCCCTGTATAAAAATATTTTTTCGGATAATGACAGCAATCAGCTTCCCCCTGCGCCGAAAGGATTTTTTCCGCCCCGTTCATCTGCGTCTTTCCGCCATGATAAAACCGCTCCTCCGAAGAAGAGCAGTTTCCTTACTGCAGCCGGATCTGCATATTATCCGTGATATATTCCAATGCGCCGGGATACTCTGCGGCATACGCCCGGTAAAGGTACTCCAGCGCCTTGTCCCGATTGATTTCCGTACCGAGACCCTCGGCATAGCAGATTCCCAAATGGTACCAGCTGGCCGCCTCTTCCATTTCAGCCCCTTTTTCATACCAGCGGAACGCTTCTGCCACATTCGGAAGGATTTCATTTCCCACAAGGTACATCGTTCCGATCTCATCCGCCGCAAGACCCTGGCCCAGGGCAAATGCCTGCTTGTACATCTCCACAGCGGCCGCTTTATCTTCAGTAACGCCCGCACCGTAGCGGTAGCACTGGGCAAGAGCGGAATACGCCGCCGCCAGATTCATACCTGCCGCCTTTTGATAGAGGGCGACCGCTTTTTTTTCGTCCCGCTGCACACCAATGCCGTGAAGATAACTTTGTCCCAGCGCCCACATGCCCATGGGATAACCGCGGTCCGCCGTTTCCTTAAAGCAGTCTGCCGCTTTCCTGTCATCCTTCTCTACCGCGCTGCCTTCCATATAGCAGCGGCCCATCATGAAGAGAGCGTCCAAGTCCCCTGCTCCTGCTGCCTTCCGGAAATAGGAAAATGCTTTCCCTTCATCAAAATCCACACCCTGCCCTGCATAGTACATAAAGCCGATCGATGTGAGCGCCTCCCTGGAATGCATTTCTTCCGCCTTCCTGTACAGGGAAAGTGCTTTTTTTCCATCTTCTTCCACTTCTTCTCCCAGGCGGTACATATCGCCGAGAGCATTGAGAGAACGCCAATACCCTTTTTCTACGCCTTTCTCCAGCCAGAAGACAGCCTGCTTCCCGCTCTTTTCCACACCGAACCCGTACAGATACATATCGCCCAGCTCATCAGCAGCCACGATATCCCCCGCTTCCGCCGCCTTCACGACAGACGGAAAATACCCGCGGCAAAGCACCGCCCTCTCCTCAGAGCGGGGATCCTCCATGTACGCCAGATTCAATTGGGACAGCAGTTCGCCGACCGCCGCGCCTTTCCCGTGCCAGTAGCGGGCTTCCGTTTCATTCCTGTCTTTAATCGAGCCGAGACCGTGATTGTAATACTCACCGAGGAAGTACATCGCCCGGCCGCAGCCTGCCCCGGCAAGCTCCATAAATAAAGGAAACGCTTCATCAAGCCGGCACCGGATGTAGAGCGCTTCCGCCTTATTCAATAACTTTTCGTCAAACATACGAACCTCTCTCATTACCTGTGTACCTATTGTAACACAGTCGGCCTGTGTAAAAAACATCCAACGACGCATATAGGAATATATTGTATAAGAAAAGATGATATATGCCGTATTGGAATATTTTTAATATGTTTGGCGTCAGATATCAGCTTCTATTCTTTCTGCCGTTACAGAATCACACGTTCCGTCTTTCTCACCACGGCAGCAGATCCTTTGCTGATATTTCGTATGACACCTAACGGAAATCATATGCTTCGGCTTTTAACTCATAGCTAACAGCTTATAGCTGGCAGCTCACAGCTGATAGCTTTTATCTTCTTACCGCTTTTCTCACCACAGCAGCAGATCCTTCACATCCGCTTCGAATGACGTTTAACGTTTCCCTCACTACAACAGCAAATCCTTTGCTGATGTTTCGTATGACACCTAATGGAAATCATATGCTTCGGCTTTTAACTCACAGCTAACAGCTAACTGCTAACAGCTTATAGCTGACAGCTCACAGCTGATAGCTTTTATCTTCTTGCCATATGTACCGATTTCAGCAGGGGAAACCGGCTTGCTGCATGGTTCTTCTTTCGGTTTGATTCCTCTTCTTTTTGTGGTACAATGGGGATGGAAGCAGAGTACTGTTTCCACCATCGTGTCGGGGATTTTCTCCTGTGTGCCTTTCAATAGATATTTTTTAATATACTGTAAACCCACTGTTCTGATTTAATGAAAGTCTGATGAATCGGTAACGGTATACAGGATCCCCTCCATCCCCGGCAGATTCATACGGATCTCCTCGATCCGAAAAAATCCCGCTCCCCCATATGGCGGGATTTTTTCATTGCGGTTTTCTCTGTGATAAAATAAGAAAAGATGAATTACCCAAGATATTTTACCTGTCATTTTATGATTAAGGAGTTTTCATGCGTATCGTAATTTTAGGCGCGGGGCATCTGGGCTATACGATTGCCGAGCTTCTCTCCAATGAGCAGCATGATGTGGTTGTCGCCGATTCTGATGAAGAAAAGTTATCCAAAGTCCGCGACTCGCTGGATGTACTCACGATCACCGCCAACGGGACAAGTCCGGATTTCACACGGGATCCCGATATACAGGATGCATCTGTTTTCGTGGCGGTGACCGAAATGGATGAGGTGAATATTCTTGCTTCCATGCTGGCGAAGAAAAATGGAATCCCCCACACGATTGCCCGCATCCGCGACCCGAAATTCCTTCAGGAATCCACCGAATATCTCCAGGAAAATTTTGACATTGACCTGGTTCTGAGTCCTGAGCTGGTCACGGCAAAAGAAATACGGCGCATCCTCATGACACCCGCCGCCCTTAACGTGGGAGATTTCGCCAATGGCCGCGTCCGTTTGTATGAGACACGGATACAGCGCCAATCTCCTTATATCCATATACCGTTCAAAGATTTGGAACTGCCTGATGAAATCCTTGCCGCCATGATTTTCCGTGATCATCAGATGATTATCCCCCACGGCAATGACTGCCTGCTCCCTTACGACAACGCTTACTTCATCGGCGCGCCGGAAAATATAGAAAAATTCAGCCAGGGTATGGCGGAAAGCAGTACCAGGCACATCAAAAAGGCCATTGTTATCGGCGCGGGACGGACAGGAACGGCGCTTGCCCCCATGCTGGAAGCCGACGGTATATCCGTAAAAGTCATTGATCTTGATCCGGAGCAGTGCCGGCATATTTCTTCCAAATTAAAAAAGTCCATCGTCCTTTGCGGCGACGGGGCAGATATAGATCTTCTCATGCAGGAAGGCGTTTCTGAAGCGGATGTGGTGATCTGCACGACGAAAGATGAACGGCTGAATCTCCTTGTCGCCCTCCTTGCCAGGCACCTGGGTGCGAAAAAGACAATCGTCCGCGTCGTCCGCGGGGAATACGCGGATCTCATGACACAGGTAGGCGTGGATATCGCCTTGTCAGTCCGGCTTCTGGCGGCAGGCGAGGTTTTGAGTTATGTGCGGAGCCGCAGTGTCGTCTCCGTCTCTCTTCTTGAATCGGCGCAGGTGGAAGCGGTGGAAGTTATCCTGGAAAGCGGCGCTCCTGCCGAAGGCATTCCTCTCATGAAAGCCGGTCTGCCGGCGGAATGTCTTGTAGGCGCTTATGTCCGGAATGAAACGACACATATCCCTGACGGCCGCTCTATCCTTGCCGCAGGAGACCGGGTCATCATCCTGATCCGTACCCCCTGCTCGGCAAAAGTCCTTCCTTATTTTAAAGGCAGGAAATCGTTATGAATACCACCGTCGTTTCAGCACTCATCGCCAAACTGACTGCGGGATGCGGTCTCGTCCTCCTGCTTCCCCTGCTGACCGCCCTGTTCGGGGAAGAACCGGTTCTTCCTTTTATTTACTCCATGGCGCTTTGTTTTTTACTGTCCGCATTCCTGCGGTATAAGGGCAAGAAAAAAGTCATCAATCTGAATCCCCGCGACGGCCTTGCGGTGACCGCGCTGTCATGGATATGTATTTCCATTCTTTACCTTTTCCCTTATTTCCTGTCCGGTCTCCTTTCTCCGCTGGACGCTCTGGTAGAAAGCATTTCAGGCCTGACAGGCACCGGCGCCACCGTTTTTGCCGATTTAACCGTTCTGCCGAAAAGCATTCTTTTCTTCCGCTCCCTGACCCACTGGCTCGGCGGCCTGGGAATCATCGTCATCTTTGTGGCTCTCTTCCCGCAGGCCGGAAAAGGAAGCGCCCGCATGATTGATGCGGAAAGCACGGGGCCTTATTCCTCCCGTGCCGTTCCCCGGATCAAAGAAATGGCGAAAGCTCTTTTTGCGGTGTACCTGCTTTTTACCGTTTCTGCCGCATTGATTTACACACTCCTCGGCATGAACTTTTTCGACGCGGTAAATCACGCCTTTTCCACCATCGCCACCGGAGGTTTCTCCACAAAGAATGAAAGCATCGCTTTTTACGACAGTACGCCTCTGAAACTGTCCGTCATATTTTTTATGGTTATTTCCAGCGCCAATTTCGGCATCTATGTGGCTGCCTGGAAACGGGGCATCCGTGTTCTTTGGGAAAATACGGAATTTAAAGTCTATCTTTCCATCGTAGCCGCCGCCACTATCCTTATCTCTTTAAATTTAATGCTGGAAAGAGGACTGTACGCCCCTTCCGCACTGCTGGAAGCGCTCTTTACCTCGGCGTCTCTTTCGTCCACCACGGGATTTATTTCTTACGACTTTGAAGCGTGGCCCCATTTTTCCCAGGTCATACTGCTCATACTCATGTTCATCGGCGGCTGCGGCGGATCGACTTCGGGCGGCCTGAAAGTAACGCGCATCATATTGCTTTTCAAATCCATGACCGCCGTTCTCCGCCAGAAACTCCACCCCCGGGCCGTCATACAGACCCGTGCAGGAGGAGAAAACTTTTCCGAATCCATGCTCCTCGAGGTTTTCTGTTTCTTCTTCATCTATACGATGTCCATTTTTTTATGGACCGCCCTTATCGCCGCAAGCGGTGCGGATATTCCTTCTGCCCTGGGCCTTTCCATTGCCACCATGAGCAACTCGGGGCCGGCACTGGGACAATTCGGCGCCACCTGCAACTGGTCGGCCATGCCTGCCATGACAAAAATGGTCGTCGCCCTGTCCATGCTTATGGGCCGGCTTGAATCTTTTACGCTTCTCATCCTTTTCCTCCCCTCTTTCTGGAGAAAAAACGGATGGTAAAACAAAACGGATATTTCTCCAGACCAAAGTCTGTCAGGAAATATCCGTTTTCTCATGCAAGGAAAACGTCCCGGGGGTTATGGGGATCCGGGACGACTTCCTTGTATATTTTTTTGCAAATGTCGGGGAACATTTGCTGAAAAGAGGCGCAGAAGCAACATGACTAACAGTCACCTCTGCTGTACATAGTATACCATATATTTCAATCCGATGCAAGGATGATCCTGCCAAAAGCGCAAAGAGGAAATTCCCTTCCCTCTTCGTATTTTACTCCCCCGTTTCCTTATCCCGCCAAAGAGCCGCGTTCTCTTTCCATCAGGATTTTCCTTATCCGTTCCAGCCGGCTGGGAATGTCGGGATGGTCGTCAAAAAGACGGGAAAACCAGTCCCGCCTGCCGCTGCGGAAAATATGTTCCAGGTGGACCAGTCCGACGGCAAGTTCCATCCCCAGTCCGAGACCGCAGGCATATTCGTCGGCGGCATATTCATTTCGCCTGCTGCCGAACTGTGTGAAAAACCAAAGAGGAATCTGCAGAAATATTTTCAGGAAATAATATTGTATGAGGATAAAAAAATTGACAATGCCTATAAAAATCCCCAAGACCGGAATCCAGCGTAAAAATGCCAGGAGCAGTGTCACCACACTGTACACATAGACAATGATACCGCTGAACCATTCCATGCCATAGCGCAGAAGACCGAAGCGGCTGTGCCCGTTCTGCAGATGTCCCACCTCATGGGCAAGGATCCCTTTTACCTCTTCTTCGGAAAATTCGTTCAACAGACGTTCCGTGACGGTGATATGGTTTCCGCCGATTGCCCAGGCATTGTAATCATCTGCTTTCGCCGTATAAAGACGGAAATCGGATAATTCCAGTCTGCCCCGACGGCAGATATCGCGCATCAGACGTTCCAAATACATTTTCGTTTCTCCCGCAGCCCTACGCCCGCCGTTTTCACGGACAAAGAAATACTGCATGACGCCTGTTCCCGATAAAACGGCAGGCACAAGAACACACGCCAGAGAAAGCTGCAGGATGCGCTCCGTCAGAAGTTCATAATTTCCTGACAGCTCTTCATGGAAAAAAGGTACGGTAAATAAAAAATAGAGCGCCCAAAAAGAAGCGCTCACGATCCAGTTGGTTATAAAAGTAAAAATAAGCAGAAGAAGATTCATGTTTTTCTCCATCATCCAATAAGCGGATTGATTTTCCCCATTATAACACAGGAATAAAACGTGGTTTCTGCAACAAACGGACGGCAAAGCAAAGGCGGTCCACAGAAACTGTTCCCTGCGATTCGATTTTCTTCTTCATGGATAAAAAAGTTACCCCGCCGGCCGGTAAGGCAACTTTTCATGAATAACAAATTTATTTCTTTTCAGGCATTGTCAGAACTTTCCGCCTCCTCCGCCGTTGCCTCCGTTTCCGCCGCCCATGGAGCCGCCTGCTCCGACGACACCGTCATCTTTCTTTTCGGGAATGGGCGTGACGATACGGTTGGTATAGAGATAGTAGTCATTCTCGCCGATCATGACAAAACTGTCTTTGTCAAGATAGTGGGAAGCGTTCACGCCGGGCTCCACATTGCTCATCGTTCCTATCAGGTAGTTCCTTACGCCGAAGGCGCCGAGCAGGGAAAGGACAGCGGCAATCCCCAATCCGAGAAAACTGAATTGATCGTCAGGATCATACGCTTTCCCTTCTTTCTCATAGTAGGAAATAAGGAAGTCTGCCTTCTCCGCATAAGCTTTGAACGCTTCCGCGTAATTCCCTGCGGAAAGCTTGCTTACAAAGGCGTCTTTCATAAGTTTGATGCCTATATCATTGGTAATCATCGCCTTCATTTTGGGATCGGTGGCAATGTACCAGTCGCGTTCCTGCATATCAAGAACGAGAACCATATTTCCTTTTTCTCCGCCTTTGATCACAGTGCCGAGAAGTTTATCGGCATAATCGCCGATTTTCATTCCCTTCACGGAGGGCTGGGTTACAACAGCGATACGGACATTATGTTTCTTCTCTACCGCTTCCAATGCGTTCTTTACTTCCGCGGCCGCCTCGCCTTTCACGATATCCGCCCCGTCATGGAAAGACGGCATCTCCGCCGCGTCAGACATCACGGGCAGAAAGAGGACGGCAAGGAGCATCGCTAAGATCTGAAATATTTTTTTCATAGTCCCGCCTCCTTATAAAGAACCGAACATCATTTTAATGAGGAAGTAAAGGATGGGAACGAAGACGACAAATGCCGCCGCCGTGTACATGGATGCTTTATTTTTATCCACCGGCAGGCTTCCCACAAACTTGCCGCTCTGGGCGTTCATAATGAAAGTGTACGGTGTACCGTTATAAGTGGTGGAAAGAATCCATACCGGCGCAAGGGCATAGGAAACGGTGTTTTCATCTTTGGACACGAAACCGTCTTCCCGATTACAGCTTGTATAACCGGTGACGGTACCGTCCATCTGCGCAAGCGCGGTATTTGTTACCAGCTCATCGGCGCGGGGCGCCATTTCTTCCGCCGGCACATCATACTTATCGGCCAGGTACCCTGCCAGGTATGCCGTGGTAAAAGGAACCATGGTGGAATAATCGAAAGGTCCGATACTTTCCATCCATGTATCGTCCATTTTCTTACTGCCATCCATAGGTACCCGGTTAAATTTCATTTCTCCCTCACGGTCACACCGGTAAACCCTTTCTTCCGTAATCTGATTCTTTCCGACAACGAAAGTATTTACGTTTTTCGCTTTGTAGCTGGCGGTAGCGGTGACTTTGGAGTCAAAGAGCCAGAAAGGAACATACATGCCCTGAATCGCATCCACCCGGTTCTGGCTGACGAAATTGGACGGCAGGAGTAATTTCCCCTTGTAGAAATTTTTAAAGGCTTCCTGGGCATCCTTTTTCGTCTTCTGGAACGGAATCACATAGTCGGGACGCAGAGCGCCGTCATAACGCTGGGCAATCATCGTCGGGTTTCCGCAGTAGCAGCATTCCGTGGCAATCGTATTTTCATCGCAGACGATTTCCGCTCCGCAGGAAGAACAGGTAAAGGCGCGGAGAATTTTCGCCTCGTCTTCGCTCCATTCCTTTCCCGCACCGTCAGTATCCCACTTTTTCTGCCGCGCTTCTTCCGCTTTTGCCGCGTTTTCTTCCTTCGCCGCGTAGAACGCTTCCAGATCAGCGATGGACAGTTCCGTGCCGCAGTATTCGCAGGTCACATGATCCGCGCCGGGAGCATATGCAAGAGGAGCGCTGCAATTGGGGCATTTAAAGCTTACTGAAGTATCAGCCATAAGTACCTCCTTTTCCATAATCGCCGCCTTTTCCATAAAGGAAACAAAATGGCAGTGTGAAATAGAGACAGGGCAGCAGTAAATCTATACCCGCCGCCCTTTTCTCAACTGTTCCATTACGGACGGGGATGTCCGCAGTTGGCACAGAACTTGCCTTTATTCTTCGTACCGCATTCGCTGCAGGTCCAATCAGCCGCAGGAGCGGGCTTGCCGCAGTTGGCACAGAATTTGCCCGTATTCTTTGTACCGCATTCCGCGCAGGTCCAATCAGCCGCAGGAGCGGGCTTGCCGCAGTTGGCACAGAATTTGCCCGTATTCTTTGTACCGCATTCCGCGCAGGTCCAATCAGCCGCAGGAGCGGGAGCGGGTTTTCCGCAGTTGGCGCAGAACTTGCCTGTATTTCCTCCCGTACCGCACTCCGCACATTTCCAGCCCGCCGGCTGGGGAGCGGGAGCAGGTGCCGGCGCGGGTGCCTGCTGGGGCATCTGCTGTTGCTGCTGGCCTGCCATACCGTACAGGTTGGACGCGTTCATACCGCCTGCCGCGCCTGCCATATTCATACCCATAAATCCAAATGCTGCACCCATACCGCCTTCATTGGCCGCCGCCGTACGCATAGCGTCAGACTGTGCGTCTACGAGAACGCCCGCCCCCATAGCGGGATTCGACATGGCCATACCCATCTGGATCTTCTGGATCTTCGCTTCGTCTTCCTCATTGGCCTTGACACTGTTCACACCGAAAGAAACGATCGCAAGGCCGCGGAGCTCCGTCCATTTCTTGGAAAGCACTTCATTCAGGGCCTCGGCAATTTCAAACGTGTGTCCCGCCAGATCAGTATAGTCGATGCGCTGGGCAGAAATCTTGGCAAATGCCGGCTGGAGAGCCGTAAGCAGTTCCGATTTCAGCTGGCCGTCAATCTGGGAACGCTCATAACTATCCGACGCGTTGCCTGCCACATTGGTGTAAAAGAGGATCGGATCTACGATTTTGTAACTGTATTCACCGAAACAGCGGATACGGACGGATAATTTCAGCCCGGTATCCGCATCAACCACCTTGAACGGAATCTCACTGGGCGTACCGTACTTGTTCCCGACAATTTCCTTTGTATTGAAGAAATAAACGCGCTGGTCTTTCCCCGTATCGCCGCCAAAGGTAAAACGTCTCCCCATCTGTTTGAATACGGCGATGACGCTTTCCTTATTCAGACCACCCGTGAAGAGAGACGGTTCCGATGACTGATCGTAGGTATACTCTCCCGGTTCGGCGCAAAGATCGACGACCTTGCCCTGTTCCACAATCATCATGCACTGCCCGTTATTGACGGCAATGACGGATCCGTTGGAAATAATGTTGTCTTCTCCGCTTGTGTTCGAGCTGCGGCCGCCGGTCCGTTTCTGTCCTTTCATCATGAGGACATCAGGCGGCATGCTGTCACAATAGAAGAATTCCTTCCACTGATCGGCCAGTACGCCTCCGACCGCGCCCATTCCTGCTTTAATAAGACCCATACACTCTCCTCCTTCTTCATAAATAATTAATTATATATACATCTGTTTATATTTTATCATGTAAGCACCTTATTTATCCACAGATTCCCTGCACTGCAGATATAGAAAAAATCTTACTCATCATTATTGCATGACAAATACACATAAGATTTCCTTCCGGCACCTCTTTTGAAATGCGGGCACCATAAAAAGACGGCATCTCTGCCGCCTCATGTCCTTTTACTTTTTAAATCCCGCCTTCAGTTACGCACGGAATAAAAAACGCATCGTATACGCTCCGCCTTTCCTGTCTTTCTTTAAATCATCCGTTCTTTAAATTCCTTATCCATGCCCCGTGCCTTGCATTCTTTGCAAAAACCGTAAATTTCCACACGATGCTCCGTCACTTCAAATCCGTTTTCTTCTGCCAGACGGTCTTTATACTCCGGTTCCAGACGAACCTCGACAGGGAAAATCTTATTGCACGACAGGCACACCGCGTGGTGCACATGGTCGCCCTGCGTATATTCATACCTCGTCAATCCGTCAGCAAGCATCGTCGAACGGAGAAGCAGTCCCTTTTTGGCCAGCGCTTCACAATTACGGTACACCGTAGAAAGACTGAGCTTAGTATCTCTCTTCCGCACCGCTTCATATACATCCCCCGCGGTCATCGGCAGGCTCTTCTGGAGCACCTTCAAGATCATGACACGCGCTTTCGTACGTTTTAAATGCTTCTTTTGAAGTATTTCCTCAAAACTGTCCATTCGTCTGCTCCCCTTGAAACCGCTCTTTGCCTTCACGGCAAATTACATAGTATACGTTGTAATTCAATTAGATTATATCATATCGGAAAATATATGGAAATCATTTTTCAATCTGCGTCCTGCCGGCATTTCAAAATAAATACGATTCATCTGCTCCTGCATTTATAATAAGAAATTAATCTTATTCTTATTCTATACCATCAAAAATATATTTTCCACAATTCCTTTTGGTGTCATTAAAGAGAAAATAGTGATATAATGTGTTCACATTTAAACAGGGAGAACTCCCTTATTCCATGGGCACATCCCAAAGGAGATCATCGTGGGCGCCAATATCCGTAAGCATTGGAACGATCCTGTCTGCATACAGCGCGTTCTCTTCATACTTGTCATCACCCTCATCGGCACTTTCATCTATGCCGCCGGACTCAATATATTCCTTGTTCCCCATCACTTCCTCGCAGGCGGTGTCACAGGCATCGCCATGATTCTCTACTACCTCATGGACATTCCCATCGGCCTGTCCAATCTGATACTGAATATACCTGTGCTCATTCTGTCCCTGAGATTCATGGGAAAATTTTATACGGTCATCACCATTTTAAGCACAGTGAGTCTGTCGCTCTTTATCGACCTCACCGCTTTCATGGCGGACTGGTGTGTCATCAGCAATCCTCTTGTCGCTGCCATATCGGGGGGCGTTGTCCTCGGCGCCGCCCTGGGACTTCTCTACCGCTACAATTCAAACAGCGGAGGCCTCGACGTCATTGGCGCGGTTATCAAAAAATTTTACAATCTGGAAATCGGCTACGTCGTCTTCAGCCTGAACTTCATCATCATCATGTCCAGCGCGTGGATCTTTACACTGGAACCTGCCATCTGCACCCTCATCGCCATGTACATCAACGCCACCGTTTCCAGCCGTATCGTCATCGGCTTCGCCCAAAGGAAAGCGGCTTTCATCGTTTCCGACAAACCGCTTGAAGTGGCGGACACCATTCTGAGAAATATTCATCACGGCGCTACCCTCCTCTACGGACAGGGCGGGTTCAGCGGAAAAGACAAAAAAATCGTTTTCGCTATCGTGGATCTGACGCAAGTCACCAAACTGCGCCATTTCATCGAGGACATAGACCCTCACGCCTTCCTCTTCATCATGAACACCACCGACGTCATCGGCCGCGGCTTCACCAGCCCCCTCACGCCGAAACTCCCCGGCACCACCAGGTACACCTTCGGTGCTGACGGAAAAATGACTCCCACCCGCTCATGGAGCTGGGAAATGGAACAGGAATCCCATAAGTAAAAGAAAAAGCCGCCGGCCATACTTTCCCAAGCATGCCAAGCGGCTTTTCAGCTGCCTACTTTCCTTCCATCTTCCCTATATTCTCTTTCATCTGCGCTGCGGAATCCATCAGCTTCTTCGCTCTTTCCATCATCTGATCCAGACGGTCCGATCCCTTTTCTCCGGCACGCATCCCCTCCCCGAAATAACTGCCGTCAAAACGACCGCCGCGGATATCTACATAATAATCACCGATCACTCCGCTCTGCGAAACGGTAAACTCCGCGTCCAGAGGAATCTGCGCATCTTTCTTTATACGCATCTCAAGAATCCCTTCATTTCCTTCCGTGGAAATTTTGGATACTTCCCCCACACGGACACCGGCATAACGCACTTCATTTCCTTTTTTGATCCCCTGTACACTGGAAAAGGATGCTGTCATGCGGAAATAATTCCCGTCAAACCAATCTTTCGGACGGACAAAAAGAAACACCGCCATGGCGGCAACCAAAACAATGAACGCCATCATGCCGGTTTTTACTTCTTTTGTCATAACCCGCCTCCTTCCTGACTTCTTTTTCACCTTCCGGCTTCCTCACCACGGCAGCCGATCCTTCACATTCGCTTCGGATGACGCTTAACGTTTCCCTTATTATGACGCCTTGCCGTTCGGTGTCATTCAGCACTTTTAGCTGACAGCTGACAGCTCACAGCTAACGGCTAACAGCTTTCAGCTCACAGCTGATAGCTTTTATCTTCTTACCGGCTCTCCTCATTACGGCAGCAGATCCTTCGCTGTCGATCCGGATGATGTCTTTCGGTCTCCGTCATCATGACGTTTTCTGTTCCCCATTGCTAGTGACGCGCTTTCCCAAAATCGTCATTCTGAATGGACGCAAGAATACTTTGTGGGAAAGACGGGAAAGCAGCAATATGGCACGGAGTGAAGAATCTATGACTCTGATGACGCCTTACGGCTTTCCTCACCACGGGTATAGATCCTTCACATTCGTTCAGGATGACTTTTAACGTTTCCCTCACTACAACAGCAAATCCTTTGCTGTTGTTTCGTATGACACCTAATGGAAATCATATGCTTCGGCTTTTAACTCACAGCTAATAGCTAACAGCTAATGGCTAACAGCTTATAGCTGACAGCTCCCAGCTTACACTCTCCGATTTCCATCTTCCGATGATTTCCCAAAAATATATGCCGCTGCGCCTTCCGCCATTTTTACCCCCTGATGGGCTACACCCTCTACGGTTTCCAGTTTCCAGCGGAAAGGAACCCGCAGCTCCTCCGCTTTTGCTTTACACTGCCGGAAATAATTCGTACACCGTTCCATACGGTTCATCCCCTGGGCGTCTGCTTCGGGCGTATCGCGGAACGGCGGTTTCCGCTCCACATCCTTTTCACCCATGAAGAGAATGACCGGCTCTGCAAACGCTTCCCCCAGTTCCTCATCAGTAATCCCCACATTCTTTATGCCGTAAGGATAATCAATATCCCTGTCAGGCATGGTAAACCAGCCGGAATTGGCCACGGCGATTACATCCACGTTTTTCTTTCCTCCGAGGAGCGCCCATCGATGGACAAACTGCCCGCCTGCAGAATGGCCGAAAAGAATGATTTTCCCTGCTGCCTGCGTGCGGTTTTTTACTTCTGCCACGATCCGGTCCGCCGCGGAGAACGTCCGCTCTTCTTTTTCACGGATATGTCCGTCTGTATCCATGATGCCGCCTTCCTGATACCATTCCGCGCCGGGATACTTCCTTTCCGTCAACTCCGGACAGACGATCAGCATATTCCTTTCCTCCGCCAGCTTCCGGAGCGCTTTGCAATATTCCGCGCCAGCCCTGCCAAAGCCATGGAATGCAATAAAGACGGCATCCTTTTCCGTCCACCTGCCGGGGCGATAGTAGTACAGGCAAAGAGCATCCTGATTCACCCCTGTCCGTTCCCTGATGCAGGACATACTTTCTCCCGACGGAATGGGGCGTACCGCCATTTCCTTTTTCCTTTTCGGCAGAAACCACACAGCAGCAGCCGCAGCAGAGACAGCGGTGAGTGCTTTGAAGACTTTATTTCCCATCATTTCTCCTCATCCATTATTTCTATCATTTTTATGAAATCCTTTTCTATCGGCATTATACCACAGGGTTCTTCTTTTCAATTTCCCATATCTTTCTACCGGTCTTCATCAAATTTTATTGCCGTCTCTCCGCCGGGACTGTATATTCTCCCTTTGGTACTCTCCTATAAAAATTATATGTAACCTTATTTCTTCGTTCAGTCCTTCTTTTAAAATGACTTCAAGTTATCGTTTTGTATCTTGGAATATATTTTACTCATTACTCCGGAGTCATTTTCCTGTTTATTTCTATTAATTGTATTGTTTCTCTTTTCAGAAATTGCTCTTTATTTGTGTATACTTATTTCATAAGAGCCCCCGCCCGCAAGGCGCCTCAGCGCTTTTTATATTGTTGTACGGCGGCCGGCATGGTACAATCAGAAGGAGAAAATGCGGACAAGATCAGACTGCATTTATTTTATTGGGGAAATGTAAGGAGGTTTTTCAATCATGAAAAAGAAATTGGCTGTGCTCGCCGCAGCGGCATTCACTGCAGGCATTCTTCTCGGCGGATGCGGCGGTTCCAAGGGCAGCGACACGAAAAGCAGTTCTGCCGCCTGGAAACCGGAAAAAGACGTAAAGATTATTGTCGCCTATAAAGCAGGTTCCGGTACGGATACAGGCGCGCGTCTGCTTGCCAACAGCGCCAAGAAGTATGTCGGCCAGACCCTGGTCATCGAAAACAAACCCGGGGCTGACGGAAAAATCGGCTGGACGGAACTCGCCAAGGCCAAACCGGACGGATACACCTTAGGATTCATCAATCTGCCGACCTACACCACGCTCGCTTCCCAGAAAGGCGCGGCCTTTGATGAAAAGTCCATTATCCCGATTGCAAACCATCTGACAGAAACCGCCGTGGTTGTCGTCAGGAAAGACGCAAAGTGGAAAGACTTAAAAGAGCTCGTGGCAGACGCACAGGCGAACCCGGGGCAGCTGAAAGCTTCCACTAACGGCGTGCAGGCCTCCAACCACACCTCCGCTCAGCTTCTCGCCCAGTCCGCGAAATTTGAATACAATGCCGTTCCTTATGGCGGTACTGCCGACCAGCTCCTTGCTCTCCGCCAGGGCGAAGTGGATTTCTCCTGTGCCAAAGTTGCCGACGTCATCAAACTGGTTAACGGTGAAAATGCCGAACTCCGTGTCCTCGGCGTATTTGACGAAAAGCGCGATCCCCAGCTGCCTGACGTTCCGACACTCGGCGAACTCGGCTACTACAATAAATGGTATGGCTCCGCCCGCGCTATTGTCGCCCCGAAAGGTACCCCTGAAAATATAATTAAATTCTATGAAGACGCTTTCAAAAAGACCATGGAAGACAAAGATGTTGTGGAAGCCCACAAGAAAGCCGGCATGGTTCTCGATTACAAGGACAGCAAAGATCTGGGCAGGCTCATTGACGAGCAGCTCGCTTTCTGCAAAGATGTAGTCAGCAAACTGTACGAAAAGAAATAATAGTGCAAGTGCTGCATGAAACAGGGGAAATCACGCATTTCCCTGTAATTGTCCCCGCGTTTCATTAGACAGAAAACCTGCTTCTTTTCCAAGGGGCAGGTTTGTCCGTTCTGACCGGTTTGAAACCGCGGAGGTTCTCTTTAAGGAGTATTGTATGAAAAAATCAGATATTTATATCTGCGGATTCATGTATCTTTTCTCATTTGTCTTTTTATATCTGACATTGGACTTTCCCGAACCGGCAAGACACTATCCGTACTTTGTCATCGGGCTGCTCCTTCTTCTGACGACGGTCCGCATGAGCCATCTGTTCCGCGATTACAGAAGAGAACACAAAGTCATCAATGACAGCGCCGAAGTATTTGAAGGCTTTCTCCCGAAACAGTTCTGGGTCATGTTCGCCGCTTTCCTCCTGTTCTTTCTCCTGATGTACCTCTTCGGCTTCTACATCGCCTCCATCGTATACATCTTCATCTGCCTCCGCTTCTTCAGGATCGAAATGAAATACATCCTTCTTGTCCTGATCTGCATGGCCGCCCTCATCTACGGTACATTCGATGTATTTCTCAATGTACCCCTGCCTGAAGGGATCATTATGGAAGAATTCTTATAACCGGAGGAAATACCATGGATGCAAACACATTCGGACTCATGTCGGCAGGTTTTGCCAACGCCCTCATGCCGTCTAATCTAATCATGATGATTATCGGCGTCACCATCGGAATCGTTGTCGGCTGTATGCCGGGCCTTTCCGCCGCCATGGGCGTAGCGCTTCTTCTGCCGCTTACCTTCGGCATGGCTCCCGAAACGGGACTGATCATGCTCGGCGGCATTTACTGCGGCGCCATCTTCGGCGGTTCTATTTCCGCCATCCTGATCCATACTCCTGGCACGCCCGCTTCCGCGGCAACAGCGCTCGACGGGTATGAACTTACCAAACAGGGAAAAGCCGGCAAGGCACTCGGCACGGCATGCATCGCCTCCTTCTCCGGCGGTCTCCTTTCCTGTATTTCTCTTTATTTCTTTGCTCCCATGCTTGCTGAACTGGCTATGAAGTTCGGAAGCCCTGAATATTTCTGGCTTGCTCTCTTCGGACTCACCATCATTGCGGGCGTCACCACGGGCTCCATGGTGAAAGGACTCATGAGCGGCGCCTTCGGCCTCATTCTTTCCACCATCGGCATGGATCCCATGGAAGGTACGGAACGGTTCATGTTCGGCATAGACGAACTGTACAACGGCATTAATGTCACCTGTGCCCTCATCGGTCTCTTTTCTCTTTCCCAGGTCTTCATTCTCGCAGAAAAAGCAATTAAAGAAAGAGGAAGCATCGTCAAATTTCACGACTCCGTCATGCTGAAATTCCATGAGCTGAAACAGATCGGGCCGACCGTCATCCGCTCCTGGCTCATCGGGAACATCATCGGCATCCTCCCGGGCGCGGGCGCTTCTATCGCCTGTTTCCTGGGCTATAATACGGCAAAACAGTTCTCCAAAAAGCCGGAAGACTTCGGCCGCGGTTCCATTGAAGGCGTCGCCGGTTCGGAAGCGGCAAACAATGCCGTTACCGGCGGTTCTCTCATTCCCACACTGACACTGGGCATTCCGGGGGAATCAGTGACCGCCGTGCTCATGGGCGGCCTCATCATCCAGGGGCTCCAGCCGGGCCCGGAGCTTTTCACCAAGTACGCTCCCATGACTTACACCTTCTTTGCGGGGTTCGTCATCGTCCAGTTCTTCATGCTCCTTATCGGCCTAGGCGGATGCCGCATATTTGCCCATATTTCCAAATTGTCCGACGCCGTTCTCATTCCCTGCATCTTTGTCCTCTGCGTTGTCGGCTCCTTTGCCATCAATAACAGCTTTGTCGACGTAGTTATCATGTTCATCTTCGGCATTATGGGCTACCTGATGAGAAAACTGGGATTGAACACGGCAGCCGTCGTTCTCGCCCTTATTTTAGGGCCGATCGGCGAAAGAGGCCTCCGCAGAAGCCTGACCCTTTCAGGCAATGACATCACCATTCTGTTCTCCACTCCCATCTGCTGGGTACTCATCACTCTCTGCATCCTTTCCTCTTTCTCCCCGCTTCTCATGGACTGGCTGAAAAAAGGAAAACAGGCAATCAAAGGAAAATAAAAGAAATACCCCTTCATACATTTCCCACGCAAAAACGGATCCGCACCATATATGCAGATCCGTTTTACTATGCATTGAAATAATTTCACCCGCAGTTCCGGAAATGCGCCTCTCCTCTGAGAACGGATGAAAAGCGGACAGCCCTTCGTCTCCTTCCATTCAGAATGACATCTTACGGTTTTCCTTACCACGGGTACAGATCCTTCGCTATCGCTTCAGGATGACGCCTTACCGCTTTCCTCACCACGGCAGCAAATCCTTCGCTGACGCTCAGAATGACGTCTTGCCATCCGCCGTCATTCAGCACTTTTAGCTGCCAGCTCACAGCTATCAGCCATCATTCCCTTTCCGAAAGATTAGAGTTATTTATAAAAATAGTGGCAAAAGGCATTCAGTTTTTATATTTTTCCATGTATAATAAAGTACAAACAGAAGGAAGCGCTGACCATTTGTATTGGTGCAGTTTTTATCTTCCCGTAAGGAAAACCGCGGAGTTAAAAAATTTCGTTTTTTCGACAAGGTAAATAAAAAACGCGCCGCCGTGAAAGCGGAAAGTCCTGCGCTTTCTTTTTATAGTTGCCCGACTGCGGGCATAAAGCGGCTGCGGCGTCACCGCTTCTATACTTCCCTGAAAGGTCGTGTTCGGGACATGAAAGAATTGGTCCGTCTGGAGGGAATCACCAAGGCTTACGGTGATCATGTCATTATCCCCCCGCTCTCACTCTCTATCCATGATGGCGAGTTTTTAACTTTATTAGGTCCTTCCGGCTGCGGAAAGACGACTCTTCTCCGTATGCTTGCAGGGCTGGACACTCCGACAAAAGGAAAAATCATCCTTGACGGGCAGGATATCACAAATCTCCCCCCTTATAAACGGGATGTGAATATGGTATTCCAAAATTACGCTTTGTTCCCCCATATGACGGCAGAGGAAAATATCGGTTTCGGCCTGCGCATGAAAGGCGTCGGCAAAGAGGAAGCCGCGAAGCGCACACAGAAACTGCTGAAACTGATCCGGCTGGAAGATCTCCGCAGCCGGTATCCTTCGCAGATGTCGGGAGGGCAGCAGCAGCGTGTCGCCGTGGCCCGCGCCCTCGTAAATAATCCGAAAATGCTTCTTTTAGACGAACCTCTCGGCGCTCTTGATTACCAGCTCCGCAAAACGCTCCAGATCGAGCTGAAAGACCTGCAGGAAGAACTTGGCCTTACTTTCGTATTCGTCACCCATGATCAGGAAGAAGCCCTCACCATGAGCGACCGCATCGTTATCATGGATAAGGGGGAAATCCAGCAGGACGATGATCCCAATACGATTTACCATTATCCAAAAACAAAATTTGTCGCCGGCTTTATCGGAGAAAGCAATTTTTTTGATAACGGGAAGGAAATTCTTGTCCTCCGCCCTGAAAAGCTGAATCTCTGCGGCGGAAAAGATTGCGATGATTCCCATCCCGCGCCGCGCTTCTTCGGCACGGTGGAGGATGTGATTTTTTACGGCACCATTGATAAAGTATTCATCCGTCTTGACGGCACGGGCCAGGAAGTCCTCGCCTACCAGTACTTTGATGACGTCCACCGTTGGCAGATTAACGACCATGTAGGCATCTGGTGGTATGAAAAAGACGAGGTCAGAGTAGAACGATGAAAAGAAACGGAAAATATCTGCTCGTCCCGTCCATGGTCTGGCTGGCTGTTTTCTTTGTCATTCCCATGCTCATCGTGGTAGCGGTTTCTTTCGCTTCCCGCACGGCATACGGACAGATCGTTTTTGGCTGGACTTTCCAAAACTATGCGAGGTTTTTGGATCCTCTTTATATTTCCATTTTCGGACGGACAATTTTCATAGCCGTCGTGACCACGGTATGTACCATCCTTATGGGCTATCCGCTGGCATACTGCATCGCCCGGCTCCCCCGCCGTCTGCGGCAGAAAGGGCTGATCCTCTGTATGATTCCTTTCTGGATCAATTTCCTTATCCGCTCCTATGCGTGGGTGATCATCCTCCGCAGCCAAGGCGTGCTGAATACGATTCTGATGAAGCTGGAAGTTATTTCCCAGCCGATCCAGTTCTTGTACAATGAAGGCGCCGTCATGCTGGGCATGGTGTACGCCCTTCTTCCTTTTATGATCCTCCCCGTTTATGTCTCCATCGAACAGCTCGACCGCAGGCTCTTGGAAGCAGCCGCCGATCTGGGCGCTTCCCCCGTGACAGCATTCCGAAAAATCACCCTGCCTCTGACGATGCCCGGCATCGCGGCAGGAACGGTATTGGTCTTCATTTCTTCCCTCGGCATGTTCGTCGTCCCCGATGTCATGGGCGGGGCGAAAGCGGCTCTCGTGGGCAATGTCATACAGAACCAGTTCCTCTCCGCCCGTGACTGGCCTTTCGGCTCGGCACTGTCCATCGTGCTTGCCCTGCTTTCCCTCATTCTTATTTTCCTGTACTATCGGGCGATTCAGGCGCAGAAAGGAGACAGCGATGCAGAAAACATGGCGTAGCCATCTCCTTGTTTCTTACGCTTTGGCAGTGCTGGCCTTCCTTTACCTGCCCATTCTTATCCTGGCTCTGTACTCCTTCAACGACTCCCGCATGAACGCTGTGTGGGCAGGCTTCACGTTTAAATGGTACTCCCAGCTTTTTAATAACCGCCATGTGGCGGAGGCGCTCGCCAATACACTTATCATCGGATTCATTTCCACGGCGGTGTCCACCATTCTCGGCACGACCGCGGCGCTCGCCCTTCACAAATACCGTTATAAATATCGGGGAATCCTGAACGGCTTTATCTACCTTCCCATCCTCATTCCCGAAATTGTCATGGGGCTTTCCCTTCTCGTCCTTTTTTCCCAGATCCATTTATCTCTGGGAAGAACGAGCATCATTCTCGCCCACATTACCTTCTGCCTGTCCTTCGTGGTCATCACAGTGGGCGCGCGGCTTGACGGGCTGAAGCAGGAATACGAAGAAGCCGCCGGCGATTTGTATGCCCGTCCGTGGCAGTGCTTCCGCTACATCACGCTTCCCCTCATCATGCCGGGAATCACTGCGGGCGCGCTCATCGCTTTCACACTGTCCATCGATGACTTCATCATCAGCTTCTTCGCAGCCGGACCGAATTCGACAACTCTCCCGCTTTACATCTACGCCATGGTGAAGCGAGGGATTTCTCCGGAAATCAATGCCCTTTCCACCCTCATGATCGCCGCTGAAATCGCGCTCGTCCTTCTGGCGGATTTTTTTCAGATCCGGCAGGCGGGAACCGGCAGAAAAAAAGAACTGCCCGATGACCGGCAGTAAACAGCTTCTCTTTTCTCATGATCCGCCGCCCCAAAGTATTCCTTGATTGTCTTAGACAGGAGTTCTCATGGATATCAATTTCCTTTTATTTGAGCAGTTTGAAACACTGGATCTCTTCGGTCCGGTCGAAATATGCGGCCGCCATCCCGATTTCCAACTTCACTATATCTCACAAAATGGCGGCCTTGTCACGAGTACGCAGGGTGTAAGAATTGATACGGAACCCCAAAGGAATATGAATACATCAGGTGTACTTGTCATTCCCGGCGGTGCCGGTACACGCACACTGATAAAGGAGGAACCTTTTTTGAAAAATTTACGCCGTCTTTCGGAAGACGCCTCTTTCGTCCTGTCCGTCTGTACCGGTTCCGCCCTTCTTGCCCGATGCGGGATCCTCGAAGAGAAAAGGGCTACCTCCAATAAAAGAGCTTTCGACTGGGTCGTTTCCACATCCGATAAAGTCCATTGGATAAGAAAAGCACGCTGGGTGCACGACGGAAAATTTTATACCTCTTCCGGCATTTCTGCAGGAATGGACATGACGCTCGGCTTTATCCGCGACCGTTTCGGCGCACCTGCCGCAGAACGTATCGCCTGCCGTATGGAATACATATGGAACAAAAATCCCGACATTGATTTCTTTGGTACATAAGAACCATCCTATGCTCAATCCCCTACATCCCCATTATCCCGAACCGATTTTCGTTTTCCCTGAAGGAGATTTCCTATGAAAAAATTCTTTTCCCTTTTCCTCGCAGGCGCATGCCTTGCCGCTGCGGGCTGCGGATCAGCCCCTGACGGTAATACGAAAAGCGGGGGAGACACGCAAGTCCTGAACCTGTACAGCTGGGCGGACAATTTTTCTCCCGACGTCCTTTCGGATTTTGAAAAGAAATACAACTGCAAGATCAACTACGACGTTTTCGCAAACAATGAAGAACTCCTCGCGAAAATACAGGCAGGCGGTTCGGAGTATGATGTCATCCAGCCGTCAGACTACATGGTAGCCACCATGATCAAGCTGGATCTCCTCGAAAAACTGGATAAAAGTAAAATAAAGAATACGGAAAATATGCTTCCCGCCCTGCAGAATCCTCCCTATGACCCTTCAGGCGATTATTCTGTCGTCTATACCTGGGGTGTCACGGGCATCGCTTACAATACAAAATACATCAAAGATACGCCCAGCTCATGGAATGATTTGTGGAAAGACGAATACAAAGGCCGTGTCATCCTGCTCAACGACAACCGTGAAGTCATCGGCATGGGACTCAAGAAAAACGGGCATTCCGTAAACTCGAAAGAGCCAAACGAAGTCACACAGGCCGTCGATCAACTCCGTAAACTGACACCCAACCTTCTCGCCTTTGACACCGACACCATCAAGCAGAAATTCATCGCCGAAGAAGCCTGGATCGGCACCATGTGGTCCGGCGATGCTTCTTTTACCCACAAGGATAATCCAGACATTGCCTTCATTATTCCCAAAGAAGGCGCCGTCATATGGGCGGACACCTTTGCCATCCCCAAAGGAGCGAAACACAAAGAACTGGCGGAAGCTTTCATCAATTACCTCTATGATCCGCAGGTCAGCGCGAAAAATTACGAATACATCGGCTACAACGACCCCAACGCCAAAGCGGAAACCTATCATTCCGAAGAATATAACAGAGATCCCATGCTGAAAGCCGCCCGCGACTACATTTCCCGCGGCGAATGGCTTGAAGACATCGGGGAAGCCCTCACCATGTACGACAGGGCATGGACAGAACTGAAAATAGGGAAATAGAAATAAGAGCCACAAAAGCAAAAGACGGTTGCACTGACCGTCTTTTTTGCTCCGAATCCTACCGGTTCGGATTAAATACTTTACGAGGATACTCGCTCGCCGGAATGATTCAAATCGTAAAAGAATAGTTAGCCTGCAGCTGACAGCTCACAGCTGATAGCTTTTATCTTCTTGCCGCTTTCCCCACCACGGTAATAGATCCTTCACATTCGTTCAGGATGACGCTTAACGTTCCCCTCACCACACCGGCAGATCCTTCACGTTCGCTTCGGATAACGCCTTTCATTCCCTGTCATTATGATGCTTTCCGTTCCCCATTGTTAGTGACGTGCTTTCCCAAAATCGTCATTCTGAACGGAAGTAAGAATGGCGGAGAGAAAGACAGGAAAACGGGGTAGTGACACGGAGTGAAGAATCTGTTACTCCGATGACTCCTTACCGGCTTTCCCATCACGGTAATAGATCCTTCGCTGCGCTCAGAATGACGTCTTATGGTCTTCCCTACCATGGGTGCAGATCCTTCATATCCGCTTAGTATGACGATTAACGTTTCCCTCATTATGACGCCCTTCCCTCCAATCGTCATTCTGAGCGGAGACAAGAATGCCTTGTGGGAAAGACGGGAAGCAGCAATATGACACAGAGTGAAGAATCTATTATTCTGATGACGCCTTGCCGTCAATACCGCTTTTTACACAAGAATCATGGAACCTGCCGCCAGGAGGAGCCCGTAGGTCAGGCGGTTGAACATCTGCTGGTTGATCATGCTGTGGATTTTATTTCCCAGATAGACTGCAATGACGAGAGGAATCACGCCGATGCCCAGAAGTTCAAAAAATTCCGTATTGTACAACCCCTTTTCATAGTCTGTGAACATGAGGACAAGGTTCAGCACGGTCCAGACGGAAGCCACATTGGCACGAAAGGAATTTTTATCCCGGAAGGCCGACGCCAGGTAAACGACCAGGAGCGCGCCGCCGGAAGCAAACATGCCGTGGATGATGCCCGCGCCGAGAAGGACAGGAATGGCAACCCAGTCAGGAAGGGATGCACCGGACGGTTTCAGGAGAAGATTTTTAAGCGCCACGCCGACAATGAGAAGTCCGTACACAGGCACAAGAATACGGGCGTCCACAATATTGTAGAGATAAATACCGGCCGCCATGCCGATAAGCATGAAGAGAATGATGCGTCCCAGTTCTTTTTTATTGATGTACTCTCTGTTTTTAACCATAAGGTATGCGCAGACCAGCCAACAGATCACATTGATGACCGCTTTGGCCATGTCCGGCCCGTAAAGCAGGATTGTCGGCGGAATAGAAAGCATGACACCGGCAAATCCGGTGAGTGCCTGTACAATATTCGATATGAAGACGGCTGCCATGAAGAGACTCAATTTTATAAATACAGGAAGCCCCATAAGTTCCAAAATAATCACGCTTTCTATATACAAGTAAATTCATATTTATCGATTTTCTTCATTATAGTCTCCCTTTTTCCTTTTGTACAGCTGTTTTCTAAACGGATATCCATGAATGCATTTAAGTCATTTTGGAGTCTATAAATGCGTTTGAAACATGATTGATTACATGAATTTTCTCTTTTTTTACCTAAGTCATTTAAAATGCATAGATTTTAATCTTAGAAATTGATAATTTATCCTTATTTTACTATAATAATTACGAGTTTTTACGGTAAAGGCCCTAAGCACACTTTTCTGCGTGCAAGAAAAGCGGAACGGACCGCCTTTATCAGGGACTGCCATAATGTCCGCTTATGACATCCATTTATCCCGTAACAGGAATCAAAGGAGGATTCTATGAAAAAAAGATTGCTTTTAGCTTCTCTGTCAGCAGCTGCCTTCGGCGGCATTCTTTCTGTAAGCGCTGCCGATACGCCTGTGTACACACTTGATCAGGTGGTTGTTACCGCAGCCAGGACGGAAGAAAAACAGATTGACACAAACGCGTCTGTCTCTGTTGTCACAAGCAAGCAGATTGCGCAGAAACATTTCAATGATGTATCGGAAGCGCTTCGTGCAGTCCCCGGCGTAGTTCTCGGCAATTATTCCGCCAGCGGACAGAATTATTCTTCCAACAAAGTTTTTATCAACGGTTCTTCTAATGTAGTTATCCTCGTAGACGGTATGAGGAGAAATACAAACGGCGTTTCCGGTTCGGCAGTCAATCTCGGCACACTTACTGATATGGCATCCATTGAGCGTATCGAAGTTTTGAAAGGTTCCGCCTCTACGCTTTACGGTTCCGATGCGCAGGGCGGCGTTATCAATATCATCACGAAGAAACCGAAAACCGATGAAGTCCATACCACCATCGGCGCAGGTTTCGGCAACAACTCTATGGAAAAATACACCCTATATAACGAAGGCAAGGCGGGAAATATATTCTGGACCATTGACGCCGGCAAACATCTTCAGGGCGCCTATAAAGACGGCTGGGGCCGGAAAGTCATCAGCCACCTGAACGCGAAACATATAGATGTAAAACTGGGCTATGACTTGGGAGAAGGATCTGATATCGTTTTCAATTACTCAAAATATAAATCCGATTATATCCGTCCCGACAACGGCTCCAATGATACCCACGACGACTACGGCACAAAAGATAATGATGCCATCAGCCTTCAATATACCGCGAAAATCAGCAGCAGACTCTCCAACCAATTTAATGTATACCGCCATCGTACCAATTTTAACGACAACTACAACCTGAATGGCGCCGGCTGGCCTTTCAACTGGGATATGGGCATGCGGACATCCGGCATTTCCGATCAGCTCACCTATACCGCGGATAATCAGACCATTATCGGAGGCTTTGACTGGTACAAAGATAAAATCACAAAGTATAAAAATGACGCTTCCGAAGGCGCCCACGCTTCCAATGCAGCATTCTATCTGCAGGATAAAATCGACCTGACGGAAAACTGGAATATTACACCGGGGCTCCGCTATGACCACCACTCCAACTTCGGCGGCCATCTGTCCCCCAGCCTTTCTCTCGGTTTCAAGAAGAATGAGAAGACAAATTTCTACTTCAACTACAAGGAATTCTTCGTCGCGCCGAATCTGTACCAGCTGAACGCGGCTTATTACGGAAACAAGAATCTCGATCCGGAAGAAGGGTACACCTTTGAATTCGGCGTGAACCATGAATTTGACGATACCCTATCGGGTACATTCAATATTTTCCGCCAGCACGCGAAAAACAGAATTATTTATGATTTTGCCGCTTCCAAATATGCCAACACAGGAAATATGAATTCCATGGGCTTCAGTGTCACTCTGGATAAAAAACTGAATAAGTACTGGAGCGCGGGCATCGGGTATACATACCTCCACATCAACGCGCTGAGTGCAACAGAAAATACCAACAACAACGGAAGCCTGCCAAAAGGTACGATTGATATCCACGTGAATTATGATTCCGAAAAACTGGACGCTTCCCTTACCGGCAGAGGCATTATGGGCAGATATGGTTCCAAATCCAATCCGGTCATGAAAGATTATGCGAATTTCTGGGTATGGGATCTCGCGGCGAATTACCGCGTGAATGATACCATCTCTGTTTACGGCCGCCTGAATAATATATTCGACCAGTTTTACACGGATGTAGGCACGAGCTATGACCCGAACGGCGCATGGTACTCCGCTCCGGGAAGAAATTACGAAGTAGGCATGCAGCTCCGCTTCTGATGTAAAAGGGAAAGGCCCTGTTTCGGCAGGGTCTTTTTGTATGAAAAAAGATCTTTCATCCTGTGCCGCTTTCCCTTTCCGCTGAATAACGAAAACCGCAGAAGACAGCTCATCCCAATAAAAGACGCTGCCTTGAAAAGCAGCGCAGGAAATATATTTTCTTACAGAAGCCAGCGGTAGAAACCGAAGTATGCCAGCGTGGAAAGGGTAACGACACCGATTGCGGAAATACCGAACATTTTCACAAAGAGACGATCCATTTCTCCTGCCGCAGCGCCTGCTTCTGAGGAATATGCTGCAAGGGCCAGCGCGCCGCCGGTAGAGAGGGGGCTGATCCCTGCCGTATTGGACACCATGGAAATCGCGGTGACCCATTCCACCGGATTCACGGATATGCTCATCTGGTGAATAATATGGGGCACTGTGGGAATAAGTGTGGGCATCACTACGCCCGACGTGGAAGAGAACCATGACATGACGCCTGCGGTGACACCGAGGATGGCAGTAGCCGTGGCAGCATTCATGATGGACGCAAGGGAAACGGAAAGAAGATGGATACCGCCGAGGACGATAATCACATTCATCAGTACCCCTACGCCGCAGATCAGGAGGAGCGTCCCCCAGGGAATCCGTTTCAGCGCCTCTCCTTCATCGGACACGCGGAAGAAGGAAAGTGCCATTGCCGCGGTAAAACTGGCCAGTCCCACATTCACTTTGAAAATCATTACCATGCCTACCATTGCGCAGATGCCGAGGAGCGTGATGATCTGTGCTCTGTTAAAGGAAGCGGTGTCGGAAAACTTCAGCGCTTTCTCCGATTTCAGTTTATACCCGCCGAAAGCGATGTAAACGACAGCGGCATACACGGTGGATGAAAATACGCCGTTCACCAGCAGAGGCGCTTCGATACCGGTCAGTCCGAATTCTTCGCACAGGTTGAGTCCGATGATCCCCGTCGCTGCAAGAGGCGACATACCTCCGCCGGCCGCACCGAGGAATATGATTGCCGCCAGCATGGCAGGATTGATCTTCATTTCCACGGCCAGCGTCATTCCGAAAACCATCATAATCGCGGTGGTGGGAATCGTACCCGGCCCCAGCGCGGACAGTACTGTGGCGAAAAGGTACATGACGACAGGGATAAGATATGTCCGTTTCCCTGCCAGAACGGTAATCTTCTTTGTAAGAAGTTTCAGTGTCCCGTTCCATTCCGCCAGTCCGAACAGGTAAGTAACGCCGAGAAGCATGAGGAAAAGGGAATAGTTGAATCCGCCGATGATTTCCTTGTCCGGAATGCCGGCCAGTTTTCCCAGAAGCAGCGCAAAGCCGATACAGACAAGCCCCGTATTCATTTTTCTGAAAAATCCAAGGAAAATAGCCGCTGCCAGCGAGCCGAGTGAAATCAATGCCATTGTGCCCTCCTGTTCTGAATCATGCCTGTTTGGTAATACGTTTTCATCTCCATATTGTTTCCGTAAAATTTAATTTTCCAAAAAATCATAGCATGAAAAATTGTTTGGAATAAAATAATTAAGAGTTATCTATGTTATTCTCTTTTCTTCTTGCTCTTTGTTTTTATTATTTTTAAAATTCTTTTTTGGAATTTAAAAGGAAAATTTTGCGTTTTTCGGACCGAAAAATCCGAAGTTATGAAAGCGGGGCATAACTTTTTGGGATGCATTCTTTATAAATAGTTTTTATACGGAATTACAGAAAATATTGCTTTACTCTTGCTTTTACAGGTATGAAAGTATAAAATATTTGAGATAAGTTTATTGTCTTTAGGGAAGGGAGGATCGCTGTTTGGGACGCGGTCTTCCTTTTTTCGCGGGTGAAGGTTTTTATGGAGGGTTTTATGGAAAAAAGAATTATCGAAGTGGAAGAAAGACTGCCTTTGCTGCCGACTATACCGCTCAGCCTGCAGCACCTGTTCGCCATGTTCGGATCGACGGTGCTCGTGCCGTTCCTCCTGCATGTGGATCCGGCGACCTGTCTTTTCATGAACGGCGTGGGCACGCTGCTCTACCTGTTCATCTGCAAATGGAAACTGCCCGCCTATCTCGGTTCCAGTTTCGCTTTCATCTCTCCGGTTCTTGCGGTTACCGCCACAGAGGGTATGACTTATGCCGACGCGCAAAGCGGATTCATCTGCTTCGGCCTGTCTTTCATGATTCTCGCGCTCCTTGTAAAGAAGATAGGGACTTCATGGATTGATGTGCTGTTCCCTCCCGCCGCCATGGGCTCCATCGTCGCCATTATCGGCCTGGAGCTTGCCCCGCTTGCTATGAGTATGTCGGGCTTCTCCGGAGAAACACAGGGTATGACAAATGCCATGGCTGTCATGATTTCCATGTTTACCCTCATCGTCACCATTCTCGCCACCGTACTGGGCCGCGGATTTATTTCCATTATTCCGATTCTTATCGGCGTCATCGCGGGATATATCCTTTCCATCATCATGGGCGTTGTCGATTTCTCCAATGTGGCCGCGAAAGAATGGTTTGCCGTCCCCACTTTTTATTCGCCCCGCTTTAATTTCAGCGCCGTCATGATGATCATGCCCGCCCTTTTCGTGGTCTTCGCCGAACATCTGGGACACCTCTTCGTCACCAGCGATATCGTCGGCCGCGACCTCATCAAAGATCCGGGGCTCCACCGCTCCCTCTTTGCCGACGGTTTGTCAAATATGATTTCCGGTTTTGCCGGTTCCACGCCAAATACCACTTACGGTGAAAATATGGGCGTCATGGCCATGACAGGCGTATACAGCACCTGGGTCATCGGCGGCGCGGCAGTCTTCGCCATCATCTTTTCCTTCATCGGCAAAGTGGCCGCTGTCATCCATGCCATCCCCACTCCCGTTATGGGCGGCGTGTGCATTCTCCTCTTCGGTTTCATCGCATCCTCAGGGATCCGCATGCTCATCGAAAAGAAAGTGGACTACACGAAATCAAGAAACCTGATTCTCACCGCCGTCACCATGATTTCCGGACTATCGGGCGCAACCGTCACACTGGGGCCTGTCCAGCTGAAAGGCATGGGACTTGCCACCATCGTTGCCATGATCCTCTCCCTCTCATTCCTGATCTTTGACAGACTTCATCTTTCCAATGACAAGAAATAAGGAGGCCCTATGGACATCAATGAAGAAATCACAAAAATGAATCTGTATAAAACTTTCGAACCCTACATCGACAAAAGCGTCACCATGGAGGAGCGGTTAAAAGCACGGGTGCGCCTTGTGGATACCGCGCCGCAGGAAGCAAAAGACGCTCTTGCCAAATGGACAGCCATGAAGCTGAAATCACGGCTGTTCTGAAAGCACGATATCAGGAAACAGAAAACGCAGACAGTGTACTTGTGACCGTCTGCGTTTTTGATTTGTTAAATTCCGTTGGCGTCTCATTCTTTAAACTTCGGCAGTTCCCTGTTAATAAGCTGCCCCATCAGGAATTTCCCTTTCCAGTCGATGTGGATACCGTCTGCGCCGTACTCCGGTGATAATACATCCATATCCGCAAAGAGCACTGCCGTATCGATATGATCCTGCGTGCGTATCCATTCATTCACCGTAGAAAAGCGCTCTTTCCAATCGGGTGCCGTGTCTTCATCGAAATAACGTTTAATATTGTCAGGATTGATTGGTGCCAAAGTGAGATAAACCGGCTTGATCCCGTTTTCCCTGCATTTGTCGCCGATGTACCTCAAATCACCGATGACATTCTCCGGATCTTCCCCTCCACGGAGGCTGTTCGTGCCGCCCATAATGAGGAGATATTGTAAGCGGAAAGGAAGGACATCCGCCTCAAACCGTTCCGCCATCCGCCGGCTCGTGTCGCCGCTTTGTGCCAGGTTCACCGCCGGCTCGTCAAGATAAAAGCCCAGATTATACAGCGCATCAGACGGCGAAAAAGACATCCGTCCTCCGCCGTGGCTGATGCTGTCGCCGAAGAGCCCCGTTCCCCATCCGTCAACAGGCATTTCCATTCTCCGCGCCTCGCTCCACACACCGAGGGCATTTCCGTCTTCATCAAGGCACCGCACCCGCCACCAGTACACGCCCGTACGGGGAAAGTCATCGTAAATCTCCATGATTTCCGACGTTCCCGACCACACGCGGTACATGGACGGTTCCGTACCGTCAGGATTTTCAGGCTCGCTGTCCGTCACTTCCACCTCATATGATTTTGCGCCGGGAAGCCCCACATAGGAATAAACGGGGTAGAGCAGTTTCATCCGCCGGTCCTCGTGATTATCCGGACGGAGAAGAGGCGCTTCCCGTTCCAGAAAACTGCCGACCGCCTCGAAAGGCTCTCTTTCGGTCCAGCCATGGAGAGGCCCGCCGTATAAATCGAAAGGCCGCACACGCCAGAAAATTTTCTCTTCCGCCTCCGAGGGGATATCCGCCGGAAATATGACTTCATTCTGCCAGACGGAATCATCGGCATACAGAACTTCTCCGTCCTCCGTAGTGACTTCCAGCGCATAACAGACTGCGTCCCCATCCATATCCCAGGATAAAAAGTAAAGGCCTGTTTCCGCGCCTGCCGGACTGCAAAAACATACGGCCATGAGCAGCCATAAGAGGCAGATGCATTTCTTCATCATGACTCCTTTACCCGCATAAAAAAACGGATTTCCCGCCGCTTCCATATGCTCCGATGGCGGCCAGCTGAATTTTCAGTTTCTCTTCGGAGATTTCCCCATAATCACCAAAAAGCTCATGCGTGAGGTATGCAGGCTCTATGCATTCCACGATTTTCCGCGCCGCTTCCGTGGTGAAAGGACGGTGCTGGTCGATAGAGGTAATATGCATCATGACGGTTTCTCCGTCCATGTTCTCCGGCGGCACGGCGGTACAGGATTTCTGGTACTTCCCGGACAGGGAACAGGACAGGTGCATCCCGCGGAACAGTTTTTTCATGCTCCCCAGTTTTTCCGCCATGGCACAGATATACTCCGCGCCGTCCGCTTCAGTTTCCAGATCCGGATTGGTATTCATGAAATGGCCCGTGTCTAAGACAAGTCCTACATTTGACCCTTTCAAAAGGGAAAAGAAATAGTCTATTTCAGAAGGCAGAAGGCGGCACAGCCCCGGCCAGAAAATATTTTCGAAAAGGACTTCCACCGTTTCAGGCACTTCTTCGGAAACGGCATTGTAAATAGCCGCCGTTTCCCGAAGAACGTCCTTCGAAGTGTAATAAAACTGCCGTGTCCATGCTTCTTCTAGAGTACAGTCCGCCACATGCCATACGAGGTACTCCGGCTTTTCCGCCAGCGCCGCGCGGATATTTTTCCGTATTTCTTCAAGCCAGCCGTCCGTGTCGGAGGCACCATAGTAAGCGGTAAGGGCTTTTTCATCAGGGAACTGTTTTTTATAGCGCTTTGTATTTCCCAGGTAAAAATCCATCCACCTCGGCCAAAAGCGCAGATGCGCCCCCACCGTGAGCGATGTGAAAAGATTGGATGACGGTTCATCGCCGTAAATAAGGTTTTCAATGCCGTCCAGCCCCAAGCGGTGCACCAATTCCGCTGTTGCTTCTTCTTTTTCATCAGGCATGACATAGTGGCTCACACTTTGCTTCAATGTCTCTCCCCCGCCGTCTTTTTCTTTACGATACTTCTGTCAATGGCATGTTTCAGGAGCCAGAGATTGGCGATGAGTGAAATCATCTGCATCGTTAAGATGATGATATCCAAAGTTCTGTTTTTCTTTTTCCCTTTCTTCGACATAGTTCCTCCTCAATATCCTTTAATCTGTTTTTCCCCGCTCATATCAAAAAGAGGACCGTAAGCGGCGTTCGCCATCGCTTTCACCGCATAGACGCAGTTCTGGGACGACGCATAGATATACCGGTCCTCCAGGGGAATGACACGATGGTAAGCACGCATATTCTGAATAGCGGGATTTGCCAGAAAACTGTCCCTGAATTTCCCCGCTCCCGTTTCATCCGATTCCCTGTCGGCAGAAACAAAGAAGAAATCCGGATCCGATTTGACAATCAGCTCCTGCGACAAAAGCTGCCCGTTGGCTACGCCCACTTCGGCAATGGCGTTTTTGATTCCCGCCCTTGTCAGCAGTTCATGGTACATGGAGCCCGGTCCGCCGTAACGGCTCATTTGGGAGACAAGAAGTCCTGTCTGGGGCGGAAGATTCCTTGCAGAAAGTGTACTGTCCACTTCTTTTAACTGCCGTTCCATTTCGGCGACCACCTTTTCGCCCCGCTCCGTTTCCCCCACGGCAGCCGCGATGATGCGTATATCCTTTTCCGCCTGGGTGATGGACGTCGGGCCGTCGATCATGACGACAGGATAACCGAGGCTGCGCCACATATCCAGTTCCTTCTGCCTCGTATAAGATGACGCCACGATAAGATCGGGACTTATTTTTGTCAATATTTCCATAGAAATCCCGTTCAGGGGAATCTCCGGCTTGATATCCTTCACCTCGTCCGCGATATAGGACATGCCGGGATCTTTATCCGCGATGAAGCACGCCGCCAGCCGTGACGGTTCGACAACGCCAAGAAGCATCGTATCGATAGCAGAGTCCGTGCCGAGGATCTTTTTCGGTTTGTGGGGAATAGTCACCTGATTGTCAAACGCGTCAGTGACGACATAACTTTCCTTCGACGCGGCATCGCCGCCCATCTTTTTCATTTCGCAGCCGCTCAAAAGGAAGAGGGCTATACAGAGAAGCAGGAAAACGAACCATACTTTTCTGTTTCTTATACTGAATTCCATACTACCGCCTTTCAAAAACATTATATCCAGTGTAGCCAATAAAAGCGTACCGGTCAAATAAAAAGAGAAAATTCCGCCATGAAAACGCCCCCTTGTCCCCATACTTCAGGAAAGGAAAGAGCGGCGCAGGCATAGGAAAAGCCGCCCGATGACAGCGCGGCTCTCCCTGCTTATTTCTTTTTCCCCTTCTTCTTTCCTTTTTTATCCTTTTTACTTTTCTTTCCTTTTTTCGTCTTATCTTTCTTCTTTTTTACGTCTTCCGCTTCATCCCCCACAGCATCCATATTCCAATCCTGCTCGATATTTTCACTTTCGTCAGGCTTCCCGGGCGTATGGCTTCTATACTCCACGTCGATACCGCCTTCAGATTCTTCACGGCAGGGGATTTCTTCCCTATCATGGCCGGCTTCCGCCTCCGATCCGCAGGTGTCCCTCATAAGCGTGTCCAGCACGTTTTCCATGACGCCTGCCAGCTCCATGATTTTCCGTATCCGAAGATCTTCCGCGGGACGGTTGTCGGGATCGGGATCGAGAAGAGACATCTGGAGGAAAGCGCGGTTTTCCCGCAGTTCATCATGAATGGCAAGAATCACGTCTTCTAAGGACAACCCCCTGTAATCTCCGTCTTTGTACATACTATCCTTCCCCTTCCGTAACTAATACTTTATCAACTCTGCGGTTATCGCAGTCCATCACTTCAAAGGTAAAACGGCCGAAGGAAATTTTTTCCGTTTCTTTCGGAATATAGCCAAACAGGTACGTGATAAACCCGCCAAGCGTCTTGTAGTCATCTTCCGCTTCTCCCGGAAGTTCTTCCTCGATATGGAAATACTCCCTGAACTCATCAATGGTGCACAGCCCTTCCACCAGCCAGGAATTTTCCGTGCGGCGGATAAACTTATTTTGCGCCTCCAGCATGTCTTCCTTGTCGCCGGGCATATCCCCCACGATTTCTTCCAAAACATCATGGAGCGTGACCAGTCCCGTCAGGGTGCCGTATTCATCAATGACCACCGCTTCGTGGACCACCCGGTCTTTAAACAGGGCAAGAACCTTTGTCAATATAAGTGTTTCAGGAATCAGGAGCGGACGGTAAACCGAGTCCATGATGGACGCTTTGATAGACTTGCCGGGATTCCGGTGCTGGTCGCGGAGCACTTCGCTCATATCGGCAAGACCTTTGAAATCGTCAAGGGAGCCGTTCCCCACGGGAAGACGGAAGTGGGTGGAATGATTAATATCCTCCCAGATATTTTCCTCCGTATCCTCCAGATCAATCCATACAAGCTGCGGCCGCGGAGTCATAGTATCCGACGCAGTAAGATCATTCAAAGAAAAAACATTCTCAATCATTTCCGGTTCTTTTTTGTCAATCGTGCCGAGCTGCGCCCCCTGATGGAGAAGGACACGTATTTCCTCTTCCGATACGGGCGTTTCGCCCCCCATGCGGACGCCGAGCATCTCCACCACAAGCTTCGTTGACCACGTGCTGAATACCACAAGAGGCTTGCACAGGTTGGAAAATAAAATCATGGGACGGGCGATGAGGCACGCTGCCTTCTCCGGTTCCGCAATGGCGATCCACTTCGGTGCCAGCTCCCCGATAATCAAAGCAAAATACGTCACCAGCGCCATGACAAAGAACATGCTCAAAGGTGCCAGGAAAGCGCCGGCTATAGGAATGCCGCCAAGAAAATCAGCAAGAGGGCCTGCCAGAGAGGCGCCGGAGAACATACCCGTCACGATGCTGATGGTGGTAATCCCCACCTGGATGGTAGAGAACAGCTCCTCTTTACGTCCGGTCAGCTTCAGCGCCTGTGCCGCGCCACGCTTCCCCTCATCCGCCAGCTCCTGCAGCTTCGTCTTCCTCGCTCCCACAATGGCAATTTCCGCCAATGAACACACGGCATTTCCCAAGACAAGCAGAACAATAATAAATAATTCAAACCATATATGGCCATCGTCCATGAAGCTCCTCCAAACCATTTACCCGGACACTGTATTCTTTCCGTTTTCCTGTTTTCATTATACCAAAGGAAACAGCCCAATTACAGCAAGGGAAATTTTATTTCAAAACACTTCCGGTATCATTTAAATGACTAAAAGTCATTGCATTTATACCCCGCTTATTTTATACTAATACAATATAAATAATAAAGGAGGATGCGCAATGCCTTTAACCAAAAAAGCCGAGCGGACAAAAGCCAAGCTGACCGCTTCCGCCAGAAAACTCATCAGCGAACGGGGATTTGACAACGTTTCCGTCGAGGAAATCACGAAAGATGCCGGTGTGGCAAAAGGCACATTCTACCACTATTTTGTATGCAAGGAAGATGTCGTCCGTGAATTTTCCACCCGAGTCATAGAAGAAATATTTACCACTGCCATGATAATGCCAGGAGGCCCCCAGGAAAAACTGACCTATTACTTCAATGCCATTCTCCACGAAGCGGACCGCATGGGTATAAATCTGATCCGCCAATGGATCCGCGATATCATGTCTCCCCGCTCCGCAGAAGAAGGCGCGGAAAATCTCCGCGAAGGATATCGTAAAATCTATACCATTCTCAAGCACACCAAAGAAGAAAACCAGCTGAAAGAAGATACACCGGTCGCGTTCCTTACGAAACTTCTTCTCTCCCATCTTTACGGTGCGCTCATCACATGGTGCATGTTGGGCGGCTCTTTCAAGCTGAGCGAAGAATCCAACCAGTTCGTCACGGAAGAAATCAATGCCTTCCTCTATAAATATATGAAACAATAAAAAGCAGCCGCCGGCTTACAGATGAAAAAAACGCCGCATATTCAACAGCGGCGTTTTTGCTTGCAAAAATTCATTCTATTCTTTTGTGCCATTACGGCAGCAGATCCTTCACATTCGTTCAGGATGACGTCTTACCGTCCGCCGTCATTCTGAACGGAGGTAAAAATGCTTTGTGGGAAAGACGGAAAACGGGATGGTGACGCAGAGTGAAGAATCTATTACTTTAATGACGTCTTACCGATTCCCTCACCACGGTAATAGATTCTTCGCTGCCGCTCTGAATGACGCCTTACCATCCGCCGTCATTCAGCACTTTTAGCTGACAGCTGACAGCTCACAGCTAACAGCTTTCAGCTCACAGCTGATAGCTTTTATCTTCTTACCGATTCCCTCACCACGGCAATAGATTCTTCGCTGCCGCTTTGAATGACGCCTTACCGTCCGTTGTCATTCTGAACGGGGGTAAGAATGCCATATGAAAAAGCAGGGAAACGGAACAATGACACGAAGTGAAGAATCTATTATGCTGATGACAGCTTACAGCCTTTCCACCATTGCCCGCGCCCATTCCGTATCAATAATGACATCCGCAGGCGAAAGGACGTCTATGGTTTCCAATGCCTTTTCCAGGAGCACGTCATACAGGGCTTTGTCAAATTCCACTGCCGCCAGCATCTCCCCATGGCGCAGGAGAAGGAATCCATGCTCTCCCTCTTCGTTGGTGGCAAAAAATATTTCATCAATCCCCTTATCCTTGTAATGAGCATCCACATTGGCATAAATACCGCTCTTCATGACTTCCACAATCTTGTCATTGAATCCCGCGTCAAAAATCAATAGTTTTTCTTTGAATGCATTGTGAGACAGGACGATACGTTTCGTGTAGCCTTTAAAGGCGTTGTCCTCCGCCGTGAGTGTTTCTTTCATCGCCGTGTAATCGGAACCGTCAGCGCTGCATACGATAAAAAGCTTCTCCGCCGGTTCATGATAGATGAAATTATAATGCAGCGCAGCAGACGCACCGCAGTCCCCGCAATGAAAAGAAAAGGCTTCATCATTCCTGACCGCTTCCTTAAGCGGAGGATCTTCCATCGTATTGATACTGTCCCACACACGGAAAAATTGTTTCTTCCCGCACTTCGGGCAGGTGATTTCCTGCATCTGTGACTGTGACATAACTGCTCCTTATGATTGATGAATCGTGCGGAGGGCTTTAGCACCCCACTCCGCATTAATAACCGGCTGGTTCCTTGAAAGTGTTTCCAGCATATCTTTCACACCCGTTTCAATTTCTCGGTACATCGGCGCCTCAAATGCATATGCCGCGATGACTTTTCCCTTTTCCTCAAAACGAAAATAATGGTTCCCGTCAGCCCCCATATCAAAAAGGACACGCTCCGGATGAAGTTCGGGACTATGACGCCGGAGCGACATAAAGGCAAGCCCCTTCATCAATTCAATGACCCGATCATCGAAACCGCTGTCAAGGATCATAAGCTTTTCCCGAAGTGCCTCCCGTGACGTGACAAGCCGTTTCTTCACGCCCCGAAGTTTTTCTTCATCAAGGCGGCGTTCTCTATCCTGCCCGGTAAGCATCTTCCACGCCTTTTCATAGTCTTCCTGATCTGCTGCATAGTACACCAGGAACAGCGCCGACGGCTGATAGTACAAAAAGGAATAGTCCATACGGGACTTTTTACCGCAATGGCCGCATATCGACACGAAAGCCTCTCCGTCGCGCACTTTTTGTATCATCTCCGGCCGCTCTTCCGTATTGATATAATCAATCGGTGAAAACACCATAGACTTTCCGCAGTGAGGACAGGCAGTTTCAAGCAAAGACATAGACTCCCCCTGTTTTTTGTTCCATTATATCACGGCCTGCCGGAGCAGACGGAAGTGGATAAAGAAAATAATTTTTCCCTGCCAATAAAATAACGGACTCCCTTTTATGAGAGTTCCGTTATTTTCCTTTTCTCCTATTCCTTATCTGAAAGTCAGCACTTCCTTTAAAGGCTTTCTTTCATTCGCAGCGGGTATGACTTCGGGATGGCCCACCGCAATGATGCAGGACACATCATACTCTTCGGGAAGATCAAGAATTTCTTTGATCTTTTCTTCGTCATACCGTCCCATGATGAGCGTCCCCAGATCCACCGCCCGTGCGGCAAGGCAGAAATGATCCGCCGCCATGCCCGCATCAAAAGACTGCCAGTGGGTCCCCTTTGTCGTAGACGCTTCTCCATTCGGTTCATAGCCGGAAAGCCCTTTTACTGTGCAAAGCACGATGAGCGCAGGCGCTTCATGGATATTTTCCGTATTCCAGGGAAACTTCTTCGTGCATTCATCGGCAATACGGTTCTTCAGATCATTGTCCAGCACCGCCACATAACGGACAGGCTGCGTATTTTCCCAGCAGGAAACCATCTGCGCGATTTCCACCACATTTTCGATGTCCCCTGCGGAAACAGGCTCTTTCGTATAATTGCGGATACTTCTCCTTGTAACCAGGCATTCGATTGCGTCCATAGTACCATCCTCCAGACTACAAAAATCCTTTTCTCTATTATACGGGATTCTTAAAAATCCGCCACTGTTTCATGAGAAAAACAGACATATTTTTCTGCTGAAGAAGCGCCCTGTCCTGCTCCCGATTTCTTCATTTTTTAAGAAATATCTTTTCCACATAAAGCGAAGTGAAAGCGCGGAGAACGGAGAAATACCCCAGCCGCAATTCCACGATATCTCCCACTTTGTATTCCTTCACGCTGTCTGTCACATCCAGCATGAGATGATCCGAACTGGCACCTAAGATAAGAATGCCTTCATCCACAGGCGTTGCCGTTTCCGCATCAAAATCCTGACGTCCGATGGCACAGATGACCTTTTTCCTCTTTTCACCCCTGTTTGTAAAAACGGGTTTCCGTCCATAGCTGTCCATCCCCGCCGTTCCCCAGGGAAGGCTCGGTTTGACTTTCGCTTCCACCACTTCACATTCCAGAATAAATCCGTCATTCCTCGTTCCCGGCAGGAAAGTATACCTGCTCCGTTCCTTGCCGAAAAGAAGGCTTTCCCCAAGACGGAAATTATCTACCCCTTCACAAATACCTCCGCGCATCATGAGATCCAGGGCCGCGCTGTTTCCTCCGCTGACGATTTCCAATGTATGGCCGGCGGCATTCTCCACTTTCTTCCGCATTTCCGCAAGGCGTTCCATTTTTTCCTCATCGGCCTGAATAAAAGAAAAGCAAGTCAGGTTGGTGCCGATACCGTAAAGATCCACACGAGAAAGCTTTTCCGTTTCCACCGCAGCGGCAATCAATTCTTCTTCATCCACATATCCCTCGCGGATATCGCCAAGATCCATCATGAGGATGATTTTATGGCGCTTCCCCTGCTTTTCACACTCCTTATTTATCGCACGGACGGTTTCCATTTCAGACTGGAGCGACACATCCGCATAGCGGACCAGATCCTCTATTTCCGAAAGCATGGGCGGACGGATGAGCCACTTTTCCGCTTCGATATTTTCCAGTTTCTTCAGATTCGCCACGCGGGAATCGCCAATCATGGCAAGGCCGCCCGCCAGATAAGCTTCCGCCAATTCGGGTGCACCGCAGCATGCCTTCGTCACGCCCATGACGCGGATACCGTGATCGGCACACAGCTGTCTGACGACCCGCGTATTTTCTTCAATCCGTTTCAAGTATATTTTCAACCGGGGATACATATGCCGTCTCCTGAAAAGCCCACCCCGTCAATTTCCGGAATGAGCTTTTTAGTACGAAATTACTATTTCCAGTATTCCACTTCGTCAAGATTCAGACCCACGTCAGCCGCACGGAAGACCGGATCCCTGCCTTCCTTTTTCTGGCGCTCATAGTCTTTCATCACTTTGATTGCCGTTCCGCCGAGAACAAGGCAGGCGGGAATATTGATCAGGCACATAAGAGCCATAAGAATATCGGCGATATCCCAGGCAGCCGCCATGGACATGCCCGCGCCGACGAAAATGACGAGGGCTGCTAAAATACGGAAGCCCGTCATAAAAGATTTTCCCGGTTCTTTTTTATGGATAAAGATCAGGCAGTTATCCACATAGAAGAAGTTGCCGATCAGTGTGGAAAAGGCAAAAAGCACCATGCACACCGTGATAAGAATAGGGCCAAAGCTTCCAAAAGCCACAGTCACGGCATTCTGCACATATCCCGCACCGGCGATTTCTTTCGTAATCGGAGTACCGGAAGCCAGACACATCATAGCGGTCGCCGTACAGATGAGGAGCGTGTCGATGAAAACGGACAGCATCTGTACAAGTCCCTGCTTGACCGGATGGCTTACATCAGCGGAAGCGGCGGCATTCGGCGCGGAACCTACGCCCGCTTCATTGGAAAAGAGTCCGCGCTTTACGCCGAACATGAGACAGGATCCGGAAACGCCGCCCAGAATGGACCGGAAATCAAAAGCATCGGCAAAAATCATGCCAAACACCTGCGGAATGAGATTTATATGCATCACAACGACAATCACAGCCGCCGCCACATAGATGAGCCCCATAATCGGCACGAGAACACCGGTGACACGGAGGATACGTCTTCCGCCGCCCATGATGCAGTACCCCACAAGCGCACCGAGAATGGCACCGATGATCCACGGCGTGACAGCCGGATCATACCAGCTGTATGCCGCAAAAGTGGACTGCAGATTATACGAAGCAAGCATATTGAAGCCGCCGGCATAGGTGATGATGAGGAAGAAAGCGAAAAGTACGCCAAGGGTGCGGTTGTGCATGGCGGATTCGATGTAATAAGCAGGCCCGCCGTAGCTGTCTCCCTTGCTGTCTCTTCTCTTATAGACCTGGGCAAGAGTACTTTCAATAAACGCGGACGCTCCGCCGATGACGGCAATAACCCACATCCAGAAAACGGAACCCGGCCCGCCAAGACAGATTGCCGTGGAAACCCCCAGAATGTTTCCTGTACCTACGCGGGATGCCGTGGAAACCATGAGCGCATGAAAGGGAGAAACCGCCCCTTCATTCTGCGGCTTTTCCATTACAAGGCGGATACTTTCCCAAAACATGCGGAACTGCACCAAACCCGTCCTGCATGTAAAATACAGCCCTGCCGCCGTTAATACCACAACGAGGATGGGATAATACAGTATCCCGTCCAGATAATCAAGAATTGGCATCATAACCGTTTCCCCCTCTGCGTCCGCGGGTAAATCCCGGGCACTTCATTTCAGTCCCCGAGCCCATGACGACTTCAACATAAAATTCCTGTCCTGATTTGAATCATAACTATAAAAATAGTAATAACTTATATGCCTTTTGTCAACAAATTCCGTAAAAGCGCAAACAGGCTCCCATAGGGTTCAGAAAAAGCAAAGGCCGTACCGAACTTCCTTTTTATTTGCAAAAACCGGATAAAAAATCCCTGCTGATCCGATTCCCTTTACTCCTTCTCCTCTGTTTCCATTCCCACATATTCTTCGCCCCGGTCTTCCACCTTTACTTTTCCGCCGGTCATATCCCGGAAATACATTTCATGCCTTGCTTTATTTTCCGGAAGGCAGAGGCATGTGATTTGCACTTCTTCCGCAAAGATTCTGTCCAGTACACGGATATCCGTACCTTTGATGTAGTGTTCAAACGTGCCTGACGCGGTATAGGGAATCGTAAGTTCCAGGCGGACGTGGGGCATAAAACAAAGAATACCCGCTTCCTCCACGGCTTCCGCCAGAGTACCGCCGTATGCTCTCGCCAGTCCGCCCGTCCCCAGTTTGATGCCGCCGAAGTATCTTGTCACAACGGATAAAGTATTAGTGAGCGATTTCATCTGCAGGACATGGAGCATGGGATGTCCTGCCGTCCCCTGCGGCTCTCCGCCGTCGCTTGATTTCTCACGGATGCGGATGGTGCCGATGCGCCATGCCCAGCAGTGGTGGGCCGCATCTTTGTGATTTTTCCGCACCGTTTCCAAAATGGACTGCGCTTCCTCTTCTGTTTCTACAGGGAAAAGCTGCGCAATAAATATTGATTTTTTTATCTCCGTTTCTTTTCGGCAAGGTGTCCGCACCGAGCGGTAAGGAATGAGCATGAATGATCCTCCATGAAATATATTTCTATTGTACCATGAAAAAACACCTTCCCCTGCTTGCAGAGAAGGTGTCTTTATCATTTCAAGGTGTAATCGTAATCTTCTTTCAGGATGAGGATGGCGCCTTCATCGCCCTTCATGGCCGCTTTGATAAGCCATTCCATGGCGGACTTTTCATTTTTCCTCACGCCTTCCCCGTTGGCAAGGGCGCAGCCGTAATGGGCCATGGCGAAAGCATTTCCTTTTTCCGCCGCTTTTTTATAATATTTCACGGCTTTGGAAATATCCGCTTCTGCACCGAGACCCGATTCATAGCAGAGCCCCAGCGCCGCATCGGCTTCGGGCAGTTTGTATTTCGCCGCTTTCTTAAAAGCATCAAAAGCTTTTTTCGCATGATTTTCCACACGGCTTGCGCGATAAGCGTATCCCATGCGGAGATAGACTTCTTTATCTCCCATCGCTTCCGCTTCTTTGGCCATGGCAGCAGCCTTTTTCTCATCCACCACGCCTGCCGCCCCTGTCAGATACTCCGTGCAGGCCACCGCCAGAAATCCGCGGAGCGTTTCATCGGCATCGGGGTCGCCCGCTTCTTTCCCCTTCCGTATCCATCTTTCTGCTTCCACGGTATTTTTGGGCACGGATACTCCCTGCGCGTAAAAAAGACCGGTCATAAGCATGGCTTCCGAATCTCCCCGCTGTGCCGCCAAAAGGTAGTATTTAAAAGCAGTTGCGGGATTAACCTGCCCCATGACACCTTCATCGTATATCCGGGCAAGAAGAACGGTCGCTTCCGTATATCCTGCCTCAGACGCATGCTCCAAAGCACGTTTGGCTTTCCGCGGATTCGGCTTTCCTCCATTAAGCCCCCGAAGGTACAGCTTTCCCAGGTACAGCCACGCTTCATCATCGCCCATTTCCCCGCACAGGCGGTAGCAGTGGGCCGCTTTTTCCTCATCCTTTTCCAGCCCGTTTCCCTTTTCCAGCCGGCGGCCGATAACGCCGATTTCATGAGCCGCTTCGCCGGCACCCAGGTTGGCCGCTTTACGGAAATAAGTGACCGCTTCGTCGATATCTCCGGCAGCCAGGGTATCCTGCCCCATGGAATAATAGTATTCCATCATTCGATCTGATGCCATGATGCTTATCCTTTCCTCAGGACACAAAAGCGCCCTTCACACTTCGGGACAGGCCCGCTATTTCAAGTAGTTGCTGCTTAAATCGCAGAATCTGATTTATAAATGTTTTCTTATATTCCGGAAGCGGGAAAACCGCCGCCGGAGAACGATTTTACCGAAATTCCATGCAGAGATCTTCAAAAAGCGCAGCTGACGGCTTTTCCACGTGATCTGCAAGGCGCACATCCGCCGACGGAACGATTTCACCGAAAGGTACAGCGCCTTCCTCTTCATAAATAACGCCCAGTACGAGGCTGTCGGTGTCGGAAAGCAGATGGAACGCAGCAGCCTTATCATGAGGATCATAGTTTTCCCGTATATCTGCCAGTTTTTTCAGATGACCATTGTACCATTCCACTGTATTGAACTGGTTGAAAGTGACGCAGGGCGTGAAAATATTGACATAGGAGAACCCTTTATGATCGACCGCTTTGGTAATGACATCCACCATATTCTTCATGTCGATGGCATACGCCTGCGCCACGAAGGTAGCGCCCGCGGCAAGAGCCATGGACGGAGCGTCAAGCGGAGTGAGGGGATTGCCGTCAGGCGTCGTCTTGGTCACAAAGCCTTTGGAAGACATGGGGCTCGTCTGCCCTTTTGTCAGGCCGTAAACCTGGTTGTCGAAAACGATATAGGTGATATCCATATTTCTCTTCATCGCATGGAGGGCGTGTCCCAAACCGATGGCGTAAGAGTCGCCGTCACCGGAGCAGACGACCATATGAATATCTTTGTTGGCGCATTTGATGCCCTGGGCAAAAGGAAGCGCGCGTCCGTGGGTCGTGTGGGCGCCGTAGCAGTACTGGTACCCGCCGATGCGGGAAGAACAGCCGATACCGGAAATCAAAACGATATCTTCATTCGGCCAACCTTTAGCCGCACAGACAGCGGCAATCGCATTTTGGATCCCGAAGTCGCCGCACCCGGGACACCAGTTCGGCACGATAGTATTTTTATAATCTCTCGGTGAACCCATAATCAGATGACCTCCTTGGATTTATTGATAATGGTCGAAGCCAGGAACGGCGTGCCGTCATACTGCAAAAGAGAAAGAAGTTTATCGTGGCAGTCAAAGCGGATAGCAAACTGCTCGCGGAGCTGCGCCGTCAAATCCTCTTCGACAATGAGAACCTTCTTCGCCCCTTCGATATACGGACGAAGTTCTTCTGCGGGGAACGGGGAAATCAGGCGGAGCTGGATATGATTTACCTTCCTGCCTTCCGCTTCCAGACATTCCCGCGCTTCTTCCAGTGCGCCATTGGTGGAAGTAATGCCCACAAGGAGCAGGTCGCAGTCCGTTTCTTCATGGGCTGCGGTAAACGGCTGAATCGCTTTGGAAACGGTAGCAAACTTCCTGTGGCGCTTTTCCATTTCCATCACACGGTCGCCCTGTCCTTCCGCCGGTTTGCCGAATACATTATGTTCAAGGCCCGTGGAAAGGAACATGCCGTTTTTCACGCCGGGAATCGTCCTTGGGGAAATACCGTCTTCCGTGTCCTCAAAACGGTGGAAATAAGATTTCGTTTTCATATCCAGTTCAGAAAGACCTTCCGTCACCAATTTACCGCGGCGGATGCCGATACGGTTCCTGTCGAAAGCGGGAACAGACTGCTTGCACATGCCAAACTGCAGATCAGACAGCACGATGACAGGAGTCTGGTATTCCTCCGCCAGATTAAACGCTTCCTGGACGATATAGTAGCAGTCTTCGATAGACGCGGCAGCAAGAACAATCTTTTCCACATCTCCGTGACCGGAGCCGACAGCATAGCGGATATCGCTCTGCTCCACCTTTGTCGCCATCCCCGTGGACGGCCCTGCACGCATCACATCGATAATGACCACCGGGATTTCAGCAACAGCCGCCATGGAAATGGATTCCGCCATGAGAGAAAGCCCGGGACCTGATGTCGCGGTAAACGCGCGGACACCCCCATAACCCGCCCCCATCGCCATCATAACGGATGACAGTTCATCTTCCGTCTGCACGACCGTGCCATGAATCTTATGAGACACTTTAATCATATATTCCATGATTTCCGATGCCGGAGTAATCGGATAAGAAGCCATGAAACGGGATCCTGCGGAAATAGCGCCGAGCGCGGCCGCTTCATTCCCAAGCAGGTACAGCTGGTCTTTCTTCTCGGGAACAGCCAGTTTCCCCAGCGCCACCCCCTGCATGGCAGCGACAGCCGTATCATAACCTTCCTTGAAAATTTCTTTATTCTTATTAATCACCGTCTCCCCTTTTTTCGCAAAACGTTCCGCGATAAAGCGGTAGAACGGCGTTTCCGGAAATCCGAGCAGTCCTGCGCTCATACCGAGAGCGGCAATATTTTTCATCTGCATGGATCCGTACTTCTTTGCCATTTCCGTAATGGGGAGCGGCAGGAAAATACGTCCCGTATGCGCCTCCCATTTCGGTTTAAAAGCATCGTCGGCAATAATAACACCGCCTTCACAAATTTCCTTTCCGTGAAGATCGATCGTTTCCTGGTCAAGAGCTACAAGACAATCCACATGCTCCCCGATCGTCGCAATTTCCTTGGTCGCGATACGCAGGGCAATCGTCGTATGTCCGCCTTTGATCCGGGATGCAAACAGACGCTGGCTGAAAAGGGAATATCCCTCCTGTGCCAGAACACGCCCCAGAATTTCTCCGCAGGATTCAACGCCCTGTCCCTGCTGCCCTCCCATTTTCCAGATAAAATCTTTCTTTTCCACTCCATCTTCCTCCTTGTCGATGTTCAGTGAATCGATCCTATGTGCACGGTAATGGTCCGGTATTGATTTTTTATCATACACATACGATTTCATTATACCATTAAAGTCGTTTTTATAAATGGGATGCCGCCGTTAAAAGGCAGAAATTTTCAAGGAAATAAAAACACAGGTACCGGATATTGAATATTGTCGACTGCCGGCCCGGAATTATCGTTTTCCTCATTATGACACTCTCTCCTTCAATCGTCATTCTGAACGGTGTCAAGAATGCCTTGTGGGAAAGACGGGAAACGGAATAGTAACACAAAGCAACAATTCTATTACTCCGGTGACGTTTTACCGTAAGTATCGCTTTTATCGCATGCAAGGAAGCCCCGGCATATGAAAAAAGACACCTACATTTGTAAGTGTCTTTTCCTTTATCAGCAGCTTCCTATCCTCCCGGGCCGCTTCCGGCCAAGTACTTTCGGCGTTTGTGAGCTTAACTTCCGTGTTCGGCATGGATACGGGTGATCCTCACAGCTGTCGCCACTGTTTCTCTGA
>OJJP01000099.1_pt1 | contig 58678 bp, 46 predicted proteins | sample 1596261 | NCBI WGS metagenome assembly OJJP01 (sample SAMEA4350154, study PRJEB24818) | metagenome | biome: human; feature: gut; material: faeces | place: Denmark | collected 2013-09
ATGTACCTTACGACAAGTTCGACGCCCGGATAATTACCGAAGCGGCGCAAAAGGGTGATTCGCTGGCGCTCGAGGTTTTTCGCTGTACGGCGGAGAGGCTGGGAAGGGCCCTTGCGAATGCCGTAGCGATCACCTCGCCCGAAGCCGTGTTCTTCTTCGGCGGCCTGGCCCAAGCCGGGGAGCTCCTGTTGGAACCGACGCGCCGTTACCTGGAGGAGAATTTGCTGCCCGTTTACCGGGGCAACGTGAAGGTGCTGCCCAGCGGCATTCCGGCCCAAAATGCCGCGATCCTCGGCGCTTCCGCTCTGATCTGGAACGAATGATTCTTGCAGGGATCGTTGCGGATTCCAGGTGTAAATATCGTCGCAAACCACTCTGTGACAGAAAGCGTCCGGCCTTGCAAGGCCGGACGCTTTCTGTTGTCTGGGTCGGACGAAGCCTTATTTATCGCATCGGCAGCTCGATCGAGCCGATCAGGAACCCGTCGCAATAGATCTGTACCTGGTAGGTACCGGCGGTGAAGCCGCTGCCGGTGTAGAAGATACCGATGTTGAGGTCTTCGTTCTGGTAATCCACGTCACGCGATGCGGAGTAAGAGAGGCGTTCGCCCTCGAATTCGAACGTCGGAACGCTTTCGCTCGACAGCACGTATCCGTCGGGCGACAGGATGCGGACGTAGATCGTCTTTTCTCCCGGAGTCGCCAGGGCGTTGGCCGTGAGGGTGAAATCCACGCGCAGACGCTCGGCGTTCTTGATGCGCGACACCTCCTTGCTGCGGGCGTTGAGCGCTACCATGCGGATACCCCGGGCGTTGATAACCGATCCCTGGCGTACTTTGTTGTTGAGCTCCTGGGCCTTCTCTTCGGCCATCTCGGCACGCATCTGGGCCGTGGTGATCTCCTTGCGGTAGGATACGTTTTCGTCGATCAGCTTTTTGTTGAGCGTGTTGAGCGAGTCGATCTGGTGAAGATAACCCCGCATGATGGTACGCAGCGTGCCGACCTCTTTTTCATATTGCTTGATTTTGGCCAGACTCCACGAACGCTCCTGTTTGAGCCGCTGCATCAGCGAGTCGGCCCGCTGGCGTTCGATGCCCATCTGGAGCGAAAGGGTGTCGTTGGATAGTTGCAGGTCGTCGAAATCCTGCATCAGGTCGCTCAGGTTGTTCTGGATCGAATCGCGGTCGATGACCAACAGGTCGTAATCGGCCTGCTGCTGGCGATGGATGTTGTAATAGAGGACCGTGATGGCAGCCAGGATCACCGCCAGGATAATGATGACGATGCGGTAGCCGAGGATCGACTTGTTCGCGCCCTTGCGGGGATCGTCGTTTTCGTATTCGGGTTGGTTGTAACCTTGATAGTTCTCTTCCATGGTGCGAATATTTTATACAAATATAATAAAAGACGGGGCAATCGCTGCCGGTTTGTGTCCGAAAATCGCAGAACCTCACCCCATGTTCTGCAAATATAATGGATTTTTATTTGATTTTACTGCTCAACGGATATTTCAGTCCGTGATATCCCGAAATATAGGCCTGAACGCTGCCGATGCGGACCGGCGATTCGATGTAGAGAGGAATGAGGTTTTTGTCGTCCGAAATCCAGACCGTGAACTCCGTTCCGTCCGTAAACGAGTACCCTTCGGAGGTGCCGATCTGACAGGCGAACTTCAGGGTGCGGAACGTACCCATACTGCGGATTTTCTTGGTTTCACGCCCCAGAAAGCGGTACCGCAGATGGCGGATCGTATCTTCGAGGAGCATTTCGAGCACCTCCGTTTTACCTTCCTGGAGCGTTGCCGGGTCGATGCTCCGCAGGTGGAAATAGAGCGACACGGGATCCATGCTGCGCGGGGTGAGCGACATCGTTTTGGTTGTATCGCGCACCATGCGGCGTCCCTGCCACCGGGTGTGTACCGTCATTTCGGGCCAGTCGTACACGTAGTTGCTCCAGAACCGGTAGTTGCCTTCGCGGATATCGCTTTCGAAACGGCGTGTCTTCAACTCCTCGCGATCGACCAGAATCGTATATTTGTCGTCCACGTTCATTACCCAGCGGAAGGCGGGGAGCGTTTTGCCGTGTGCCACGATGCGGTACATCGGCTCTCCTTCATATTCTTCTTCGACGGTGGTCACGCGTACGCTTCCCACTTCGGTATTGGGAAAGAATTTGGCCTTGTAGCTGGCCCGGTAATCGAGTACTTCGCCCGGCTGATAGAGCTGGGCGCCAGCAGGCAGGGCTGCCAGGAAAAACAGGACGGTGAAAAAAAACAGTTTTTTCATATTTCGCAAATAAGGTCGTCGGTTTCGTATCGTGTTATCGTAATTTCAAATATTTCTTCAACTTGTCATAAGCGCTTTCCCAAGTGAACTGCCGGATGTTTTCATGGCCGGCTTTCGCTATTCGGTAGCGCAGATCATCGTCCTCGATCAGGCGGATGATGTTTTCGGCCAGTCGCTCCGGATTCCGCACGGGGCTTACCAGTGCGGTTCGGTCGTGCTTGCAACATACGGTGTAGCCTCCGATGTCGGTGCAGGCGACGGCGCAACCGCACATCATGGCTTCGGGTGGCGTCAGGCAGAAGCCCTCGCTGTGGCTCGGCCCGACAAAGACAGCCGCCTCGTTGTAGATTCGGTTGTGCGTCTGCTGGTCGGGACGCTGCCAGTAGCGGTACCACTCGGGAAGCGTTTCCGGTCGCGGCGCTGTGCCGAAGATGTTGACTATCAGCTGTGGAAATCGCTGTTTGACGATTTCCAGCGCTCGGAAAGCATCGGCGCATCCCTTTCCTTCGAACGTATGATACAACATGCAGACGCAATATTTGTTTTTTTCTTCGATTTCGATTAGTTTCGAAAAATAGTCGAAATCGAATCCGTTATGTATCAGTTCGCAATTTCCCCCCCTCCATTTCGCAGACGATCTGCTGGAGCCATTCGGAGATGACGATCTTTTGCATCGGGAAGCGGTACGATTGCAGAACCTGTTTTTCCGTATGCGGCCACCAAACCTCGTATCCCTGGATCAGGTAAAACTTGTTTTGAGGGGATACGCTCCGGTAGCGCTTCAAATATCCTGCCGTCCAGCATGCCGTAGCGACATAGATGTCCGCTTTCGGTACGAAACATTCGTTCAGGCTCCAAACCCACTTCTCCTCGATGCCGGGAGCGAGGCGGAACCAATTCGCGGTGTAATCCCGTCGTCGGAGTCCGGTCAGGTAACGCCGGATACTGCGGTATTTTTTGCGAATGCTTTTGCGCCAGAACCAGAAGGATGCCGGATAGACGATCGTTACTTTGTGTCCGTCGGCGGTCAGCCGGTTGGCGTATTCGAAGACGACCTTATAGCCCCCGTAGGGAGTGCTGGCGTCGGCGGGAAGCAGGAAAGCGATGTGTTGCATTGTCGAATGGGGATGATATGGTTGCAAGGTCAGGAAATTTGTGAAAAATCGATCTCTTCGCGGCCGGAGTAGCGCTTGCGGAGTTCCCGAAGCCCCTCGTGGCCGTTTTGGGCCAGTGTCGGGTCGGCCGTCAGCACTTCGGCGGCCGCTTCCCGGGTGACGGTCAGGATCTGGCTGTCGAGCGTCGGGTTGGCGATCTTCAGGTCGAAGGCCATGCCGCTCTGGAGCGTACCGTTCACGTCGCCCGCACCCCGCAGCTTGAGGTCCAGCTCTGCCAGGCGGAATCCGTCGTTGGTTTCGCACATCGCTTCGAGCCGCAGGCGGGCCTCCTTCGAGAGCTTCTCGCCCGACATGAGGATGCAGTAGGATTGCTGGCTGCCCCGTCCAACGCGGCCGCGCAGCTGGTGAAGCTGCGAGAGGCCGAATCGTTCGGCCGACTCGATCACCATGACGGTGGCGTTGGGTACATCGACGCCGACCTCGATGACCGAAGTGGCGACCATGATATTCGCCTCGCCGCTCTTGAACTGACGCATCGACTCCTCCTTGTCTTCGGGTTTCATCTTGCCGTGGCAGATCGTCGTGACGTATTCCGGCAGCGGGAAGTCGCGCGAGATGGCTTCGTAGCCGTCCTGCAAATCTTTGTAGTCCATCGTTTCGGACTCCTTGATAAGCGGATAGACGACATAAATCTGTCTTCCCTTCTTGATCTCCTGCCGCATGAAACCGAAAAGCCGCAGGCGGGCTGCGTCGGTGTAGTGCACCGTGCGGATCGGCTGTCGTCCCGGCGGCAGCTCGTCGATCACCGAAACGTCCAGGTCGCCGTAGAGGGTCATCGCCAACGTGCGGGGAATGGGAGTGGCGGTCATCACCAGGATGTGAGGCGGTTGCTCGTTCTTGGTCCAGAGCCGTGCCCGCTGTTCGACGCCGAAGCGATGCTGTTCGTCGATCACCACGAATCCCAGGTTCGAAAACTGTACCCGGTCTTCGATCAGGGCGTGCGTGCCGATCAGCAGGTCGATCGAGCCGTCGGCAATTCCGGCGAGGGCTTCCCGCCGTTCGCGTGCTTTGGATGCTCCGGTAAGGATCGCCACCCGCACGTCCATTCCTTCGAGCATCCTCCGGAAGGTGGCGTAGTGCTGGCGCGCAAGGATTTCGGTCGGAGCCATCATGCAGGCCTGGAAGCCGTTATCGACGGCCAACAGCATGGACATCAACGCGACGAGGGTCTTGCCGCTGCCCACGTCGCCTTGCAGCAGGCGGTTCATCTGGTAGCCGGAGATCGTGTCCTGCCGGATCTCCTTGACCACGCGCTTCTGCGCCCCGGTCAGCGGGAACGGCAGCCTGGTGTTGAAGAAGGTATTGAATACGCCTCCCACTTTGGGGAAGAGGAATCCGTTGTTTTTCGACAGGCGGGCCGTGCGGCGCGATTGGATACCCAGTTGAATGCCGAGTAGCTCTTCGAACTTCAGCCGGTATTGTGCCTGCCGCAGCAGTTCGGGCGATTGCGGAAAATGGATGTTGTAGAGCGCATCGCGCAGCGACAGCAGACCGTACTGGATCCGCATTCGGTCGGGCAGCGTTTCGCGGATATGGTCCCGCACCATCGGCCAGAGGTTGCAGACGATCGTGTAGATGCCTTTGGTGCCGAGGACGCTCGAAAGCCGCTCGGTCGAGGAGTAAATGCCTTGCAGACCGCTTTCGGCCTTGCGGGAAAAGGCTTTCTCGATGGTTTCGATTTCGGGATGTACCACCGACAGTTCGCCCTTGAAGAAGGATGGGCGGCCGAAAATCAGGTATTCGCGCCCCACTTCGATCCGTTTTTCGATCCATTTGATTCCCTGGAACCAGACCAGTTCGGCCACGCCGCTGCCGTCGTTCACGACGGCCGTGAAACGTCGTTTGCGCCCTGCTCCGGCATAGCTGACGCCTGTGATGCGCCCCCGGAACTGGATGAGTGCGGAATCCCCTTCCGCGATCTGGTCGATGCGGTAGATCCTCGTACGGTCGATGTAGCGGAACGGATAGTGGCAGAGCATATCGCCCAGCGTGCGGATGCCCAGCTCCTTTTCCAGCAGCCGGGCCCGCGCCTCGCCTACGCCCGCGACGAATTTGATGTCGTTGTCGAGATAGTTCGCCATACGTTGTTTGCCTGACAAAGATAGTGCAAGCCGAGAGCAGCGCCAAATTTAATCGAACGTCGCCGAAGCGTCGTCTTCAGCAGGGACGGTAAACCCGAGGCCGTATCGGATTTATTCGAGAACCGCCTGTCTTTGCCGGTGCTGCTTTTCGCAAAGATAGCGAAAGCTGAGAGAAAACGGGAACTTGTTCCCGTTTTTCCGAGGTGCATCCTATCTTCTACAAAGATAATGAAAAGTAAGTGTTCGGCGACCCGAACAGGGCGGAAAAGGATTCGTAGCAGAGTATCGAACTTTTGTCGATCGGATATTTTGCCCGATTTTGTCCGCAGGGACGGATATTTCCGAAGATTTTTCAGTACCTTTCGGCAAATAAGGAGGAGTTATGGAAGATTACATCCTGCGGGAGATCGACAAGATCGGCAAACTCATCGAAGCCCTTTTGCAGAAGGCGGGCATCCTGCGGAGAAGCGGGGCGGGAGAGGCCGTTTGCGAAACCGCCCGGACGGAGTTGGCGGAGGCGCTCGATCTGGATATCGACACTCTGCTGGCCCGGGAGGACTTTATCGGCGTGCTGACCCGTGAGTATGGCTTCAGCGACGAGAACCTGGAAAAATTCGCCGAGCTGCTGTTCGATTTCGCGGCCGCTTCGCCCGATCGGGACGCGACGGTCCGGCTCGCCTGCGGCATTACGGCCATTTACCGTTATCTGGACGAAAAGAAGGCTCCCGTATCCCTGAACCGCTACTACATCCTCAAGGAGTTGGAGAATATGACTGCCCGATAGCGCGGCGCCGCCGAACGGTCGCCATTCCGGTTTGTGCAGGATAAAACGCGAATGTCTGTTTTATCCTGCCTTCATTTTCACTACCTTTGTGGTAATAAATTCTGGCAGGACATGAATTTGACCAAGTATGAGCGCCGCCCGAGCCGTGAAGTTCGCATCGGACGGGTTGTGATCGGAGGTGACCGCCCGATCGCCGTGCAGTCGATGACCAATACCGACACCAAGGATACCGAAGCCTGTATTCGGCAGATCGAACGCATCTTCCGGGCCGGAGGTCCTATCGTCCGGCTGACGGCCCAGGGGCGTCGGGAGGGAGAGAATTTGGAGCGGATCGTCCGCCGTTTGCGGGAGGAGGGATGCGATGCCGCCGTCGTGGCGGACATCCATTTCGTGCCCGAAGTGGCTGCGATCGCTGCGAAATACGTGGACAAGGTGCGCATCAACCCCGGAAATTATAACTCATCGCACGGGGAGTTCGAAGCCCTCATCGACCGATGCCGGGAGCGCGGCGTGGCGATCCGCATCGGCGTGAATCACGGTTCGCTCTCGAAGCGCGTTTTCGACGAGTGGGGCGATACCCCCGAAGGGATGGTGGCCTCGGCGATGGAGTTCCTGCGCGTCTGCCGCGAAAAGGCGTTCGATCAGGTCGTGGTGTCGATGAAGTCGAGCAATACGCGGGTCATGGTGGCCGCCTACCGGCTTCTGGCGGAAGCGATGGAGCGGGAGGGGATGGATTATCCGCTCCACCTGGGCGTCACCGAAGCGGGAAACGGGATCGAAGGACGCATCAAGAGCGCTGTCGGTATCGGAGCGCTTTTGGCGGACGGTATCGGCGACACGATCCGCGTTTCGCTGACCGAAGCGCCCGAGAACGAGATCCCCGTGGCGCAGCTTTTGGTCGATCATTTTGCCCGCCGCAGCGGGGTGTTCTCCGTCAAATACCCGGAGCGCTATACGCCGACGCGATACAGCCGCCGCACTCGGGTGCAAACTCCCTTGATTCACTCCGAGTTGCCTGCCGACTGGCGGGTGATCGAAGCCCTGACCGAGAATCCTACGGCCGAACTGCGGGCTGCGATCCTGAGCCTCGACCGGGCGGACGAACCCGTCGCGGTGTGCCGCCGTTACGAGGATACGACGGTCGAAGCCGTCGCCGTCAAAGCCGCCGCCGATCTGGGGTCGCTCTTTCTGGACGGGCTGGCGGACGGCATTCGGATCGACGCGCCGCACCTTTCGGAAAAGGAGATCGCGGAGATCGAGCTGATGATCCTGCAGGCAGCCCGCGTGCGGATGTCCCGCACCGAATACATCGCCTGCCCGAGCTGCGGTCGTACGCTTTACGATATAGAGGGTACGCTCGCCGCGATCCGTGCCCGAACCTCGCACCTTAAAAATTTGAAAATCGGCGTGATGGGTTGTATCGTAAACGGACCCGGCGAGATGGCCGACGCCGATTACGGCTACGTGGGCGCCGCTCCGGGGCGTATCACCCTTTACAAGGGGCGCACGGTGGTGGAGAAGAATATCCCTCAGGAGGAGGCGCTCGATCGGCTCGTGGCGCTCATCAAGGCCAACGGCGATTGGGCCGATCCTGAAAATCAACCGGAACGACCATGACGATTCTGCCTGCAGCCTATTTGGGGTCGGTCGAATATTTCGCACACCTGCTGTGCGACGATTGCGTCATCGACCTCGGGGAACATTTTGTCAAGCGTTCGGAGCGCAATCGGGCGCAAATTCTCGCTTCGGGCGGCGTGATGGACCTCACGGTGCACGTGCGGCATGCCAACCGTCCCCGTACGCCGATGCGGGATGTGCGGCTCGACTATTCGAAGCGGTGGCAGCACCAGCATTGGATTTCGTTGGTGTCGGCTTACCGGGGATCGCCCTATTTCGATCACTACCGCTCCTCGTTCGAGCCTTTCTATCGGCGGGAATACGATTTTCTGGTCGATTACGACCTCGAACTGACGGAGGTGCTGCTTCAAAAACTGAATGTGCAGAACCGCCCCCGTATTTCGGAGCAATACGTCGAAGCCGCTCCCGGCGACCTCGATCTGAGGCCCAAACAAAAAGAGGACCCGGCGTTTCATGCCGAGTCCTATTTCCAGGTCTTTTCCGACCGGCTGCCTTTCGCGCCTAATTTGTCAGTCGCAGACCTGCTGTTTGCTGAGGGTCCCGACGCGGCGGAGCTACTAAGGCGCAGTTTCCGGTAAGGAACGTTTCGTCGTATAAATCCCCGGCTTTCGCTTCTATCTTCATCCGGCCGTTGAGCCGTACCGAGTCGCAGCGGTAGATGCACGGTGCGTATTGCTCGACCGCGAGCGTGTCGCCCGAGAGGGTTACGACCGGCTCTCCGGCCGAAGAATAGACGGTTACGGTCTGCAAGTCGCCGTTACGCTCATCCTCCCGGCGTCCGGCGATGTGGAGCGTAGGTTCGGTGTTGTTCCACAAAGCCTTGTAAAGATGGAAAGCGTCCTTGCGGCGGCGTCGGTCCAGCGTGACGAGCCCCGTAGCCTCCACGCCCTGCGGACGGCGGGCCGAGCCGTAGTCGAACAGGGTGTTGATCCAGGTTCCCCACAGCAGCGTGTCTTGTGCCAGGTATTTCGTGTAATCTTCATGAAAACGGGTCTGCCGTCCTTCCGGCTGCCAGAGCAGGCTGTTCGAGCGGCGTCGGCGAGCCGGATCGCCTTGTTGTTCGATCTGCCCCGCTTCACCGTAGCAGATGCCCGAACGGAGCTGGTTCCACCCCGACCGAAGCTGGCCGAGCCAGATTTCGAGGTCTTCCGTGCGGCCTTTGTCCCAGCCGATGTTCTGCGCCCATACGATCAGGTCGGTGATCTGGTTCAGTTCTCCGTCCTGGTTGCTGGTGGCCGCCGTCGGGCGGCTGCGGTCCATTTTTTTTGCCAGTTCGTTCAGTGTCCGCACATAGGGCACGGGGTTTTCGCCCCGTTGCCAGAGGCAGTCGAAGAGTCCCCAGATGACCACTGACGGCCGGTTGATATGCTGGGCGATGATTTCGCGCAGTTGCTGGCGACCGTTCGCCTCGAGTTGCGGGTTCGGATAATAGGAAACGTCGCTGAGGAAAGGTGCCCGGATCAGCGGCAAGTCGATCCAGACCAGTACGCCTGTGCGGTCGCAGAGGTCGTACAGACAGGGGGCGTGCGGTCCTGCGGGCGAGCGCAGGGCATTGGCTCCCAACTCGCGTATGAAAGCGAAATCTTCGGCATAGTCCTCCGCCTCCATAGCGCTACCCGTGCCCGGACGGTCGTAGTAGAGCGTTACGCCGTGAACCCGAACGAGCGAGTCGTTGAGGCGGAAACCCTCTTCGGGTGTGACGCGGATGTTGCGGAAGCCCGTGGCGATTTCGATCTCATCGCGCGAGGTGTCGCTCTCGACGGATACCCGCATTCGATAGAGGTTGGGGTGATCGAGGTCCCACAGTCGGGGATTTTCGACCGTGAAGGGGATGACGACGGGTTTGCCGTCGAGTTTGGCCTTTATCGTTTTGGCTGCGGCCTGAATTCCGTCCGGATCGAACGCTTCGAGGGTCACGCGGCAGAAGTTGTCGCCTTTCGAGATGAGGTGGATTTCGGCCTCGGCTTCGGCCCGTTCGGTCGATACGGCCCGAGGGTGGATCAGGACTCCCGACGAGCCCAGATACAGAGGCGATACGGCGGTGGGGTCGGTGACGATGAGTTCTACCTCCCGGCTGATGCCGCCGTAGATGTTGTGGATGGACGAGAGCGGCAGCACGTCGCCCGTAATGGCGTTGCTCACGGCTACGCGAAGCAGGTTTTCGCTGCCGTATTTCACCCGGTCGGTGATTTCGAAGACGAAAGCGGTCGTTCCGCCCCGGTGCTCGCCGACGTAAGTTCCGTTTACGAAGAGGTGGGCGACGCTCTCCACGCCGTAGAATTTCAGGAAGAGCCGCTTTCCGGTCCAGGTCTGCGGTACGTAGAGTTTGCGCTGATAGTCGGCGGTCGTGCGCAGGTATGGGATCGTCCCGGCCAGTGCATCGAGGTTCCAGGTGTGCGGCAGCGTGACACAGCGGGCGTTGTCGCTGCTGTTTTCGTAGCGGAACGAGAAGAGCCAGTCGTCGCAGAGCGGATATACTTCGCGGGCCTGCACACTCCAGGCGGCGATCAGCAGAAAGATCAGAAGTAACTTTTTCATTTCGATATGTATTTGGCCCCGAAAGGCATTTTCCGTAAAACCGTATTGTTCCGGATCGCTCCGAAGGAACCGGGCGGTTCCGGAGGGTTATCGGAAACAGTGGCACAAAGATACGAAACCCGGCCGATATTTTAACCTTTCCGGACGAATTACCGCATCTCGTTCCCTTTTCCGAGGTCGATTTATAAGCGCTATCTTTACCGAACGGCCGAATTATTTCGTATTTTTGCGGCCGGTTGAAATTGTCGATCCATGAGCGAGAAATCGAAAGGAACCCTTTGCGGCATCGTTGCCGCCGTGAGTTACGGGATGAATCCCCTCGGTGCTTTGTCACTCTACCGGGCGGGAATAAACACCAATTCCGTGCTGTTTTACCGCTATGCGCTTGCCGCCGTACTGCTGGCAGCCCTGTTGTTGGTGCAGAAAACTTCGCTGCGCATTACGCGCCGGGAGTTCTCCGTGCTGGGATTGCTGGGAGTGATGTTCGCCGTATCGTCGCTCACGTTGTTCATGAGTTTTCACTATATGGATGCGGGGATCGCCTCCACCCTTCTTTTCGTCTATCCGGTCATGGTGGCCGTCATCATGGCGATTTTCTTCAGGGAGCGAATTTCGCTGGTCACGGTCCTCTCCATTTCCCTGGCTCTGTGCGGAATCGCGTTGCTGTACCGGGGTGAGGGCGGTGCGGTACTCAATACTGCGGGCGTTGTGCTGGTCATGGCTTCGTCGCTCTCGTATGCGCTCTATATCGTGGTGGTCAACCGTGCTTCGTTGAATATGTCGTCGGTGAAGCTTACGTTTTACGTGCTGTTGTTCGGCGTGGCTGCGATCGTGTTGTATTCGCTGTGTTGTCCCGACCAGCCTTTGCAGCTTCTCTCGACACCCTCGATGTGGGGGGGGGTGGGCGGCGATGCTGGCTCTGATTCCTACGGTCGTTTCGCTGGTGTTGATGACCGTTGCCGTGCATGCCATCGGTTCTACTCCGACCGCTGTTATGGGGGCTTTGGAGCCGCTGACGGCAGTGGTGATCGGCGTGACTATCTTCGGTGAATTGTTCACTGCGCGGCTTGCTGCGGGTATCGGCTTGATCCTGTTGGCCGTCACCCTTATCGTTGCGGGCAAATCCCTGCATCCGGGGCGCCTGGCGGCGATTATCGGGCACCGGGGGTTTTTACGCCACAGCCGGTAGGCTCCGGTGTGGAATAATTCTACATTTTGTAGATTCACGCCACAGGATCGGCCTCGTCTGTTGCAGGCGTATTATATTGTGTATGATTCGCTTATCCGGATAGAACAGGATTGGCGCGGGGTTTGGGTAAAGTCCTTTAACCCTTTTATGGATAAAAACTACTTATGAAATGAAACCGAATCTGAAAGAGTTGAATTTGGAGAAACTGAAAAAAATAGCGGCCAAAACACCTCGTATTCGGGTGAAACTGACTCGTAAGCACTGGATCTTCATCGGCTGTGCCGTCGTGGTGCTGGTCGTTCTGCTCGTCGTGTTGCTGCGTCCCCGGCCGCAGGCCGCCGCACTGCCGGTGGTGGCCGTCGAACCGGTGCAGGTCGAAGATGTCAGCATCTATGGCGAGTACGTGGGCCGTATCCGGGCCCAGCAATTCGTCGAGATCCGGGCCCGCGTCGAAGGTTATCTGGAGAAGATGCTCTTTGCCGAGGGAACCTATATCAAGAAGGGCCAGACGCTTTTCATCATCGACCCGACGGTCTATCGCGCCCGTGCGAACAAGGCCAAGGCGCAGTTGAACAAAGCCCGGGCCCAGGCTCTGAAGGCCGAGCGCGACCTGAACCGTATTCGTCCGCTGTATGAGCAGAATGCCGCCAGTCAGCTCGACCTGGATAACGCCATCGCCTCCTACGAGAGCGCTGTGGCGGACGTGGTGGTGAGCGAAGCCGACCTTACGCAGGCTGAAATGATACTCGGCTACACGACCGTGCAGTCGCCCATTTCGGGTTACATTTCCGAGCGGAACGCCGATATCGGTACGCTCGTCGGTCCTGGCGGCAAGTCGCTGCTGGCCACCGTGGTAAAGAGCGATACGGTGCGGGTCGATTTCAGTATGACCGCGCTGGATTACCTGCGTAGCAAGGCCCGTAACGTCAATCTGGGCCATAAGGATTCGACCCGCAAGTGGGACCCCTATATTACGGTCACGTTGGCCGACGGGGCGCAGTATCCCTATCGGGGACTGGTCGATTTCGCCGATCCGCAGGTCGATCCCCAGACGGGTACCTTCTCCGTGCGGGCCGAGATGCCCAATCCCGACCATATCCTGCTCCCCGGACAGTTCACTAAGGTCAAACTGCTGCTCGACGTGCTCGAACGGGCGGTCGTGGTTCCCAAGAAGGCCCTGATTATCGAGAAGGGCGGCGCCTATGTCTTCGTCGTGCGCCGGGACAGCATCGTGGAGAAGCGTTTCGTGGAAACGGGTCCGGAAACGGGCAATAACTTCATCGTCGAACGAGGACTTGCCTCGTATGAAAATATCGTCGTCGAAGGCTATCACAAGCTGACGCACGGCATGAAGGTCGAACCCGTGGCTCCTCGTGAAGAGGAGGCGAATCCAGAGGAGGAGTAGCCCATGAAAGCCGACTTTTTCATCGACCGGCCGGTCTTTTCCACGGTACTTTCCATCATCATCGTCATCGTCGGCGCCATCGGCCTCGCGCTGCTGCCCGTCGATCAGTATCCGCAGATCGTACCGCCTGTGGTGCGTGTTTCGGCGTCCTATCCCGGTGCCGACGCGCAGACCGTGACACAGGCCGTTGCTACCCCCATCGAGCAGGAGCTGAACGGTACGCCCGGCATGATCTATATGGAGTCGTCGAGCTCCAACTCGGGCGGTTTCTCCGCGACCGTCACCTTCGATATTTCGGTCGATCCCGATCTGGCGGCCGTGGATGTCCAGAACCGCCTGAAGAAGGCCGAGGCACGCCTGCCGGCCGAGGTGGTGCAGAACGGTATTTCGGTCGAGAAACAGGCCGCCAGCAAACTGATGACCATCACGCTGCTCTCGTCCGACCCCAAGTTCGACGAAATATATTTGAGTAATTACGCCACGCTCAACGTGCTGGACCTGCTGCGCCGTATTCCCGGCGTGGGCAGTATTTCGAACGTCGGCAGCCGCTACTACGCCATGCAGATCTGGGTGCAGCCCGACAAGCTGGCCGACCTGGGGCTGACGGTCAAGGATCTGCAATCCGCGTTGAAGGATCAGAACCGCGAGTCGGCGGCCGGCGTGCTGGGGCAGGCTCCGATGACGGGCCTCGACGTGACGATCCCCATTACGGCGCAGGGACGTTTGTCGTCGGTCAGCCAGTTCGAAGATATCGTCATCCGGGCCAATCCCGACGGTTCGATCATCCGCCTGAAAGACGTGGCGCGCATTTCGCTCGAAGCATCGTCCTACAATACCGAAAGCGGTATCAACGGCGGTAATGCCGCCGTGCTGGAGATCAAGATGCTTCCGGGAGCCAATGCAATGGAGGTGGCCGAGGCGGTGAAGGCCCAGATGGAGGAGATCAGCCGCAATTTTCCGGAGGGTATTTCTTACGAGATTCCTTTCGATATGACTACCTACATTTCCGAATCAATCCATCACGTCTATCAGACGCTTTTCGAAGCGTTGTTGCTGGTGATTCTGGTGGTATTCCTTTCGTTGCAGAGCTGGCGGGCGACGCTCATTCCGATCGTGGCCGTGCCGATCTCGCTCATCGGTACCTTCGGCGTGATGCTCGTGTTCGGCTTCTCGCTCAATATGCTGACCCTGCTGGGTCTGATTCTTGCCATCGGTATCGTGGTCGATGACGCGATCGTCGTGGTCGAAAACGTCGATCGCATCATGAACGAGGAGGGGCTTTCGCCCTACGAAGCGACCAAGAAGGCGATGCGGAGCCTGAGCGGAGCGTTGATCGCCATGTCGCTGGTGCTGTGCGCCGTGTTCGTCCCGGTGAGCTTCCTTTCGGGCATTACGGGGCAGCTCTATCGCCAGTTTACCATTACGATCGCCGTATCGGTAATCATCTCTACGGTCGTGGCGCTGACGCTCAGCCCCGTGATGTGCGCCTACCTGTTGAAGCCCGACAGAGGCGGCCGGAAGAAACGGTTTTTCCGGTATATCAATTTCGGTCTTGCGAAAGGCAATAAGCTCTACGGCCGTATGATCGGCCGGGCGCTCGCCCATTCGCGCCGTATGTTCGCCGCCTTCGGCGTGGTACTCATCGGTATCTGGTTGATGAATAAACTCGTGCCCGAAAGTTTCATGCCGCAGGAGGATCAGGGGTATTTCACCGTCGAACTGGAACTTCCGGAAGGGGCGACCATCGAGCGTACGCGTACGGTGACCGACCGGGCGATGGCCTTTCTGATGCAGGATCCCGATGTGGAGTATGTACTCAACGTGACGGGTTCGAGTCCTCGTGTGGGCAGCAACCAGGCCCGCAGCCAACTGACAGTGATCCTCAAGTCCTGGAAGGAGCGGGAATCGGAGGATATCAGCGAAGTGATGAAACGTGTGCGTGACGAGTTGTCGCGTTATCCCGAAAGCAAGGTCTATCTTTCGACGCCTGCCGTCATTCCCGGTCTGGGAACCTCGGGCGGTTTCGAAATGGTGCTCGAAGCTCGCGGGGATGCCGGCTATGCCGATCTGCAGCGGGCGGTGGATACGTTGATGCACTATGCCGAGCAGCGGCCCGAGTTTACGGGGCTGGCCTCTTCGATGCAAGCCGACATTCCGCAGCTTTATTTCGACGTGGATCGCGACAAAGCGCAGTTGGTCGGGGTTTCGATGTCCGACATCTTCTCTACGATGAAAGCGTTCACGGGTTCGATCTACGTCAATGACTTCAATATGTTCAACCGTATATACCGTGTATATATTCAGGCCGACGCGCCTTATCGGGCTTACCGCGACAACCTGAACCTCTTCTTCGTACGGGGTGCCGACGGGGCGATGATTCCCGTCACGTCGCTCGGTACAACGCACTATACGACGGGTGCCGGTACGATCAAGCGTTTCAATATGTTCAACGCTGCGACCATCACGGGCGAAGCGGCTCACGGATACAGTTCGGGACAGGCGATGGACGAGCTGGAAAATATCGTGCGTGAGAAATTGCCTGCGTCGGTGGGCGTCGAGTGGAGCGGCCTTTCTTACCAGGAGAAGCATGTGAGTGGACAGACGGGTCTTGTGCTGGCGCTGGCTTTCCTGTTCGTCTTCCTCTTCCTCGCCGCCCAGTACGAGAGCTGGTCGGTGCCCGTCGCGGTCATTCTCTCGCTGCCCGTAGCCGGAATCGGTGCCTATCTGGGTATCTGGGTTTGCGGTTTGGAAAACAACATCTATTTTCAGATCGGCCTGGTGATGCTCGTAGGTCTGGTGGCCAAGAATGCCATTTTGATCGTAGAGTTTGCCAAGGAGGAGGTGGAAAAAGGCCGCGACGTGGTGTCGGCGGCACTCAAGGCCGCACACCTGCGTTTCCGCCCGATCGTGATGACCTCGCTGGCGTTCATCCTCGGCCTGCTGCCGCTGGTGTTCGCATCGGGTCCGGGGTCGGCGAGCCGTCAGGGTATCGGTACGGGCGTCTTTTTCGGTATGCTGGTAGCTATCTCTGTCGGCATCGTCTTCGTGCCCTTCTTCTTCGTGTGGATTTACCGGATTAAAGCAAAACTGAAGAAACGATGAAACGAGTTGCGATATTTGTCATTTTGGCTGCACTGACCGTCGGATTCTCTTCCTGTTCGGCTGTGCGGCACTGTCAGGCCCCCGAGGTGGAGATGCCCGGGCAGATCGCTTCGGGCTATACCGATTCGCTGACCATCGCCGATCTGAGCTGGTGGCAGTTTTACGGGGATTCGACGTTGCGCCGGGTCATCGAGCTGACCTTGGAAAATAACAAGGATATGCTTGCGGCGGCGGCTCGTGTGGAGCAGATGCGGCAGTTGTATCGGATAAGCAAGGCCGAGCGTTTGCCGAATTTTTCGGCCAAAGGGCTGGCTGATTACGAAACGAACGATTATGCCGACGAGGAGTCGAGCCGTGATCCGGAGTTCAGTGCCAAGCTCTCCGTCAGTTGGGAGCTGGACCTTTGGGGAAACCTGCGCTGGGCCAAGCGCAAGGGCGGGGCGGAGTATCTCTCTTCGGTCGAGGATTGGCGTGCGATGCGTATGACTCTCGTCGCGGAAGTTGCGACGGCCTATTTTCAGTTGATGGCTTTGGATAACGAGCTTTCCATCGTGCGTCGTACGCTCCGAACGCGCAGCGAGGGTGTGCAGCAGGCGCAGTTGCGGTTCGAGGGCGGTCTTACCTCCGAAACCGTTTACCAGCAGGCCAAAGTGGAATACGCTTCGACGGCGACCCTGATTCCGGATCTGGAGAGCAGGATCGAAATTATGGAAAACAGTATTGCATTGCTTATGGGAAAATCTCCTGACTGGGAGGTGTTGCGCGGTCAAATGAATATCGAAGCCGAGTTTCCGGACAGTCTGCCTGTCGGTCTGCCTTCGGGACTGTTGCAGCGGCGTCCCGACGTACGGGCTTCCGAACAACAGTTGCGTTCGGCGATGGCTTCGGCGGGGATGGCCTATGCAGATCGTTTTCCCCGGCTGACCTTCAATCTGGTAGGCGGTTGGGAGAACGATGCGTTGCAGGGTTTCTTTCGCTCCCCGTTCTCGTATGTGGCCGCTGCGATCGCCGCTCCGGTCTTCGGCTTCGGACGCAAGCAGGCCAAATATCGTGCGGCATTGGCGGCATACGACGTAGCCCGGCTGGGGTACGAGAAGAAGGTGCTGGAGGTTTTCAAGGAAGCCAACGATGCGGTAGTCACTTACCGTAACGTCCGCAAAACGGCCGCGTTGAAGGTCGCTCTGCGCGATGCTGCCCGCAAATACGTCGAACTGGCCAATTTGCAGTACCGGGGCGGCAGTATCAATTATATCGACGTGCTGGATGCCCAGCGCCGGTATTTCGATGCCCAGATCGGTTTGAGCAACGCCGTACGGGACGAACACCTCGCTTTGGTGCAGCTCTATAAGGCGTTAGGCGGCGGCTGGGGAGTGGTGGCGGAATAGCTTTCTGTTGTCAGATAGTCGGATTTAGCATTAAAAACCGGTTCTGAAGGGTTGTATGACAGTTTTTTTGATTTTTGTCTCGTAAATTTCCGGGCAAAAATTTTGAGGAATAAAAAAAACCGTTTATATTTGCACTCCGAAATACCACTAATGCGGAAATAGCTCAGTTGGTAGAGCACAACCTTGCCAAGGTTGGGGTCGCGAGTTCGAGTCTCGTTTTCCGCTCTTAATAAACGAGTGATAATCAATGAATTATCGCTCGTTTTTCTTTTTGCGGGTGCGAAATAAAACTCTCCATAATGCCTTTTTCGCGCCGTTTTCCGAAGAATGTTTTACCATTTGTTTAACCATGTTTTACGGCGGTAAAACATCGCTCGCGCTTGTCTGCATAATGCCGCAACATTATGAGTGTCAGCATCAATGCCATTTGCAGAAAAGACCGCATCAATCAAAACCGCACCACGAACATCTACCTGCGTTTTACCGTCAATCGCCGCAGCCGCTATGTAAGCACGGGAATCAATATCCCCGCCGACGATTGGGATTTCGACACCCAAACGCTTAAAACGCAGAATCCCGCCGTTCAGCTACGGATTTACGAGCAAATCGAGAAATACGACAAGCGCATCAAACGGCTTGAAGCGTTGGAGGTCCCCGTAACGCTGGACAACGTGCTGGAAACCGACGGACGGAGGGTCTATTGCACGATAGCCGAATATTTCCGTCGCACGATTGCACAGTTGGAATCAGTCGGTAAAATCGGCTCGACATCAAAACACAAGGTCACGTTTTCACTCCTGCAACAATTCCGCTCGACCAACATCCGTTTCGACGAAATTACGGTCGGCTACCTGCGTGATTTCGAACTGTTCCTAATGAAAAAGGGGAACAAAAGCAATTCGATAGCCACGAAATTCAGCGTTCTGAAAGCCGTCTATAACAAGGCTCTTGCCGAGGGGATTTTCACCACGCCGCACAGTCCGTTTCTGCAATTCAAAATCGGACGGTTGTGGACAGCCACCCGCAAACGTGCTATCCGCAAGGAGGAGGTGCAACGGCTGATGCAGGCGGAGATACCCACCGACGGTTCAGCCTATCTGGATTTCGCACGGGACATTTTCCTGTTTTCCTACCTCTCGGCAGGCATCAATTTCAAAGACATCGCCACCCTGCGTTACTGCGATATGGACGAGGAAAGAATCTACTATGCCCGCCACAAAACCAGCAAGGAGATGACCTGCCACCTCTCGGAACAGTCGAAAGCGATTATCGGCAAATACGCCAAATCCGACCATGCGGACGAGGATTATATTTTCCCGATACTCGACCGCCGCATACACAAGACCGAGCAACAGATTTACGACCGAGTACGCAAGGTGCTGAAACATGTGAATAAGGCCCTGCATGAGTGGAGCCGATTATTGGGGCTGAAAATCGAATTGACTACCTATGTCGCTCGGCATACGTTCGCCACCGTGCTGAAAAGGTCGGGAGTGAATATTGCCATCATTTCCGAATCGCTCGGTCATTCCGATTTATCCACCACACAGATTTATTTGGATTCGTTTGAAAACAGCCAAATTGACGCGGCAATGCAGAACTTGCTATGACAAAAACTCGGACCGACTTTTCCGAGGGGTCTTAAAATAACCCCTCGGTCAAAGTTGGTCCTACTCTTTGAGGGATTATCCGATTGCATCGGATAGTCCCTTTTCTTTTTTCTGCGGTCGTCAGTTGCGGTTGAAAGCGGAATTTTGTAAATTCGTCTTTATAAAGATACTCCTATGCAAGAAGAACACACCTTTTACCCCGTAACGACCGAATATTTCACCGCTTGCCTGCCCTTACTGGAAAAATATTTCGGCATCACGGCAGGCTATTTCAACAAAGAACTTTCGGATGCCAAATGTCTGATACCTCACCGAGAGGGTAATATCGTAAAGTACAGCATTAAAGAGGATTGCAATCTGGTTTTGCCGTTTCGACACCTCGAATGCCATGACTTGTTATCACTTATCAACTCTTACGGGACAATTACCCCAATAATAGAGGAAACCCTATTGCTTGTGGCCTACTGCATCCGCGAACGGCAGATCGACGAAAACGAATACAATGATCTTGTTCAATTTTACTCTTGGGACATATACCAAAGCGAATGGGCACACCTGTTGCTTTTTATGGAGCAAATGGAGGCACGGACATTTCAAGGCAACGAACAGACCGCCATCACAATTCGCACCAATAATGGGGAAGCGGAAAAGATTTCTATTCCGAACAGCGATAACTGGTTATTCCGTCTGATTAAAAAGGAACTTGCAAGCTATTTTCCCGAAGTACAAACAGCCGAGAAAGCACGGCAAGATATTCAACGGCGCAAACCGTCTGCGGGACGAAAAAAGGATAATGCCATCTATTCGGCAGTTGCATACGGCATTTACCGAATGCTCCATGAAGAAAATGCCATACCCAGCCAGCCCGATACGCCGAACGAATTATGCCAACTCATTCACGACTATACACGCTTCACGGGTTGCTATCCCGATAGTAAAGGATGGAGCGGCGAATACGACCCGAAAGTAATCCGCGCCGACCTTGCCGCCTATCTGAAACGAGCGGCTATGAATCAAGCACCACGATTCAGACCGATACCATTGCAGAGGCAGGTTATCATGCAGGATTTTGATTTTCCGCTATTGGACTGATCGGACTATATAACCATACCATTTAAGGGAGCCGTTTATCGCGGTTCCCTTTCTTTTTTTCTGCCAAAAATCTGCCAGTGTCATGACATCTGCCATTTTGTCATAACCAACAGATTTACAATATTTTCCCTGACATATTTTGCAATATTTTCGACAGCAAAGGTAATGAATAGGTCGATTTTTAAGGGCTATTATTTATGTTTTTGCAAAGGCACCAAAGGTCGGATTTATGCAGGTTCAATAGCCAGAATCCGCGAATAAAGCGTACGGTTATTCGAGAGATTCGGGGAATAGCCGACGGCCTGCAAAAGAGGCGGTAAAATGAAAAAATACGACCGATGAAACACAAAACCTAAACAACTGAAAAACAGGGGTAAATAATAGGCTCAAATAGAGCCTATAATATCTACCTCAAAACGGAAAACAAAAGGGGGAAATATCCCGTATTAGCCCTGAAAAGCAACAGGTCGGAGCGTACGGCCGACCGAAATTGCAGGGAGTAGCCGACAGCCCGAAAGAGGCGGCAACAAAATTTAATAAAAAGATAACGATTATGAAAACGCTTGTAAATATTAATGGTAGTAATAGCAATCTAAATACTTCTAAAAATATGGATAATTTAATTATTTCTGCGACTGAGCCGAAGAAAGTAAGCTCGCTCGCCACCACCGTTCAGACGGTGAATAAAATTGAAGAGAAACCCGTAATGCGTTTCGTACAGATGAAGTACGAGAACAATGCCCAAATGGTAGGCGTTATGCAGAAAGCCATTGGGCTGGGTTTGGACGCCATCATCATTACGCCCCGCGTGGATGTTGCAGGTTGCGGTTACGTTTGGGTCGGCCTGCGTAAAGGTCAGACCGAGTTGCAAGGCAAACTCTTGCTGAATGCTCAGATTTGGGCCTATTTGCTGGCGGCTCTGCTGGGCGAGGAACTCCCCGAAATTAACAACTGCGACGCTGATAGCGAAATTTGCTGTCAGGGTGAATGGCTGGAAAAGTTGGAGGCGGAAATCCGCCGATACACGACCAAGCGTCGGGAAGAATACACCCAAGACGCGGAAAGCGGGACGGGTTATCTGACCCATTCATGGATTTTCCCGAATGGTAAAATCAAGATGCTCGCCGAAGCAATGGAAGATGTAACGGCACTTTTCGCCTAACATAAGTCAAACAGGGGAGCGGGTTTCACCGCTCGCTCCCCATAATTTTTTATCTATGGTCGAAAAAACGATCGAAATCAAGCGGGGGCAGGTTCTTTCCGATATACTCCCCAATAAAGAAATCCCGACGAATACGATCCTTAACAAAACGCTGACGGGTTGCGGTGCTACCTATGGAGAGATCGTACATGCGAAACGGCACTCGATCATCATTGAACCGAATGTGCCCGTTATCCTCGGCAAGAAAGCGGAGCACCCGTTTCTGTTCGCCGTGTACGAGGGCATCACGAAAGAGGATGTGAAAGCCTATCTTGCGGGCGAGCATGACGGCTATCGCAAAATCATCACGACGCCCGAAGGCTTTGACAAAAAGGTGCTCCCCGCCATGTACGAAACCCATACTCCGATGTACGACGATTATTTCCTCTTGCTCGACGAGTGCGAAAAGACCATACAGGATGTGGGCTACCGCAGGGATATTTACCTGCCCGTCGAGGACTTTTTCAGATTCAAGAATAAGGCGATGGTTTCGGCAACTCCGATCCTGCCCTCCGACCCGCGTTTCGAGGAACAGAATTTTGAAATGGTGCGGATTGCTCCCACTTACGACTACCGCCGACCGCTGACACTTTGCGTCACGAACAATACGGTGCGGATACTCCGAAAATTACTCGTACGGTTGAAAGATGAAACGGTCTGCATCTTTATAAATTCGACCGATACGATTTTGGGACTGATTCAGACGCTCAAATTGGAGGGCCGTTGTAAAGTGTTTTGCGCCGATAAGAGCGTCCGCAAACTCAAACAGCAAAATTTCACCGATGTAAGCGACCGCTTGTCCGAACTTGCAGGAGTAAATTTTTTCACCAGTCGGTTCTACTCGGCGGTAGACATTAAACTGGACTACAAGCCGCATGTAATCGTGCTTACGGATGTGTTCCATGCTCCCTATTCGATGATAGACCCGCAGACCGAGGTCGTGCAGGCCATCGGGCGATTTCGTAACGGCATAGAGCAGGCGTACCATATAACGAATACCTGCGACAGATTGCAGAGCGTTTCGCGCGACAAGTTGTTCCATAACCTCGAATGTCAAGAACGGATTTACAACCGAATACGGGAGTTGCCTATTGAGGGCGAAATCGAACACCAAACCCTTACGCAAGCCTTACAAGGGATGGACTATAAACGCTTCGTAACGCGCACGGGCAATCGAAACTGGTTTATGTGGGACAACGCATGGACGGATGCCCGACTGGAAGCCCTCTACCGATCCTCCGCAACGATTGAGGAGGAGTACAAAGACGCCCCGTTCCAGTTGGCCGTTCATAAGGTAGATTACGACCTGACAGACGAAGACCGTCTGCGGCGGACACAGGCCCAAATAAAAGGAACGACGGAATTATGGCGCGAGGTGGTAGAACAAATCGACCGAATCCAGCGGCAGAATCCCGACGCAGAACAAACGTTTCTCTGCGAACAATTAGGCGATACGTTCTCAGAAATCATTGAAGCGGCAACGATTCTCGGTAAAGAGCGCATCGGGCAACTGGGCTATGACAGGCGCAGAATCAAGGCGGCGTTGGAGAACGTGGAGGAGAACCGATTGATGACCTCCGAAAAGATGCAACGAGCCGTCTATGCGAAATACAATACGGGCGATTTGGTGCTCTGTTCTGAAATACTCGGTTTTCTGCGGGGACTGATAACCGATAACGGAATACCATTCAAGGGGCGTGTAGACAGGCAGATTGTCAAGCTGTTTTTCGAGATTGCCGATGACAAGCCTCGAATAAAGGGCAACAAAGCCTATCTGCTCGGCAAAAAGATGTTCGAGTTTTAGAGAGGAAAAACGGACCGACTTTCGCAAAGGGGGTAAATTAAGACCCCCTTGCAAAGTTGGTCCTATTCTTTGCTTGTGAAGATACTATCTCTTTTTCACCCCTCCCCCCTTTTCAGATGGGAAACCGAATTTTTTACTTACTATTTAATAGGATTCCACATAAAACAGACCACCCCTATTTATGCCCGAAACCATATAACCACATAGAGTTATTTGCATTATATAGAATCGGAAAGCTATTCTTACATGGAGATATGCCGCCCTTTTTAGTTGGTTATGAATGGAGTTATCTTTTTACAAGTAATGGGGAATAACTCTAAACTTTACAGACCATGAAAACATTAAATGAAAGGGCGACAGAAATTCTGAAAGCCTTGTTAGCCGTGCGGGCTTACAGAATCGACCACGGAAACGGAGTTTACACACGCTTACGTGCCGCAATGATTGGGCGCAATGGAAAGTACAACCTTATTTCGCTGGTAGAATACTACGAAGCTAAAGGTAAACTTGCGCAGAATACAGAAATGAATTTTGCATTTGACACAAGTACAAAGCAATTTATCCCGTACTATTACTGCAACAAAACTCTCCGCATTGAATCGCATAGTGCGTACCCGACAGAAAACGGAATGGAGAATTGCGCCGAGGAACGACAGGCTGACCACACAAATTTTGCAAACCGATGGCTAATACGCACGAACTCGCAACAACCGATTATATGAATGCGCAACGAATAGTACAGAATTGTGTCTTGAAGAATCAAAGCACGGTTATCGAAGAAATGATACGGGCAAACCTTATTTCCGAAGAATATCTTTATCCGTTCGTGGATGATGTTATGGAATGGTGGCTGATTGATTCATGGCTGGCCGAACGGCTGAAAGCGCAAGGCGAGGTTATCATCGAGGAATACGGTTGCTACTGGTGGGGCAGACAATCCAGCGGGCAGGCGATTTACATGGATGGTGTAATACAAGAAATCTGCGGAGAAGATTAACCCAACTTACAACTAACAAAGTTTCGATTCCATAGCGTAAACTATTGGATAGAAACTTTGTTTTTCAGAAATTTGATACGGCAACAATCCCGAAAAGCGGGATAAGATCATTGCGTTTTCAGAATATGTTTTTTACCTTTGTGGATGACATATTGAAATTTACGGAAGCGTAAGTTTATTCTCGGATAGTGAACGTAGGAAATTCATTGAACATGAGAATAGGCAGACCTTATCTCCCGTCATATCCTTTACGGATACGGCGCGGGGTTGTTGCTTATTTGAATGTTCGGGCAATCCTACGGCCTACTATCCTCAAATGAGCTTTCAGCCCTGCGCTTTCTTATTTATTGAATCCACTATTGAGGGGCGGATAGTAAGATTTGAAAAACACTTAATTCAAATACTTACTATTTATGAAAAAACTACTATCTCTTGTGTTTTGCGGCTTGTTGCTATTTGGGTGTAGCGATAAGTACGACGACAGCGCATTGCGCAATGATTTGAATGACCTCGAAAATCGTGTGGCCAAACTGGAGGAACTCTGCAAACAGATGAACACCAATATTTCATCGTTGCAGAAGATTGTAGAAGCATTGCAGGATAATTTGTCGATTTCCAAAGTTGAACAAATATCCGATGGTTACATTATCCACTTTTCAGATGGTTCTACTGCTACAATTAAAAACGGGAAAAATAGCGAGGACGCTCCTATTATTGGTGTGAAGAAAGACACGGACGGCATCTATTATTGGACACTTGATGGTGAATGGCTGACCGATGAAAAGGGAAATAAGGTAAAGGCACAAGGAACAGACGGCAAGGACGGAGTTGATGGCGAGGATGGAACCAATGGCAAAGATGGCATTACACCACAACTGAAAATAGAAAATGGTCGCTGGATGCTTTCAATGGATAATGGTAAAACTTGGACGGATATAGGGCAAGCAACGGGAGCAGACGGGACGGATGGAGAAGATGGTGTCGATGGCAAGGACGGAACGAATGGCATCTTCAAAAGTGTAACGGAAGATAATGATAATGTCTATTTCACATTGGAGGACGATTCTGTTATCACGATTCCTAAAAGCGATAATTCAAAGTTTGCAATTGCATTCGATACGACGGATATAGCCATTCTCAATGGAGGCGAGAGCAAAACGATTTCCTACACAATTACGGATGCAACCAAAAATACGGTTGTCAAAGCCATTGCACAGGATGGATGGAAAGTCAAGGTAGATGCGACCTCTACGGATAAGGGAACGATTACGATTACAGCCCCTAATCCAATTGTAGAAAGTGAAATCCTTGTGTTTGCTAATGACGGTTCCTATCGTACCGTTATGGTGTCGCTGAATTGCATGCAGGGGCAAATCAATATAGCAGATAACTCTATTAATGCTACTTCTGCTGGGGGTACACAGGAAATCAAATTGACAACGAATTTGGATTACACCATAGAGATTCCTGAAGATGCCCAGTCGTGGCTATCGCTGGCTCCCGAAACACGAGCCTTACGGGAAGATACGATTGTTTTTGAGGTAACTGCTAACGAGGGGATGCAACGCTATACGACGGTAGCATTGAAAGATGAACAAGGCAAGATATTGCAAACAATAATCTTTCGACAATTGGGAACGTGTACCGAGGTTCATGTCGAAACGAAAGGTGAACTGGAAAATGAATTGGCGGGTTATGATTATGCCAATATCGAATCGTTGAAGATTACAGGCGTGCTGAACGATGTTGATTTTCTGTTTATCTATCGCATGATGCCCAATCTGAAAAACCTCGATATTGCAGAGGTAAATATTACAGCATTACCAATACAAGCATTTTATAAGTCTACAAATGTTGAGAATCTGATTCTCCCAAATACATTAATAACGATTGGGGAAGAAATGTTTTATCAAAGTAAGTTGAAAACCGTTGTAATCCCTGCAAATGCAACAACTATCGGTAATTCTGCATTTGAACAGTGTGCATCTTTGATTTCGATAGATATTCCTGCCAACGTAGAAACAATTGGAACTGCTGTGTTTTGGGGCTGTTCCTCTCTGACAACTGTAACCTTTGAAAAAGGTTCTCAACTGAAAACTATCGGTGGTGGTTCTTCTTCTTATTATGGCGCTTTCTCGTATTGTACTGCATTGACTTCTATTGAGATTCCTGCCAGTGTAGAAACGATTGGAGCATCGGCATTCAAGGGTTGTTCCAAACTGGCAACTGTAACCTTTGAAAAAGAGTCTCAACTGAAAACTATCGGTGGTGGCTATTCTGAACCTAATTATTATGGCGTTTTCTCGGATTGTACTGCATTAACCTCCATTGAGATTCCTGCCAGCGTAGAAACGATCGAAGCGGCAGCATTCTGGCATTGTATTTAGCCCCTTATAACTAACCATAACTTACTATGACTAACCAACCATAAAGTCTTGATTTTCAATACTCTTTGATTTTTAACACTTTCTAAGTGCTTTTTGGCAGTTCCCGATTTTCCACATATTTTTGCAGCGTATTTCTACCGTGGAGAATTTGCGGAGCTTTTATTTTGTCATATCGTGAACGTAGTTGACAAGGGTTTACGAGTGGTTACGATGGAGGACAGATTTGAAGCTGATAGGCAAAAAGCGTTATATCGTGGACTGGGTTGACAAAAGTTGTCAATGGTTCACTTCCGTTTACTCCATCGGTGGAATACTCAAAGTATGGAGAACATAGCAATATCAAAGAGTATGAGACCGACAAGAAAATGTGAATTTTGTGGCAAGACATTCGTGCCAAGAAGCGGTATGCAGAAATACTGTTCCGAGGAATGTCAGGCAGAGGCAAAACGTCTTAGGAAGAAAAGACAGCAGGACTTGATTAACGGTATTGAGCCTATCATGGAACTGCAACATCAGGAGTATCTTACCTTCTCCAAGGCTGCCATTCTGATGGGATGCACCCGACAGTATATCTACAAACTTGTGGCTAACGGCAAGTTGAAGGCATCAAGATTGAGCAGCAGAATGGCATTAGTTAGAAAGGCTGATATAGAGAAGATGTTTGAGGGTAATCCCTACAAGCGTGTGGTTCCTGCCAGCAAGAGCAAGCTCAGTAAAAAGGTAAAAACAGAAAAGCCAACACAAAACCAGGAACCAACAAAAGGGAAAGAGGAGAATGAGGTGCTTGACTATTATTCGGGCGAGGAAGTGATGTCCATTTATAAGGTCAAGAAGTCTTGGCTCTATACATCCGCCAAGCGCAACCAGATACCGATGTGCCGTATCGCTGGCAAGAACTATTACAGCAAACGGCATATTGATGAGTTCTTCGGTACTGCCGTTGACATCCGCAGCATCACCGAGTGGGTGACTGCTGATGATGTAGAGGATGCTTTCAGTATGAGCAAGTCGGCACTCAGGGCATATGCATATCGTCATAAGATACCCACTAAACGTGAGTACGGTCGTACCTATTACTCAAAGGAGCATCTTGAAGAACTGCGCAGGACTGACTTAATGAGCGATGACAGCTATTATACTACAGAACAAGTACAGCAGTTGTATGGTCTTACAAGTGCCAATATCTGCCATATAGTGAAAGTTCACCATATCAGCAAGGTAAAAGTGGGTGTAAAGAACCTGCTTTTGAAGACAGATGTGGAGCGAGCGATGGCAGAAAGAGCAGCCAAAGGACTGTGATTTCAAATGATTTCAGCATTATCCATCAATGACTGCAAATAATGGGAGTCACGGAAGTATCATTCAGTTATTTTGTAGCCGTGAAGATACACTTCACCACGAATAATCATCAATAATACATATCAGTTATGAGCAACATTTGCAAGACCGTATCATTGCGTACACGCAAAATCAAGGACGGACACATGCTGTCCTATTATCTTGACTATTATCCTGGCTATCGTGATGAGAGCACGATGAAAGTCATCCGCCATGAGTCGCTTGGCATCTACATCTATGCCAAGCCGAAGAACCAGATGGAACATAAGTACAACCTCAACCTTACGGCAAGAGCCGAGGCGATACGCTGCCGTCGCTTCGAGGCTATCGTCAACGAGCGTTATGATTTCTTCGACAAGGAGAAGATGAAAGGAGATTTCCTCGCCTACTTCAAGAGACTGGCAGACAAGAAGAACTCCAAGTGGCAACACGTCTATATGCACTTTCGTACCTTCACGCAAGGCAAGTGTACCTTCGGTGAGATAAACGTGGACTTGTGCAACAGATTTCGTGAGTATCTGCTGACAGCACCACAGGGACTGCATAAGAACAGAAAGCTGCATATAAACTCAGCAGCCAACTACTGGTCAACTTTCCGTGCTTCAATCCACACAGCCTATCGTGACCGCAAGATAAAGGAGAACCCGAACGGTTTCTTGGAGCGTATCGAGACAATCCCGACTGACAAGGAGCATCTTTCACAAGACGAGGTTATCCGCTTGGCATCCACACCATGCTCTGCTCCTGCCTTGAAGCGAGCCTTTCTGTTCTCTTGTCTAACGGCATTGCGAAAGAGCGACATTAAGAAACTCACTTGGGAGGAGATACAGCCATACGGCAGCGATGGTGTGATGTATGTCACCACACGAATGCAGAAAACAAAAGACATCGTGCATAACCCAATCAGTGAGGAAGCCTTGGAACTGATAGGCTATTCACCAGATAAACGAGGTAAGGTGTTCCCCGATTTCAAAGACTCCATGACACAGGCACCGCTGAAAAATTGGCTGAAAGATGCAGGGATCACCAAGCATATCTCCTATCATTGCTCACGCCACAGCTTTGCCTGTCTCCAGTTGGACGCAGGAACAAGTATTGCGGTTGTGCAGCGTTATCTCGGTCACAAGAATGTGGCAACAACAGAGGTGTATGCCAAGATTTCCGATGCCCAGAAGCGTGCTTCGGTTGGCTGTATCACCTTGAAGAAGTAACCATTTGACAATAACACGCAGAAAAGGACTGTTGGAATGATAGTGTTCCAATAGTCCTTTTCTCATTTTGTTGGTTCTATTTGCTGTCGTGGATAGAACCAATTCGACAAATACATTCCAATTTCTGTTGATATTAAAGAGGAACTGCAAATATCCCTTTTCTTTGCCCTTACCTTTGTAGCCAACAATCAGCAACAACTGACACTAATGAGTAGTTTAAAGTATGATTCAGAGTCTGATATCATATTAGAACGCTAATAAAGCCTAAAAGAAAGAGTGCCAGAGAACGTAAATGCGGTTTTTACATGCTTCTGCATCTAACTTTGTGGAAGTTTTTGAACGAATAACAATAAAACGAATACAATAATGATAGAAAACAAGACAACTTCAGATTGTACCATCTACGCTTTTGTTGGTACTGCAATTCTCGCCATCTCTCTTGTCGTGGCTATGTATGTAGGCAATGACTTTCACCAAAGTCTGTTTGTCGAGTCAATCATCTTTGTAGGGAGCAACATCCTGCTTTGGGCGATATTCATTTCCATGGTGAATTGTCCCTATGAACTGATGAACATTGGTAGCAACAGCAAGACAAAGAAAAACGTTGTAGAAGCAGAGCCAGCAACAGAACAAGAACAGCCAAAGCAAACATTACCACAAACAGAATCAGCACAATACAGTCATGAGGACTATGCCAAGTGTGTAGAGGCACAAGAAAAAGAAGCACAGGAGATAAAGGAAAAACGAACGAGAGCCGTACTTGACTATGTGCATCGTACCATGTCAAGGTTTCTGTATGAGGAAGATTTGTACAAGGTAATTGAGGCTGTCAAGGAATGGAGCAACGACACCAACTATACCCCGACAGCAATAAACCGTTTCAAGGAAAATGTTGAGAATATCCCTTTAAGGCACTTCGTGTGGAATATCGCAGAGCGTTTGGGTAAGCGTGATTACACAATGGCAATGCGAATATCCTTTATCAAAGCTATGTTCCCAAAGCCGTTTGAAGGCTTGGACTACAGCACATTGAAGAACCTGAAAGCCCCATGTTCCAATGATATAATCCCTATTGACGAGCCTGCCAATGGTGGATATGATTTCCATGATGTGACGGAGGAAAATCCCGAATAATCCCCATTGTTAGAGTTATTCCTTCGTGAATGACAAATGACTGTCACGAATGGGAGTAACGAAAGCATCATTCTGTTCCTTTGCCCCAGTTTTTTTTAATGACTTGTATATGACAAAGGAATTAACTTTCAACGACCTTCCAATGGTCGTTGCCCAGCTTCGGGACGAAGTGGTGGGCATGAAGCAGATGATCATCAGTCTGCAATCACAGAACAAGCCACACAAGGCGAACACGCACATACCTATGAGTGTGGAGGAAGCATCGGCATACCTGAAAATGCCGATGGCAACTCTCTACATGAAACTTGGCAACGGCAGCATTCCTGCCACCAAGCCGGGCAAGCGTTACTGCCTTTATCAAGATGAACTTGACAAGTGGCTGGAGACTAACCGCAAGAATCCTGTACCTCTCACGGCAGAGGAAGAGAACGCAGCTATTCTTGCTGGAAACAAGCGCAAGCCGAAACCCTTAAACTGGTAATATCATGGATGCGCTTGAAATTTGTAACAAGCTACGCTCGGAGGCTTCGGGCGTAGCCACTTCTGGAATTCCGCTTGACGTATTCCCCCAGAAGATGCAGCAGATGATTCTTGATTTGGCAAGGACGGAGAACTATTCCATTGAGTTTACCGCTACTTCCCTTATATCCGCTATGGCAGCAGCCGTCGGCAACTCCTGCTATATCCGGATTAAAGGCAATTGGATTACTTCACCTATCCTATATGTCATTCTTGTTGGCAGACCAGGAGTCGGCAAGACTCCACCTTTGAACTTTGCCTACAAGCCGTTGCACGACATTGATACTGAGGAGCACCATAAGTTCAAGGCTCTAAAGAATGAGTATGCAGCCATTGTGGAGAGGAACAAGGGCAAAAAACGGACGGAATGGGAATCGTTACCTCCTGTACCAGTCCTGCATAAGAATATCATGAATGACTTCACGCCAGAGATTCTTATGCGCAATCACGATGCCAACCTCAGAGGTGTGGCAGTTGTGGTGGATGAGATAATGGGGCTGTTCAACACCATCAACCGATACAACAACAGTTCTTTTGTACAACAGATGCTGTCGGCTCACAATGGCTTGCCAGTAGATGTATCTCGTTGTAATCTTGATTGTCCTTTACGCATTGACTATCCTTGCATACAGATTGTAGGAACTATCCAGACTGGTATTGTGCATGAACTTTATGATATGGGATTCAAGAAGAATGGTTTTCTTGACCGTTTTCTGATCACATGCCCAAAAGGTTTGAAGATTGCTCCTTGGGTTAAGGTTCCAAAACAAGATGCTGCAATCATTGAAAGACCATTCCGTGTATGGAAAGAGATCATAGACAAGGCTGTGGCTCTTCCTTTTACGGAAGGCATCTTCAATGTTCTTGACTTCTCTGATGAAGCCATTGACATATTCTATGATTGGCAGAATGAGGATATAGAACGGCAGAATGCCATTACGGATGAAAAAATGATAGACTCGCGTGCTGCAAAAGTTCCTTTGAATACGGCTCGGCTTGCCTTGATATTCCAACTGTTCCGTTGGGCTTGTGATGAGTCTCACAAGGATTTTGTTGATGCGGAGTCCGTGAATGCAGCCATACGGATGAGCGATTACTTTGAGAAGTCATACAAAAGGATGGATGACCTCGTTTTAACCGAGGCTACCGACCCTGTGAAGAAACAGGTACTTGACTCGTTGGGAAACAAGTTCGTAACTGCTGAAGCAGTAAAGGCTGGAGCGGATTTCGGTTTTGCAAGACGTACTGTCATGTATATGCTCAAAGACTTCTGTCAGAGAAACTTTATCATCAAAGACAAGCAAGGCAATTATGAGAAAGTACAGAAGTAGAATCACCACCTTGCACCGTTTGCACTTTGCACTTCTTGCACTCTTGCACAAAAGATGCTGCATTTTGTGCCAAACAAGTGCAAAAGTGCAGAAAGTGCAAGGTGCAACAAGTGCAGAGCCTTATGAGTGAGTATAGATTCCATCTACAGAAATACAAGCTGGGCAACCGATATGCTTGCCCTCAATGTGGGCGTAAGCGTTGCTTTGCAAGATATATTGACGAGGAAGGACAGATTGTATTCCCTGACAATGTGGGGCGTTGTGACCATGAACAGAGTTGTGGCTACCATTATTCTCCGTCTGATTATTTCAAGGACAATCCCGATACCAACTGCAATGATGATTGGAGATATAAAACACCAATCAAAGAGTGCAGGAAAGAGAAAACTCTTCCAACTTTCATTGATAGCAAGCTGGTGGAGCAAACACTGCATGGCTATTCTGTCAATCCTTTGTACCGATACATTTCAACGGTCTTTGGCAAAGAGGAGACAGAACGCCTGTTTGCCTTGTACAAGGTCGGCACTTCAAAGAAATGGGGCGGTTCAACTATCTTTTGGCAGATAGATGTCAATGGGAATGTGCACACTGGCAAGATAATGAAGTATGATGACAAGACAGGTCACCGTATCAAGGAACCACACAGCCTGGTGACTTGGGTACACTCTGAACTGAAACTGCCAGACTTTACACTTCGGCAGTGCTTCTTTGGCGAACATCTATTGACAGATAAAACCACGACCAAGACTATAGCCATAGTGGAGAGTGAAAAGACAGCCATCATTGCCACACACTTCATGTCTGATTTCGTGTGGTTGGCTACTGGAGGCATGAACGGATGTTTCAATAAAGATGCTGTCGAAGTCCTAAGCGGTCGGGAGGTTGTTTTGGTTCCAGACCTTGGGGCAACGGATAAGTGGAAAAGCAAACTTCCGTTGCTGCAATCAATATGCAAGCAAGTTCTTGTCAGCAACATCTTGGAAGACAATGCCACCGATGAACAAAAGACCAATGGTCTTGACATTGCCGACTTCCTGCTGATGACGGAAACGCCACAGATGGCGCTACAAAGGCTGATAAAGCAACATCCGCCTCTCCAGCATCTAATAGACAGTCTTGGGTTGGTGTTGGTGGAAGAGTCATAGCAGAGTGGGTAAGGTTCTGCGAGCACGCTTGCGTGACGGACTTTCACAAAAGTCCTAAACATAATAGGGACTTTTAGATTCACATGCTTGCGATGTTCACTTAAAAAGTCCTTCTATTATGCTCAGGCTCCGCCCGAGACCTGTCTCCAATTATACAAGAACTACGTTACAAGCTCAAATGAAATTCTTATGGAAAGAAACATACCACGTGCCGCCATTCATGTAGGCACAGACAAGAAATCGTTCTCGTCCCAAGTGGGCAACGAGGCGGAGCGCAGAGGTTGGGACGAGAAGCGTTACCAACTCAAAAACGCGGACATAGACAAGAACAACCATTATAACTACTCACGCAAGAGACTCAACTTTGAGATAGTCAAGGGTGGAAAGATAGTGCCTCTTGGTTCCCAGTCGGTGCCGTTGCATGAACGCTTGCAGCACAGACTTGATGAACTTGGTTTCAAGCCGTATATGGATGCCAAGCGTCCCGACCAAGTTTCAAGGAACAGTCCGAACTGCACTGTCGGCATCATCTTCTGTGGTGACCATGATGTGCTTAACAGGCTTGCCTTTGGTGAACAGAAACTCAACACATCAGATCCAAATGCTGACCACAGCAAGGTTGTATTGCAAAAAGGCATCTATGACTGGGCATTGGACACCTACCGCTTTGCATGTGAGAAATGGGGAGAAGAGAATGTCATCGGCTTTGATGTGCATTGTGACGAGACAAGCATCCATGCCCATGTGCAGACCGTGCCTGTTGAACAAGTAAAGAAACGTGGGCGCATCGGAAGCAAGTACATTCACAAGGATAATCCAGAAAATGTTCTTACAACCAAAGAATGGAGAGCACTTCCAAAAGAAGAACGTGACAACTACACAAAATCGGAAGCGGCAAAGGGTGTTGTTGAAAGGGTCTCTTATGCCAAAGTGTGGGGAGAGCGAGCAAAGGACAAATCACAATACCTTTCCCAACTGCATACTGACTATTACAACAAGGTAGGACATAAGTATGGCTTGGCAAGAGGCTTCTCCTATGATGAACTTTCAGAGGAAGAAAAGCGAGGACGCAAGCATAAGAACAAGGTGGTGCTTGAAGCGGAACGTCAGGCGAAAGTCGCTCTTGACAAAGTGGAGAAATATGCAGTGCTCGCCACAATCGACAAGAAGGAACTGACCATTCCTTTTCTCAACATCAAGGCTCCAGTTCAAGAAGCGATGAATGCCGTAAAGAAAGAACTTGCTATCCCGATTCCTACGCTTATAGGACAAAAGACATGGCGTGAGGAGCGTGTGGCTAATATCTACGCTGCAATCAAGGCTCTTGTAGCAGCCATCAATGCAGAACGTGACAAGCAGAATGAAGATGTACGCAAGTCTGTCAACAAGACATACACTTACTATATGCAGAATCTCAATAAGCAGATAGAGGAGAACAAGTCGCTTCGTGCCGAGAATGATGCGCTAAAGACTGAAAACAACAAAGTCAAACAACGCATCTCTCAACTTGACGAGAAGGCTGTGGAGCGAGTGACTACTCAACTTGTCTGTGCGAAGGAAGAACTCGCCAGTGCCAAAAGTTATAATACTACACTTATGGAAATGTACAATGATTTGAAGGCTCGTTGGAATGCCATTTGGCAAGAGCCTGAAATGACAGACGCATGGAGACGAGTGGAAGCACGTAAGGAGAAAGAAGCAAAAGAAAAGGCTCGGAAAGAAGCCGAAGCCAAACGTGAAAGCATGGCTCGGCAAAATAGATACATAGGAGTGCTTGACAAGTTCATCCATGAGGGACACGAAGCTTTATCATCCTTTGCAAAAACAGACAGAGTCAACTTCAACGAGACAGAATCGGCTTCCATATACTATGGCATTATGGCATCTGCTGTAAAGCATAATATTGGATTGGACTCTAAAGCCTGTATAGATTCGGCAGCAAAAAGTTTCTTATCTGGTATGTCGTGGAATGGTTTTACAGACTTCAAGCAAGAATGTGTCACTAATTGGACAAAACTCTTCGCCACGAATGAAGTTCAATTCACAGACAACGCCATTGACAACTTTCTCGCTTTTGTTGACCATATGTCATGTAGTGCAGATACATACGTTTCGCTTGGTGGCTCCAATGGCTGCGCCGACCAACTTACGAATTGGGACGGAACACAAAAATTAGGATTGGGTATATTCTATAAAGAAAAGAAGAAATCTCAATCAAGATAAAGGATTCTGTTTGTATGGATAAGTTATATACCAAAAACACGATAGATATTACGTCTGAGAATTTGGACTAAACAATACATGAAGCCTCGTTTTTTGCTAAAACAAGGCTTCATGTATAATAAAGTGAAGTCTAAACCCTACAAGGACATTTGTATATTTTTAGTTGCTCATAAATTGAAATGGAAGGGCATAGAACCTGAAGTGCACAATCCTTACATTCCAATTTCTTATTTCGTGTGAAATACCAATAGCATTCTTGTGAACCAACCCAATTATTAATAATACAAGCAAGGTCTCGATTTTGTAAAGACTCAATTTGCTGATTTACACAATAGACCATCCCGTCATAATTGATTGTTATATGACCAAAGTATGATGTATTTATGTAATCTTTCAAATAACAGTCTTTTAGATTTTGATTGATTTTAAGAACCTCGTCTTTGGTTATAACCATTTGTGGCTGTAGGGTAATATTCTTTTCATCCAAGAATATAGGGCATAATACTATATTTTCTTTTGCACCCGTAAGCTTGTCTAAATCAGAATTATTTGTTACAATATATTTTAGGATTAACCTTTCTTCTCTTAGGTTTATAATATCTAAGGGGGTAGCTGAATCGATAAGCAATTCTACCATTATTGTTCTATACTTGCGTAACATATCTTGTATATGTTGAATAGGATAAGCCAAGTAATGGACTCTAAAAACAACAAGTATGTTTCTTGTTTGGGCAAGATTTAAAATTCTTTCCAACTTATCGCATGAAATTTCTCCAGACAAGACAATTCTTTCCAGGTCAAAAGAAATAAGTTGCAGTAATATTGTGTCTATGTCAATCTCTGTATGATTAACGTTTGGATACTCTAATTGCTTGTAAGCAAATGAATTGAGATTTATAGACAATGTATTATTAAGTAAAAAAGTGATAGATTTCAACATCATATTTGTATATGATGCCAAGTTGTGCCCTAAAGCTTTGTTTTCTTTATTTAAGGAGGTCATTATTTGTAATCCTCGTTTGGGGAAATAAGGCATTGACTTGTTTGGTTGTATGAAATATCCGACTCCGTTGTTGGCGATTTTTTGCAAAATAGTCTTGTTGTCATCGCAATCATCTATATAACCGCACTGATTTAATGTATTGACGGCTTTATATGGGACGACAATATTCCTCATATATATGCTACTAAACTTTATTGTATCATATATGAGCAATTCTTTTGATGTTGCCTTGATATAGCAATGTGGAAAAATTATGTACAGTCTGTTCATTTTATTATAATGTTTTCTTCAACCACTTCTATTATGTCAGGATGGGATTCTATGTATGATACAGCATCTGACAATAGTTTTGCGAATTTACTTTTTGAAGTAAACTCATCACATTTACCATTGCTATAACAAAAAGAACATTTAGTGCAACAAAATTGCATGTAGCATTTCTTGCATAAAGATGAAACTTCTGTGATTCTTTTCATAAATCCATTTGCTACCTCATTGCAATCAATATGAACACAGCCACTATTATCAATATATCCTAACGGTGAATCCCTATTGACTTTTTCACATGGATGTATTTTCCCATTATAGCTTACGAAAAGTCGTTTTGAAAATGGAATACATGTACCAGTTGGCAAGGTGCTATTCTCTATACTTTCATCTACGAGTAGCTCACTCTCTTTGCTAACTGAATTGTTCAACAGCCTTGTAGTAAAAACCAAAATTCGATTAAAGAGCGGATTTTGAGTGATTAAACTTGGAACCAACTCTATATCCTCTGGAATTTCAAAAGTTTTAAGCATAGATAGAATTCTGTTTCCATCTTTTGCATCCTCTGTAGGAACATGAAGGGGGCTAAAATTCGGCGTTGTGTTAAATTGCATCTTAAACCAATCAACAATTTCCCTTACATCACTTTTATTTGTGAAAACCGCATTATAGCGAAATGTTGCGAACCATTCTGAATATAAATTCTCAACACACTTCAAGTTCATCATTACGATGTCAAACGAAGGATTCCCTTTAGGAGTTACTCTATAAGAGTCGTTTTCCTTGTTGCCATCAAGACTAATTAGCATTTTGAATTTGTGACGTGACAAAAAATCTGCATATTTTGATAGAAGCATTGCATTTGTTGTCATTGTAAAAAACAATGAACGGTTGCGAAATTCTATACGTTCTGCATATTCTACAATTTGGCGCACTACAGCGAAATTCATCAATGGCTCACCTCCATAGAAACTAATGGCAAAAGGTTCTTTAGGTGCATTTGATAGAGGTTCTTTCTGAAAAAGAATTGCCAAATAATCAATTATGCCTTTGGCTGTTTCAAATTTCAGATTCCCCAACATACCTCTTCGGCTATCAAATGTATCATATCCTTCGCTATAGCAACAATATTCGCATCTAAGATTACAGAGTGTTGTTGTCTCAAATATGATTTGTGATAGTTTTACCAATACTCCTTGTATAGTATTCCCTGTTATATAACTATCAAATGATGAAGTATATTTGTCAAGATATCCATATTGCTTTAACTGACGAAAGGTTTCGTCTCCTTCATTTCTGTCGTTTGAAATTATATCGTACATATTCTTTGATAATGGCAATATTGCCTTTTTCAAAGGACTATACAAATAATAATTTTCGTTTTGAGTTTGAAATACTATAGCTTCCATATGCATAAAATAAGGAAAGCCAAAGTGTTAAACAATGGCTCTCCTTAATTAGTGATTCTTTAATCAATGTTCCAACTTCCAGCAGAGGCAACATCGTCGCACATTGTAACTTCGCCTTCTCTGATGAAACACTCACAAGGACAATAACAGTTGCTAATGCGAACAATATGTCCTTTTTGTCCAACAACTCTTAATCTATTTTTGAGTTGTTTGTTCTGCTCTTCTATAACAGACAGTTTTAAAACTCCCATAAATATTTCTTTTAACCCCTTTTGTTGTGTACAAGTCAATCGCAGGGGTGTTGCGTTTCGACTTGCTTGTGTATCGCTGTTAAATATTCATCCATAGGAATGTATATATCCGTGTTGGTATAAAGTGCATCGGTAAAAGTCTTTGGAAAGGCTGTATAACCGATTAATGCCCCTCGGAGCATATATCCATACTCTTTACTATCAATGCCTCTATTTTGGGCATATCGGTCAATTTGGTCAAAACCAAAAGGTTTGATAAAGAAAGCCATCAAGGATTTCAATACAACCAAGTTGACGGGAATGCTAAATGATGAGCATTGGTTGTGCTTGTATGACCAAAATTCCCGAAGAGTGCTAAGTATTTGCTTACCTTTTTCTGTGTTAGAGCATTCTAAGCACTTATATTTGTTGGCTGATTCAACAATAAGGTTCAATACAACTTCGTCAGACAAACCTCTTTGTTTGCACATAAGAGCTTCATTCATTATGATATCAAGAAATACTTTTTCTTCATCAGAATTCAGTACATCAATGCTTATAGTTAAGTTCTTTAGCGAGAAACGAGAGTAATCAATGTTTCCGTTTGCCTCACCAGATACTTTTGCTTTACCGATAAGATCATTCATAATATCACTAACACGGACAAACAAAGCTCCTAAAGTCGTATCATACATAGATGAACCTGATTCTATGTTCGTTATCTGTTGTTTTATATCTGCGATCTGCTGCTTTATGGACTTAAATTCGTAATTTTCATCTTCGTATTTTTTGATTTCTTGTTTGAGATACTTCTTACGCTCATATTCCCAAGTTCCCTTTTTGAAATATTCACGTTTTTTCCCCATTTTGATACCATTATCACGTTCTTTCTTTTTTATAGAATTAAGTTCTTCTATCCAATCAGAAATACCATCGTGACATTCCATGCTGTAAAGTTTGCTTTCTAGAGCATCCTTTTGTGTTATTAAGAAATCTCTTTTGTCTGTACTATTTGCTTGTTTATTCTGAGATATTTCTTCTGCACGAGCCTTTGCCAATTTGACAATTTCAGAGAAATGTTGCATAAGAATATCAAACAAGTTTGTCCTTGTCTTAACAGTACCATTATATATCCCTTTAGCTGTTTGGATTAGAGAAATATATTTACTCTCATTTGAAACAGCGATTTCAGAAACCATAACTTGTGTATTTAATCCAGCAAATGAATTTTTTAAATCACGCAATATACACATTAGTTTTTGTTCTTGGGGATTTTTTGCAAACGCCATTGCACGAGTAAAGGCAACAATCATTCCCTTTAATCTGTCATAAATACAGTCTTGTGCAACATATTCTTGAAGTTGAAAAGATATGGCGTTTGCTATTTTTCCTGTGGATATAGGCAACGCATTGCTCGTCTTTACGATAAATTCAGACTTGTACTTTTCAATACATTTTACTTCAAACAATATTTGCGATTCTGCAACAAGAGATTCCAGTAAATCTCTTGAAGAGAACAGAAAAGCAACAGCTCCCTTTTTGTAGTAGATTGTCTTATTGTATGTAAATAGAGTTTTACTATTTTTGACAGGAGCTATATTTGATTTGTCTAGAATTTCATCATTGACTCTCAAGACATAATCACCATTAATTTCCTTTGTTGACAAAATTAGATAATTAGCCCTTTCATTTGTTCCATCTAAATAACGGCTCAAATTATTCCCATATCCTCTGACTTGGTAGAAAGAGAATGGTGATATACTTTCTGAAACGAAAGATTCCAGTAAGTTCCATGAGTTTGTACTTATATAATAAAACATAGGTCTAATTATTTTCAATTTCAACTATATTTTCCTTTGAAACATCTTTCAAAAAGGATGTTCGCTTTCCTGTGTAGGAGATATACAGATTGCGTGAAGAACGAGTGCATGCCACATAAAAAGCATTTCTTTTACAAGTGTTCGCCTCATTAGCAAAAGGCACAAAGACATTATCAAATTCAGACCCTTTTGCTGCATAGTATGTCAGGATGCATGGTAGGTCATTGTTTGAAAAGTCCAATGTGTTGACAGTTCTAAACGGAACTACATTTCCAGTTCGATAATGAACTTGTGTATTTACTCCTCTTTGATTCAGAAAATCATTTACTTCACGTACATCACTCTCGTCAGGAACAAGAATTGCGACATCATCTAAATCTTCCATTTTTATTCGATTTAATATGCCTTCCAATTCTTTCTCTCTAGATGAGTATTTCGTGACAATCGGTTTGGGATAATTAGGATAGTCGCTATTGCCACCATCTTTCATGTTATTTGTCAACAAGTCCACCTTGACATCTTGAATTTGCTGAGCAACTTTAGCAATTGTCTTTGGTAGACGATAATTGTAATCCAAAGAGAGACGTTTGTAGACTAAAGTGTTAGCAATCTCATCTATTGAACTTCCTTTAAAATTCATTTGTTGCACAGAATCTCCAAATAAAGAAAGACTCTTCCCCTTATGAGGTATTATCCTTCCTTGATAGTCTGAGATGTTAAAATCTTGAGCCTCATCTATAATAAGATAATCAATTTTATCTTCTGATTGCTTATAAATTGTTCCACTTGGAATCAACTCGAACTTATTAGTATTAGTCACACTAAACCCTGATAGATATGGAACTTCTTTAAACCAACTAACCCTGCGTCCAAAGGCTGAGTAAAATTTGTAATCCACCCAATCTGCAAAATCTATTCCATAAGCCGTTTTGTCCTTTTCGGTACGTTCAAACTTTCTGACATTTAAGTCATTTACCAGATAGAGGGTATTCCTATTGCCTTTTTCCCAAAATACATCTCCTGTCAGGTCAAAGCCACGATGAGTCCAAGCCCATTCGTATGCAATGCGCTCTTTGTCTAAACCGAGAGCCTGCATTCCATAAGCTATCATTCTTTTCAAAGCCACAGTAAAAATAACTATGGCGTAACTTCCTTTGTTCTTTGCCTGTAGTGCACGATGGATAGCAAGATTAGTTTTTCCACTACCTGCAGCACCTTGTACTATGATATCTTCGTCTATACTTTGAACGATGATTTTTCTTTGAGAATCATCTAAGTTTGATATAAACCACTTTTCTAATCTCATGCCATTTCCATTAGAACAGCAGCTCCACTCTGTGTTGTTTGACTGATTAATGTTTTGAATACATACGAAAAAGCGCGGAGCCTATTCTGTCACTCGTTCCACGCTATAAAGGCTCTCGCATTGCCCGACAAGTCGAAACGAGCAACGCCGAAAGCCCCACGCCAGTGTAAGTATATAGAAAGCACTCTTGACAACGAACTATGGAATCGTCCGAAGCCAATGAGGGCTGTATATAATACACCTCATGAGGCGTTCTTTGTTGCTTTGTTCTTGACTTGTCGTTGAATTTGCGAGATTCTTATAGCGTCAAAACCAAAGCGTACAAAAACGCCTTTTACCATATGTATGTCTGCCCAACCTCTGCCCATCGGGGCTTCCGGTATGGGTATAGACGTTACAAAGATAACACTTTTATCTTGGAAACCACTTTTTTGGGCTGGTAAAATATGATTTTTAAGGTTTGATTTAACATTATTAAATATAAATATGTCAAAGAATTCCACTTTTGCGTGATTTTTCTTGCTAAAAAGTTTGTATTATCAATGATTATTTGTATTTTTGCAGCGTTAGTTCCAGCCGAGCCTCTTTACAATGCTTAAATAGGCTGGGCTTTTTTGTTTATAAGCTATGACAAAGAGAAATTTTGGAAAAGATTACAAGACTCCACGAGAACTTGTAACCTTATTGGAAAATCGTGGATTGATAATTAATGATAGGCAAAAGGCTCAATTGTATTTGGAGAGCATTGGCTATTATCGATTGTCTGCGTATATGCATCCTTTGTTGAAGACTCCAAAGATTCTTCATCTGTATAAGGAAGGTGCTACATTTAACAAAGTGATGATGCTTTATCGCTTTGACAAAAAGTTGCGCTTACTCCTTTTTAACGAGATTGAGAAGATCGAAATTGCTGTAAGAGAAGCCGTAATGAATATGACGGCTGAACGGACTGGTGATATATATTGGCTTACAAATTCTGCACATTTTCGTGATCAGTCCATTTTCGTCAATAGTATGGCAATGTTGTCGAAGGAGTATGAACGTTCTACTGAAGACTTTATAGAACACTTCAAAAGAACATATACAGAACCTTTTCCACCAGCATGGATTCTTGGTGAACTTCTCCCAATGGGTAGCGTGAATATGTACTACAGGAACTTGAAAGATAAAGGACTCAAAAAGCAGATCGCCAAGCGTTTCTGCCTTCATGCTCCAGTGTTTGAGTCTTGGCTTTCTGTGATTACGCTTACTCGCAATGCGTGTTGTCATCATGCTCGTGTTTGGAATAAGGTCAACAAGATTATTCCAAATGATATGAGAGGCATGACTCGTCCTTGGATTACTATTCCTGCGGACAAGCGAAGAATATATTATAACATGTGCATCATCAAGTATTTCCTTGACATCATCTCTCCCAACAATGACATGCTTGACAAAATGCACAATTTGTTCAGCAAGTTTCCAGAGATAGACCTGGCTGCTCTTGGATTCCCTTCTGGTTGGGAAAATGAACCTCTGTGGCAATAAAAGACATATGAAGAGACTGTTAACCACCCCACATCACCCATATTTTCTGCAATTTTGATGTGATTGAAAGTTAAATACGTTAAATCTTCACCTTTTCGTATCTAATCAGAATTCATACGGTCACTTTTCTACCGTTTAGAGCGTATAACACTGATAATCAACTAATAATAGATACAAGGGTTGTTCCTCTTTAGCAACAGTAACTTTTGAGAACGGTTCTCAGTTGAAAACTATCGGTGGTGGTTCTTATTCTTCTGGCGCTTTCTCGGATTGTACTGCATTAACCTCCATTGAGATTCCTGCCAGCGTAGAAACGATCGAAGCGGCAGCATTCAAAGACTGTATTTAGAATCGTAGAACAACCAAAAACAATCAGAAATATCCAAGCATAAATATTTAATTATCAATACATTCTAAAAATTAACACTTTTCGGCTGCTTTTTGATGTTTCCCAAATTTCCACATATTTTTGAGACGTATTTCTGACGTGGAGAATTTGCGGGGCATGTTTTTTGTCACACCGTGCAGACAGTTGACAAGGGTTTACAACCGTTTACGACAAGCGACAATATCCGCTCCGACATTCAGTGACGGTCACATCGTGTAGAAAGGCGACAACCGTTGACTGCCGTTTACATCCGTTTACCACTTCAGGAATACAGAATTGGAGAAATGAACCAGTAAACGATAAAGCAGTATGAAAGCAACCCGAAAATGCAGTTTTTGCGGCAAGTCCTTTGTAACCCGCAGCGGAATGCAAAGGTATTGCAGCGAGGCTTGTCAGGCGGAAGCCCGGCGAGCCAGAATGACACAGAAGAACAACCTCTTCAAGGCCGTCCGGCCAATCATGGAGATACAGCATCAGGAGTATCTCACCTTTTCCAAAGCAGCCATACTCATGGGCTGTTCCCGACAGTACATCTATAAACTTGTAGCCATGGGCAAGCTGAAAGCCTCACGCATCAGCAACCGCATGGCATTCATCCGCAGAGCCGACATCGAGCGGATGCTGGAGGGCAATCCTTACCACCGCATCCTGCCCGGCAGCACTTCCACACCGAAAAAATCCGCTTCATCTTCCTTCCCGGCGAAAAAAGAAAAAAGGGAAAAGGTAACCGATGAAGTGCCGGACTTCTATTCCGGTGAAGAGGTGATGTCCCTTTATAAGGTCAAACAGTCATGGCTCTATACCACCGCCAAACGCAACCGCATTCCCATCTGCCGTATCGCCGGAAAGAACTATTACAGCAAGAAGCATGTTGACGAGTTCTTCGGTACGGCTGTTGATATGGAAAGTATTACCGACTGGCTCCTGACCGAAGAAGCGGAAGAGCAGTTCGGCATGAAGCCTGCCGCACTCCGGGCATACGCCTACCGGCACAGGATACCGACCAAAAGAGAATACGGCCGCACCTATTACTCCAAGTCCCATCTGGACGAACTCCGCAGAACTGACCTTGTGAACGACGAACGTTATTACACCGTGGAACAGGTCCGGCAGATTTACGGGCTTTCCTCAGCCAACATCTGCCATATCGTCAAGGTGAAGCACATCGAAAAGATAAAGGTCGGCGTGAAGAACCTGCTTCTGCGCTCCGACGTGGAGCGTGTCATGGCTGAAAGGAACAAATAACCGCAAGCAACCGCCATTACCGGAAAATTATTTCAAAATGATTGTCGTGGAGATATTCACGGCTGTTTCACGTTGTTCCTTTGCCACCGTGAACACGGAGACACCTCCGGAAATGTACAACCAGTTAAAACATCATCAATATGAGTAAATGCAAGACAGTAACCTTGCGCAAGCGCAAGATCAAGAACGGTACACAGTATTCGCTGTGTCTGGACTATTATCCCGGCTACCGTGACAACACCACCATGAAAGTGATCACACGTGAAGCTCTGGGTATTTACATTTTTGCCAAACCCGCCAACCAGCAGGAGCGTGACTTCAACGCACGCATGATGAAGAAGGCGGAGATACTCCGCAACAGGCGTTACGAAGCCATCTTCAACGAGAACAACGGCTTCTTTGACAAGGCCAGGATGAAAGGGGATTTCCTCGCCTATTTCAAGGAACTGGCAGACAGGAGGAATATCAAGTGGCAGCACGTCTACAAGCACTTCGAGCGGTTCGTGGGCGGCAAATGCACCTTTGAGGAAGTGGACGTGGACCTGTGCCGCAAGTTCATGGAGTACCTGCTGAACGCTCCCCAGACCATACACACCAACCAAAAGCTGCATATCAATTCTGCGGCGGGCTACTGGTCGGCTTTCCGTGCCGTCCTGCACACGGCCTACCGTGACAGGAAGATAAAGGAGAATCCCAACGGCTTTCTGGACCGTATCGAGAGTATTCCCACCATGAGGGAGCATCTGAGCCAGGAGGAACTGATACGGCTTGCCGAAACGCCATGCGAGGAAGAGGTTCTGAAAAGGGCTTTCCTTTTCGCCTGCCTGACGGGATTGCGGAAGAGCGACATCAGGCAGCTTACCTGGCGGCAGATACAGCCGTACACCAACGGCAAGATGTTCGTTACCACCCGTATGCAGAAGACGAAGCAGATTGTTCACAATCCCATCAGCGATGAAGCCTACGGACTGCTCGGGGAGCGGCATGAAGGGCTTATCTTCGAGGGCTTCAAGGACAAGATGCTGCAGGGGCCCCTGAAGCGTTGGTTGTCGGCGGCAGGCATAACCAAGAAGATAACCTTCCATTGCACCCGGCATTCATTCGGAAGCCTGCACGTGGAAATGGGCACGGACATGGCTGTCATACAAGCCTGTCTGGGACACAAGAACATTACCACCACACAGATCTATTCCAAGATGGCTGCACAGCAGATGTGTGACGTGGTGGACAAGATAACCCTGAAACGCAAGGAGGCATAGGCCTGTTTCAGGGTATTCAGGGGGAGCGGTTATTGCGTGCAGGCTTTAACCGCTCCCTCTGTTTCTAATGGCACCATTCCCTAAAAAGTCATTATAGTATGATATTCGGGTATGATTCCGGACTTTTGGTGAAAAACATTGAAAAAGAAACCGCCAACCAAAGCTAAAGAGCAATAATTGGAAGAATACCATTAAATTTGCAAAGACCTGACAGTTACAAGTAATAACCGAAAAAAACGATATGGAACCAACGATAAAGGACAAATACATCATTCTGGGATTCATCGGCGTTGCCATCTGCCTGATTTCCTTTTTTATCACACTGATTGTCTCCGCAAGTTTCAATCAGGACAATTTTGTAAGGCTGATAGTCTTTGTATGCAGCAACATTCTCGGGTGGCTGCTCTATCTCTCTTTCCAGACGGTCATTTTCGACTCATACGAGATCTGGAAACTCAAGTCCGGCAAGAAAAAGGCATCTGCCGGAATCATAAAGGCTCAGGAAGAACAGCCACAGGATACGAATGAACCTGCAGCTCCGACACCGATGCCGACAGGCGGGGAAGCAACCCCGGATATAAAACCGGTAGAGATTGCCATTGCCCCGGAACTTCACGAAAAGAACCGTGCCAGCTATGAGGACAGACAGAAGCAGGAAGAAGCGGAACGGATCCGCATGGTCATGGAGTACATCCACTTCGTCATGCCCCGTATTGCCGACAAGGAGACCGTCAACCATATCTGTGCCGAGGTCAACAAGTGGATGTGCCTTCACAGCTACAAGCCCAAGCCGATAACAGGACGGCTGACCAGAGAGATTACCAACATTCCGCTCCGCCATTTCGTGTGGAACATCTCCGAGCGTTTCATGTACAAGAAATACTACAACGGGGACAACCGTGCCAATTTTATCAAGACCCTTTTTCCACGTGAATTTGCCGACACGGATATAGCGACCATAAAGAACTTCAAGATCGATCCGTCAAAGACGCTGATTCCCATTGACGAACCCGAAAACGGCAGTCTGGACTTCCATTATCCCGAAGATTATGTACGGGAAGTGAACAGTTGACCGTTTCCCGGGGATATAACAACAATAACGACAAGTATCAGGCAATACGTAACAGCCTGTATCTCATTGTTTCCCGAATAACTTTGCCCGTCATTCACGGTTGGACATCGTTATTCGGGAATTATTTTGCAATGACCTCCCGTGAAGATATTCACGGCCATATCATTGCGGTCCTTTGCGCCAAGCCTTACAAAAGAGGCGAGTACGCAAATGGAAAAAACAGTGATTACATTCAACGACCTTCCCGAGGTCGTAGCCCAGCTTCGGGACGAAGTGATGAGTTTGAGAAGCCTGCTTACCGAGCAGCGCAGTGTGAACAATGCAAAGACGGTGGATACCCATGTCCCCATGTCTGTGGATGAAGCGGCGGAATATCTCGGTATTCCCAAGGGAACGCTCTACATGAAACTGTCGGACGGAAGCATTCCGGCCACCAAGCCCGGCAAACGCTATTGCCTTTACCGTGACGAACTGGACAGATGGCTGGAATCCTCCCGCAAGAATCCCGTACCCCTGTCCGATGAGGAACTCAGCGAATCCATGTCCTCCTCCCACCGTCGCAAGCCCGGTCAACGTAACTGGTAAGAGCCATGGAAGAGGACAAGAACTATATCAGCATGATACATGGCGACCTGACGAGGGCAGCCCAGATGCAGAACGGTATGCCGGAAAATATCGGTGTAATGAGCATAAAGACCGCCAACCGGACCATACTCGAAGCATCACAGCTGCCCACGCCCCGTGCGTTGTGGGACAGTTTCTGGTACGAGGGGGAACTGTCCTGCCTCTTTGCGGATTCCAACGTGGGGAAATCCATCCTTGCCGTCCAGATAGCCGACCGTATAGCACGGACTGACAACGTGCTTTATCTGGACTTTGAACTCTCTGAAAAGCAGTTCCAGCTCCGCTATACCGACGAGTACGGAAAGCCTTACACCTTTCCCGAAAGGCTGTACCGGGTATCGCTTGACTGCGACGCCCTTCTGGATGCCGACTTTGAAGGGACAATCATCGGCAGCATCGAACAGATGGCACAGCAGACCCGCTGCAGGATCTTCATCGTTGACAACCTTACTTACCTGTGCTGCGCCATGGAGAAAGGCGATGCTGCGGGACGGCTGATGATACAACTCAACAATCTCAAAAAGAGATACGGGCTTTCCATCCTTGTCCTGGCACACACTCCAAAGCGTTCACTGGACTGTCCCATCACGTCCAATGACCTTGCCGGAAGCAAGCGGCTTTACAATTTCTTTGACAGCGTGTTTGTCATCGGGAAAAGCGCATTGGACGGAGGACTACGCTATGTGAAGCAGCTCAAGGTCCGTTACGGGACATTCTCGTATGATGCCGACAATGTGATTGTCTATGAGATTGAGAAAACGGACGCCTTCCTGCAATTCGTGTTCAGGGGCTATTCAACCGAAAAGGAACACCTGAAGAAACCGGGTGACAACGAATCGGAACAAAGGGATTGCCTTATCCTGCAACTGTCCCAATCCGGGAAGTCAGTCCGGGAGATAGCCTCGCAGGTCAATTGCGGCAAGTCCACCGTCAGCCGGATAATCCAGCGCAGCAAGGAGGACAGGAACGCAGCCGTCCCGGGTGTCCCGCTGTCCCGTCCCAAGGAGAACGGGACAATGGGACAGGTGGGACAGCATGGGACAGATGGGACAAGCGGGACAGCAGGAGAAGCAAGGCAGGCGGAGCTGTTTGCAGGACATGAAAAGGAGGACAAACCATGAAAAAGCAGCCTGTACACGGCTGTATGCCATCTGACCATATCATTTGCAGAGCATGGGAGCATACAAACCGAGCCCTGATTTTCCAGAGTGTCCCGGGATGTCCCAAGTGTCCCACTGTCCCAGCCTTTAGGGGACGGGACAGTGGGACAGCGGGACAAACAGTAGAAAACCAATCATCAAAAAAAGTCATGAGCAACTATTCATTACAGAAATATAAAGGAACGTCAACACGGCATACCTGTCCGAATTGCGGGGACAGACGTTCCTTCGCCTACTATGTGGACGAAAGCGGTACGCCCCTTCACTCGTCAGTCGGCAGGTGCAACCACGAAAGCGGCTGCGGGTATCATTATACGCCCAAACAGTATTTTCACGACCACCCCGAATGCCGGACCGCTGGTGGTTTCTCTTCCGGCAGGCAATGTATGGCGCAGAAGCCCAAGCAACCGCTGCAACAGACAGCCATCGGTTACATACCGCCACACTATGTGGAGAAATCGCAGAGCTTGCATAGCAACTTCTGCCGTTTCCTTTCAGTACTGCTTGATTCCTATTACGGCAGCAAGGCAAAGGAAGTGCTGGAACGGTTGATGGAGGATTACCGTCTGGGAGCTACCCGTGACGGTGCGGTCATCTTCTGGCAGATTGACCGGGAGAACAAGGTACGGACAGGCAAGGTGATGCAGTACAATCCCGGGGACGGACACCGTGTAAAGGACGGACAGACATCGGCAGTGAACTGGATACACAGCATACTGAAAAGGCAACGGGTACTGGCGGAGGGATGGCAGCTTTCCCAATGCCTTTTCGGGGAACACCTGTTGAGTGTCTATCCTGACAAGGTGGCGGTTCTGGTGGAATCCGAGAAGAGTGCCGTTATCGGTTCCGCCCTCTTCCCCGGTTATGTATGGCTGGCGGCAGGAGGCAAAAGCCAGTTGCGGGAGGAAAAGCTCCGTGTGCTGACCGGGCGGACCGTGCTTCTCTTTCCGGATGCCGATGCCTATGCCGAATGGAAAGAGCGTGCCGACGGCATGACCTTCTGCAAGGTGATGGTGTCTGACCTCATAGAGAAGAACGCAACGCCGGAGCAGAAAGCGGCACATATTGACATAGCCGACTGGATAATTTTCCAGATACGGGAAAGCAGGATAAATTGTACAGCCGACCATCTGGTGGAAGCGGAAAGAATCCTGCAAAGGATGATAGAAAAGAACCCCGCCCTTCAAAAGCTGATAGATGATCTGGGGCTTGTGCTGGTCGGTGCATCCTCAATCGGCAGCGGTGACGGAAACCCTCCTTAACGGAGGAGAGCGGAAACCGGAGGTTGTAGTGTATGGACAATGACTTGCCATTGATATAGCCCACTATAACTACACGCTCCGCTTTCGTAGTTGTGGGCTCTCCCGAGGGGCTGGGTTTTGCCCCGTCCCACTTAGGACTTTGCCCTAAGAACCCACTCAGGGCGTTTCTCCCCTGAGAACCCCGAGCAAAGAGTGACCCTCTCTTTGCAATCTCCGCTTATGGGTTACACCCCTAAGAACCCTGTGCGGTTATGAGCGGACAACAGAAGATTTCATCAACAATCAAAATTTAAGAATATGGCAACAAAATCAAGCATACATATCAAGCCCTGCAGAGTCACATCAAGCGGGGCTCATAACCGGAGAACTGCCGAGTACATGCGCAATATCGGCAAGTCTCAAATCTACATCGTGCCCGAACTGACTGCCGGTAACGAGCAGTGGATAAACCCGGGCTTCGGCAATCCCGACCTGCAGGCGCACTATGACTACATCAAGCGGATGGTCAAGGAAAAGACAGGACGTGCGATGCAGGAGAAGGAGCGTGAACGCAAAGGCAAGAACGGAAAAATTACCAAAGTAGCTGGATGCTCGCCAATCCGTGAGGGAGTATTGCTCATCAGACCGGACACGACACTGACAGATGTTCGCAAGTTTGGCGAGGAGTGCCGGAGACGCTGGGGCATCACTCCACTCCAGATCTTCCTGCACAAGGACGAGGGACACTGGCTGAACGGTCAGCCGGAAGCAGAAGACAGAGAGAGTTTCAAAGTCGGCGAAAGATGGTTCAAGCCGAATTACCATGCCCATATTGTTTTCGACTGGATGAACCATGACACAGGCAAGAGCCGCAAGCTCAATGACGAGGATATGACAGAAATGCAGAATCTGGCATCCGACATACTCCTGATGGAGCGTGGACAGTCAAAGGCTGTTACGGGCAAAGAACATCAGGAACGTAACGACTTTATCATTGGAAAGCAGAAGGAGGAAATGAAGCGGCTTGATGCCACGAGGCAATACCAGGAACATCAGCTGGAAATGGCGAATAAAAAGATGCAGGAAACGGAAAATATCACCAATGCCCTTATCGAAAAGGCAAATGAAAAGGAACGGCAGAGTGAAGACCTTGACAGGGCTATCAGCGAGAAACGCTCCAGATTGAACAAGGAAAAAGGAAGCGAGCTTCTGAACGCCGCTGTCAGCTGGGCTACCGGAAAATCGAAAGCCCTGAAAAATGAAATAGAGGATTTGCGCTGTGAGATTTCCACGCACGAGGAAACCATTGAACGGTTGCAGGATAAAATCCAGACCATACAGAACGACCACAGCCGTGAACTGATGCAACTGGAGGCCAAACACCGGTCCGAACTGAACCGCAAGGAAACGGAACATGCACAGGAAACAACAAGACTCAAGAACCGGATTGCATGGCAAAGTCATATCATCGGCTGTCTCAGCTACCTTCTGCTCAAAACGAGCGACATCTTCCGTAAGGCGGTACACAGTGTCATCCGTTTCGCCCGTGATTATTACAAGCCACGTTTTGACACGGAACAGGTATCTGATATCAAGAACGCCCTTAACCTGTTCGGGGATGACAGACAATCACATCAGGCGGCAGGGGATTTCCTGTATTTCACTGCCAGGCAAAAGGGTGAATTTGACAACCGGGAGCAAATCAAAGCCAGACGGGAGGTTGACAATGTGGTGGAGGGAAATTATGACCAACAGCAGAAAAGAGGATTTTCGATGAGAAGATAACTCATAAGAGAATAACTAATAATATTGTATGAATTTGATGTACAATCGAATAAAAAACGTAACTTTGTAAATATATCAAAGGAGAATATGGCTAAAAATACAGATAAACAAGCAATTGAAAACATGTCGGATAACTTTCGTGGTTATGCGACATTGCTTCGCAAAATCAAGCAACGGGTACTAATCACTCAGCAAAGGGCGATTTATGCTGCCAATGAAGAAATGCTCCGCATGTATTGGGATATTGGCGGCATGTTGCAGCAAAGTCAGGATGCAGACGGCTGGGGCAAGAAAACCTTGCAACGGCTGGCTGTGGATTTGAAGAATGATTATTCTGAGATAAAGGGCTTTTCTGTACGTAATATGCAGTGTATGATACAGTTCTTCAACGAATATAATCAGGAACTTACGATGGTGAAAGGTGTATTTTCTCCAATTACGCAATCAGTGATTGCGCAATTAGAAGAATATAATTTCACCCTCCCCATAAAGCATTTGGGATGGACTCATAATCTTATTCTTATGCAACAGGTCAAGGACATTCGGGCACGTTATTGGTACATGATTCAAAGCATTACATCGCATTGGAATACACGTTATCTGCAAGAAGCCATTAAACTTGACGACTACGGCAAGCATGGTGCGTTAGCAAACAACTTCAAAGAAACCCTCCCGACACCGGAAGCAAACGATGTGAAATCCATGCTCAAGGACCCATATATATTCGATATGCTGACTTTCACAGAGCAATACAATGAGCGTGACGTGGAAATCGGTTTGGTGAAGCATGTGGAGAAATTTCTTGTAGAAATGGGGGCAGGCTTCGCTTTCATGGGACGACAGTATCACATAGAGGTGTCAGGTGATGATTATTATATTGACATATTGATGTATAATACCTTTCTGCACCGCTATTTGGTGATTGAATTGAAAGATACGGAGTTTATACCAGAGTATATCGGAAAACTGAATTTCTACTGCTCTGCCGTAGATGATATTCTTTGCCGGGAGGGGGACAACCGGACTATCGGGCTGCTCCTTTGTAAGAGCAAAGACCGTATCAAGGCTGAATATGCCTTGCGTGATATTCAGAAGCCTATCGGAATTTCTGATTATGAATTAGGGCAAGCCTTGCCCAAAGACTTCCGGGGCAGCCTTCCTACGATTGAAGAAATTGAGAAAGAATTTGAATCTGACAGGGTGATGAATAAAAATAGAAAAACTTAACGTACAAATAACTGATAAAATATGAATCCATTTATAGCAATAACAACATTTTTTTGTTTTGATTCCATTATTGTATCGTCTGCGGGAAATAAGATTGAAAATTTCAATCCTATATTCCTGTAGCTTTGCAAACAACAATGGCTTACTGTCAATACCAACAGTTTCTGATGTCATATTCAATGCCATTATTTCAAGGTCTGAGAATCCAGGGACTACTCCTTTTCTAGGCACATTCCCTGATTCATTGACAAAATTTCCAGCTACTTGCTTGCATATGTTCAGAAATTTTGCGAATATTGCATATAGTTTGTATGTATGATATTTGCCCATTAAAAGTATACATAGCTTTTTATACATAAATCTTTTATCAATTTAATTCCACTAACGGTATGAAAACAGGAAATTTATTCAAAATTCTTTTATTAATAATCTTTGCAACAACATTTGTCGCATGTGAAAGCGAGGAAAAAGATGGAGATTGGGAAGCGATGAAATGGGAAACCAATGTATCAAATATCAATAAAAACAAGATAGAAGTACCCAATGAGGGTGGCGTTTATGTCATTAAATGTACGAATTATAAAAGTTTTTGGATTTATGCGTTGTCTGAAAGCGGTGAGTCTCTTCCAATAGATAATGAAGATGAAAAAATAGAAAGAGAGTGGTACTCTATAAAAATAAATGATGGAAACACCATGACTGTTTCGATTCTATCGAATAGTAGTGATGACAATAGAACTTTGGAAATAGGAATTCAAGCAGGAAATGCTTTTGATTCATTTTTGTTTGAGCAAAATAAGAACTAAGATAACTTTTGTATTCCTAGGAATAGCTATAATATTTTAACATGATAAAATTTAAGAGGGAGGACCACACGATTCTCCCTCTTAAATTTTACTACTCAAAGAATAGCAGATATTCCATCTTTCTTCTCAACTTAATGCGCGAAATACTCAATCTTTATGGTGCTGTAAAGAAATATTGAATAAATTAAGCAAAATACATTACCTTTGTTATCGTCTTAAACAATAAGCTAAAACTGAAGTGGAATATTGGAAACGAATTGCATAGAAAAATAGAAGATACCGCCTATATTGTTATCCTAATTGAGTTAATAATCAATAAAAGCGTTAAATCTTCACCCTTTAGAATGTACAATTAAAGACAATGACCATATTTCTGACTTATTACACATAAAATATTGAGTAATAATCGGTTGTAAATACTTTATTTGTTCTTCATTGGCTACAGTAACTTTTGAGAACGGTTCTCAGTTGAAAACTATCGGGGGAGGTAATTCTCATTCTTATTATTATGGCGCTTTCTCGTATTGTTCTTCCTTGACCTCCATTGAGATTCCTGCAAGTGTAGAGACGATCAAAGCGTCAGCATTCAAAGGCTGTTCTTCATTGGCTACAGTAACTTTTGAAAACGGTTCTCAGTTGAAAACTATCGAGGGAGGTTATCCTTCTTCTGGTACTTTCGCGGACTGCACGGCATTAACCTCCATTGAGATTCCTGCCAGCGTAGAAACGATCGAAGCGGCAGCGTTCAAGGGTTGTTCCTCTTTAGCAACAGTAACTTTTGAGAAAGGTTCTCAGTTGAAAACTATCGGGGGTGGTGGTTCTTCTTATTATGGCGCCTTTGGCCAATTAAAGAATCTAATGACCGTCGATATGTCTGCCTGTACGCAGGTTAAGACAATCGGAGAGAGTGCTTTTGATGGGGATTCTGAACTGCGATTATTCAAGATCGGCACAGAGACGCCGCCGACTTGCGGAAGAGATGCTTTTAGCGGCATAAATCCTTATTCGGTACTGAAAGTACCTTCGGGTTGTGCCGATGCCTATAAAGCAAAAAGTGGCTGGAACAACTTTGCAAGCATTACAGGATTAGATGAATAAAAGCGTTTCGGCATTATGGAAAATAAAAGTAAAAATACGTCTGAAATATCACAATGGATTGACAATTATTTGCACATTTCTCTCGATACAGAAGAATATGTGGAGGTGCGGAACTTTTTAATATTATGGAATTTATTTGAAGCGAAATGGTTTAAATGTAATTTTGGAAGAAATAAGCGCAATATTCAGAACATACATTTAACTTCCGATATTTTCAATCAAACACTACAATACTTACAAAGGAGATATATAACGAACGGTTCTACAAACGAGCGATTCATGAGATTGCGATTGAGAAATAATGATGATACGACCTCTATTCAGCGTGTTTTATTAGGGCTAACCAATAATTCATGTGATATTATTAAAGCCATCATCATGATTATTTACAGATACCGTAACAATCTATTTCATGGAGAAAAAGCCATCGCATCATTGCCGATGCAAAAGGATAACTTCATAAATGCGAATAAATTTCTGATTGCTTGCCTTGAAGCAACAAAATAACAAAGGTTTCTAAAAGTGACAGACTTTGTGAAAAGGTTAATTTATAAGACCCTTTTGCAGAGTTTGTCACTTTTTCGTTTTGTTTATTTCACTAATAATCTTATCTTTATAAAGATAAACAACAATTAAATTTTAGCTAAAATGAACAGATACAAACAACCGAAAACGGAATGAATGACCAAAGCATGAGAGGATAAACAGATAATCCAAAAGGCGGTTAAATGGAGCCAAGCAGAGGGAATAGTCCTGCTTGTAGGAAAACCCAAAGACGAAATATTTCCCGAAACATTTATCTACTTGTTTGCCCCTAATATGGCAGACATAACAAAGCCCGTCGAAATTATCCTTACAAAGAACCGACAATACATATTCGGATGAAAATGCGAGCTCGAAGATATGGACGGGATAATCGGCACAATGACGGCTAACGAGGCACAAATCGAGGGAACGGGCGAAAAGGTGAATTTGTTCGACTACCACGTGAAAGCCGATACAATTCTATTCCAATACGTCACACCCGATGGACGGGACGAGATGGTGAAATTCCCGTTAGCGGGATTTTGCGAAAACTATCTGATGCAGTTTGCAAAGTAGCGGCAGGAACCGTACGGTAGTATGGAACAGGCGCACGTATTAGAGGCAACGAATATTACTCCACAAAAAATGGAGTTATATATACTATATATCTTAAAAGGTTAAGGGCAGGCCGAAAAAAATGCGGTTTTCTTTGACTTCAAAATTAGGACCGACTTTGCAGGATGGTCTATTTTAAGACCCCCTGCACAAGTTGGTCCGATTTTATCAAACGATGAATGAGATAAAATTAAAAATAAATAGCAATTAGTTTGGAGTTAAATTGCGTCGTATCTTAAAGAATAGGGAAAGAGGGCCGAAAAAATGCGGCGTTTTCTTTTGCTTTCAGTAGACAGACACAAATTCTCGGCTTAACGGTCGGGAATTTTTATTTGAAAACTATAAATTCACTATGCCAATGAATAACAAGAAAGAACGTGTTACAGAACTTATTTAGCCCATTAAACAATTCTTTAATTAACAATCATTTACAAACCAGTAGACAGACGCAAATGTTTAACCATCCGTTTAACCAATGCGAAAAACATGGTAAAACACATTCGAGAAAATCGTCGTAAAAGGAAATAGATCAGTTGGTTACCCCTAAACGCGTAGCGTTTTGGGGGCTTGAGAGCGCAACCTTGCCAAGGTTGGGGTCGCGAGTTCGAGTCTCGTTTTCCGCTCTGAAACGCAGAGGACAATCGAAAGGTTGTCCTCTGCGTTTTTCACTGTATTGAGGTCCGGACGAATGATCCTGTATCTCGTCTTTCGAGGGGCGGGAGTATCAATAAAAGTTTGCGAAATTACCTGTCGAAGCGCTGGTTCGAATTCTATTTCCTTCTTCATAAAAAGATGGTTTATTATTCGGGAGAAGAGTTGTGCTCCTGCGTGATTCCAAATATATTATCAGGCGGGATGCGGATAAGTTCAGAGAATTTTTGAGGAAATGGAGAGTCCGTTGTTCCTGTTTGACAAGGCAATGGAAAGATTTTTGGTAATAAAAGAAAAACTCCTGCCTGTCAGTGGCAAGCAGGAGTTTTTCTTTGTATAATCGGATCCGGGGAAATATTTTGAGGGACCGGAGCCAAAAGCCTTTTATTTTCCGGCAGATAACGGCGTCTGTTTCATTCTTTTTCGGGAATTATCGCTCTAAAACCGACTGTTGGCTTTGGCCGACCAATTTCCCGTTTCGGTATTCGGTCGGAGAAATCCCGACATACTGCTTGAAATATTTGCCGAAGAAGGATTGGGTCGAGAAATTCAGTTCGGAAGCTATCTCCTTGATACTTAAGTCTGAGGAACGGAGCATCTGTTTGGCGTCGGCAATGACCATGCGAATGATCCATTGCAGGGCCGAGATGCCCGATTTCTCTTTGATGATCGCCGAAAAATAGCGGGGTGTCAGATATTGTTCCTGGGCGTAGTAGGTTACCTCCCGTTCCGTGCGGTGATTCTGGTAGAGTGAAACCATGAAATTCTGAAGTACATGGTTTTTCCGATCTTTGTGCTGCGGTTGCTGGGGATGGCGTGCAAAATAGATACTCAGTATCTCGTAGCAGAGTACCTCGCCCATCGCGGTCACCAATTCGCGGTTGATGATCTTTTGTTGTGTATTGGTGGCTGCAGAGCTCATTGTCGCAATTCGCCTCCGCAGTGCGTCGATCAGTTGGTCGATATACATGTATTGCTCTTTCGACAACGACAGGCAGGGGTTTTCATAGATGAAAAAACTCCAGGTCGGATCGAATGTCTTTTTCGTATTGGTCAGGATGTAATCTATATCGACCGTAAGCACGACTCCTTTCAAATCCTTGCTTCGATGTTTTATCTGAATGGACATGAGAAGCGGAGAGATATATATGTCGCCTTGACGGATATGGTATGTTTTATCTTCCAGAATGATGTCGAGTTCACCGCCCTGGCAGAGGAAAAGGCTGCACTTATCCGTTCGGGAGAAGGTATAACCTTCTTCCTGCATGGTGGATGTGAGAGGTGGAACAGTAGAAAATTCTACTGGAGTCGTCATAGAATACGGTTTTTTGTAATTTGGTCGCAAAATAGGAAAAAAGGATATAAAGCACAAATAATATACAATATTCCGTTTGATAATCGTACAAATAGGATAATGAATAAACAGAATTAACCTGCCGGATTTCCCTTGCGAAGGCAATACCGTTGCCGGGATTTCATGATTGGAAATCGGAACTGTTTCGTCGGATGTTTGTACCGATGGTTTTTCGTTTTCCCTACTCGTTGTCGGGTGGGGAGAAAGGATGACCGGACGCAACTTTCGTAGAGAAACTGCGTCCGGTCGTCGGAAGGAGATGCTACGGGAGGAGGTTTTTCAAAAAGCGACGGATGGCCGCCCATACTCCTGTTTTGCGGAACACTACGGTCAGGAGTATTCCGAGTGCGATGCCGGTAAAGAGCGTGCGAAACAGATTGCCGGAAGATTTTTTCCGGGTCGTCGAGGCGTGTGTTTCACGCAGGAGGGTCGTATCGCGGGCGAAGGAGGAAAGGTTTCGCAGACCGGTATGGCTTGCGAGGCTGTCCGATTG
>OJJP01000128.1_pt1 | contig 48466 bp, 33 predicted proteins | sample 1596261 | NCBI WGS metagenome assembly OJJP01 (sample SAMEA4350154, study PRJEB24818) | metagenome | biome: human; feature: gut; material: faeces | place: Denmark | collected 2013-09
GTTGTGCGTCGCTTCGTAACCCTCTACCAACAGTTTCCGTGCTTCATTGTGCAGCATTTCTATCATCTTCTATGCCTATTATACACCTGCTGTAAAGGGGTGACCGCTTTTGTGAGAAGTGCTATAAATTAAGGGAAAATAAAGAAAATAATGCGAAAGAAATAGTTTACAATCAGACTATACTATGTTATAATAAAGAAAAGCCAATCACTGGGCTATGCTGAAAAATGCAGATGCCTGTGGAAGAACAAAGGAGGATTACATCATGAAGGCTGTCAACCGTTTCCTGAGGACACTTCTTCTGATGAGCGTGCTGCTTATCTGCTGTGGGGCAACTCATGCTCTGGCAGATGACCCGCCGGTGACAATTACGCAGCCTAAGGCATGGTCGGCGTGGTCGTACGATGATACAATCACGGCGAGATGGCAGGCGGTATCGGGTGCTACAGGGTATTATGTATCCGTGCGCAACATGGATACCGATGAGGTGGTGCTTTATAGAAAATACACTACAAGAACATACTTGAAAATATCGAATTATATTTATGACGAAGGCAAGTATAAACTCTGGGTTGGCGCGGTTGCATCGAGTGCTTCGGATGCGCCGTGCATTGCACAGAGCTACATCGAGTTCTATGTGCATCACGAACCTGAAATTTCGAGTACTTCTGTGGTTAGCGTAGGAGAGGATCGTGTAACGCTAAGCATGGACATTACGCGCGATTATACCTATGAAATAAGCGATTGGGGCTTCTATGTCGGCACAAGCAGTACAACCAGTAAAATGACGCGGTACAGCTACGGTGCTACCAAGAAAGGAACGCACACTGTCACCATTACAGGGTTGCAGCCCAATACAACGTATTATTACAGGGCTTTTGCGGAAAACTTGGTGGGCGAGGAGTGTACTTCCTACAAAACATTTACAACAACTGCTCCTGCAATCGGAACGCCAGTGATTACATACCCGGTTGATAACCAGCACGCCCCGGTAGGGCAGAGTATTAAGCTGCAATGGACCGAAGCGAAGGGCACGGAAGGGTATCGCTGCCGCATCTTACAGCTTCAGGGCGAACCTGACCGCACCAATCAATCGGAGCCGTATGTGAATGATTTTTCGGACAGTACCTCGGCAAGCCGACACTACTTAACGCTGGATGGCAGCAAGGTTAAGGGCGGATACTGGTATAAATTTGTGGTGGAAGCCTATGCGAAGGGACAGGAATCCACATGGTCTAATTGGTGCTATGTGTATATTGATTCCGGAACGCTTGCAAAGGCAGAAGTTGTCACGCCGGTGGATATGGCGACGTACGAAGGCTATCAGAGCATTAAATTTGACTGGAATCCAGTTGCTGGCGCTGATGGCTATGAGTATGTTGTGAAGCGCCTCAGCGGTATGCCTGATCGGACGAATGAGAACGAACCCGGTGTGGAACTGGGCAGGGATAAGACCACAAAAACAGAATTTACATTGTCCGCGTCGCAGGTGATTCCGGGGTATTGGTATAAATTTGTGGTGCGCGCCTATGCGAGTCGGATGGAAGAATCTTGGTCGCTGTGGACGTACTGCTATGTGGATGCGGAAAAGCCTGTGATTTCATCACCGACAGCATGGACGGAAAAACCTGCTGGCAGCAGCATCACAGTGAAGTGGGGCGCAGTGAATGGCGCTAACGGATACACAATTCATATCAAGCAGCTTAGCGGCCGCCCTGACACAAGCAGCGAAAACGAACCCAGCATCAAAACATGGCGTGAAGGCTGTGGTACATCAACCAGCTATACGTTGAGCGGCAGCGATGTTATTGGCGGATACTGGTATAAGTTTGTTGTAGAAGCACGCTATCCTAACGCAGATTCCAAATGGTCGGCATATGTGTACATTTACGTTCCGGAAAATGGCAGCTTGGAGCGACCGATTATTACGTCGCCAACGGCTGCACGGAATTACGAATCGGGAAAGTCGATTCGCTTTTCGTGGACGCGGGTAAGCAATGCAACCAGCTACACCTACTATGTCAAAGAACTGGTGGGTGAACCTGATTATTCGGAAAATGAAGCGGCTTCCAACTTGTGGAAGGGGACTGCTAACGCTTCCTCGCGCAGCTTTACACTGGATGGCGACTTGGTACAGCCGAATAAGTGGTATAAGTTTGTCGTGAAGGCTGAAGCAAACGGCTATGATCCGGGCTGGTCGCGCTACACCTATATCAAAATTCCGGATCGTGAGGACTGGATTTACTATGTCATGAAGTCTGCCGTAACCAATATTAGCGAACAGGCATTTGCGGACAATGAGCGCCTGCGCACGTTCGATGCATCCAGCAGCAGCCTGATAAGCATCGAAAGCAAGGCGTTTGCAAACTGTGTCAACTTGAAGAGCATCAATCTTCCGGCATCGGTCAACTATATTGCGGATGATGCATTCCAGAACTGCCCGTTGCTGACGATTCACTGCATCACGGGCTCGTATGCGGAAAGCTATGCAAAGAGCAAGGGGATTCCGATGGAAGTGCATGGCATCAGCGTCGAAACAGACGTGGTGCAGCTGTCGCAGACGAACTGGACAATCGCATCGACTGAGGCGGCGGAAACGGCGATTCGCGTTCATTCGTCTGCGGCATGGACTGCTTCCAGCAATGCTTCGTGGCTGTCACTGAATAAAAAGAAGGGCAGCGACGGCACAAACGTTGTTATCAGCGCAGTGAGCAACCGCACGAATGCAGTGCGTTCCGCAAAGGTGACGTTCACCTGCGGCAGTGCAACAGCGGTTCTTGATGTTATTCAAAATCCGTCCGGGCGAAATGAATGCACCTTGAAGATTTCGCAGAACTACTGGGAGCCGAGCAGCAGCGAATTGAGCCGCGAAATCATGGTACAGTGCGAAGATGGCAGTTTCTCTGTGGAGAGCAATGCCAGCTGGCTGACATACAGCGTCAAGAATGCTTGCGTTACGGCGAAAGTTTCGGCCAGCGCGCTTTCCTCTGCCAAGACGGGCAAACTGACCATCACTTGTGATACCTGCGGGGTTAGCAAAGTCGTTACGGTCAGCACGAAGGGCAATGCTGTGCCGGCACCAACGAACGTGCGGGTGACATGGGTCAATCAGAATACGCTGACGGTTTCTTGGGATGAAGTTCCAGGCGCGTCGTATCTGATTGAATCTTCTGCGGACGGAAAGAACTGGTATCAGATTCAGACGCCCAACGTGGGTGTGACATCGTTCACAAATTCGGGACTTACGCCGAATACGCAGTATTCTTACCGCATCTATGCGCGCAAGACGATTTCCGGTACTCGAATCACCAGCGAGTCGAGCGCAGTTGCGACGGGCTACACGAAAATTGAAGAAATTCGCTTCAACTTCACAGGGAAACTTGGCAGCATGGCCAGCGGCGCGTATGACACGCTGGAAAATTTGAGCACCGCATCGTGGGCATCCGCGGGTTCTGACTTCACATACCAAGTGTCCTTGCACAATTTGGGTACAAATACGGATGTGTGGAATCACTATAAAGTCGGCAAAGCAACATCGGTGTCGCTTGCTGGGAAGATTGCCGAAGGGCAGACCTATCGCATCTGGGTGGGTGCTTATGATGCGGCAGGCAATCTTGTCGGGCAGACGAACGCGATGGAGTTTAAGGTGAAGTCGTCTACTGCGCCAAAGCCTACGATTAAAATCAATTCTGCTACCAGCAAAATCAGCAATAGTGGGAATAAAAAATTTGCGATTGATTTTACGGCGACGAATGCAGAATGGATACGCTTCGATTTTGATGGTATGTCAGTCTACGAAAGCTGGGATAAGGAACAAAATGGATTAAAACAAGGCAGTAAATCCGAGTGGGACTTTGACAAAGGCAATATAGACGTTGGGCATTGGAATGGACATTTTTACCCTGTTCCCAATACACCTGCCCGCACATATACTGTTACGGTTACGGCATTTGGGGAAGGCGGAAGCGCAACGGAAACGGTGTCGATTGCTGTCGTGGCTCCGGATCAGACGGCGTTAAACAAACGCGAGAAAATCGTTGCACATGCTAAGAGCTGGTTAGCAACAAGATTCTCGGCGGATGGAATGCCGTATTATAATCGGAGTTATGGAGATCAAGCGGTAAAATCATCACGAGTGCAACAAACAGGATTGTACTTTCACGGAATACCTTATGTTGGAAATGCAAACTGCAGAACTTCTTTGAGTACATACAGCAGTTATACACAAAAGCAGAGACAGTCGATGGTCACTTATTCATATAGAAACCATGAAACGAGTAGCGCAGAATATGGCTTAGACTGTACGGGCTTTGTATTACAGTGTTGGCACGCTGCAAATTCTAACATTGATACGGGAACAACTGGTACTTTTTTAGCAGCAGGTTATTATACGTATTTTGTTAAGGATAGTAGCCAGTATAGTGTTGTTGAAATAGGGGACGTTCTTTCCAAAAAAAGTCCGGCTCATGTAATGCTTGTAATTGCTAATGATGGCAAGTCAATCACAGTAATCGAACAAACGTCAGGCAATGGCGGACAATTTGTTCCATGCAAGTGTTCCTATTGTGACAATGATACAACGCTAAAGTCGCTTGGTACAAGACAAATAACATATACCTATTCTTACCTTTATAATGATGGATACAAGGTCATCCGTCGGTATAAAGAATGCATGGATGGAACTGAAACGGATGAGTGGGGATGGGAAAAAGACAGATAAGGCATTGGTAAGGAGAATGTTCAACAAAGAATAAATGGGAAATGCCGCAGAAAGCAAGTGTTGAGCTTGCAACTGCGGCATTTCCCATGCTGTTTTTTCCCTTTCCATCCCGCAAGGAAACAAACGCCCGCCCGGATTGTAAACCTGCGCGGAATTTTCGGCGAATGTGTGTCTTTTTGCGCCGAAATGTGCTACAATGAATCGTTACGAAGCATAAGGAGGCAGCAATGAAGGAGCTGAAGCTGGCGTGGCGATATGTCCGCCGTCACTGGTGGCAGTACATTCTGGGCATTCTGGCGCTGTTCATTGTGGACGAGGTGAATACCTATGTGCCGCGGTTCACAGGCGAAATTACCAACGGGCTGGATCAGCACACGCTGGATATGGGCGGCGTGATGGGGCTGGTCTGGAAGATTGTGCTGATTGGCGTAATTATCGCGGTGGGGCGTTTTGCGTGGCGCTTTTTCCTGTTCGGGTCGGCGCGGTCGATTGAGAAGGAATTGCGCAGCGATTTGTTCGCGCACCTATCCACGCTCTCGCCGCACTATTACAACGAGCACAAGACCGGCGACCTGATGGCGCGCTTCATCAACGACCTGCAGGCGGTTCGCACGCTGGTGGGCATGAACGTCATCAGCACATTCGACGCGACGGTGATGCTGCTGCTGGTGCTGTGGCAGATGATGACGTATGTCAGCCCGAAATTGACGGGTGTGGCGGTGCTGCCGCTGATTCTCATCATCTTCGGCGATTACTTCTACGGCAAGGTGATGCACAAGCGCTTTCTGGCCAAGCAGCAGGCGTTCTCGACGCTGACGGACCAAGTGCAGGAAACGGTGTCGGGCATCCGCGTGATTAAATCCTTCGTGCAGGAACGCAAGGAGCTGTACGCCTTCGCGAAGACGACGCTGTTCACGAAGGAAAAGAACCTCGGCGTTGTACGCCTGCAGGCGCTGGTGATGCCGCTGCTGGACTTGATTGTCGGTATAGCGAGTCTGCTGACGCTGGCTTACGGCGGCTATTTGGCGATTTACGGCGAAATCAACATCGGGCAGTTTATCAGCTTCAACTCGTATGTGACGATGCTGGTGTGGCCGATGATGGCGGTGGGCGAGTGCATCACGAGCGTCAGCCAGGGGCTGGCGAGCCTGCGTCGCATTCAGGAGATTTTTGACGCAAAGCCGGAAATCGTGGACGGCGACATGATGAACCCTTCGATTCAGACGCTCAAGGGCGATATCGACATTGAACACCTGTCCTTTGCCTATCCCGACCAGCCGACCGTGCCGGTGCTGGAAGATGTGTCGGTGCATGTGAAGGCGGGCGAGACGCTGGCGGTACTGGGGCGCACCGGTTCGGGCAAAAGCACGCTGCCGAGCCTGCTTATGCGCCTGTACGACGTACCGGACGGCATGATTACCATCGACGGGCATAATCTGCGCGAAATCCCGCTGGCGGCGCTGCGCAGGAATATCGCCTGTGTGCCGCAGGATAACTTCCTCTTTTCTGACACGCTGCAGAACAACATCGCGTTCGGCTCGGACAACAAGTCGCTGGAAGCGGTGCAGGAGGCGGCGAAAAACGCCTGCATCCACGATAACATCATGGAGTTCCCCAAGCAGTACCAGACGCTGGTGGGCGAACGCGGCGTGACGATTTCCGGCGGCCAGAAGCAGCGTTCCTCCATCGCCCGTGCGCTGATGAAGGATGCGCCGATTCTGCTGCTGGACGATGCGCTCTCTGCTGTCGATACGGACACGGAACGGCAAATACTGGATAACCTGCACCGCTTGCGCAAGGGTCGCACGACCATCATCGTAGCGCACCGCATTTCTACCATTCAGGACGCCGACCACATTCTTGTGCTGGACGAAGGCAAGGTGGAGGAGTACGGCACGCACGAGGAGCTGCTGAACAACGGCAAGCTGTACGCAAGCCTGTACCGCAAGCAGCAGCTGGAAAAGGAGCTTCACGAGGAAGGAGGCGCTGCACATGCGGAGTAAGTTCGGGGATAACGAGCCGCAGGACGTTTCGTATCACGGCAACGCCTTCCTGCGCCTGATGGGCTACATCAAGCCCTACTGGAAAACGGTTGCGCTGTGCTGTGTGCTGGTGGGGCTGCTGACGGTGTTCGACATTGCCCGCCCGCGCATCATCGGCGACGCGATTGACAAGTACATCACCCAGCAGAGCGCGCAGGATCTGCCGCCGGAAACGCGCTTTCAGGGCATCCTGATTGCGGCGGGGCTGTATGTGGCGATTCTGCTGCTGCAATTTGTCTGCAATCGCCTGCAGTACCTGAAGATTCAGGAAACCGGGCAGAACATCGTTTATACCCTGCGCAATGAGCTGATGGCGCATGTCGAAAGCCTCTCCATGCGCTTCTTCGACTTGACGCCTGTGGGCAGAATCGTCACGCGCATCACCAACGACACCGAGGCGGTCAATGACCTGTATGCCAACACGATTGTCCGCCTGTTCCGCAACGTCGTCAAAATCATCGGACTTGCCATTATTATGATGGTGATGAACTTCCGCATGGCAATGCTGTCGTTCGTGCTGGTACCGGTGATGGCGGTGCTGACGGTGGTGTTCCGTAAATTGAGCCGCAAGACGTACCAAATCGTCAAGACGCGCATCACGACGCTGAATACCTTTTTGAGCGAGCATCTGTCGGGAATGCGGGTCATCCAGATTTTCGCGCGTGAGAAGGAGAAATGCGCCGAGTTTGAGGAAAAGAACGAATCCCTCTACCGCGCGGGCGTACGCGAAATGATGGTGTTCGCCATCTTCCGCCCGTCGATTTACTTCCTGTCCGTTATCGCAATGGCGATTATTTTGGGCGGCGGCAGCGCACTGGTGCTGGATGGCGTGATTTCCATCGGTATGCTGTACACATTCACGGAGTACATTTCCCAGCTGTTCACGCCCGTGCAGGAGCTGGCGGAGCAGTTCACGACGCTGCAAAGCGCCATTGCGTCCGCCGAGAAAATCTTCACCCTGCTGGACGAAAAGCCCATGCTGTCCGACAAGGAAGACGCGAAGAAGCTGCCCGCGGTGCGCGGTAAAATCGAGTTCGACCACGTCTGGTTCGCGTATGGTAACGTGAACTGGGTGCTGAAGGACGTGTCCTTCACCATCGAGCCGGGGCAGAAGGTGGCGTTCGTCGGCGCGACGGGCGCGGGTAAATCCTCCATCCTGAACCTGATTGGACGCTATTATGACGTGCAGAAGGGCAGCATCCGTGTCGATGGCGTGGATGTGCGCGACCTGACCCGCGACCAGCTTCGTGCCGCCATCGGGCAGGTACAGCAGGATGTGTTCATCTTCACGGGCGACATCAAGAGCAACATCCGCCTGCGCGATGAGGAAATTACCGATGAGCAGGTACGTCAGGCAGCGGAATATACCAATGCGTCGCGGTTCATTGAGCGGCTGCCGAACGGCTACGATGAGCATGTGACGGAGCGCGGCGCGACGTTCTCTGCGGGGCAGCGGCAATTGCTGTCGTTTGCCCGGACGCTGGCGCATGACCCGAAAATTCTGATATTGGACGAAGCGACGGCGAATATCGACACGGAGACGGAGCAGTGGATTCAGGAAGCGCTGGAGCGGCTGATGCAGGGCCGCACGTCGATTATGGTCGCGCACCGCCTTTCGACCATTCAGCACGCTGACCGCATTATCGTGATGCACCACGGGCAAATTCGCGAATCCGGCACGCATCAGGAACTGCTGAAGCAGGACGGCATTTACAAGAAGCTGTATGAGCTTCAGCTGGCATAAAAAGAACAGGAAGCGGCAGAGCCTAATCTGGATGTTGATGATGCGGATAGATCCGCCGACGAAGGTGATAATGAACCTGTGGAAAAAGGAGCAGCTTGACGTGTGGGGCAGCCTTCGGGCTTCCGTTGCATAAAGAAGAAACCAATATGATAGAATCTGCATCATAAACAAAGCGACAAATCGGATTTGGTGAGGTGATTTTATGGCGAGTGGCCAAGAGAGAATAGCAATTTTATTTATACATGGCATTCTTGGAACTACAAGTCATTTTGAACCTTTTTTATCGCTTGTTCCTCCAAATTGGTCAATATGCAATCTATCGTTAAAAGGTCATGGAGGAAGTGTAAAGGACTTTTCGCAAGCCTCTATGATGGAATGGAAGCAGCAAGTAAAGAATGCTCTTGAAGAACTATCAGAAACCAACAATAAAATCATTATTGTCGCTCATTCCATGGGGACACTGTTTGCTATACAAGAAGCGATAGAAAAACCGGTAGAAGAATTATTTCTTCTAAATGTTCCGTTAAAAGTGAGAGTTACCCTCCGTTTATTTAGAACATCATGGCGAGTTTTTACAGGAAATATTAAACCTGATGATAAATGGTCTCTCGCAGCACAAAATGCGTATAGCATAGAAAGAGATAATCATATTTTAAGATACTTTGGTTGGATTCCAAGATACCTTGAGTTGTTTTCTGAAATACGAAAGACAAGAAAAATCATAGGGAAATTACGAACACCGTCGCATATATATCTATCTATGTTAGATGAAATGGTTTCCTCTAAATGTAGTAAATTATTTAAGGATAACCCTTGTATATGTGTCAAGTCTTTGCAAACTTCTGGGCATTTTTATTATTCACCGGAGGATCAGTGTCTAATGAAGGAAGATTTTAATAAAATGATTCAGAATGTTCAAAAAGAAATTCCAAATTAAGGAGGTCTATATGAAGAAAGCGCTAACTTCCAGTTTGTCGAACTGAATCAATATCCATAGCAACCATGCGCTACGGTGTGTGGCTGCTTATGTTTGCAGAAGGAACAGACGCAAACCGGCAGTCGATGAAGTGCCATCAGCTGCCGGTTTTGCATGGGCAATACCGCACAACTCGGCGGCGCGTCGGGTGATGTCTTTTCCGCCATCAGTCAATCGCGAAATGGGTGCAGGGACAAATGAAACAGGACGAAGTCCCCTGCTGTTCTTTTGCTGCACAGACGTTGACGAAGGGACGGACTTCGTGCTATCATAAACGCTGTGTTCCGACTTTTTCGACAAGAAGGCATCAATGACGATGAATCGTAAACTCTTTGCGAAGGGCTTCCGGCATGGAATCCCGATTGGGCTGGGCTACCTATCCGTTGCGTTCACGTTCGGCATGAAGGCAGTCGCGGATGGCTTGTCGCCGCTCGAAGCGCTGCTGATTTCCATGACGAACGTCACCAGTGCGGGACAGTTCGCCGGGCTGCCGCTGATTCTCGCGCAGGCGTCGTACCTCGAAGTCGCGCTGACGCAGCTGATTATCAACCTCCGCTATGCGCTGATGAGTCTGTCCATCTCCCAGAAGATGGATTCGGATATGAACACACCGCGCCGCCTGTTCTTCTCTTTCATGAATACGGACGAGATATTCGCTGTCGCATCCAGTCAGCCGGGGAAGGTCAGTCACTGGTATTTGTATGGGTTGATGACCGCGCCGTACCTCGGCTGGTCGGTCGGTACGATTCTGGGCGCGGTCGCGGGCACGCTGCTGCCGGTTTTCCTCCGCAATGCGCTCGGTATCGCGATTTTCGGCATGTTCCTCGCCATCATCCTGCCGCCCGCGCGCAAGGAGAAGCCCGTGCGCATCGTCGTGCTGATGGCCGTCGCGATGAGCCTGTGCTTCCGTTATGTGCCGATGCTCTCGCAGGTGTCCAGCGGGTTTGTCATCATCATCTGTGCTATTGCCGCCTCGGCGCTGGGCGCGTGGCTCTTCCCCGTGCGGGAGGAAGAAACGAAAGCGGGTGATGCGCAATGACGGCAAATTTTCCGATTTACCTGCTTGTGATGGCGGGTGTGACCTACCTGATTCGAATGCTGCCCCTGACGATTTTCCGCAAGGAAATCAAATCAACGTTCATCAAGTCGTTCCTGCACTATGTGCCGTTCGCGGTGCTGGGGGCAATGACGATTCCCGACGTATTGTATTCCACGGGGGATATGCGCACGGCGGCGGTTGGTTTGGTGGCAGCGGTGTTCCTTGCGTGGAAAGGGAAGAGCCTGCTGACGGTGGCGCTTGCGGCGTGTGCGGCGGTGCTGGCGGCGCAGGGGATTCTGCTGCTGTTCTGATGATCATTGCAACGAAAAAGGGGATTGTGTCCGAAATCATGGATGCAATCCCCTTGATTTTTATTCCAGACTGCCCAGCAGCGTCGGCAGAATCGCCACGACGGTCAGGGCAATCAGCAGCGCACGCCGGACGTGGTGCGGCTTCGTCAGGACTGGCCGCTGCCCTGCGCGTTCGGGTCGAAGAGGCTCATCAGGTGGGCGCTGCTGCTTTCGAGGGTTGCCATAGCGCTCTTGATGGCGGACAGGTCATCCGCCGTCATTTTGTCGGGCTTGGCGCGCCCGATCAGATGGCGAAGGGCAGCTTCGTCGTCCTTGACGCGCTTCTTCTCGTCCCTGTCCAGCTGCTTGCTGCACTGGTTCAAGGCAGCGCTTACCTGCGCCAAAAGGTGCTGCGCCTGATTGATGGTGTCCATCAGGTCGCGGCGGAAAGCGTCCTGCGCGGCGTACTGCTCCGCATCGCGAATCGCCTGCTGAATTTCATCCTCGCTCATTTTGTTGTCGGCGGTGATGGTGATGGATTGGGCGCGTCCAGTGTCTTGGTCGCGCGCGGAGACGGTCAGGATGCCGTTGGTGTCAATATCGAACGTGACCTCAATTTTCGGTACGCCTGCCATTGCGCGGCGGATGCCCTTCAGGCGGAACTTGCCGATGCTCTTGTTGTCCCGCGCCATCGGGCGCTCACCCTGCAGGACGTTGATTTCTACCGACGACTGGAACATGCCCGCCGTGGTGAACACTTGCTGATAGTGCACAGGCAGGGTGGAGTTGCGCTCGATGACGCGGGTCGCGACGCCGCCGACCGTCTCAATCGCCAGCGAAAGCGGGGTCACGTCCAGCAGCAGCAAGCCCGTGGAGTTTGTCAGCGTCGTGTGTTCATTCAGCGTGTCGCCTTGAATCGCCGCGCCCTGCGCCACGCATTTGTCGGGGTTGATGCTCTTGCTCGGCATGATGCCGGTCAGTTGGCGCACCTTCTCCTGCACGGCGGGGATACGCGTCGAACCGCCGACCAGCAGCACTTTGCCCAGCTCGCTGGCGGCAATGCCTGCGTCGCTGAGGGCGCTGCGGACAGGACCTTCCGTTCGCGCAACCAAATCCGCCGTCAATTCATTGAACTTCGCGCGGGTCAGCGTCTGCTCCAAATGCACCGCCTGACCGCCGACTGTGCTGATGAACGGCAGGCTGATGGTGGTCATCTCGGTGACGGACAGCTCCTTTTTCGCCTGCTCGGCGGCTTCCTTCACGCGCACCATGGCCGCCAAATCGCGGTGAAGGTCAGCGTGATGCTCCCGCTGGAAAGCATCACAGACGAAATTCACGATGCGCTCGTCGAAGTCATCGCCGCCGAGGTGGTTGTCGCCGCACGTCGCCAGCACTTCGATAACGCCCTCGCCAATTTCGATGATGGATACGTCAAACGTGCCGCCGCCAAGGTCGTAGACCATGATCTTCTGCGGTGCGCCGTTGTTTAGCCCGTAGGCGAGGGCGGCGCTGGTCGGCTCGTTGATGATGCGGCGGACGTTCAAACCCGCAATGCGCCCCGCGTCCTTCGTCGCCTGACGCTGAATATCCCCGAAATACGCCGGGACGGTAATCACCGCGTCGGTGATGGGTTCGCCGAGGTAACTTTCCGCGTCCTGCTTCAGCTTGCGGAGAATCATGGCGCTGATTTCCTGCGGCGTGTAGCTTTTTCCGGCGATGGTCTTGCGCCAGTCCGTGCCCATATGGCGCTTGACGGACGCAATCGTGCGGTCGGCGTTGACTGCTGCCTGACGCTTCGCCGCGCTGCCGATGAGCCGCTCGCCGCTGTCGGTGAACGCCACGACGGACGGCGTTGTGCGCTCGCCCTTATCGTTCGGGATGATAATCGCGCTGCCGCCCTCAACCACGGCGACGCAGCTGTTGGTGGTACCCAAGTCGATACCGATGATTTTGCCCATAAAGTTACACTTTCTCAAGGAAACTGATTCCTTGACCTTTTGCGCGATTCAGTTGCGCGCATTGCATACAGTTTTTTTGTGTTGCGCAGGGGATTTCACTCCGCAGAGGCGAAAACCCTGCAACAAAACAAATCAAGCAGCATAGGAAAATTCCGCCAAATTAAGGGGATTGCCACAGCTTCTTAATAGCACCGGCAGCAAAGCGGACAGAACATCTGCAAAAAGCACAAACTCATGCACAGCTTCGACGGATCCATTGCCCAAGTGTTGTACCCGGATGCATTCGTTTGATACGTCTGCCCTGCCTGCTGATACTGCCGCAAAAGCGCCTGATACGTCGCATTGTTCGGGCTGAGCTGCACCGCGCGCTTCATGTGTTCCAGCGCCTGAATCTGATTTCCCGCGCCGTGGTTCGCCACGCCGGACAGGTAGTACCAGCGTGCATTCCGCCCCGTGCTGGGGACGTTCTGCAAAATGGAACACGCCGACGCGTACCGTCCGGCGAGAATATCGCGGATGGCAGCGCGAACCGGCTCGGAATCGCCCGCCTGCTCCTGCGGCGGGTTGACCTGCGTCTGATAGCCGCCGTAGCTGCCGTAGCCGAATCCGCCGAAGAAGTCGCTGAACGGGTCATAGCCGCCCTGCTGCTGTCCGCCGTAGGAATTGCCGCCGTAAGAGCCGTACGGGTTGCCGCCGTAACTGCTGCCGCCATACGGATTCCCGCTATACGGATTCCCGCCATACGGATTCTGCTGCTGCTGGCGATTGGCGTACTTCTCCGGGTTCATCAGCATGTCGTAGGCTTCGTTGAGTTCGTTCATCTTTTTCGCCGCGTCGGGGTCGTTCGGATGCAAATCCGGATGACACTCCTTGGCTTTGCGGCGATACGCGCGCTTGATTTCATCTTGGCTGGCGGTTTCGGATACACCCAGCACTTTCCGCGGGTCTGTGACCATGCTCGTCAGCCTCCTTTCACCGGGGAATCGTCCCCATTCTCTTTGGTTGTGTTGCCGCTGTGCTTCTTCTGCTTTTCGGCGCGGCGGTGGAGGGACTCGTTGTAGCTCTGCCAGACACCCTCATAGAGAATGTTGCGCAGAATATCCGCATCGGAGACGATAGGCAGCGACTCAAACGCCGCTGAGGCGTCGCCAAGCAGCAGCGTCAGCACGTCGCGCATATCCTCTGGCTGACGCCCCATCAGCAGCACGGGATTGTAGCTGTGCTTGCGCGTGTCGGCATCGTAATCACAGGCGGCATCCACCATGTAGATGAACCGCCCCAGCGACGCACCGAACAGCCGCAGTGTGCGCGACCAGTAATCCTCCTCGCGCACGAACAGCGACGCCATCAGCGCCCCGAAACAGTTTGCCGCCGCGTCGGGGGAATCGCTGTGCGCCGCTTCCACCTCGCTCAGCGCCCGTAGGTTCTTCTCCAAATCGGCGCACTGGCGGGGATAATCCGCGCTGACCGCCTCGTAACGCTTTTTCAGCAGCTGCGCGGTCAGCCCGCCCGGCAGGGAGCGGTCGTCCTGCCAGTCGTCCAGCGCCTTGAAATACGCCAGCGCGATGGTCATATCGGCAGCGTAATCCGTCATCGACGTGCGGACGAAATCGTGCGCTTCCTTCGGGTGCGGCAGACAGCGCATCTGCCCGTGCGCTTCCGCCGGCTCATAGAGCGCAGAGAGGAAAATCGCCAGAAACGTCATGTCGTAGGTGAGCGTCATGCGGCCGCGGAAGCCGTGGCGGTCGCCCAGTGATTGGCATAATCCGCAGTACCATGCCCGATAGCGCTTTTTCTGCGCCTCATCGAGCGATTCCAGACAGGGTCTGACATAACCGAACATTGTTTACGCCCTTTCGTCGAACTTGTGCTGGCACTTGGGGCAGGTGACGTGCTTTTCGCCGCAGCCGCGCTTGAGGCGCAGGCGTGTTTTGCACTGCGGGCAGCGGAAATACTTGTAGGTCTTTATGCCCCTGAGCCGCAGGAAAAACTGCCGGATTTCCGTCTGCGCGTGTCCCGTCTTGTCCATGAACTGGCGATTTTCCTCCTGCCGCTTGGCGACGTTGCGGCTCAGCATCCGCCACAGGGCATACACATAGCACAGCAGGGACAGGAAACTCGCCAGCGGCAGGCGGAACAGCGAAAGCAAACTGAAAACGATAGCGGCGACGAGTGCCGTGAAGCCGAGATTATCCGGACCGTTGCGCCCCTGCATCCAGTTCGCGAGGGCGTTCTGCATCTTCGAGAAAAAGGACATCGGTGATTTCCTCCTTTGCTTTCGGAGCATAGTATACACCCCGAATTTGAGCCTAATGTGAACAAATGAAGAAGAAACCGCAACAAATTCGGCGGATACCCGCATTTTTGCAATTTTCGGATTCACCTGCGCCCGCTGCCTGCGTCTTGGCGCATTTTCATCCGAAAATCGCATGGTTTCAACCTATAAGAAATTCTGCGCCGATTGAAAAAAAACCTTCTTTGTGGTATGATAATTGCATGAGAGTTTCATGAGAAAATGAATGCGAGGTGCGTTGACGGTGCTGTTGCGGAATGGGCTGTTCTTTGCGGATGGTCATTTTTGGGAAAACCTGTGCGTCCGGCTGGAAACCGGGCGCGTGACAGCGATGGGCGAGGGCTTAGCGCCGTTGGCTGGCGAGGCTGTGATAGACCTGCAGGGGGATTTTGTCCTGCCGGGGTTTGTCGATGCACACATCCACGCCTTCCGCGGGCATGACACGATGCAGGGCGAGGACGCGATTCGCCAGATGGCACGGGAGTTGTATCGGGAGGGCGTTGCGGCGTTCCTGCCGACGACTATGTCCGCCAGCGTGGAGGATACGCGCCGGGTGATTGCCGCCGTCCGCCGCGTGATGGATACGCCGGAGCAGCGCGCCGCGCGGGTGCTGGGGGCGCACATGGAAGCGCCGTTCCTATCGCCGGAGAAGGCAGGGGCGCAGCGGAAGGAGTTCTTTCTGCATCCGAACTGGGAGGCATTCCTTGACCTGACGGGCGGCGACATTCAGGCAGTGCGCGTCATCACGATGGCACCGGAGCTGCCCGGTGCGGAAGAATTCATCCGCAAGGCGACGGAGAACGGCATCCACGTTTCCATTGGTCACACGGCAGCGACCGACGAGCAGGTGCATCGGGCGGCGGACTGGGGTGCGACCCGCGTTACCCACACCTACAACGCGCAGACGCCGTTCACGCACCGTGCACCCGGCGTTCCCGGCGCAGCGTTGACGGATGACCGCCTGTTCGCGGAGTTCATTGGCGACGGTGTTCACCTGCACGACGACGCGGTGAAGGTACTTCTGCGCTGCAAGAGGGCGGACAAAGCCGTTGCGATTACGGACAGCATGGAAGCAGCGGGCTTGCCGGACGGCGAATACGCCTTAGGCGGGCAAGCGGTCACGGTGCGCGGACACGAGGCGCGTTTGCACGACGGCACGCTGGCGGGCTCGGTGCTGCTGATGCGGCAGGCGTTCCAGAACCTGATGGCGCGCTACGGGCTGACGCCGGAGAATGCCGCTCGCATCTGCACGGAGAATCCCGCACGTTCGATTGGCGCGTCAGGCTTCGGGACGATTTGCGTTGGGGCAGGCGCGCCCCTTACAAGGTGGGGGAAGGATTTCGCTTGGAAGGGAATCCTTGGGTAAAGGAAATTTTGGGTTTTGGAATACTTGTCTTTCTTTTTCTGGCTGAATTTGATTGGAACAGGGGGAATCGCCTCTGCGGAGACGAAATCCTGCATCAGCACGCGGAAGAAGTATGAAGAAGCGCACAACTCAATCGCGCGAAAGGGTCAAGGGGCAATGCCCCTTGCGGAGTCCAGAGGCGGAGCCTCTGGCTTGAAAGGAGGCTGCAACACCCATGATGAAAATCGACTTGAGCGGACAGTGGCAGGTGAAGCTGGACGCGGAAAAACAGGAGACCATGCCGCAAGCGTACCCGGAGACGATGATGCTGCCGGGGACGACATCGGCGGCGGGGCTTGGAATGCCGAATCCCGCCAAGGAAACGGGCTGCCTGACCGACGCGTATCGCTTCGAAGGCGCGGTGTGGTTCATGCGCACGTTCACCGCGGGAGACTGGACGGGCGAGCAGACGATGCTCACGCTGGAACGCACCCGCAAAACCACCGTCTACCTCGACGGTCGCCCCATCGGGCATCAGGAGAGCCTCTGTACGCCGCACCGCTACTTCCTGCCGCCTGTGCACGCTGGCGAGCATACCCTTGTCATCCGCGTGGATAATACCGAATATCCCACGCGCGGCGGGCATTTGACCAGCCCGGACACGCAGAGCAACTGGAACGGCATCACCGGCGAAATCAGCCTGACTGTCGCCCATACACTGCTGACGGATTTGACCGTGCGCCCGGACTTGCGGCGCGGCTGCCTGCGTGTGCATGGGCATATCATCGGCGCGCCCGACGGTGTGGCGGGCATCGTGCTGCCGGGGCAGATGGAGCATCTGCTGCCGTACCGCCGGGGCGTGCTGGACGGGGAATGCCCGCTCAAGGGCAATGAAGCTTTCTGGGACGAAGCGCACCCCGAAATCCACACCATCTCCATTGACCTCGACGGCGATGTGTACGAAACGACATTCGGCTTGCGCGACGTGCGGACGCTCGGTCGGCGGCTGCTCATCAACGGGCGCGAAACCTTCCTGCGCGGCAAGGTCGATAATCTGCTGTACCCCAAAACCGGGTACACGCCAACTGACGTCGCGTCGTGGATGACGATTTTGGGCATTGCGAAGGAGTACGGCATCAACCATTACCGCTACCACACAGCCTGCCCGCCAGATGCGGCGTTCACGGCGGCGGATCTGCTTGGCATGTATATGGCGCCGGAGCTGCCGTTCTGGGGGACGGTGGCGGAAGAAGGCGAAGAAGGCTACGACGAGCGCGAACGCGACTTCCTCTTCCAAGAGGGCTTCCGTATCCTGCGCGAATACGGGCATCATCCGTCGTTCCTGTGGCTTTCGCTGGGCAATGAGCTGTGGGGCAGCAAGGACGTGCTGAACCGCATGATGCGCGCCTACCGCGAGGCGGACGACACCAAGCTGTACAGCAGCGGCGCGAACAACTACCAATTTGTGCCGGATGTGCTGGACGAGGAAAATGTGTTCGTCGGCGTCAGGCTGGGGCGCGAACGGCTGATTCGCGGCAGTTACGCCATGTGTGACGCACCGCAGGGCATCGTGCAGACGACCGCGCCGGAGTCCGTCAGCAATTATGATGCCAGCATCGTTCCGGAAACGCTGGGGCAGTCGGGTGAAGCCGGCAAGGTGCAGATTCAGTATGGCACGGGCGTGAAGGAAGTGGACGCGCAGTCCGCGGACGCCCTCATCCCGGATGTGCCCGTCATCAGCCACGAGGTCGGGCAGTATGTGTTCTATCCTGATTTCTCGGAGATCCCGCATTACACCGGGCCGCTGAAGCCGCGCAACATCGAAGCCATGCGCGAGAATTTGGAGCGGGCAGGGCTGTACGGCGAGCATGAAGCCTTCTTCCGGCAGACGGGGCATCTGGCGGTGGACTGCTATAAGCGGGAAATCGAGACGCTGCTGCGGTCGCGGGAGGTGTCTGGTTTCCAGCTGCTGGACTTGCAGGATTACACCGGGCAGGGGACGGCGCTTGTCGGCGTGCTGAACGCAATGATGGAGAACAAGGGGCTGATTTCCGCCGAGAAGTGGCGCGAGTTCTGCGCCGGCACGGTTGTGCTGGGCGAATTTGCGTCGTTCACAGGCGTGATGGGCGAGGACATCCGTTTTGATGTGCAAATCAGCGAATGCGACCCGGAGAAGCAGCATACCTGCATCCGCTGTACCCTCATGGACGGTGAGCGCGAATTGTACGCTTGCGACGTGACGCCGGGTGCACGGCAGGGGCGGCTGACGGACGCAGTGTCCGTCACGTTCCCGGCGGAGTGCTATCGGGACGCCATGCAGGAGCGCATCACGGGCTTGACCGTCGTGCTGACACTGGCGGACGGCACGCGCAATCATTACCCGATTTGGCTGATACCGCCAATTGACATCCGCATCACCCGCGAGGGCATCGAGAAGGACGGGCGGATGGTGGCGTTTGTATCCGCAGAAGAGAAGGCGGACGACGCGGCGATTGTTGTGCCGAGCGCGGAGGGGCAGCTTCCGGCGGAATACTGCACGGATTTCTGGTGCTACCCGATGTTCCGTTCAATCAGCGAGAGCATGGGCAAGCCTGTGCCGGTCGGGACGATGGGGCTGTCCATCGACACCGCGTCGCCGCTGCTGAAGCGGTTCGCACAGGAGGACTACACCACCCCCGTGTGGTACGCTATCCTGCAAACGGCGTATGTGCAGCGCCTTCCGGCGGACATTCGCCCCGCGGTGCAGATGATTGACAATACGGAACGCTGTGCGCGGCTGGGCATCCTCTATCAGCAGGATGGCTTGTGGCACTTGACGGCGCGCTTGTGGGAAAAGCCGAATGACCCGACGGTGCGCGCGCTGGCGTGGTCGCTGTGGGAGGCGCTGAAATGACGCTGCTTTACCTCACGACGGCGGATGCGTTCCGCTGCATTGCGGACGCTTGCCGCCACACCTGCTGCAAGGGCTGGGAAATCGACATTGACCCGGATACGCGGGCGAAGTATGCTGCCATGACGGGTGAAATCGGGCAGCGGCTGCGCGACGCGATTGCGGACACGCCGGACGGTGCTTCTTTCCGCCTGCGGGAGGATGAACGTTGCCCGATGCTGAATGACAGCGGCTTATGCGACATCATCACCGCTTGCGGCGAAGGGGCGCTGTGCCAAATCTGTGCTGACCATCCGCGCTACCGCAACGAGTTTTCGACATTCACCGAGGTCGGCTTCGGGCTTTGCTGCGAAGCGGCGGCGGATTTGACCCTGCACTGGCCACAGCCGATGACGTGGCATACGCAGGGCGGCGGCACACGTCCGCAGGGGTCGCCGGAGGAAGAAGCGCTGCTGCAGGCGCGGGCGGCACTCATCCGCATCATGCAGGACAGAACACGCGGCATTCCGGCCCGGCTGAATGCCTTGTGTGAAGCGGTAGGCACGGTAATGCCAACGCGTACGGCAGCGGAATGGGCGGACTTCCTGCGGACGCTGGAACGCCTTGACCCGGCATGGGACGCGGTGCTGGCGCGGCTGACGAATGCACCGGACGATTTACCGGATTTTTCCCCGCTGGCGGTGGAGCAGTTCACGGTGTACCTGCTGCATCGGCATGTGCCGGGGGCGCTGCTGGATGACGATCTGACGGGGCGGGTGCTGTTTTGCGCGGTATCGGGGATGCTGTTCCTGCGCCTGTCGACGCTGCTGGGCGAAAACGAAGCGGCGCGGATGTACTCATCAGAAATCGAATACTCGGAGGAAAACCTCTGCTCGTTTCTGGATGAGCTGGATGCAGCAGAGGACGAATGATACTATTTGCCTCTTCACGGAAAGTTGGGGAAGCAAACAAGGGCTTAGGCGAAGCACCAAAAAGCTGCACGCGGAAGGAGCGTGAAGGCGCGACCAACTCAATCGCGAAAAGGGGTCAAGGGGCAATTGCCCCTTGCAGGGTCAAGGGACAGCGTCCCTTGTGGGGTTTGGGGCAACGCCCCAACTGTTCCGCGGGCGATCAGCATTTCAGACGCACTCAACAAAGGCGCAGGCAGCGAAGCGTCCCTGCCAGTAACTTCGCGCGTCCTCAGACGCGCCCCCAAGCTGCTCGTCCCCCAAGATTCCGTGAAGAATCTACTGTTTCCAGATTCACCTGCGCCATCTGCTTGCGCCTTTTCATCTGGAAATAGTATAAGTTTTCATCAAGCAAAAACAGGCATCTGAAGCATGTGCTTTCGCTTCGGATGCCTGTTTACATGTCAGTGCGCGCTGTATTTATGCAGCGCACGGGTGATATCACCGTGAATCAGCACGCTGAGCCGGTCAATAATCGTCGTTGGATCTTCCTTCATGCCCTCGCGAATCCAGTTCAGCATCAAGCCGACAAACGCGTATTTGTAGAAGTCGGCAATGAACGCCTTGTCACGGTCACTGACGGACAGCCCGACGGCTTTTTCCTCAACCACGCCAATCAGCAGGTCGTACGTCAGCTGATAGAGATAGCGCTCCAAGTGCTCGCGGCTGATAGAGTGGTAGACGTTCAGGACGAACGTTTTGTTTTCCAAGACAAGATGGAAGATGTTCAGGAAGCCTTGCTGCCATGTGCTGTACGTCTTGTTGCCGGCAAGCGCGACGCTCGCATCCTCTTGACACGTCCACTCTACCAAGTCGTAGATATCTGCAAAATGGTAGTAGAACGTCATCCGGCTGACACCGCAGTCCTCAGCAATATCGTTGATGGTGATTTTGCTCAGCGGCTTCGTTTGCAGGAGCTTTTTCAGGCTTTGCGCTAAGGCGCGTTTTGTGGTCTGCGACATGCTTCACCTCATTGATGCGGCGGGAGACGGCGGCGCTTTATTTCTTCGTCCAGTGCGCACAAGGCGTCCCGCGAGTTAGGAAGTGCGGCAATTGCGGCGCGTATCTCGGTCAGCATGTAATTCGGTATGGCGCGGAGTGTTTCCGGCGCGTCGGCAATGTGTGCGGCAAGAAGCCGAAGCACCTCGGCATCATCCGGCGCATTGCCCATTTCATCTGCACCTTCGAATGAAGCATCGTTCAGATGGTCGTAAAGTTCGTCCAGCAGTTCATCCATCGGCGTCATGTCCGCCTGCACATTAACGGGAATGCCCAATTGCTTGGCAATCGGCGTAATGAATGCCGTTGTGCGGTCATCTGCTGACCAAAACTCACGGGGAAGACCGTGCTGCTGGAACAGGGGAAGGAAATCAGCGGAGAAGTGGGGAGCGTATTCGTCGATTTTGCGCGGCGGCGTGAGCGTCAGCATTTTGCCGCTGCCGGTATCGACAACACAGAGCAAATAAGGAAAATATGGCACTTGGGCTGGTTTGGCCTGAACAGGGGTGGGGGACATAAACACCGCCAGCGCCCACGGTGCACAGGGCTTCTTGCGCTTCTTCAGCCGCGCCAGCGCCAGTTCATCCTCAATTTTGCCCGCCGGGAGTGCCGGCGCGTCGGGCTTTTGCAGCGTATAGGAATCCCAGCGATAGCCGTCGGGGGTCGCGGTCAGCAGGGAAATCGGGTGCGTGAATGGGTCGCCCTCAATCAGCCCCAAGGCAAGAGGCTCTTCTGTGTTGAGCCGACGCGATATTTCCAGCAGGGCATCCATTGCTTCCAATAGATGCTGCTGCTCGGTTTCGTCAGTCAGCGCCCACGGCATGCGCGATGGACGATAGCGATGGAAAACCGGAAAATTGTGCTGCCCGCGCAGGGAAATGCCGTGTGCTTTGGCGTAGGCGCGGACGGCCTTTGCCTCCTTCGCGAGGATTTCCTGCGCATTCTCGAAGGACACCTGAATGCAGTCCTGCCCGAGCATACATTCCTCCGCTCGATGGCGCGGCAGAACGCGCATGTCTGTGGTCATGAGTTTGTCAAGCGCGTACAGACCGTCCGTGAGGGAATAAAGCGCCAGCGCCAGATGCGTGCCGTTGCGCCCCATGACGGAGCAGCACGCAATTTCACCATCAGAAAAGCGAACTGCAAAAATATGCGTATCAAACAAATGTTGCCACGGCTTTGCGGCACGGATGGCAAATGCGCGGTCAAACAGCACGTCTGTGTTCATCGTCGGGTGCCCTCCTACGTCCTTTTCTTCAGTATACCATAAAAGCAGGGAACAGGCAAGAAGACGACGAAAAATGCAATGCTATTTTCAGATTAAGTAAGCGTCAAGATGCGCCGCAAATCTGGAAATCGTATAAAGAAACACAAAAAAATCCTCCGCTGTTAGAGCGAAGGATGATGCACCTCCGACGGGATTCGAACCCGTGTTTTCGCCTTGAGAGGGCGGCGTCCTAGGCCACTAGACAACGGAGGCAAACGCTGGGGAACTAGGATTTGAACCTAGACAATACGAGTCAGAGTCGTAGGTGCTGCCATTACACCATTCCCCATTGGCACTTCAACGATTGACTTGCGCCACTCGCTGACTGCGAAAATGATTATACCACGCTTTACCCCGCCTGTCAAGAGGGAAATTCACTTTTTTTCGCAATTTCTGCGTGCTTTTGCATGGAAACGCATCCGCGCGGATACAATACGCGGAAACAGGCGCATGGAGGTGCAAAAAGCGGATGAAAACGATGGTGGGCGACGGCAATTTGGCAGCGGCACAGGTGGCATACGCGCTCAGCGAAACGGCAGCGGTTTACCCGATTACGCCGTCTACGCCGATGGCAGAGAACTGTGACGAGTGGGCGCACATGGGCAAACGCAACGTGTTCGGGCAGAAAATGCGGCTGACGGAGATGCAGAGCGAGGGCGGCGCGGCGGGCGCGCTGCACGGGATGCTCTCGGCGGGTGCGCTGGCGACGACCTTCACCGCGTCGCAGGGGCTGCTGCTGATGCTGCCGGATATGTGCAAAATTTCGGGCGAGCTGCTGCCGGGGGTGATGCACGTCGCGGCGCGGGCGCTGGCGTACCACGCGCTGTCCATCTTCGGCGACCACAGCGATGTGATGGCGGTGCGCAGTGCGGGCTGGGGGATGCTCTGCGCGGCGTCGGTGCAGGAAGCGGCGGATTTGGCGGTCGTGGCGCATCTGAGCGCGATGGCGGGCAGTGTGCCAATGCTGCATTTCTTTGACGGCTTCCGCACGAGCCATGAAATCCAGCGGTTCGAGGCGCTTGACGAGGATGAATTACGCGGACTGCTGCCGCAGACGCAAATCCGGCAGTTCCGGGCGCGCGCCATGAACCCGGAGCATCCGCATCAGCAGGGGACGAGCCAGAATCCGGACGTGTATTTTCAGGGGCGGGAAGCGGAGAACCCATATTATTTCGCCCTGCCGGAAATCGTGCAGGACACGATGAACCGCGTCGCGGCACTGACGGGGCGCCCGCTGCGTCTGTTCTCCTACATGGGTGTGCCGGACGCGAAGAAGGTGCTGGTGCTGATGGGGTCAGGCGCGGAGACGGCGGAGGAAACCGCACGGGCACTCATGCGGACGGGGGAGAAAGTCGGCGTGGTGCAGGTTCGGCTGTTCCGTCCGTTCTCAGCAGAAGCGCTGCTGACGGCTATCCCGGAGAGCGCGGAGCGGATCGCTGTGCTTGACCGCACGAAGGAGTCTGGCGCACTCGGTGAACCGTTGTATTTGGACGTGAGCGCGGCGCTGTTTGCTGCCGGACGGACGGCAAAGGTCTGCGGCGGACGGTATGGGCTGGGCAGCAAGGAGTTCACACCCGCAATGGTCAAGGCTGTGTTCGACGCGCTGGACACGATGGAAGCCGGGCAGCACTTTACCGTCGGCATCGACGACGACGTGACGCACCTGTCCCTGCCGATAGACGCGCATTTTGCCTTGCCGAACGAGGGCGTTATCAGCTGCAAGTTCTTTGGGCTGGGCGCGGATGGCACGGTTGGAGCAAACAAGAGCGCCATAAAAATGATGAGCGCGCAGACGGATCGGCAGGTGCAAGCGTATTTTGCGTATGACTCCAAGAAATCCGGCGGGTACACGGTCAGTCATCTGCGGATAGGGGCGGCGCCAATTCGCGCGCCGTACTTGATTGGGCAGGCGGACTTTCTCGCGTGCCATCAGCCGACGCTGATGAATCTGGACGTGGTGGCGCAGAGCGTCAAGCCGGGCGGCACGGTGCTGCTGAATCTCCCGGACGGCATGGAGATTCCCGCGAAGCTGCGCCGGAGCATTGCGATGCACCATGCGCTGCTTTACACCATCGACGCGGACGCAATCGCGGCGCAGTGCGGCTTAGGCGGGCGCATCAACACGGTCATGCAGACGGCTTTCTTCCAATTAAATGATTTCCTGCCGGAAAAGCAGCGGCAGCAGCTGCTGAACGAATCGGTTCAGGCGGCATATGCGAAGAAGGGCGAGCAGGTCGTCGCGGCGAATCTGAATGCAATTGCGAAGACGGCGGATGCGCTGCGACGAGTGGACGTGCCGCCGGAATGGGCGGAACTGCCTGATACGCCGGATGATGCGCCGCAATCAGCAGTCGAAGCCTTCATGCGCCCGATGCTGCGCCAGCAAGGAGACATGCTGCCGGTGTCCGCCATGGACGCGCGCGGGTTTGCGCCGCTGGGCACGAGTCGGCTCGAAAAGCGCGGCATTGCGCGGCAGATTCCGCAGTGGCGGGCGGAAGTGTGCATCCAGTGCGGGCTGTGCAGCCTTGTCTGCCCGCATGGGTGCATCCGCACGTTCTACCCGCTGGCGGAAACGGCGCTTCCGGTGGATTTTCACACGGTTCGGGCGAAGGGCAAGGCGTTTTCCGGGCGGAATTTCCGCGTGCAGGTGTCGCCGCTGGACTGCACAGGATGCGAAAACTGCGCGCGGGTGTGCCCTGCGAAGGAAAAGGCGCTGGTGATGCGCCCCGCAGCGGAAATGGCGCAGGAGCAGGCAAACTGGAATTTCGCCGTGTCGCTGCCGGAAACAGCGGTGGGGGAGGCGGACACCATCCCGCTCGCGCAGGCGAAAACGCCGCTGTTCGAGTTCTCCGGCGCGTGTGCGGGGTGCGGCGAAACGCCGTATATCAAGCTGCTGACACAATTGTTCGGTTCGCACTTGATGATTGCCAATGCCACGGGCTGCTCGTCCATCTACGCCGGGAGCGCGCCCAGCTGCCCCTATACCGTCAACCAGAAAGGGCAGGGCGTGGCGTGGGGGAACAGCCTGTTTGAGGATAACGCGGAATTTGGCTTCGGGATGTATCTGGCGATGAAGCACCGACGGGCGCATCTGGCGGAGCAGGTCGAGACGCTGGCGGCACAGTGCCCGGAATTGGCGGAATCGTGCCGCGCGTGGCTGGGCAGTCGCGAGGATACGGCGCTCTCGGCACAGGCGGGGGAAGCGCTGCTGGCGGCGTGCGAGACGCTTTCACATCCGCTGGTGAAGGAAATTGCGGATTCGGCGGACTTGCTGGCGGCCAAGAGTGTATGGCTCATCGGCGGCGATGGATGGGCGTTCGATATTGGCTTCGGCGGGCTTGACCATGTGCTGGCATCGGGCGAGAAGGTGCGGGTGCTTGTGCTGAACACGCAGGTGTACTCCAATACGGGCGGACAGGCATCGAAGGCGACCCCGGCGGGTGCGGCGGCACGGCTCATGTCCGGCGGGAAATCCGGCGCGGAGAAGGATTTGGGGCTGATGGCAATGACCTACGGGCATGTGTACGTTGCGCAGGTGGCGATGGGCGCGAATCCGAATCAGCTGCTGAAGGCCATGCGCGAGGCAGAAGCGTGGGACGGCGCGGCGCTCATCATTGCCTATGCGCCCTGCATTGCGCACGGGATTGACATGCGCGACGTGCAGGAAATCGAGAAGGACGCCGTGCAGTGCGGGTATTTCCCACTGTACCGCTATCATCCGGCGAATGGGCTGATGCTGGACAGCAAAGCGCCGGACGGGGATTTTCAGGCGTTCCTGATGCGGCAGGGGCGGTTTGCGGCATTGCGCCGGAGCGATCCGGCGAAGAGCGAAACCCTCTGCAAAATGGCGGAAGAAGCTGCGCGGCGACGCTGGAACCTGCTGAAAATGCTGAAAAATCGGGAAATGACGTAAATCTGCGTCTGAAACAGACAATATCAAAGGGAAACAACTGTTTTCATGTCGGAAAAAGAGCGGCAACAGACCGAATACACCAACGAAAACGTTGTCTGACGAAAATTGCCGTGTAAGGAACTTGCAGATCGATTTCTGATTGATTTAGGCAGTTTCAATAAAGAAGTGCGGCAAAATCTTGCACAAATCTTGTATATCATATGGTTTGAACTTGACAAATGACGCGCCGAAAGCTATAATGGATTTACAAGTGCGGAAATGTCTGCCCTTAATCCGGGCAAAGACGAAAACGCTTTCGTAAACCTCGGAGACTTACGAAAACGTTTCGCCGACAGGCATCAGGCACAATCAGCTTCTCTAAGGAGGAATCATCATGAATTGCACCAAGAAGTTTCTTGCACTGCTGATGGTGCTGGCGATGGCGCTGGGCATGACCGCTGTGGCGGAATCTCCGGCGGCGTCTCCTGTGGCATCTCCCGTGGCATCTCCCGTGGCGGGCGAAGTCGAACCGCTCTCTACGGCGTTCCTGATGTATGCCGACGCCAACTGGCACTACCAGTGGTGGCACGACGGCTCTGAGCCGGCGGAGGGCATGAAGGTGACCGAGGCGGCGATTACCGGCGAAGGCTCCTACACCGTAGGCCTTGACTTCACCGGTACGCCCGAAGGCGCGGCGAGCGGCATTGCGTTCGCGGCCATCGGTCTGGAGAACGGCGAAAAGGCGCTGCCCGGCTGGACGATTCGCGTGGATGAAATTCGCGTGAACGGTCAGCCCATCGAAGCGAAGAAGGGCTACACCTCTTCCGACGACGGCATCATTACCCGCTCCAACATCTACAACGAATGGGTCAGCGAGCTGCCCGACGACGCGCGTTCCTGGGACGGCGTGACCGAGGACGCGAACTGGATAACCGTGGACAAGGCGGCATTCGAGCGCGTGGAAAACGTCGAGGTTGATTTCACGCTCTTCCGCTACGGCGCTGACATGGCGTACATCATGTTCGCCGACTCTTCTTGGACGAGCCAGTACTGGGGCACGGACGACTCCGCTGTGAAGGCGACCAACGCGACCGTGACCGGCGCGGGCGACTACACCGTGGGTCTGGACTTCACCGCAACCGAAGCGGGCGCGGCTTCCGGCGTTGCCTTTACCGCGCTGGGCATCAAGCACGGCGAAAAGCTCTTCCCCGGCATGTCCATCAAGCTCAACGACATCCGCATCAACGGCGAATCCGTTGCGTTCACCAAGGGCTACACCGCCTCTGACGATGAGGTGGAAACCCGCATGAACATCATGAACGAATGGGTTGCCGAAGTTCCCACTGACGCTTCTGTCCGCTCCTACGACAAGGATTTGACGGGCGTGTCTCCTGTCATCGTGGACAAGGCGGCGTTTGAATCCGTCAAGACCTACGAAATCGACTTCACCCTCGTGCCCAAGACGGACACGGCGTTCCTGATGTTCGCCGACAGCGATTGGGCGACCTCCGCGTGGAATCCCGGCGAATTTGCAGAGGGCAACGCTGTGACCGTGGACGGCCCCGGCACCTACACCCTGTCCCTTGATTTCTCCGGCGTTAAGGGCGGCGAAATCCCCGGTGTTGCGTTCATGGCGGTCGGCATTGCGAACGGCGAAGCGACCTTCCCCGGCTACTTCATCGACATCACCGAAGTCAAGGTCAACGGCGAAGCAATCGAACTCGGCAAGGACTTCACCACGACCGACGACGGCATCGTGACCCGCTCCAACATCTGGAATGAATGGGTGACGGACATCCCGGCGGAAGCCCGCGTGGCGGACGGCGACCTCGAAGGCGTGACCGCGAAGATCGCGACGGCGGAAGCGCTCTCTGGCATCAAGACCATCGACGTGACCTTCGACTACATCTACGGTGTGCCGCCGGTTGCGGAAACCGAACAGCCCCTGACCGAAGATGAAGTGAAGGAACTGACCTCCAAGACCTACGGCGCGTACATCGCCGTGCAGTCTGACCCGAACTACATCTTCCGCAACGACTGGGAGGAACCCTCCTACGGCCGCGACGCGGACAACGATGTGTTCACCAAGCTGGCGAAGACCAACAACGACGGCACGATTACCGATTACGGCGCGACGTTCGAGGATGCGGTCATCTCCGGCAACGGCACCTACACCTGCTCCATGACCACGGGCGACATGGGCTTCGGCGAGGATACGGCGTTCCACTTCTTCCGCGTCTCCACCGACATTCCGTCCAAGCTGGTCAAGGAAGGCTACGTTACCATTTCTGATGTGACCATCAAGATTGGCGAAGGCAAGACGCAGTCCGGTGTTGTGGTGGATACCTCCGGCGATTGGGTGAAGCTGATTGTTGAGGACAACTACAACAACATCAAGGCGGATGGCGTTGTGTTGACCGTGCCCGCCCCGAACACCACGACGGTCTTCACCTTCACGGTCTCCGGTCTGGCGGAGTAATCCTGCACTACTTCCCTCTGGCGCGCTCTTCGGCTTCGGCTGAGGAGCGCGCCAAGGGGATTCCTGCCTTTGCCATAGTCGCGCTGATGGATGAACGCTGGACGGCTGTCTGCCAACGCTCATCCATCAACGCGCGGCTGGTCAAAGCAGAAGAGCGTCACGAAGAAAGAAATGAGGGGATACCATGCAGGCGACGATTTCAGCCAAATCCGGCGGACAGGCGACTTGCGTCCGGGAAAAGACGAACTGGGCGCTGATCATCATCCGCATCCTGACCGCGTTTGCCGGGCTGATGATCTTCTTCCCGGAGGTCAATCCCGGTCGACTGATGTCGGACATCAACGCGAATACTTCGCTGTTCACCGCCGCAATTTCGTACAGCACGCTGACGGACAGCTTTGCCCGCCCGCTGCGTATGGGCTGGGTGCAGCCGTGGCACTTCTACCTCATCATGGGCGGCTGTGCGCTGCTGATGCTTGGCATCATCCTGAGTGCAATCGGCGCGTGCATGTCGCTGGGCAATCACCGCATGAAGCGCGCAGCCGTCAAACTGCCGCTGATCGGCTCGGTGCTGATGCTTGGCGGCATCGGAACGCTGGTGTACCTGAACAGCATCCTGCCGGCGCTGGAAAAGGCAGACCGCCTGAAGCTGATGACGCCGACCGGCGCAATCGTCTTCTGGGCGGTGCTGGGGGGGCTGCTGCTCGTATTCAGCATCGTGAGCATGGTCACTATTCCCAAGGACATGGAAGAAAAGATGGAGATGGAGGAGAAGTACCGCCTGTTCCTGATGTTCCTGCCTGTTCTGATTCTGACGGTCATCTTCTGCTACCTGCCGCTGTACGGCTGGCGCTATGCGTTCTTTGATTACAAGGTCGGCGACGCGCTGAGCAGCGAGAACTTTGTGGGCTTCAAGTGGTTCAGCTACCTGTTCTCCAACGGCGCGACGCGCAGCGACCTTGTGCGCGTGCTGCGCAACACGCTGATTATGTCCGGCTTGGGCATTGCAACGAGCTGGCTGCCGATTGCCTTCGCCGTTTTGCTGGCGGAACTGCGTTCGACGAAGTTCCAGCGCGTTGTGCAGACCCTGACGACGATTCCGAACTTCATCTCGTGGGTTCTGGTGTACGCCATCGCGTTCGCGATTTTCTCCACCGACGGCTTCATCAACTCCTTCCTGCGCAACGTCATGGGACAGACCGCCACGACAGACTATCTTGCCAGCGCGGATTTCATCTGGCTCAAGATGCTGCTGTGGGGCACATGGAAGGGCTTGGGCTGGAGCGCTATTGTCTACATCGCGGGCATTGCGGGCATTGACCAGCAGCTGTACGAAGCCGCGAAGGTGGACGGCGCGAACCGCTTCCAGTGCATCCGCCATATCACGATTCCCGGCTTGATGCCCACTTACATGGTCATGCTGCTGATGGCGATTGCGGGTATGCTCTCCAACGGCATGGAGCAGTACCTCGTTTTCGAGAACCCGCAGAACAGCGCAACCATCGAGGTGCTGGACTTGTATGTCTATCACAGCGGCATTAAGAGCGGCTTGATTCCGCTTTCCACGGTCGTCGGCGTATTCAAGAGCCTGATTGGCGTGCTGCTGCTCTTCGGCGCGAACGGCATCTCCAAGGGCGTGCGCGGCGAAAGCATCATTTAAGGAGGCGGAGAAGCAATGAGCAACACCGAAGTCATGAAGCAATCCGCCGTCAAACTGGCGGGCAAGCACCCGAAAAACAAGATCCACCGCACGGCGGGCGACATCGTGTTTGATGTTTTCCTGTACATCCTCTTTGTGGCTTTCACAATTCTGTGCGTTTTCCCATTCTATTACCTGTTCATCAACACCATTTCCAGCAATGACGCGGTGGCGGGCGGCTTGGTCAACTTCTGGCCGGTCGGCATCCACTTCCAGAACTACCTTGCCCTGCGCGACGTGGCGGACTTGGGTTCGTCGGTCATCGTGACGGTGGCGCGCACGATTCTGGGCACGGCGCTGATGGTGATTGTCAGCGCGTGGGCAGGCTATCTGGTCACGAAGCAGAAGATGTGGCATCGGTCGCTGATGTACCGCGCGCTGGTCATCACCATGTACTTCAACGCGGGCCTGATTCCGTGGTACATGAACATGCTGATGCTGGGGCTGACGAACAACTTCCTCGCCTACATCCTGCCGGGCATGATTGCGCCGTACAACATCATTCTGGTGAAGACGTACATTGAGTCGATTCCGGCGTCACTGGAGGAATCCGCGGTTATTGACGGCGCGAACACGCCGACGGTGTTCCTGAAGATTATCCTGCCGCTCTCCATTCCGATTCTGGCGACGATTTCGATTTTCGGCGCGGTCGGCAACTGGAACTCCTTCCAGGATTCGCTGCTGCTGATGTCCTCCCGGCCGGAGCTGTACACCCTGCAGCACCGCCTGTATGTGTACCTGAACCAGTCCTCGAACCTGTCGGCGCTGGTCAACGGTTCGGGCGGCATGTCCACGCAGGCGGCGGCGAACATGCTCAACACGCGCGTTATCAAGTACACGGTCGCCATGGTGTCGATCATCCCGATTCTGCTGGTGTACCCGTTCATGCAGCGCTTCTTTGTTAAGGGAATCATGCTGGGTGCCGTGAAGGGCTAACCCGGCTGGTGATAGTTACTTCAAATACGGAAAGGAGAATCTTGCAAATGCGCAAATTGACCCGACTCTTCGCCCTGATGCTGGCGCTGACCATGCTTCTGGGCGCTCTGCCTGCGCTGGCAGAGGAACCCGCAAATCCCTCTGGCATCCCGTACTACAAGGTGACCAGCGACCTGTACGATTTCATCGACATGGACGGCGCGCCCATCCAGATTGAAATTTACAGCCAGCTGGCGAACTACTCCGGCCGTCAGACCGGCTGGGGCGCTGCGCTGATGAAGGATCTGTTCAACGTTGAACTGGTCATCATCCCCGATCAGGATGGCACATACCAGACCCGCACGCAGTCCGGCAACCTCGGCGACATCGTCGTCTGGGGCGCGAATGGCGAGGACTATAAGCAGGCGATCAAGAACGGTCTGCTGCTGGAGTGGGACGAGGACGACCTTGCGGAGACGTATGCGCCCTACGTTTGGGCGAACTATCAGGATGCGCTGGCGTCCAACCGTCTGGTGTCCGAAGACGGCGACAATCTGTACGGCTTCGGCATGGACGTGGCGACCTCCCGTCAGGGTCATAAGTCCTTCATGTACTCCTGGGATCTGCGCTGGGATTTGTATTCTCAGCTCGGCTACCCGGAAGTCAAGAATCTGGACGATTTGATTGCGGTCTTCAAGCAAATGAAGGAAATCTGCCCCACGGACGAGCTGGGCAACGAGACGTATGCGGCGTCCCTCTGGCCTGACTGGGACGGCAACATGGTCATGTACGTCAAGGCGATGGCGACGGCGTACTATGGCTATGACGAACTCGGCTTTGGTCTGTACAACCCCACGAATGGCGAATTCTACGATGCGCTGGATGAAAACGGCCCGTACATCGAGATGCTGCGCTTCTTCAACCAGCTCTATCGCGCCGGCCTGCTTGACCCGAACTCCATGACGCAGACCTACGACGAAATGAGCCAGAAAGTCAAGAACGGCGGCGTGTTCTGGGGCATCTTCAACTATGCCTCCTCCATGGTCTACAACACGGACAAGCATCTGGGCGAAGGCAAGATGATGTATGCGCGTGTGCCGGACGAAGCGAACCCCATCGTCTACGGTCTGTCCACGCTGGGCGGCAACCGCATCTGGTCTGTCGGCTCGAAGGCGGCGTATCCGGAACTGTGCCTTGCGATTCTGGACTTCTTCGCGACTCCCGAAGGCTCGATGACCATGTGGTACGGCCCGCGCGGTCTGATGTGGGACTATGACGAAAACGGCGGCATGTACTTCACCGAACTGGGCGACATCTGCAACAAGGACACCAAGCATGACCTGAACGGCGTTGTGTGGACGTCCCCCTACACGGGCAAGCAGTACACCCTGTCCGGCAACTTCAACGACGGCTGCATTCAGGCGAACAACACCACCTACAGCAAGGACGCCATCAACCCTGACGGCAAGCTGGGCGAAACGTTCAACAGGGACACTTGGGTTTCCATCCTGAACGCGGTTTCCTACCCGATTCAGGAGGACTGGCGCAACTGGTCCGGCGCGGTGCTGGCTGACCCGTACTTCGAGTCCATCGGCAAGTACACCATCATGCCCGATCTGCCTTACTCCGAGTCCGTGAAGGATGACGAACTGAAGGTGAAGTGGGAGCAGTGCGCCAAGAGCATCAAGAACAACAGCTGGCTGGCGATTTATGCGAAGGCGGACGGCGAGTTCAACATGCACATCCGCAACATGATTACGCAGTGCAACAACTACGGCTATGCTGACTGCCTCGAATGGAGCAAGGGCGAAGCGGCGACCAAGTGGCGCCTGACGCAGGAACTCAACGCGGTTGGGCAGGAATAAGCCAATCTTGGGTAACAAAAAAACAGGGGTGCGTGAGAAGCGCATCCCTGTTTTTTAGGTGGATGTTTTGTTGGTTTGTGTTGTTGACAGTTTATGATTCGCAATTTGTTTTTTGCGATGCAGGGGTTTCGCCTCTGCGGAGGCGAGGAGGGGGCAATGAAAACAGACGAAGTCTGCGGTCGCCCCCTTGACCCCTTCGCAGTGCACACCCGTGTTTCTTGGTTTTGCATGTTGCATGGGGACGAAAGGTACACTAACTAAAAACTTTCAATAAAAACCAATTAACTTGGGTGGCGCCGAAGGTTTCCAAAGGGCGATCGGAAAGCCCTTTGGTCGCGTCCGCAGACGCGAAACCTTGCATAAACACGCGGACACAGTATGCAGAAGTCACCAACTGAATCGCGAAAAGGGTGTCGAGAGGGTCGAAGACCCTTCGCAGGTGCAGGGCAGCGCCCTGCTGGGGTCAAGGGGCAAAGCCCCTTGGGTCTCCCTTACAGCTCCTCCCCGTTCTCAATCGCTGTAATCATGTCGATGCGGCGCTGGTGACGGCCGCCTTCAAACTTGGCGGTCAGCCAGTGGGTCGCAATCATCTTCGCTAAGTCAACGCCGACGACGCGCGCACCCATCGTCAGGATGTTGCTGTTGTTGTGGCGCTTGCTCAATTCGGCACTGTACACGTCCGAACAGGTGCAGACGCGCGTGCCCTTCACCTTGCTTGCCGCAATGCCAATGCCGATGCCCGTGCCGCAAATCAGGATGCCGCGGTCGCACTCGCCGGACGCAACCGCCTTCGCCGCGCGGTAGCCGTATACGGGATAATCGCAGGAAACCGCCGTGTCCGTGCCGAAATCCTTCCATTCCAGCCCCATCGAATCCAGCAGCTTCATCATTTCCTTTTTGAGTTCAATGCCGGTGTGGTCGCAAGCCAAAGCAATCATGAGAAAATCCTCCTTTATCCTCCGAAACCGCCCATGCAGACGATTCGCTCTTCTTTATGATAATACGCGAAAAAATGCGAAACTCCTGCCGATGGAAAAAGAAAAGGGTAGAATCCGCGCGGAAAGCATGGTATACTAACATGGTGCAAGAATCACACGAATCTCCCAAGGAGGGAAACAAAATGGCAGATAATTGCAAGCTGTGCCGCATTGCGCTGGAGAATGTCTCCGTGGTGCGCGGCGGACAGACGCTTTTGCAGGATGTGTCGATGCACATCCACTGCGGTCAGCTGACGGTGCTGATCGGCCAGAACGGCGCGGGCAAAACGACGCTCATCCGCGCCCTGCTGGGGGAATACGCTCACGGCGGTACGATTCGCCATGTGGACGGCGAAGGGCGCGACGTGGCGCACATGCGCACGGGGTATGTGCCGCAGCATCTGGAATTTGACAAGGAGATGCCTGTGACGGTGGAGGATTTCCTCGCCGCCAGCCTGACGCGCCGCCCGGTGTGGACGGGGGTCGGCAAAAAGACCCGCGCGCAGGTGATGGAGGCGCTGAAAATGGTGGAGGGCGAAAAGCTGCTGCACCGCCCGCTCGGCCGCTGCTCCGGCGGTGAACTGCAGCGCGTGCTGCTCGCGCTGGCGCTGCATCCCGCACCTGACCTGCTTGTGCTGGACGAGCCCGTCTCCGGCGTTGATCAGAATGGCTTGCAGATGTTTCTGGATACCGTCGTGCGCCTGAAGGAGCATCACCATATGGCGATTCTGCTCGTCAGCCACGACCTGAACGTCGTCCGCCAGTATGCTGACCATGTGGTGCTGCTGGACAAGACGGTGCTGAAGCAGGGCAAGCCGGATGACGTGTTCGCATCGCCGGAATTCCAGAAGGTGTTCGGGCTGGGCGCAAAGACGCTCAATGCCCAGCGGCTGCATGGCGCGGAACGCTGGATGGGGCGCAAGGCGGAAACGCCCGAGGAGGAAATCGCCCGCGCCGCCTCCGTGGTGGATGATGGGACGAAAGGAGGTCAGGCGTGATGGATGCGATTCGCGCGTTTGTGCAAACGCTGCTGCCCTTTGAATTCTTGCAATTTGACTTCATGGTCAATGCGCTTCTGGCGATTCTGCTGCTGACGCCGCTGCTGGGGCTGCTCGGCACGATGGCGGTCAACCAGCAGATGGCGTTCTTCTCCGATGCCCTGGGGCACAGCGCGCTGACGGGCATCGGGCTGGGCATCCTGCTCGGCGTGTCGAGTGATTTGCTGGCGATGCTGGTGTTCGGCATCGTCTGGGCGCTGCTGATTTGCCGAATCAAGCAGACCGGGGCGGCATCCACCGATACAATCATCAGCGTCTTTTCGTCCACGTCAGTGGCGGCAGGCGTGCTGGTGCTGTCCATGGGCGGCGGATTCGCGAAGTATTCGTCCCTGCTGGTCGGCGACGTGCTGGCAGTACAGGACAGCGATTTGCTCTATCTGTTGATTGCGCTTGTGGCGGGCATTGCGCTGTGGGCGGTGATGTACAATTCGCTGCTGCTGTCGGGCATCAGCCCGTCCCTGGCGCGCAGCCGAGGCATCCATAATCGGCTGGTGGAGTGCGCATTCGTGGTGCTGGTGGCGGTCGCGGTCATGCTGGCGATTCGCTGGGTCGGCGTGATGCTGATTAACGCATTGCTGATTCTGCCCGCGGCGGCGGGGCGCAATCTGGCGCGGTCAAGCCGTCAGCACGCGGTGTACAGCGTGGTGATTGCGCTGGTGTGCGGCGTGGCAGGGCTGATTTGCGCGTATTATCTGGATACGACGGCGGGTGCGGCGATTGTGTTGTTCGCGGCGGTGTGCTACGCCATCTCGCTGGGCATTCGGGCGCTGAGAAAATGATACTATTTTCAGATTCACCTGCGCCATCTGCTTGCGTCTTGGCACATGTTCATCTAAAAATAGGATAACGGAGGAACGATATGGAGCGAATCCTGATACTGATGCAGGCGGCGAACTGGGCGGAAGCGACCGAGGCGCTGACCTCCGCGCGGGAGAACGCCCTGCACCGCAACGCACTGTCGTACGCGCTGGTGCTGCCGGAAGCCCCGACATCCCCCGAAGAATGCAATATGGCGGCGTTCGGGGCGCTGCGATACCTTGTCAGCCCGGAAATGACTTTCACTGCGATGGAAACGCTCTGGCACGGCGAACGCTATGCGCTGCTGGCGCATCCGGCGATGCGCTTTGAGCGCGACTGGGAGAAGAAGCTCCTGCACGCACTGAACGACTGCCCGGTGGAAAACGCTCAGGCGGTGCTGACGGGCTATCTGCCGGCGCAGGATGATCCGATTGGCGCGGTCTGTCCGGTTGCGGCGGAGCGCATTGACCCGGACGGCACGCTGTGCTTTGCGCACGGAATGCCCCTGACGCTTGCGGCGCACCCGATGCCGGGCGCATTTCTGCATCCGGATTTCTTCTTTGCGCGCGCGGGCTTCATCCGGGCAATGGCGCAGGGGAGCGGTACAGCGTTCCTGCGCGCGATGGTGCAGGGCTGGCAGTGCTGCACGCTGAATCAGCCCGTCATCACCCTGACGCACGATTTACCCGTGCCGCCTGTGCGGATAGACCTGCAGGAGGATGGCTTGGCGCAGCTGAAGGAAGAATACGGCGTTGATTTCGCGGCGGGTACGCTGTCCGCGGCGGCGAAGCGAGGCTTGAAGTCAAACAGCCTCGACATGACGCTGGCGGTGACGCCGCTGATGCGCATTAAGTCGGCAGTGCAGCGGCGGCGCAGGAAGCGCACCGACCCGATGCCGCTGTGCGTGACGGTCTGCCCGGCCTCGCTGGACGAAGAAGGGATGCACTGGCTGCGCCAGCTGACGCAAATGCAGGATTTGGCGCTGCTGTGCTATGCCGAAGGGCTGAAGCTGCGCGAAGTGGCGGAGTTCCACCCGAACGTGCTGGAATACAAGCCGCGCTATGCTCTGCCGATGCCGACGGGCAAACCGCCGCTGTTCAGCCGCGCGGCGATGCTCAGCGCGGCGCGCGACCGGGTGCTCTCCAGCACGCACTATATCTGGATGGCGCCGGACTGTGTGCGCTATCCGCTCTATACCGGCATGGCGCTGCCGTGGAAGCGGCTGTGCGGCGAGAAAATCGTGCTGGCAAGCGTCAGAAACCGCCTCGACCTGTCCATGGTCGTTGTGCCGGACAAGCAGATAAAGCCGCTGATGAGCGCCATTGGGGAGCAATTACGGGCATTGCTGGCGGCAGGGACGATTCCGGAGACGGAAGAGACACTCTGGGCAGGCATTGTGAAGGAACATCCGGACTGGTTTGAGTTTCGGGCGCTGCCGGTGGAAAAACAGCTGTTCACATTCTTGCTCTGAGGAAAAATCATGCAGACGATTGCGTTTCGACTCATCAAGGGGATTATGCTGCTTCTGGGGTCAGCGGCTGCTGCTGGAGGAGTAATCCGATTTTCAAATTCATATGCGCACTCCCCGCAGACAAGCGCATAATACGGACAAATCTGCCGTATCAAGCGGGGAAAGTTCGGGAACGCAGAAAAAACGTTTTTTCGCCCGATTTTCGCCGCCAGTGGAAGCTGTTCTGTTTACCGGGCTTGCGGCGCTTCGGGCGGTTTTCGGCTGTCCATTTCGACCAGATTCAGCATTGACAAGAGCGGCTCCAGTGGTGTATGATGGCTTTCGTTCCTACTTTGCAGACACTATATGTAGCATGGGCAGGAGAAAACATCCACAACTTATGCCGAATGAACGGCTGGTTATCAATTGGTTCTCAAATGGGAAATAATACGGATAGAATAGAGAATGATGGAGGCACCGACCATGGGCATTGATATGATTCGCAAACGCGATGGACGCGAAGTTCCTTTTGATCAGGACAAGATTGAGCAGGCCATTTTCGCGTCTTTTCAGGCATCGGGCAGTGCGCGCGGGCATGAGACGAGCCGCAAGCTGACGGAGGAAGTTGTCCGCCTGCTGGAGAACAACGAGAACATCAGCGCCATCCCCAGCGTGGAGCAGGTGCAGGACACGGTGGAGCAGGTGCTGATGCGCAACGGCTTCACCCGCACGGCGAAGTCCTACATCCTTTATCGCGCCGAGCGCAGCCGCGTCCGCGAGATGAACTCCCGCCTGATGCGCACGTTTGGGGACATTGTGTTCAAGGACGCCAGCGAATCTGACATCAAGCGCGAGAACGCCAACATCAATGGCGATACTGCCATGGGCGCAATGCTCAAATTCGGCAGCGAAGGCGCAAAGCAGTATTACGAGAAGTACGTCATGGATCCGCGATTTGGTCAGGCGCACATGGACGGCGATATCCACATTCATGACATGGACTTCTACACGCTGACGACGACGTGCTGTCAGATTGAACTGAAGAGCCTGTTCAAGGGCGGCTTCTCCACGGGGCACGGCTATTTGCGTGAGCCGCAGGATATTACGTCCTACGCGGCGCTGGCGTGCATTGCCATTCAGGCGAACCAGAACGATCAGCACGGCGGTCAGGCGATTGTGGACTTCGATTACGGCATGGCGCCCGGCGTGAAAAAGACGTTCATCAAGCGCTACCGCATGAACCTCTCCCGTGCGCTGGAGCTGCTGCTGAACGACGCGGAGTGCGACGCGCACGCCAATGAACTGGTGGCGCAGACCAAGGCGGAGAACCTCGAACCCACGCTGGAAGAGAACGCTGACCATCGCGCACGCATGGCGGAACTGCTGACGAAGTATGTGGCGGACGAGCAGATGATTGCCCGCATTCTCGACTTCACGCAGCGCCGCTCCGAGCAGGAGACAGACAAGGCGACCTATCAGGCAATGGAGGCGCTCATCCACAATCTGAACACCATGAACAGCCGCGCGGGCGCGCAGGTGCCGTTCTCGTCCATCAACTATGGCATGGACGTGTCGCCTGAAGGCCGTCTGGTGATGAAGAATGTGCTGCTGGCGACGGAAGCAGGTCTGGGCGGCGGCGAAACGCCGATTTTCCCGATTCAGATTTTCCGCGTCAAGGAAGGCGTCAACTTCAACCCCGGCGACCCGAACTACGACATCTACCGCCTCGCCATCCGCACGAGCGCAAAGCGCCTGTTCCCGAACTTCTCCTTCGTGGACGCGCCGTTCAACCTCCAGTACTACAAGCCCGGTCATCCGGAAACCGAAATCGCCTACATGGGCTGCCGCACCCGCGTGATGGGCAATGTCTACGACCCTGATCGCGAAATCGCCCCGCGCCGCGGCAATCTGTCCTTCACGTCCATCAACCTGCCGCGCATCGCCATTGAGGCAAACGGCAACGTCGATGTGTTCTTCAAGGTGCTGCAGGAGCGCATGGAACTGGTGATTGACCAGCTGAACGAACGCTTCCGCATCATCAGCAATAAGCGCGTGAAGAACTTCCCGTTCCTGATGGGCGAGGGCGTGTGGATTGACTCCGAAAAGCTGAGCTGGAACGACAAGGTGGGCGAAGTGCTCAAGCACGGCACGATGACCATCGGCTTCATCGGCTTGGCGGAAGCGCTGGTTGCCTTGCGCGGCAAGCATCACGGCGAGGACGAGGAAAGCCAGAAGCTGGGCTTGAAAATCATCCGCACGATGCGCGAATACACCGACAAGGTGTCCGCGGAGACGGGGCTGAACTACTCCGTCATTGCCACGCCTGCGGAAGGTCTGTCCGGCCGCTTCATTCGCCTCGACAAGCAGCGCTTCGGCATCATCCCCGGCGTGACCGACCGCGAATACTACACGAACTCCTTCCATGTGCCGGTTTACTACCACTGCACGGCGTTCCATAAGCTGAGCGTGGAAGCGCCGTATCATGCGCTGACCAACGGCGGACATATCTCCTATGTGGAGATGGACGGCGACCCGCTGAAGAACCTCGACGCGTTCGAGAAGATTGTGCGCTATATGCACGACATCGGCATCGGCTACGGTTCGATTAACCACCCGGTTGACCGTGACCCGCTGTGCGGCTATAATGGCATTATCGACGATACTTGCCCGTGCTGCCACCGTGGGGAAACCACCCGCGTGACGGAACGCATCAAGCGCATCAAGGTGGAGGGCTAAAAGCCACTTTCCCCCAAAATACCGGGGAACGCGCTCAAGCCGGGCACCGAAAAAAGGGTCAAGGGGCAATGCCCCTTGCGGAGTCCAGAGGCAGCGCCTCTGGTAGGGTCTGGGGCAACGCCCCAGCGTCCCTCCCCATAAAACGCCTTCTCCTTCGGGGGAGGGCGTTTCCGTCATTCATTCATCCACCGCGAAAGAGGGTCAATTACCATGGAAATCCGCATCTTTGGTTTGGCAGACGACAGCATCGTCGATGGGCCGGGCGTCCGCTATACTGTGTTCGTGCAGGGCTGCCCGCATCACTGCCCCGGCTGCCATAATCCCGCGTCGCATGACTTCGCCGGCGGCACGCTGATGGACACCGAGGGCATCATCCGAAAAATCGGCGAGAATCCGCTGCTGGACGGCGTGACGCTCTCCGGCGGCGAACCCATGTGCCAGCCCGAAGCCTGCCGCGCGATTGCGGACGCGGCGCACGCAAAGCACCTCAATGTTTGGTGCTACACGGGCTTCACGCTTGATGCGCTGCTGAAGGAGAACGACCCGGCGCGCATGGCGCTGCTGCACGGCATCGACGTGCTGGTGGATGGACGCTTCGTGCAGGAGCAGAAGTCGCTGTCGCTGCTCTACCGCGGCAGCAGCAATCAGCGGCTGATTGACGTGCCGAAAACGCTTGCGACGGGCGAAATCACCCTCTGGACACCGCCTGTGTGGTGATTGCTCTGCGAATTTTACAAACAATTCACAGAATCACAAGCGAAAACTGGGAAATAATAGTTGAATTTCCTGCACAAGTGTGCTATACTGATAGCAGGGAGGCGAATGCGGGTGAAAATTCTATTTGTGTGTCACGGCAATATTTGCCGCAGCCCTATGGCAGCAATGGTGTTCCGGTACTTGGCACAGCAGCGGCATGTGTCTGGCGAGTTTGAAGTGGATTCCGCCGCACTGAGCAGCGAGGAAATTGGCAATGGGATCTATCCGCCCGCGCGCCGAATTCTGGTCAAGCACGGGGTGCCCTGCACGGAGCATCGCGCGCGGCAGATTACGCCGGAGGATTTTGAAACGGCGGATCTGATTATCGGCATGGAGTGGGGGCACTTGAAGAAGCTGCGTGCTCTGTGTCCGAAGGAGCAGCAGGCAAAGCTGCATCTGCTGCTGGACTTTGCCGAGCGGCAGGGCGACATTGAAGATCCGTGGTATACGGATGACTTTGACCGGGCATACCGCGACATTCTGCGCGGCTGCGAGGGCCTGCTGCGGAACCTGACGGAAAACAAGACGGCATAACAAAAGGATGTCAAGGAGCGAAATCATCCTGACATCCTTTTTGATTTCAGCGATTATTCTTCCGTTTTCGGCGCTTCCTCCGGCGCGCTTTCCGTCTCATCCCAGCGGCGGACCGTGCGCTGCGCCAAACTTACGAAGTCCAGCATGAACGAACGCTCGCGGTTATCGTTGGTATAGGGAAAATCCACCGCGTTCTCGGACAGGCTTGCGCCCAGCAGCAGACATGGCGACACTGACAGCACGTTGCAGACGGAAACCAGCGTATCAATGCTGGCAATGCGCGTGCCGCGCTCGATGTGCCCCATGAAAGACGAGGAAATGCCGACCTTCTCCGCCAGCTGCTCCTGCGTTAGATGCTTCGCTTTGCGGGCATCGCGCACTCGAAGCCCCAAATCCTGATAATTTACGGTCATGTTCATATTCCTTCTTTCTTATTGCCCCAATTGTTCGGGTTTTATCTATTATAATGGATGAAAGAAAATCGAAGAAGAGACGATAAGTAATATTATGATTCTTTTGGTGCAGATTACACGAAATAATGGACACTACAAGAATCTTTTTTCGACCATGATTCCCCTTAAAAACGGGACGAAAATAATTTTCCAGAAGGTCTGTACATTTTCCGCAAACCGTGTTATAATATTCCCTGCAGCCCAACCAGGAATCCAAGGTTCTAATCTCCCTTTGGTTGTCACATGACCTGCGCCGGGAAACTGGAGCAAAACCATGGAAGCAGATGACCTCAAGGCAACGGTATGGGTGACAATTTGAAGGAGGTTTCCCAACCATGTACGAAGATGAAACGCTTGTCTGCCGCGACTGCGGCCAGGAATTCGTGTTCTCCGCGTCCGAGCAGGCTTTCTTCGCCGAGAAGGGCTTCATGAACAAGCCCTCTCGCTGCCCGAAGTGCCGCGCGGCTCGTCGCGCCCAGAACGGCAACGGTTCTTCCGCTCCCCGTCAGATGTATGACGTGGTGTGCGCGAACTGCGGCAAGGCCACCCAGGTGCCCTTCCAGCCCCGTGGCGACCGTCCCGTGCTCTGCCGTGAGTGCTTCGACGCTCAGCGCGCTTCCCGCTATTAATTGACGGCTCCTCCGGGAGCAATCAATCAGCGGTGCAATAGCACACGAAAAAACCCCGTCGGTGTTTCCGAGCAATCGGAGTGCCGACGGGGCTTTTTGTACTCTACTTTTGTAAAACACATTCAAACAACATTTCGATATGAAAAATGTCAGAAAACAGACAAAATCAATTGACAAATGATGCGTAATTGTATATAATGAATTTGGAGGTGAGTTTGTGCAAATTACAGCAGCACTTTTTCTAAACGACGAAAAAAAAAGCCCGCAGATGCTACTTCCGAAATATCTTCCGATTATTCGTGCTTGCTTGGGATGGACTTCTGAAGACCTTGCAAAGCGAATTGGTGTGGCACGAACAACCATTTGTTCGTTTGAAAAGGTAGGAAAGGAAGGTGAAACGCTTGATTTGATGCCATATCTCGCAATCAGAAAGGTGATTGACGACGAAATTGCCGAACGCCCAGATGAAACAGAGATGCTGGCGGCTGTGATGGGGTCTCTTGTTGATCAGCTTGGGTCGCCTTCACCAGAAGAAAAACTCGAAATTTGCAAAAAGGCGGTGCTAATGGCAAAGGAAATTCGCAAAGACCCATCACATAGGAAAGCGACTTCTAAGGCATGGAGCGCCTATCTCCTTGCTGGTGGTGTTGTTGTTACTGCTGCCATAATAGCACTTCTCAAAGGCAAAGATTAAGGAGAGAATATGTTCGATTTGCTTAAGAAATACAAAGAAAAAATCTTGATTAGCGTAGGCGTCGTTGGCGGAGCGGGGGCAGTGATCGTTCTGCTGCATGTTCTGTCGAGACAGATTGATAAAAAACACTGCTTGCGCTTTCTAAAAATGATCGGCTGCTTGAAAATACCGTAGCTGCTGGGAAGGAAGTCGCTGACCAGATTGATAAAGTGGCTAAGGTAGCCCTGATTGAAGGGAACGGCACAGTAGAGCAATACCAACGAGGGATGCACATCCGCTGCCTACATAAAGGTTGGACAGCATCTCCTGAAAAAATCAAGCAGGCGTATGATATGGGAATTGAGCTCCAGCAGGGTGAAACTCTTGTTAACGCCTGTACGGTTACGAGACGTTCAGCATAACTCAAACTGATGCATTTTTTAGAAAATTCATGCCATTCGCCTACTCTATGCTTCCTTTCGCGCAGCGTACTTGTCAGCACGTTGCGCGATTTCTGTCTTTAACGGGAAGAACTCTCATTGTAGACAGTGTTCTGTGAATAATATATGCTTGCGCCAAAAACTCAAAAACCGCCCTTTCGGACGGTTTCTTGAGGTGAACCTATGAAGAGCACCCTCTGTGCTGGAGCGGGTGATGGGAATCGAACCCACGTGACCAGCTTGGAAGGCTGGAGCTCTACCATTGAGCTACACCCGCATGTGGAGCGGTAGACGAGGCTCGGACTCGCGACCTCCACCTTGGCAAGGTGGCGCTCTACCAACTGAGCTACTACCGCATAACCACGCGACTGCATGGTGCGAAGGAGATTGTGCGGGCGAAGAGACTCGAACTCTTACGCCATAGGCACCAGATCCTAAGTCTGGCGCGTCTGCCATTCCGCCACGCCCGCACGAGAGGCGAAATCAGAAGGCAGATGGGAATGACCCATTGGAGATTCGAACTCCAGACACCTTGATTAAAAGTCAAGTGCTCTGCCAACTGAGCTAATGGGTCAAAAAGCTGGGGTGGCAGGGCTCGAACCTGCGAATGCGGGAGTCAAAGTCCCGTGCCTTACCACTTGGCTACACCCCATCGCAGCAGGCTTTCGCCGCATCCGCAGCAACCTTGAGTAGGGAAGAAAGGGAGAATAGTGGGACTCGAACCCACGACATCCAGAGCCACAATCTGGCGCTCTACCAACTGAACTATATCCTCCATATGCGCGCCTGGAGGGTCTCGAACCCCCGACCCACGGCTTAGAAGGCCGTTGCTCTATCCAACTGAGCTACAGGCGCAGAGCCGCAAAATCAGAAGCCTGATTCTTTCCTTCCAGACTGCCAGCGAAGGAAACACCCTTGCTGACAGATACAAATTATATCATCAGCAAGGGCGTTTGTCAAGCACTTTTTTGCGTTTGACGGAAATTTTTCGCTGTTTTCGGTAGAAAACTCCGGGAAGCCTGCTGCACAGGCGGATTTAGCGCATTATCAATAGAATGGATTTTGTCCGTCGGCTTGAGCGCACGCCTTACAGGACAATATCCCCCGGCCGATAGCCCTTGGGCAAGGGCTCTTCCTCCAGAAACCGGAAATCTGAATCCTCCAGTGTCGGCAAAAAAGCCTCGAATGGAATCTGGTCAAACTCGCTGTGGTAGCTGCTTGCGCCGAACCAGCCGCCTTCCTTCGCCCGCAGGTTCAAATCACGCGCGAATTTGGTGTGGTTCGAGCAGTCATGCACGACAATCCCCCAATGTTCCACGGCGCATTGGCGCATCAGCCGGAACGTTATCTCCCGGCTCCAAATCGGCGATACATAGCCGCGGCGCGTCATGTACATGGGCGTGCCGATGTAGTTCGGCAGATTGTTGGGGTTCAGGTGCAGCTCGGCGCAGTTGATAAAATCAAGACCAGTGGCCAGAATTGCATCCTTTTTCTGCTGGAAATGCTCGTAAAAATCGGGCGTCATGGGCGTTTCAATCGCGACGGTGGGGATATACTTCTTCGCCGTAGCGATGCTCTGGATGACGTTGTCGGCGCAAGACGTTGCGCCGAGGTTGAAGCGCAGTTCGTCCAGCCCGGCCTCACCCAGCGCACGCAGATTTTCCTCCGTGCAGAGCGTGCCGTTGGTGTACATGTGCTGATGAATCCCGGCGGCGCGGAACTTGCGGATGATATCGGGATACAGTTCGATTTCCATGAACGGCTCCAGATAGACGTAGCTGACGCCGGTCGGTCGGTTCGACGTGCTGAGCAGCAGGTCGATATCCTCCACGCGGAAGTACGTCCCGCCGATTTCCCACAACCCTTCGCCGATGGTCTCTTGGCAATCCAACTCGCCGTAATTGTAGCAGAACGGGCAGCGGATGTTGCACTTGTTCGTCCGGCGGATGGCGCTCAGTCCCGTGCCGGTCAGGCAGGACGTGCAGCCCTTGGAAAATTTCGCCGGATCGCCGACGAAGTACGTCCGCCCGCCGAGCGTGTGCAAATCGGGAATCTGCGCCATCAGTTCCTTGTGGCGCGCGTCCACCGCGGTTTCAATCTGGCTGATGACAGCCCAAGCCAACTCCTGCTGATGCGGCATTAGCGGCTCATCTTCCGGCAGTTCCGCGAAGAAACGAAACCACATTAGCGCGTCTTTCTTGCTGATTTTCATGCGTTCATCATTCCTCCTGTGAATTTCGCTTCCATCATAGCACAATTTTGTACCGCGCGCAACCATTCAGCGCATCGGCTTGCGCTGCGGAAGCATCATTCTGCGTCCATTTCGTGAAAAATTTTCATTTTCCCCTTGACAACCCATCCGCACCGTGCTATACTATTTTGTGTTGCGGGGCATTAGCGCAGCTGGTAGCGCACAACACTGGCAGTGTTGGGGTCAGCGGTTCGAATCCGCTATGCTCCACGAGCCGAAATCCTTGGAGATGCAAGGGTTTCGGCTTTCTTTTTGCCCATAAGTACCATCAAACGTACCATTGTTGCGTTTTAGACAGCTGTCGGGAGGGGAGAGCAGCCTTGCCTCTTGGCAGCTGTTTTTTAATACTGGCAGATGAGCTGTTCCAGCTGCTCTGCGGCTTGCTGACGCATGTCGGCGTTGCGATGACCGTACACGTCTAACGTGAAAGCGACGGTTGTGTGCCCCAATGCTTCGGAAAGCGTCTTGGGGTCAACATGGCTTTGCAGGGAAAGTGTGGCGTAAGTATGACGCACATCATGGAAGCGGACTCCTGGGCGTCCCATTCGCTTTACAATCGCCTTGAAATGGACGTACAGCGTCTTGAAACGGACGAACATACCGTTGCGGGTGAAGATCATGTTATACTCGTTGTGCCAGCTGCTTCCTGCACGCAGGCGCTGTTCGCTCTGCTTGCGCTTGGCTTCCTGGAGTACAGCCATAGCCGTGGTGGTCAGGGTGATGGTGCGCTCCTTGCCGTTTTTCAGCGGCGTATACATCATCTTGCCCTTGTCAGGGCCGGAGGCGATACGGACGAACTGCCGGTATACACGCAGGGTGTGCTTTTCAAAATCCACACAGTCCCAGGTCAGGCCGATCAGCTCGCTCTCACGCAGGCCAGTGAAGAAGTCAAACCGCATCATCAGGTAATACTCATCGTCCTTCGCAAGATTCATGAACATGCCCATCTCCTCTTTGGTCAACGGGTGCATTTCATGCTGCTGGATATGGGGCAGCTCACAGTTTTTGCTCACATTCTTGCGAATCAGGTCCATCTTCATGGCCTTGTCCAGCATACCGTGGAGCATACCATGCACATTTCGAATACTCTTGGGCGACAGGCCCTCTTTCTCCAGCAGGATGTACACACGCTGCACCATCAGCGTCGTGAGGCCTTTCAGCTTCACATTGCCGATGTACGGCACCACATGCAGCCGGAAGTCGCTCTCATAGTTATCGAGGGTCGAGTGCTTCACCTTACCGGCCTTGAAGGTCTTCATCCACTCCCAGCCCCACTGCTCCACAGTAAGGTCGGTTTCGGTGATGCTGGTGCCCTGGGCGATCTCCGCCCGCTTCTCAGCCAGCTTGTCCTTCACGATGGCCTTTGTGCGACCATACAGCGAATGCTGCTTGCCGTCCACATCATAATAGCGTCCTTCCCAGGTTCCGTTGGAACGCTGGCGGATATTGTTCTTCATTTCAGTCATTGTTAGCTCCTTTTCCTTTTCAGGTCAATAGAGCTGACAATAGAAAATAGTCAGGCTGAAGTTGTCAAGGTTCATCACTTTGATTCTATCCAGTCTAACCATCCTTCTCAGCACATTCGCTCGCAATTATTTAGAAAACGGGTGCACAGCGACGATTCAGCCATTCTTGAAGCAGTTCACGGTTAATTAGAATCTTCCGTCCTAAGCGAAAACATGGAAAATTCGGTTCTCTGGTCAGGTCATAAGCGACGTTCTTGGAAATGTTCAACTCCTTCATCAACTGGGGTACAGTAAGGGTTATCTGGGAATGCTCGCGAAGAAAGTGAGGATTATCGGAAGCGTTCTCCTCCATTTTACCAAACAAGCGCAGATTCATTTTTATCATATCGTGTCTCCTTGTGAGAAAGATAATCGTTTTTGCTATTTGCCATGTACATACGTACAGGATGATCGTTCGGTGTATGTATGTACATAGGTTTTAGCTGGAATTTTCAGATTATGTAAATGGATTATCCTTTGCGTAGGCTGATTCGAGTGTCTTGATTGCAATTCATAATTATAGAAATCGCCTCCTTTATCTTCTGATGGAGAAGAACTGCTTCTCCACTATAACTGGTAAAAAGTTTGACGTTTTTTACGCGATTTGCAAAGATTCCAGAAAAATTTTTGATGAAGCGGATTGAAATCATTTCATCCTGAATCGTTGGGCGCTTGGTGGAAACATAGCAGCAAGTATGAGCATGTCATTCTTGATAGCAATGTAAATGGTAAACTGTACTTGAGCCACTTAGGCAAAAAAGGGAACGAATACTTGAGCCACCCGACAAAGCCTCTATAATGTAAACAGACCATTGTAGGAGGCGAAGAAAGGTGGTCACAAGCGTGG
>OJJP01000130.1_pt1 | contig 48228 bp, 62 predicted proteins | sample 1596261 | NCBI WGS metagenome assembly OJJP01 (sample SAMEA4350154, study PRJEB24818) | metagenome | biome: human; feature: gut; material: faeces | place: Denmark | collected 2013-09
CCTTTTTCGTTGTTGAAGACGATGGACGTCTTTATGAGGATGGTCACTCTTATGAATCCCAAACAGGTTGTATCCCTGCAGAGTTGGTAGACGTAACAGAAAAGCTGCGCAAAGCATGGCTTGAACAGCAGCAGCGCGGAGATGATTACGTAAATACCTATCAGGAACGCCAGAACGCGCGTCTTGCCCGATATATTGCTCGTGCAGAAAAAGCCAGAAAAGAAGGTGCGGTGGCGCATAAGCGAGCGCATGAACTGTTGGATGTGATCCCGTTAGGCCAGCCGATTTTAGTTGACCATTATAGCGCGAAAGGCCATCGCCGCCGTTTGTCTAAAGCTGATGCGTTATTCAGAAAATCGTTTGTTGAGTGTGAAAGCAGAGCATCGTACTACGAAAGCAAAGCCGCAGGTGTCGGCCGTAATGGAGTTTCGTCTGATGATCCTGATGCGCTATTTAAGTTGCTTCGTAAGCTGCAAGGCTGCATGAAGTCACACATCAAAATGAAGGCCGCAAATAAGGCTATTCGCAAATACAAAAAAGACCAATTACAGCAGCTTTCCGCATTAATTGACCTTGAGTTTACTGAAAGCGAAGCCAAAGGGTTACTCGCCGGAGATTTCTGTGGGCACATTGGCTTCCCTTCATACTCACTGAGTAACAATAATGCCGAAATCAAACGACTACAGAGCCGTATTAAGGAGCTTGAATCGGTCAAGTCTGTAACAGGAGCACAGCGCGAAGAATACGACGGCTTTTCTATGGAGATAGATCCAGAGGATAACCGTATCCTGTTTTATTTCCCTGGCAAACCAGAGGCAAACATTCGTTCGCTGCTTAAATCACGCGCCTTTAAGTGGAGTCCAACCCGTAATGCATGGGTTCGCAAGATTACTCCAAACGCCCTGGCTGATGCCCGATATCTGAAAGAATCGCTATTGAAAGCCTGACAGTAAGTCTACGGCGGGATGTCTCCCGCTGTATATAGAATTATATATTTATATAAATGTATAAGGACGCCTCGACAATGAAACGCAAAATTATTAACCCCCAAGATGTGATTAATTTCCTGACCGATCACCCATGTTCAAAAGTGGACGTAATCGCGGAACACATTGGTGTGTCGCAGAACTCTATGCGTTGCAGACTGAGAAGCATGGTTGCCGAAGGACAGATAACAACCAGGAAAATAAATGGTTGCCTGTACTACTCCGCTAAACCGGAATTGCCATTTGGCATGAATCCTAACTCCATGTTGTTTAACACCTTATTAGCCAAAGTTAAGCCGTTGAGAGGGGCTGTGGCATGAGCATCAAAACCCATACCGGAATAATCATTACCAATGATGGTGAGAAAAGAGTGAAGTTGCGCGAAACGCCGACAACCTGGTGTGTTGGTCCGAAAGAAACATATCGCAAGGAAGATGGCCGTCGTTGTGGGGCACCACTTTCCCGCCGTCGCCTCCTTTTGAGCACGATAAAACCTATCGGGCAGGTTGAGCAACCAACGACTCCGGTAACGAAGATTTCAGACAAGAGTCTGGCAAACCTGATCGCCGATGCGGACAAGGTGCTGGAGCGGAACACCCCCGTTGCAGATGAGGAATGGTGGCAGGATTTCCGAGCCGCAATGCTAGAGCTTCAGGAACGTCGTCGGGAGGAGTTGAAGTGAGCAAGAAAAATGCCGGATGGGTCAGGCCAATGAAGGCGAATAAACATCATTATTTTAATGAAGGTGAAGTAACCAGCATTTGCGGCCGTTGGATGTATTTTGGTGATTACCGTGAGCCAGACACTTTTGAGAGTCCTGATGATTGCGTGTCTTGTCGCCGGAAATTGAACAAGGTGGCTTCTAAATGAAAGAACGTGGTGTTGTTTTTAATGACGATATGGTTAGGGCCATCCTCGAAGGAAGGAAGACGCAGACTCGCCGACCTGTAAAAAATGTCAGGGCCGATAACTGCCTGGTTATCCGTAAACCGACAAAGAAACGCAATGGTGTCTATACCCACGTTATGGATGCACCTGAACATGGTTTATGCCCGTTCGGTAACGTTGGTGATCGCATATGGGTCCGTGAGGCGTGGGCGATATTAGGCAATGAGGATGGTTGCAGTGTGGACTGGAACGACAACCTTTGTCGTGGCGATGAGAAGAACGCAGCAAGGATTTATCGGGCCAGTTGTGAGCAAAAACCGGGGGATTATGGCTTATGGTCGATACCCGATGATGCCGACTGGAAGCCTCACACTGTGAATGAAAAGTTTGATGGCGGGTGGTGTCCATCAATTCACATGCCGCGCTGGGCTTCGCGTATTTTGCTGGAAATTACCGACGTGCGTGTGGAACGGCTGCATGACATGAGCGAGGCAGATGCTAAAGCGGAAGGCGCATCTCCGGCGACGTACAAGATTACACCGCCGGAAGCGGTTTATCGCGTTGACTTTGGTGATATCTGGCGCGGTATTTACGGGCAAGAGAACTGGCTATCTAACCCGTGGGTATGGGTAATTGAGTTTAAGCGTATTCAGGAAGCATAACTATGAACAAATCACTTAATGCTCGTTGTATTCGCCGTTGGGAAATCAAATTTAAGCCTATTTGTGATTCGAAAGTTAGTCCTCACATGCGTAAGAGTTTTTTGCGTGGGATGCGTGAATTGGGGCTTATTACGGCTGAAAACATGGTTGAAAGCATGGCTGAGAAAAATGCCAAGTTTGACTACGACGGCAAGGACACAGGCTGGTCGCCGGAGTTTTCTAACTGGTATGAAGCGCATAGAGAAAAGTATCGTAAAGAGGCTCGTGACCATCTGGATGAAGAAGCCACAAACGATGAGATCGATAAAGAAATTGAAACAGAGCTGGAGTCTTGGAATGACTAACATCACAGCAATTAATTATCAGGCGCTACGTGAGGCAGCAGAAGAAGAAATTATGCTGCGAACTGCAAGCGACACGTCAGATAACTGGCAGGATTTAGCAACTCCAGAGGCTATGCTGGCACTACTGGATGAACGGGAAAGAAATCAGCAATACATCAAACGCCGCGACCAGGAGAACGAGGATATTGCGCTAACGGTAGGGAAGCTGCTAATCGAAAACGGTCGGCTTGTTGCCGATACGCTACGCCACTTAGCTGATAACGAAATCGACTCTGATTATTTTGCTATCACCTCAACGAATGAGAACGGTACTGAAATTGATCATGAGATGGCTATTACCGATTACGCACTGCAAGCTGCCGGAACTGTAGACGAATTGGTTGCGGCGTTGGAATCCGCAGAGAAGCGCATTGCAGAACTGGAAGCACGGGAAATATCGCTCCCAGAACGTAGCAGCATGCTTCATCGAACAGATTTTCACGAGGATTACCAAACGGTAATGGCATACAAAGTTTCTGAAGTCATCGCTGCAATCCGCGCTGCTGGTATTCGCATCAAAGGAGAATGATATGGCTATTGCCGCAAGTTACACCATGCATCTCTATTGTGACTGCCGTCAGTGCACGGAAGGTGTATATCCAGTGCCAGACTTCGGTGAGTATATAGGTACGTCATGGGCTGGCTGTGCAAAAGAGGCGCGCAAGGATGGCTGGCGAATAAGCAAAGACAAAACACGTACTTTTGCGCCCGGGCATAAAGTTTTGAGGATTAACACATGACCACTATTACCAAAGAACGTATTGAATTGTTCATTAAAAATCCGCTTGAAAACGGGCTTACCCGTGGTGAACAAATGGAACTGGCACGGATTGCTCTGGCATCGCTGGAAGCAGAACCGGTGGCATATCAGTATCGCCAGTGGGATGCAGAATATGATGAATGGGGAGAATGGGAAGATTGCGGGGAATGTGCTTTCGAATGGTTTGTTGAGGAAGAGAAATGTCAGGGGGCAGGTGTTCAGACCCGTAAGCTATATGCCGCGCCGCCAGTTTCGGTAACTCCGGGTGGTTGGATAAGCTGTAGTGAGAATCCATGCGCTTACGAGCAGTATTCAGATATTCAGAGCGGGTAATGAAGCACATACAACCGAAAACATGGCAGAAACTGGACTCTATGGGAGTTAAGTTGGAGAAGATTACTCAACTTAAGCAGTGGCATATCGGCGAATATTATGGAAGTCCTGGTCGGGATGTTCGGTTGGTCAAAAGTTAAGCATTGTTTTTTTATCGATCGATTAACCACATTATGAAGGTTTTTTTATGGGGAAACCTTGTTTTAGGTGGTAACTGGGTGTAGTGTTTCATTTAACGTAGTAAAACTGCGTTAAGCGATTACCGCGTAATTTGTTGCTTTATGAAGCCCTGCCTTTTCGGTGGGGCTTTTTTTTTAACGAGGATTTCAATGTCAGCAGAACCAATTTCCGGTACGGCCGTTGCTGCTGGTGGCCTGATGGGTGCCAGCGTTTTTGGTATTGCAACTGGTATTGATTACGGCGTTGTATTCGGGGCATTTGCTGGCGCTGTTTTCTATGTTGCTACAGCGGTGAATATTAGCCGTCTCAAGCTGATTGGCTATTTCTTTACATCGTTCATTGTTGGAGTGATTGGAGCGCCGTTAGTTGGCTCCTTTCTTGCCAAATGGACCAGCTACAACGATCGTCCTCTTGATGCGCTTGGTGCGGTTATTGTGGCTGCATTGACAATTAAAATCCTCACGTTCGTAAACAGCCAGGATCTCGGTAGCATCTTTGGAATGCTTTCCCGCTTACGTGGAGGGGGGGCAAATGGTAAGCAGTGACCCGTCAGCACTGATTAATGCGGTGCTTTGCACAGTAATAGTAATGGCGCTGATGCTTTATCGACGGAAAGACTCCAGGCATCGTCCATTTGTTTCCTTTCTGGCTTATATCTACGTCATTGTATACGCCAATGTTCCCTTCCGTTATGTGTTCGGTCTTTATCAAGAATCCCACTGGCTGGTGGTTATTGGAAATCTGATTATCTGCATCGTTGTTCTGTATTTCAGGGGCAATCTGGCGCGGATAGTTGACGCATTAGGGTTTAATCATGACCAAAGATGAGATTTTTAACAGCGTTCTTGGAAAAGAGGGCGGCTATGTGGATCACCCTGACGACAAGGGAGGCCCAACAAAGTGGGGCATTACTCAGAACACTGCCCGTGCTCATGGATACCGTGGCGATATGCGCGATTTAACCCGCGAACAGGCACTGGAAATCCTTGAGGCTGATTACTGGTACGGACCACGCTTTGATCAGGTGGCCGCATTATCCTCTGATATTGCCGCAGAGCTGTGTGACACGGGGGTGAACATGGGGCCAACAGTGGCGTCAAAAATGCTTCAACGCTGGCTGAATGTGTTCAACCTGCGCGGGAAGCTGTATCCCGATTTGGATGCAGACGGACGAATCGGTCCACGTACCATTAATGCGCTACGTGCTTATCTTGGGAATCGGGGAAAAGACGGCGAACGGGTGATGCTGACGTCGCTGAACTGTACGCAGGGCGAACGCTATCTGGAGCTGGCGGAGAAGCGCGAGGCTAATGAGTCGTTTGTCTACGGCTGGATGAAAGAGCGAGTGGTGGTATGACTGGTTTGAAAGCCGTTTTGTCATTTATCGGCACCGTTATATTGGTTGCATTCGGTGCGTTTGGTTTTGGTCGTATGAAGGGGCGAGAAAAGGCCGAAGATGAAGCTGAAAAGCAGCGCATTAATGAGAATGCAGCCGCCGTAAAAGCCACTGCGGAGCGGCGTATAGAAGTGACAAAAGAGGTGGGGAATGTACAGCAGAGTGTTAACCATATGGCTGATGACGATGTTGATCGCGAGCTGCGGGAGTCGTGGAAGCGTCCCGGTGGTGGTTGATACCGCCTGTGATTGGGTAAAGCCCATCTACCTGACTGATCACGACATCGATGTTATGGACCGCCAGACAAAGAAAGATATTCTGGCTCATAACAGGGCATGGGAAATCAACTGCCGAAAGTAATATATATTTCTATAATTATATAAATATATAGTTACAACATTCTATGCGCTTTTCTCATGGGCGCACGCATCAACCATGTTTGTCTGATATGCCGCCGCGCCCAAAAATCCTGAATTTATTGGCTGGGATTTTCGTGCGCGGCGCCACACCAGACAAACAAATCAAATATGGCCCCTTAGCTTAGTGGTTAGAGCAGGCGACTCATAATCGCACGGTCATCGGTTCAAATCCGGTAGGGGCCACCAATTCACCCTCACACATAAAGATAAGCGCGGTGGAGTTACTTCTTCGTGCTCATCTTTATGCGTGCCTGGTGCACATTTCGGGAAGCCGTTGGTTAGTGAGTACAGGCAGGGCCTGTTATCCGCAAAGGGGTAAAAGCTGGAGCGGCACGGAACTGTAGCCGTGTTACCAAAACAGCGTTGTCGGGCGATATCCGGCACACAACAGGCAAGGGCATTAATCAGTCTGGTTAGTGCCCTTTTCGTTGTGTCTGCTGTAGAGCTGGCCAGCGTTATGACTGCCGGAGATAAGCGCCGGAGGCACAACTAACATGGAGGCAATTGCATTGTTTAATCTGATTTATGCAGATCCCCCCTGGGAATACAAAGATAAGTGTAAGGATGGGAATCGTGGAGCTGGTTTTAAGTATCCAACGATGAAAGCTGAGGATATTGCTCGTATTCCTGTCTGGCAGCTTGCTAATCCTGAATCGTGTTTGTTGGCCATGTGGTGGGTTCCGACTCAGCCAGAAGAAGCGTTGCTGGTGGTGAAAGCATGGGGATTCAGGCTTATGACCATGAAGGGCTTCACATGGAACAAATGTGGTAGCCGACAACCAGATAAGCTGGTGATGGGGATGGGGCATATGACTCGTGCAAACAGTGAAGATTGCTTGTTTGCGGTAAAAGGCAAATTGCCGACCCGCCTTGATGCGGGGATCATTCAGTCGTTTACATCGCCTCGTCTGGAGCATTCTCGGAAGCCTGATGTGGTTCGTGACAAGCTGGTAAGGCTGTTAGGTGATGTTCCTCGTATTGAGCTGTTTGCTCGCGGTGATTTACCTGATGGTTGGCATGGCTGGGGCAACCAGTGCAATGGAGGTATCCAGTTGCATGATGCTCTCTGGCAAGTGGCATAGAATTATATAATTATAGATTTATATAAAAAGTGCTTTACAGGTGGGAAAATATTTCCTAGTGTTATACCCGAAACCGAGCGATACCCGCCCTGGTTAAACCGGAGAAATCTGATGAAAGTACAAGACCGTGAAGTAGTAAAAAACCTCCTGCAATACCTGACCTCAAAAAACCTGACGGGCAGCGTTGAGTTCCGTGAAGCGTTAAAACATTTCAACGTCACTACGGTTTATCGTTGGGAAAACAAACATTCTGAAAGACCGTATGTGGTGGATGTTTTTGCGCCTGATATTGAGTGCGGTTTTGAGCGTCATTCGTTCAAGGAGAAACATTCTGCTGATTTTTTTTGTGAGGTTGTATGTGCGGCAGGAGATGATGAGTGATGCGTATTTCCTTCAAACGTGCGACTGAGCAGCAACGCAAAGAGTTCCTGGCTGATGATGTAGCGGCCGTTTATGACCTCATGAAAGAGGTTGTGGAATCAGGGAACTACACGGCGGCAAAGATGCTTAAACTGCAATTCTTGCTGGGCGACCTGAAATACAAATCCGAAGTTGTCGCCGGACGACGCGAGCATTAAACCGTAACGATAACGAACAACGAGCCTCGGCAATTGCCGGGGCTTTTTTACATCCAGACAAAGGAGAACATGGGATGCCTTCGACAAGCACCAAAAAAGAAATGGCGGTTAGTGATGTGCTTTACGCGCTTTCGACTATATGTGACGGAGCAATGATGAGGATGAAAGTCCTCCGTGAAGCATACGGAAAAAGTCACGATGAGGCAGCTAAAGAATGCCTGAATGAGATTGTGGACTTCATTGATAACCATCGTTCAGTTATATCGCGTCAACCGACAGAGTCGTCCATCACGATTAGCGCACCGGTTATCAATATATCAGTAACTGCGGCGTGTAAATCAGCAGCGGAAGATGATCGTGCTTATGCCGAGTGATTTGTTCTGGTTTCCGCTTCTAATAAGAGATTTGTTGGTATTTCTGGCTGGCGCTTACGTCTGGAGAAAAGCGAAAGATACCTCGTTATCTTTGAGGTTTGTCTTAGCTATATCGGTAGGAACCGCGCTGGGTACGGCGTATCTCTTGATATTACTGGAGGTATTCATTGAAAAATGGATAGTTTCATGAATGGTCTTGGCATTTTTCTGATGGTTGTGGCTGTGTGTTTTTGTATCTCGCTGGTGGTTATTGCTGGTGTCCTGTGGCGCATCTTAGTGGCGCAGAGAGCTTTTCGGCTTAAGCGGGAGCAAATGCGCCTTGATTTCTATCGAAAGTAACTCTTACAGCCTCGCGTGTCGCGGGGCTTTTATTTTCAGGTGATGTTATGGAAAAGAAAGAAGATAAACCGATTGCCATTGGTGCAGAGTCTGTTCCGTTTAAGTTTGAATTATCCCAACTGGTAACAATGCGTATCAGTGAAGAGCGGGGAGAAGTTCAAGCCCGTGCTCAGTATGCAAATGGCGAAAACCAGTATTTGATTCACTATCAGGCGGCTGATGGTCGTGCTACCACAGAGTGGTTCGGTGAATCGATGTTGATTGCGATGGAAGATGATCGTTATCCAGGCTGCCCTGTTTTTGCCTGTGTTGATTTGCCAGAAGGCGCGGTACTTGAAGACGACAAAGAAGAATGCTCGTCTGATGGCGAACTTGTCATTACTGGAATCGTTGATGGTAAGCCGGAATACTCTCGTATTGAGGTAAATAACGGCCGCATCCGTTTGATCCCTGCGTAACGCATTACAGCAGCTCTTGTGCCTATCAGGGGCTGCGATAATGCGCAAACCAAAGCTGCCTCATTAACTCCAGCTCGCTGTGGAGTTAATGCTGGTGGCTTTTTTATTACTGGAAGGTGGGCGACCGCCGTCAGTTGCGACCTGACGACAGTCATTCATACCCACAGGGTGCCGTGGATACAAACCGAGGCCCACTTGCTTGCACAAGCGAGGGGATTTTAGCGGATAAACGGCATGACAAAACATCTTAATGTGGTTTCTTTACCACTTTCTGTGTTGATTGGTTATGAAAAGAACGCTCGCACACACTCCGTGGAGCAGGTAGATCAGATTGTTGCCAGCATACAGGAGTACGGATGGACTAATCCGATCCTGATAGACGAGAACAACGTTGTAATTGCTGGTCATGGTCGAATTGCTGCGGCCACTCAGTTGGGGATGGATGATGTTCCCTGCATTGTTCTGGCTGGGCTAACGGAGAATCAGAAGAAGGCATATCGTCTGGCCGACAACCGTATTCCGCTGAATGCTGGTTGGGATGAAGAGTTGTTAAGCGCGGAGCTTGCAGATCTTGCGGCCGATGATTTTTCTCTGGACTCAATTGGTTTTACTCAGCGCGAACTGGATAACTTATTGAGTGCGGCGGTCTACGATGACACAGAGGGTATGGATATCCCATTTGAGAAGGATGAGGCCAAATCAGGCGTAAAAGTTCAGTACCTGTCATTTGGAGGTCATAAAATCCCGGCAACGGATGAGGAAGCGGATCGTTTTGACTGCGCGGTGTCTCGTTATGTTGATGATAATGGCAGCTATATCGGATTTGTATCCGCATTGCTGGCTGGGGAGGTGTGCTGATGCTTCACCTCAATTACGACATAACGCACCTACGTGGCGCGGAATATAACCCGCGTTTTATCGGTGAGGATGATCTTGCGAGGCTGGCGGAAAGCGTCAGGGAGCTGGGGCTTGTGAAGCCATTGATAGTGCGCGGCGATTTGCTGGTGGCGGGACACCAAAGGACGAAGGCGCTACGTAAGTTGGGAATAACGCGTGCTGCGGTGTATGTGTTGCCCTGTGAAACGACGGTATACGACGAAGTACGGTTTAACCAACTGCATAACGGAACGGATTTTGATAGCGGAGATGAGCGTTGCAGGGTGTCCGGTCTGGAAGATAAGCATGGTTTTGTTCAGGTATCGGCAAGCCAGATCTCAGGCAATATGCGCGCGAAAATGGCATATGTTCGAAAGAACATAGCGGAACTGGTTATCAAGTATGGTCCGTGGGGTGGTTGTGTTGCTACTCAGTCTGGCGAGGTTATTCACTGTGCTCAGTATGCATTAGCAGCGAAGATGACGCGCACACCGCTAACGGTGTTTGTGATCCCTGATGTTGAGAAGGAAAAATACCAAAGTTATCTGAATAAAACTTATGGTGTATTTGAGTATTCTCATCTGGAGAAAACAACATACATCCAGACGTATGCGCAGCTTATGCGGTTGCGTAATGGTGGCAGCCTGAAATCAAACCTGTATGAGTCGTTGATCCTCCCGATCATTGCCAAGACGCCAAGAGGAATTGATTTTGGTTCGGGGCAGGGAGACTACGCGCGAATGCTCAGGGCAAAGGGATATAACCTGCATGATCTCGAGCTTTTCCGCCGTAAGGGCGCTGGAAACACTCTGGATAGGACCGCAACAAACCGGATGATTGATACGCTGGTGGACGACTTAAAAACGCGAGGGCGTTACGACTACGTGATTTGCGATAGCGTTTTGAACTCGGTCGATAGTGTCGAGGCTGAATGGTCCGTTCTGACGGTTCTGAAAGGCCTGTGTAAAGCTGGTGGGTCAATATTCTTTTCTGGTCGTAGCCGTGGAGAGCTGGAAACAGTCCTGAAGCAAACACAAGCGGCGAGTTCCAAAAGCCGGCTTTATTTTATTGATCATAACGGTTTTACCGCGTTGTACCGGAAGGGGCACTGGTTTTACCAGAAGTTCCACTCTGATGATGAAGTGAAGCAGTTGTGTCGTGTACATGGTTTCAGGATTAAGCGGTCAATATTCAACTGTAAGAGCTGGTATTTGCACGTTATTAACGATGATTCTCTTCGCTGGGAGAGTCTGGAGAAAGCTGTTCGTTTTGAGTTTGAGTTGCCGTTGCCTGGTGGTTCAACAATCGGACGATCTGATGATGTGCTGACGGCTTTCCGGCCGTTGATTAAGTAGTGTGTAGGAGGCGCTGGTGGCTGACAGAATTGAGATAAAGATGGATTTTTCTTCTCAGGATATTCAACGACAACTCCAGCGCCTTGAAGAACGCGAATTGCCGTTCGCAATGGCGCTTGCGGCAACCAGAACGGCAAAGGCTTCTCAGGCTGCGATTAAGAATGAAATTAATCGGGTATTTGACAGGCCCACGCCGTGGATTCAGAACTCTACTTACGTTTTGGCCGCAAAGAAGAGTGATCCTACAGCCATTGTGTATGCTCGTGAATGGGGAGGAACGCCAGCCCCTGTAACGTTGACTCCGCAAATCGAAGGTGGCCAACGACAGTACAAACGCTCAGAAGGGGCGCTAAGGGCTGGTGGATATTTGCCTAACGGCTGGCAGCTTGCTCCTGGTCCCGGCGCAAAGCTGGACAAATACGGGAATATTTCGCGGGGGCAATTACAGCAGGTCTTATCTGGCCTAAGAGTTCAGCGAGATGCGCATCAAAATCGCCGTCAGGGCAAGCCTACGGAGTTTTTTGTTGTTCGACCTGGTACAAGTAACCCGCTTCAACCAGGCGTCTGGCAGCGCGTTGGGCGGCGTCCTACGTTGATCCTTACGTTTATCCAGCAACCTAACTATTCGCAGCGTCTTGATTGGCATGGCGTGGCGCTGCGTGCTGGTGAGAATGCGTTTGCTGATGAAGTCACAAAGGCTATTGATGACATTCTTTCTAAGACGTTCTCTCGTTAATCATCGTGTGGTTGATGGTGTTGTTATGCAGGGTGTATTCACTGTGTTCTGTAGCGTTGCTCGCTGGCTGTCTGTGGGTGGGCACGAGCATCGTTTCATCGTCCGGCAGAATTGGGTCCTTCTGGCCAAAAGCGTTGGATGCGGGTCATTCGAACCCCGATGTTCGGCTAGCTAAACGTGAAAAAAGTTAGGTTAAAAGTTGCGGTAAAAGAAATTTACTCATCTCATTGAAAAATATCGGGAAAACGTGATTTTTTGCTGTATTTGTGCTGGTAAAAAGAAAGTAGGAAATTTTCTTTTAGATCATCAAGATACGCGCAGATCTTTAACCAATGTGATGTTGTTCTGATAAAAATCGTTATAAATCATGTAAATACATCCAATCTTTTAACCAAAACACCATCGCAAGATCCTTTTTACTTATAAAAACTTAATAAAATCAGATAATTATGCTGGTTTGTGTGATTTTTTATGAGTAAAAAGATCGTCATTTTTCTCTTTTAGTATCAATAAGTTAAACAGTTTTCTTTAACCTGTTGTGTTATGGCGGTTAAAAAATGGCTCTAAAAATCGAATATTTACCAGTCGGTAAGCTGCTCAGATATGCCAAAAATTCACGGACTCATTCAGATGAGCAAGTTGAACAGTTGGTGAACAGTATCCGTGAGTTCGGTTTCACTAATCCTGTGCTGATCGATGAAAAGAATGAACTGATTGCGGGGCATGGTCGGCTTGCAGCAGCCGAAATTCTGGAAATGGATAAAGTTCCGGCGATTCGGTTGAGTAACCTTTCTGAAAAACAGAAGAAGGCTTACAGGATTGCAGATAACAAGCTGGCCTTAAATGCTGGTTGGGATATGCAGCTTCTGGCCGAAGAAGTCAAAGAGTTAATGGATGATGATTTTGATATTGATCTGCTTGGGTTTAATGATGCAGAGCTTGACGAAATGTTAAGCGATGAACAGCCGCAGGAAGAAGACGATAATTCTTCCCCTGTTGTTCAAATTAAGTACCTGGCTATTGATAAAGAACGTATTCCCGCGACGGATATGGAAATTGCATTGTTGCTGGATGTTTATCGTCAGTACCACGATGCGCATGAAACGCATGAGGGATTTGTTCAGTATCTTGCTAATGGTTGCAAGTAATGGCCATCGTCAGTAAGTCAGAGTTTGCCCGCCGGAAAGGTATTTCTCCGGCAATGGTTACGAAGCTCTGTCGTTCCGGTCGCATTCCAGTGCTGAAAAGCGGCAAGCTGGATTTTGATAAAGCCAGTGCGGCTTATGAAGCGAGCCGACAGGTTGGTCGTGAGGTATCTGCTGAAAATGGAAAAAGAGGGCATGGGATATCTTCGGAACAACCAGAGTTACCCGCTGATGATGTCGGATTAGCTGGTGGTACTTCCGGTGTTGCGGTGCAATTCAACAAGGCTAAGACCGCAGAAAAAATTTATCAGGCAAAGCTGAAACGCCTTGAATTTGAAGAAAAGGAAGGCTCTCTCATCGCTAAAGATACGGTCAGGGATGATGCATTTCTGGCAGCTAATGAATTGCGTAGCCGCTTATTTAGTATTGCTCCAAGAGCAGCTCCCCGTTGTGAAGGCAAAACAGCCAGGGAGATCGAACGCATTATTGAAGACGAGATTAATTTTGCGCTTCAGGCGCTCCAGGAATCCCGATTTATTAAGCAGGAAGAATAAACCTCATGGGCGAAACAGTATGGAGCACCGCTTTTTTCCGTGCGCTTCGCCCTAAATCACGGCTAACTGTTTCCGAATGGGCTGATAAGTATCGTCATGTAGCGCCGGGAACGTCTCCAGAGCCAGGGCCGTGGCGTACAAGCCGAGTGCCATATTTGCGTGAACCAATGGATGTTATTGGTGACGCTGATACAGAAACAGTAGTGATGCAATGTAGCTCGCAAATTGGTAAATCCGAATTACAGCTAAATGTTATGGGTTACTTTGCAGATCAGGAGCCATCTCCTCAGTTGATGATTTATCCAACGGTAGAGGCGGCTGAGGCTTTTTCAAAGGAGCGTATTGATCCGACGTTCAAATATTCCCCTGGTTTGAAACACAAGCTGCATGAAGGAAAAGAGGGGCGCGGTGCAGCCAAAAAGTCCAGCACGACTATACGTATGAAGCATTACGCTGGTGGATATATAGCACTTGTTGGTGCTAATTCCCCAGCAGGTCTTGCATCCAGGCCAATTCGAATACTGTTAGCTGATGAGATTGATCGTTACGGTGTGACGCAGGAGGGCGACCCACTAAAACTAGGTATTCAGCGTACTACCAACTTTCATAATCGTAAGAAAGTTTTTGTTTCTACTCCTGTTTTTGAGGAAACGAGCAAAATCCACAAGTGGTTTAAGCTCTCCGATCAGCGTTACTACCATGTTCCTTGCCCATGTTGTGGCACCATGCAGGTGATGAAATGGTCGCAAGTCAGATGGGATAAGAGCGATTCAGGTGAGGCGTTACCGGAAACGGCCAGATATGAGTGCTGTGAGTGCGGCGGGATTATGCGCGGATCTGGTAAACCAGACGTTGATTGGTTGGCAAAGGGGGTATGGATAGCTGAACATACTGGAGTTAAAGGTATTGTTGGTTTTCATATTAACAGTCTTTACTCCCCGTGGGTTGCATTGTCAGAGCTGGTTGAAGAATTTACGGAAGCAACCAGAAACCGCGATAAAAATGGATTAATGGAGTTTATTAACCTTAAGCTGGGTGAGCCATGGAAAGAGGATGCTAAAGACGATATCGATCCTGAATACTTGTTGCAACGCAGAATAAGGTTTGAAGAGTTTTTACCAGATGATGTTTTATTGTTAAGTGCTGGTGTTGACGTACAGGACACGTATTTAGTTTGTGAATTGGTCGGTTGGGGAAAAGGTAAGGAGTCATGGGGGATAGAATATAAAATATTCCCAGGTGATCCCGCACAAGATGTTGTCTGGAAACAACTTGATGAATACTTACTCCGTAGCTGGTCATTCCGTGACGGTCGAAAATTACAGATTTCTTCTGTTTGTATTGACTCTGGTGGGCATTTTACGACAGAGGTATATCGCTTCACTAAGCTGAGAGAATCAAGGCGAATATACTCTATCAGGGGGCGTGGTGGGGTAGGTTTACCATTTATAGGAAAGCCAAGTAATAATAACCGTGTGGGTGCTATGTTGTTTAATTTGGGGGTTGATGATGGTAAAGGGACCATCATGGCAAGAATTAAACTACATGATCCTGGTCCTGGTTATATGCATTTCCCATTAGATTCTGACAGAGGATATGATACCGAATACTTTAAAGGATTATTATCAGAGAAAAAAATATTTGAATATAAAAATGGGCAGACAAAAGAAAAGTGGGTGAAAGTCTACGAGCGTAACGAGCCTCTTGATTGCCGTAACTATGCAACTGCCGCGATGGAAATTCTGAACCCTAATTTTAACTGGCTTGCCGAACAGGAAATGCGAGGTAATGTGTATGTGCAGAACTCGTCAGGTATACGTAGAAGACGCCGTAGAGTTATAAGTAAAGGCGTAAACATATAGAGGAAATATAAATGAACAATGAAGCATTTTCTCTGACTGAAGCCAGAGAGATGTTATCTGTCTGGCGGGAAGCATATCGCGCTATTGCTATTGGCGGTCAGTCATATAAATTTGGTACGCGGCAGTTAACTCGTGCGGATTTATCAGAAGTCAGAAAAGAGATGGATTACTGGCGTAATGAAGTAGAAAGATTATCAGCAGGTATACGCCGAGGCCCACGAATTAAACGAGTGGTGATAAGAGATTTATGAATATTCTTGATCGAGTTATTGCACCGTTTTCACCTCAGAGGGCATTAAATCGAGCTTTGGCAAGAAAACGGTTAGAAGCACTTGAAGGTATTAATAACCTTGGATATTCACGTCATGGTGCAAGCACTCATAAAAAATCATTAAGGGGTTGGTTTAGTAAAGCTGGTTCTCCTGATGAGGATATTGTTAAAAATATAGATAAATTGCGTGAGCGTTCTCGTGATCTCTTCATGGGAAACCCGCTATCGGTTGGCGCAATAAAAACTATCAGGACAAACGTTGTTGGTTCCGGTTTAAAACTAAATGCGAACATTGATGCCGATTTCTTGGGGATGACGCAGGAAGAAGCGCGAGCATGGGAAAAACATGTTGAGCGTGAGTTTAGATTATGGGCTGATTCTCCAAATTGTGATGCATCAAGAATGTGTACTTTTGGACAATTGCAATCATTGGTTCAAATATCTGCGTTAACATCTGGCGATATATTTGCTGCGCTACCAGTTATTAAGCGTAAGGGTGTTATATATGATTTGTGCGTCTATTTAATTGAAGGTGATCGTGTTTGCAATCCAGAGGATCGTTTTATACCAAATCTTTACGGTGGCGTAGAGGTTGGTGAATTTAGCGAGCCTGTGGCGTACTGGGTTGCAAAACATCACCCAGCCGGGACTTCTGGTTTTGTAACCCGCAAGTGGGAACGTATTCCCGCATATGGGAGTAAAACAGGAAGAAGAAATATTCTGCATGTCATGCAGGATTTTGAAAGGCCTGGGCAACGCCGTGGCGTTCCTGTCCTTGCTCCTGTAATTGAAGCATTGAAGCAGTTAGGACGATACACCGATGCTGAATTGGTTGCTGCGGTTGTGTCAGGGATGTTTACTGTCTTTATTAAAACAGACGCTCCTGATGGACCAGTCGGTGAATCGGGTATCCCTCAGTACGAGCAGATCGATAACCATGATGATAACACCCAAGAAATGGGGAATGGCTCCATAGTAAGTTTGGGTGAAGGTGAGTCGATAGATACAGCAAATCCCGGGCGACCAAATACGGCATTTGATGGTTTTGTTGTCGCCATATGCCGTCAAATTGGGGCTGCTTTAGAACTCCCTTACGAACTCTTGGTAAAGCATTTTACAGCAAGTTATAGCGCAAGCAGGGCCGCATTACTTGAAGCCTGGAAAATGTTCCGTATGCGACGTGACTGGATGGTTCAGTCATTTTGCCAACCGATCTATGAGGAATGGTTGGCCGAAGCCGTTGCTAAAGGTCGTGTTATTGCCCCTGGTTTTTTTTATGGGCCTGAATATCGCTCTGCATGGAGTGGCGCTCAATGGTATGGCCCATCACAAGGCCAATTAGATCCCCTTAAAGAAGTCAAAGCTGCAAAACTGCGTGTTGAGGAAACATTCTCTACCCGTGAAAAGGAAGCGGCTGAAATGTCAGGTCTTAACTGGGAAGAAACCGCACAAATCTGTGGCAGAGAAGAGAATGCTCGCCGTGAGTTGGGGCTTATTACACCTCCTGTTTCTGAGGTAAATGAACAAAATATGGAGACTGATGATGCCTAATTGGTGGGAAATAAAAAATAGCACGGGTGAAGATGACTCTCCGGCTGAACTTTTAATTTACGGGTATATTGGTGAATTTGATGAGGTTTCTTCTTCTGACATAGTTAATAAATTAAAGGATATTTCATCAAATACTATCAGCGTAAAAATTAATAGTTATGGTGGTTCTGTTTTTACTGCTCAAGCTATTCTTTCATCATTAAAGCGTCATAAGGCGAATATTACGGTTTATATCGACGGGATTGCTGCATCGGCTGCAACCATTATTGCAATGGCGGGTGATAAAATTATTATCCCATCTAATGCTATGATGATGATCCATAATCCATGGACATTTGCTGCTGGCGATGCGGATGAATTGCGTGATATTGCTGAGATGATGGATAAGATACGAAATAGTATTTTATCTGCATATAAGGAGAAAACAGGGCTTTCTGAGGATAAATTAATTGAACTAATGGATCAGGAAACATGGCTAAATGCAGAAGAGGCTGTAGAGCTTGGATTTGCTGACGAAGTTGAAAAACCTATGCGCTTATCCGCTTCTATAAAGGAAGGGATGCTTTCGCTTAATGGAATAACTTTTGAAGCATCAAGGTTTTCAAAATTACCTGATTCACTCGCAAAGTTGCCGCAAAATAAAAATGAGTTATCTACTGAATCAAATAAACAAAATGAGGACGATATTGTGACTCTTGATGAATTAAAAAACAAATATCCAGAATTATACAATCAGGTTTTTAATGCTGGTAAAGACGAGGGCGTTAAATCAGAACGCGAGCGCATTGAAACAATCGAGAATAGCGTGATTCCTGGTCATGACGACCTGGTTAAGAATGCAAAATTCAAAACAGGAGTTTCTGCGGCTGACCTTGCTTTGGAAATTATGAATGCAGAGCGAGCGCGTAACAAAAACTTTCTTAATCAACGGCAAGAAGACGCAAGTGAGGTGAATGATTCAGTTGATGTTAATCAACCAGAAAACAACGGCAACAAACAGGCTGAAGCAGTAAAAAATGTTATTGGGTCAGTATTTAAAAACCGCGATAAAAATTAAGGTGAGTTTATGCGAGAGTCTTTTTCATTTGAACCAGATAATCTGATTATTTCTGGTGGTATGCCAGCAATTCCAACAAGTATTAAACTTGCCAGCGGTAAAGTAAAACGAGGTGAGTTACTTGCTTTTGTCAGTATTGATCAGACAACAAATGTTGTCACTGTGGCTCCGATAAATCTCTCTGGAGAGGGAGTGGCAAAAGAACCGTATTGTATTGCTCAACACAGTATTGATGCGACTGATTCAGCGCAAGTAGGAACAGCATGGTTGACCGGAATGTTCAATGCACGTGCGGTTATCCTTCCTGAATCAGCAAAGGTTGCCGATGTATATCTGGCTTGCCGGAAGGTTGGAATATTCCTTAATACCGCACAACAAAATCCATCTGCATAATATAAAGAGGTCGTATTTTTATGCCGAATATTGATATTTTTGAACGACGTACAATGCTTGAGCCTGTTATTCAGAATTTCAAGGCTCGTCGTTTTCTTCTTCGTACTTTTTTTCCTGGTGTTCAGACCTTTAATACAAAGAAAGTTGATCTGGATTTTGTTCGCGGTGGCCGTACTATGGCTCCGTTTGTTGGTAAAGGTTTTGGCTCAAAAACCGTTGAGCGACGCGGCTTTGTAACGAGAACTCTGGAGCCACCACTTGTTGCACCTGATTTGGTAACAACAGCAGAGCTGCTTTTAAACAGGCTTCCGGGTGAGAATATTTACAACGCAAAATCGCCAGCAGAACGAGCCGCCGAGCAATTAGGTAAAGATTTGCTTGAGCTTGATGAAATGTTTAACCGCCGTGAAGAATGGATGTGTGCACAAGTCTTGTTTACGGGGCAGGTTGATATTGTTGGTGAAGGAGTGGATGACACAGTTTATTTTTGGCCTGAAGAGGAAGGAGATAAACCATATCTTGAACTGACAGGTGATGATTTATGGAGTGCAGCAAACTCAGATCCGTTAGTCAATGTTCGCAACTGGAAACGTCGGGTATCACTAACTTCAGGTTTTACACCTCGTGTTGCCGTAATGGGCGCAAAAGTTGTTGATGCCTTCGTTAAAAATGAAGCAGTAACTAAATATCTTGATAATCGCCGAAAAGAGCTTGGGTATATTGAGCCTAAGGAGTTAGAAGAAGGCGTAACTCATTATGGCAATCTTGAAGGTGTCGATTTTTATGGTTACGACGAACTTATTCGCAATGATAAAACAGGAAAACCAGAACCATTAGTACCGGAAGATAAGATCCTCTTTGGCTCTCCTGGTCGAGGAACGATGCTGTATGGTGCTGTAGAGCTTGTAGATGACGCCGAAAAGACTCTAACGATTGTTGAGTCACCACGAGTTCCAGACACCTGGGTAACTCGTAAGCCGGCTGGCCGTTATGTTGCCATGAAGTCATCTCCACTGCCTAATCCTGGTGTGGCTGATGCCTATCTGGTGGCTAAGGTGGTTTAAATGGCCAGACTGATTAAAAACATTGATACGATAAGCCACGGCTCGCTAAAAGCGGGCCGTTTGCTTAATGGGCTAATGGATAACTCCAGAATTGCCGAACTGATTGCGTCAGGACATGCTATTGCCACCGAAGAGGATGGTGATTTGGCATCGGCTGGGGGCTATGATGCTGCTAAGTTAGCTTTTGAGCATGGATACGCATCTGCTGTTAATGATGCTGTGGACGCGGGGTTGATTACGCGAACGGAGGCGGGTAGCTGTGTATTCGAGGTTGAGTTTGAGGATGATGGCGGCAATGAGGAAACGGTTGCTGATGATTCATCTGAATCTGTAGCTACTTCTGATACCAGTAATGCGAAAAAATCAACGCAAAAAAAAGGTAATAAGAAGTAATGAACTCCTTCAAAGAGGTTATAGCGCAAGATATTTCTGCAATATTCCTCAATGAAAAAGAGTTTGCCGATACATATAACATAGACGGCAAGGATATCCTTGCCGTTATTGATACAGACCTTATTCATGAGCGGAATAAACGCTCATATGCTGAGTTTGCAGAGGGAATAAATCAGGGGCAAATAATATTATTTGTTTCAAGAAAAGATTTTCCTGTTCTCCCTGTCAAAGACCAGTCAATGAAAATCAACGGTAAAAATTATATTGTTGATGAAGTATCAGATAATGTTGGTGTATTGGAAATAACTCTCACTGTTAATACTAACAGAGGAATGCCGATTTGATTAATCTTTTGATAGATGCAATAAAAAATCGGTTGGAACATGAGGTTTTCCATGATTTATTAGTGCAGGGACCTCCTTATGATGAAACAGACAGCGATATTAAATTGTTTGTTCCAACAATATTTAAAGGGTACTTGCCTCCTAAATCACAACCATCTCCAGATAAACCGCCAGAATTTCCTCATGTGATTATCAGGCCCACGGAAGGAGGAATGCAGCCTGAAACGGATGAAGTTAAGGTTAAGTTTCTTCTAGGTGGTTTTTGTGAGGACCATACTGGATATGAATGGGTAATGGCTCTTCTTGAAAGGATGATGTTTCATTTTCAGGAGAAGCCTTTACTTGAAGAGAAATTTCTCTTTCAGGGCGATATCAGATGGCGAATGTTTGATGATCAACCGTATCCATATTGGATAACGGAAGCAACTGGAACGTGGATAGTATTAAAGCCTCAGAATATTCAGTCTCAGGAGTTTATCTAAATGGCTAATAAGAAAAGTAGTAAAGAAGATATAGAAAAGAAGGAAGATGTTGCTCAAATATTTGTATATATAGGACCAACAATCCCTCAACTCTCAATTTTGAAGCATAAACTATTTAAGAATGGCTTATCTCCAGAGTGTAAAAAATTAATATCACATATTCCTGGTGCAAAGTGTTTGTTTGTGGCAACCAGTGATTTTGCAGATGCAGAGAAAAGACTTTCTGATAAAACCAGTGTCGAGTATGTAATGTACTCTAGAGTTTCTTCTTCTATCATGGAGATTAAATAATGGGATATCGCCACGGTATTTATATATCTGAACTGGCTACATCTATAACTCCTCCAGTGCAAGTTAGTGCTGGGTTGATTGTCGCATTTGGTACGGCTCCTGTTAATCAGTTAGAAGATCCAGCCTCAGCGGTAAATAAACCTATCATTGCTTATACATACGCAGAGGCCGTATCTAAAATAGGATATAGCACAAACTTCGAGAAATATACTTTAAGCGAAGTAATTAAAGTCGCATTTGGAATATATGGTGTTGCGCCAGTTGTATTTATCAATGTGCTTGATCCAGCAAAACATAAGAAAGACGTTACTGATGAGTTAGTAAAACTTTCTGGCGGGAAAGGTACGCTCTCTAACGATGGTGTCTTATATAAATCTGTTGTTGTGAAAAAAGCAGATGGTGATTCGCCTGGGTTAACGCTTGATACCGATTATGTGCTGGCGCTGGATGATAATGGCTATACGGTCATTACAGCTATTAGCGGAGGAAAAATTACCGAAAAAGACGCTACTCTTAAGGTTAGTTATACGCATCTTGATCCCGGTGCCGTAACTAAAAATGACATTATCGGTGGTGTGGATTCCAACACTAAAGCCAATACAGGGCTTGAGTTACTGTCAGATGTGTATCCCCGCTTCAAGTTAGTTCCTGGACAAGTGATTGCACCTGGATTTAGTTCTGATAGTGAAGTTGGTCAGCTAATGGCGGCTAAAGCCGCGCTGATTAGTGAATTGTTCAAAGCTGAAGCTATAACGGATGCGCCGACCGATAAATCTACTATCAGTGATTACTCGGCTGTTCCTGAATGGAAACAGAACAATAATCACATGGCCGCTAACCAGACAGTGTGCTGGCCGATGGTGAAACTTGGTGACAATATTTACCATCACTCAACCCATTTAGCGGCCGCAACATGCTTGCTGGATAGTCAGTATGGTGATATTCCATCACGTTCTCCGTCAAATATAAAACTACAGATGGACGGTGCTGTACGTAAAGATGGCAGTGAAGTATGGCTTAACATTAGTCAGGCAAACTACTTAAATGGACAGGGGATTGTAACAAGCCTTAATTTTGATGGTTGGAAATCATGGGGAAACCGTAATGCTATTTATCCAACATCTACAGACCCCAAAGACGCATTTCGTGTTTGCCGACGTATGTTTAACTGGGTGGGTAATACGTTAATTCTTTCGCATTGGTCAAAAATAGACAATCCTGCAAACCGTCGATTAATTGAATCGATTGTTACAAGTGCGAATATTTGGCTTAACGGCCTCACAGGTAATCAGGATATTGCAGGTGGTGTTGTTACCTTTGATCAGTCTGAAAACACGATTACGTCATTAATGGACGGGATTGTTAAATTCCATGTAAAAATGACACCATTCTCACCTGCCAGAGATATTGAGTTCGTCATGGAATATAATCCTGATTATCTGCTGAACTTGTTTTCTGAATAAATAATAGGAGGTTGCTTTGAGCAATCAAATTCCTGAGAGACTTATTAACTTTACAGTATACGGTGAGGGAAACCGTATTATCGGTGTTGCTGACGCAAAGCTGCCATCAATTGAGATGATGACAGAAACTGTTAGTGGTGCAGGTATCGCTGGAGAGCTTGAGAGCGGAACGCTGGGGCATTTCAAACCAATGACTGTCTCTCTTAAATGGCGAACTCTGACCTCTGCTGGTACAAAATTATTTCTATCCTCATCGCATCAGGTAGATTTTCGCGGTAGCCAGCAGGTTTATGATGCAGGAACAGGAAAATATAAAACGGTTCCTATTCGGGCTTCAATGAAGCTAAATCCTAAAAAACTGGATTTAGGTTCGCTACAGGTGGCAAAGGCTACTGATTCAGAGAATGAATTTGAAGTTCTCTATATCAAATTATTTATTGATGGGAAAGAAGTCCTGGAAATTGATAAGTTGAACTTTATTTGTATCTTTGATGGTGAAGATATATTAAAAAGCGTTCGTGATGATTTAGGTTTATAAGGTGACAAAATGGAAACCGTTAAATTAAGTAAAGAATATCGTTTTGAAGACTTTGAGCCGGTGACTGAACTCAACCTTGATTTAGACAACCTAAAAGGCAGTGATATTTTAGAGGTATCGGACTTACTGCAATCTCAAGGGCATGTTTCAGTTCAAACATCACTTGATAATAAAGTCCATGCAGCCTTGGCTGCTCGCTGTATTGGTCGTCCAATAGAGTATCTGAATGGATTACCAGCGAAAGACTTTGTTAAAGTTTGTCAAAAGGTACAGAATTTTTTGCTCTCGTAGGTTTTGATGAGCAAAAACCTATTGATAAGCAAATAATGAGGGCCGCGAGTTCTCTATCTCAATCATCTCAATCAACACCTATATCCTACTGGCTTTCGCTTCGGTTGAGGCGAATCGTCGCATGGATTGACGTGTTTAATGAGGATTAATACTAATGGCCAGCAATAAGAACTTTAAGCTGGCTTTTGAAATTGGCGGCAAAGTTGCCGCCTCTCTCCCCAAAAGTTTTACTACAGCTAATCAGGCTGTTGCTAAATTAAATGCCGAGCTTGCTGGATTAACGAAAGAACATGGGGAAATTCAAAAGCTACAATCTGTAAAAGTAAAGGTTGGACAGACTGCCCTCGAATATCATAAAGCTGCCGCTCGCGTTGAAGAGTTACAGAAGCAAATAAAAAACACGGCCAATCCAACCAGAGCGATGCTTCGTGACTTTGAGAAGGCAAAAACACATTCATCGAATTTACGAGCATCACTACGTTCTCAGCGTGAAGAACTGGCCGCTTTAAAGTCTGCCTATCAGGGAGCTGATACATCTGCCAGAGCTTTGGCCTCAAGAGAGAAAGAGCTTAAAGCCAGCATTGATCGTAATCGTGAGGCTCAGGCCCGTAGCGTTGAGCAGGTTAACCGCTACAGAACGGCTTTGGCTTTAGCCAGAGCAAATGTTCAGCAAGTGAAAAAACAGCAGGAGGAACTTAACCGGGCATTAGAAAAACAACGTATTGATAAAATTAACAGCTATAAAAATGCGTTGGCTGAAGCACGGAAAAATGTTCTTGCAGTAAAACGTGCTCAGGAGGAGTTAAACCGCGCGTTGGAAAGGCAGCGTGAATTGAAGCGAGAGCATCTTGGTGAGGCAAAGAGTCAACTTGTAAGGACAGGATTACAAACTGGTGCTGTAGCGGCTGGTGCATTTGCTGCTGCTAATAATGCAGCAAATTTTAATCGTGAAAACAAAATGATTGGTCTTACGGCAGATATGAAGCCGGAGGAAGTTCAGGCGATGGGGCAAGCGATGCTTGTTACCGGGGCGGCTACCAACCAGTTTGCATCTGATATTCAGGCCGCTCAGGGTTTTCTTGTCGCTGCTGGGCAGGATTATAAAGAGGCTCAGGCGAATCTACTAACTATTGGGCGAACAGCTACAGCTACTGGCTCTGATATCCTCGATGTCTCGAAAGCATCATTTACATTAAGTGACTCATTGAAGATTGATCCATCTCAAATGAAGTCTGCAATGGGGATTCTGGTTCAGGCAGGGAAAGAGGGAAACTTTGAATTTAAAGATATGGCCAAAAATCTTCCTGTGCTTGGTGCTCAGTTCCAGGCATTAAAAATGGGAGGTAAAGAAGCCGCCGCGACGATGGGGGCAGCTTTGCAGATAGCTCGCAAAGGTGCTGCAACTTCGGATGAGGCTGCTAATAATATGAACAACTTTTTGGCGAAAATACTTTCCCCTGAAACACTAAAAAAAGCAAAGAAAAATTTCGGTGTAGATTTATATAAAATTGTCACAGCAGCGCAGAAAAAAGGGAAGAATCCATTCGAAGCTGCAATGCATTCTGTCATGAAAATGACTAAGAACGGAGATCAGAAGTTACTTGGTGAGCTATTTGGCGATATGCAGGTTCAGAACTTTGTTCGTCCGATGATTCAAAACTGGAAGGAATACCAGAGAATCAAAGCAACATCTCTTGGAGCTGGAAGTGCTGTTATTGACCGCGATTTTGCCAACATAACGAAAGATAATGCGGAGCGATTGAAACAATTACGTATTCAGGCTAGCAATGCATCATTAAGTTTTGGTCAGGCCTTGCAACCTGCTTTAAATGCCGCGCTTAGTGTTTTGGTTCCGCTGATTACAAAAATCAGTGAATTTGTAGCTAACAACCCCAATTTTGTTTCTCAGATTGTGATGGCGGCAGGTGCGTTTCTAACCATGAAAAGTGTGGTTATAGCGTGTAGGGTAGCTATGCTGGCTTTATCTGTAGCGACAAAGCTAACCCCTTTCGGGTGGATTCAGATGGCCATATCAGCCATTGTGGCGTTAGGTATATTGTTGTATCAGAATTGGGATAAAATAAAAGAATGTGCATCAAAAGTTTGGCCTGCTATTAAGGATTACACTGTTAAGTCTTTTGAGACTATAAAAAACTTTATCTTAAACTTTGATCTCAATGGATGGATTATATCTATGTTTGGTAAAGCATGGGATTATCTTTCCAACATAAACTGGAGTTCGGCAGGAGTAAGAATTTACAGTACATTAATTAGTGCTTTTAAATGGATGTCTCCGCTTCCGTTCTTAATTAAAGCATTTAAACTTACAACAAATTACTTTTCTGGCATTAACTGGAGCGAAACAGGAAAGAAAATCATAGATACACTGGTGTCTGTTTTTATGCGTTTTTCGCCAGTTGGACTATTTATAAGAGCATTCCAATCTGTAACGGCTTATTTATCTGGAATAAACTGGAGTGAGTCAGGTGCAAAAATAATTGAGACGTTAATCACTGGGATAAAATCAAAAGCAAATGCTTTAATTAATGAAGTGAAAGGCGTTTTTTCTTCTGTACGTGAGTATTTACCGTTCTCTGACGCGAAAAAAGGTCCATTCTCACAGCTAACAAAGTCAGGTGGTGCAATAATGACTACTCTGGCATCAGGTGTTAGCAGGAATAACAGCTTACAGAATGCAATAGCAACCAAGTTCGGGCAATCAAATTTATCACCTCACGGGATATCTGCCGCCGGGACTTCTGGACCTCGCCAGAACGTTAACGCTGTGACTGGTGGAATAACCTATTCACCTGTAATCAATCTTCCGGCTGGTTCACCAAAGGAAACTGAGGCGGCAGCTAAAAGAGCATTAGATGCGGGATATTCTGATTTTGAGAAGAAATTGAGTGCTCATATGTTCCAACAACGGAGATTAAGTTTTGGATGATTATAGAACGGTTCAAGGGGACTCATGGGATAGTATCGCGTTAAAGTTGTATGGTAATGAGTACCTGTCTTATCTTCTTATTGATGCTAATACTGAGCACCGCTTTACGGTGCTTTTTTCTGCGGGAATTATTCTTAAAGTTCCTGATGCTCCGGTTATGCCAATATCAGTAAACAATTTGCCTCCGTGGAGACGCAATAGTGTTACGTAAAACGCTTTTTGATGTTGTATATCAGAATGTAAATATTACCGCTCATATGTCACCTGATGTTTTGTCAATGTCTTATACAGATAATGAAGATGGTCAGGTCGATGATATTTCTATTATATTAAAAAATGATGATGGGAAATGGTCTGGAGACTGGACACCTAAAAAGGGTGATTTTATTGATTTGAGCTTTAAGCCTATAAATCAAATCGTCCTTGAGTGTGGGAAATTCCAGGTGGATGGCATAACTTGCTCTGGACCACCTTCTGTTGTTGAGGTGACTGCTGTTTCTGTTCCTGTTTCATCAGGCATTAGACGTGATTTAAAAAGTAATGCATGGGAAAAAACAACTCTTAAAGATATAGCGACTTCTATAGCTAAATTAGCTAACCTTGAACTGTTGTTTCTTATTGATGGTGATAGTAATCCATATTATGCGCGTGAAGATCAAATGGAGGAAAGCGATTTAAAATTTCTCCATCGACTTTGCCAGGATGAAGGGGTGTCGTTAAAGGTCACTGATAGCCAATTAATAATATTTGCTCAAGAGATGTTTGAGCAAAAAGATCCTATCGCTACGCTTACGTTAGGTATTGATGAGATAATCAGATATAGCTTTAGCACACAATCTACAGATTTGTATAAAAGTTGCACGTGCAAATATCGCGTACCTAAAAAAAGAAAGTCGCTTTCGTATACTTGGGTAGATCCATCCGTAGAAGAAGGGGCGAATCTTAAGATAAGAAAACTGGTAGCTAATTTAGATGAAGCAAAACGTAAGGCAAAGGCTGCTTTGCGGCTTAAAAATAGATATCAAAATACCGGATCTTTAGTTTTGGTTGGAGACACCAGATTGGTAGCTGGTGTAACTATAAATCTGGACGGATTCGGTTCATTTTCTGGAAAATATCTTATATCGAAAGCTGTGCATTCAATTGGGGCTAGTGGTTATACCACCTCGATTGATGTCCGAAGAGTAATTAATGGGTATTAATTATGAATGATTTAGAAACATTATTACGTCAGACTATAAGAGTTGGCGTTGTTTCTGATATTGATGATGGTGATGTTACAGCAAGAGTTACTTTCGATGATCAGGATAACGTCACTTCGGCAAAGTTATCAGTTATTGTGAAAAATACAGATAAGAATGCTGATTACTGGATGCCAGATATTGGTGAGCAAGTTTTGTGTATCTTTCATCCCGCAGGGCCGCAACAAGGTTTTATTCTTGGTAGTTTTTATGATGAAACACAGAAGCCGCCATCTAATACTGTTAATAAACGCGTAATTAGATTTAATAACGGAACTCGTATTGAGATAGACAGAGAATCTAATTTACTCCTTGTTGATGCTGTCGGAGATGTAACCGTTAAGGCTACAGGAACCGTAACTATTGATGCTCCAGAAACCATCATTACCGGAAATGCTACAGTTGAAGGATTACTAACCTTCAAAGGTGGAATGAAAGGATCTTCTGCTGGAGGTGTTGCAGCTACAATTTCTGGGAATGTTAAGGTTGTTGGTGGTGATATAGATGTTGATGGGATTAAATCTAAAGGCCACCATCACACAGCTCAGGGGGAATACGCTCCGACAACGGAGGCTCAGGCATGATTGTGGGTATGCTTGGTACAATGCCTTTTGTTGCCTCATCAATAGTAGTGAATACGTTCAACAATTTTAAAAGGACGTCAAAGCGTCGTGTAGCGCGCCATGATGTTATTGGGCTTAAACCTGTTCTGGAGGATATAGGTCCAGATCTGGATGAAGTTAGTTTTAATATGCGGTTGGATACAACACTTGGCATTGTTCCATTGGCTGCGCTTTCATTACTTAGGACGATGCAATCAATTCAGGAAGTAAATCCTGTTGTAATTGGTATTCAGTATTTTGGTAATTTTATAATTACAGATATAGAGGAATCATGGACTTATTTCGGTCCAACTGGGAATCCGCGAGTGATTATCGTCGGCATTAAATTACAGGAAGTCGGACAGACCTCTCTGAAAGAAGCATTAGTTGATATTGCTGGCAATATAGAGTCAAAAACTAGAAGTGCGTTAGGTAAATTATTATGAATAATACGTTTACCATATTATCACCTTCTTACTCGATTGATTGGTCGCCCAAAACAGTTGTAGAAGAAGTTTTGCAAAATGTCTCTACTATGATTAACACTCAGATTGGCACTGTACCATATGCCAGAAAATTAGGAGTTAATTCAAGTCTTGTTGATAGCCCCAGTCCAATTTTTATTGCTACAGCAACACGAGAAATAATTCAAAAAATTAGTGAGTTTGAGCCTAGAGCGATTATCCATTCTGTTACTTTTGAAAGAACGGACGTTTCTGATGGTTTTATTAGGCCAAAACTTGTGATAGGAGTTAGAGAATGACGTTGCCGCGTGGTGGTTTGCCAGATATTACTTTCGCAGATTCTAACCCGACTGATATAACAACTCGTTCAATCAGGGCTTTTGAGAGTATAACAGGTGAAACATTAGCACCTGCTGATCCACGTAGATTATTCATCTTATCATTGTGTGAGATTATTATACAGCAAAGAAAAGCTATCGATTTTTCTGCAAAACAAAACCTTCTTACATATGGTGAAGGTGAATATCTCGACCATATAGGCTATCTGACGGATACGCCTAGGCTGGAAGCTCAATCTGCTTTGACTACATTTGAGTTTAATCTGTCAACAAAATTATCGGGGATATATACAATACCTGCTAGCACTCAAGTTTCAACTGGAAATGGTGTTATTTTCCAAACAGATATTTTGTTGGAAATACCTGCTGGGAAAACAGTTGGTACAGTCTCAGGATATGCTGTTATACCTGGTTTATCTGGGAATGGCTTTTTACCAGGGCAAATAAATGAGTTGGTGACTCCGTTGCCGTATGTTTCCAGCGTAAGGAATGTAACAACATCTAATTCTGGTGCTGATACGGAGTCAGATGATAATTATGCTGAAAGAATAAAACTGTCGCCGGAAAAACTGTCTACAGCAGGGCCGGAGGATTCTTATAAATATTGGACAAGAACAGCCAATCAGAATATAAAAGATGTGAATGTATATACACCATCGCCCGGAATTGTAGAAATCCGTTCTTTGTTAGAGAACGGAGATATACCTTCTGATGAACTATTAGAGCAGATAAATAGCGTTCTCTCTGCAACTAATATTCGACCATTCACAGATAAAGTTCTTGTTAAGAAACCAGAGAGCATTGAATACGATATAATAATTAAATACTGGATTAACTCATCGGACAAAAACAGAACAACTTTAATTCAAAGTGAGGTTGAGAAAGCTATTGATGAGTATAAACAATGGCAACGTTCGGTTATGGGAAGAGATATAAATCCAGATGAAATTATTCAACGTTTAAAAAATGCTGGGGCTAAAAGATTAGAAATATCAAGTCCTGTTTTTACTGTGGTTGGAGAGACACAGGTCGCCAGAGAGAGAAATATAAATTGCCAGTATGCGGGGTTAGAGGATGGCTGATATCTTTAATGTTAGCTTGTTGGATGTTTTACCTCCTAACTTAGCTAGCGATCCCAACGTGATAGCTATGTCGAAAGCTATCGATGATGAACTACAAGCAATTAACAATTTAATATATAAGACAGAAATATATAGCGTTGTTGATAACCTGGATTCAGTTGTCCTCGATCATTTAGCTTGGCAATGGAATGCTGATACATGGAGGGATAGTTGGCCTGTATCGTTAAAGCGTTCTGTTTTCAAATCAATAATACGAACAAAGCGAATAAAGGGTACAAGGGCAGCGGTTGAAGATGTAGTAAATAGCTTGGGTGGAGAGGTAAACATAATAGAATGGTTTGAAACATCACCACCTGGCGAACCATATACAGCCTCAATTGTTGCTTCGATTAACTCTTTTGATGGTGCCGTTCCTTCGAAAGAGATGTTGGAAGATACGTTAAGAAGTATCAAGAGCGCAAAGTCGGCAAGAACATTATTTACATTTTCGCAAGCAGCCAATGTTTCTGGTGGTGTCGGTATTGTTGGTGCTTGTCAGCCTGTGTCTTATATACGATTAATTGGCGAGTGTTAATTCGCAATTTGTTTATTCAAGGAATTAAGCGTGAGTAAATTATTATTTACGATGACTGACGCCGGGCGTCAGGAGTTGGTTAATGCCAACAAAACAGGAACAAATAAAGTTGAGATTGTTTCTGTTGGTTTAGGTGGTAGATATTATGTCACGTCAACCTCACAAACAAATATAACAAACGAAATAAAACGACTTACCACAATAGGTGGCAAAGTTGTTTCCCCTGATACAATTCATGTAACGGCGAAGGATGATAGTAAAGATGAGTATGTTGTCCATACAATAGGATTGTATACAAATAAGGGAACGTTGTTTGCTGTATACTCGCAAGAACAAGCAATAATAAATAAAGCATCATCTACTATTGCTTTAATATCAAGTGACATAGCAATCAAGACTCTTGATACTAAAAATATTATATTTGGTGATGTTGAGTTTATTAATCCTCCCGCGACCGAAACTGTTGTTGGGGTTGCAAGATTTGCTAATGAACAAGAAATTGATGCAGGTACAGATGATTCCCTTGCTGTTTCAGCAAAGCGGCTTAAGCAAGCCATTGTGAAACATGAGCAATCACGTAATTATCCTGATGCAACTTTAACCTCAAAAGGCTTTGTTCAACTTAGCAGCGCCACCAATAGCACGTCTGAAACGCTTGCTGCGACGCCTAAGGCTGTTAAGGCAGCATATGACCTGGCTAACGCTAAATACACCGCACAGGACGCTACCACTGCGCGGAAAGGGATAGTTCAGCTCAGTAGCGCCACCAACAGCACGTCTGAAACGCTTGCGGCAACGCCAAAGGCTGTTAAGGCGGCATATGACCTGGCTAATGGCAAATACACCGCACAGGACGCTACCACTGCGCGGAAAGGGATAGTTCAGCTCAGTAGCGCCACCAACAGCACATCTGAAACGCTGGCTGCGACGCCAAAAGCTGTTAAGGCGGTAATGGATGAAACGAACAAGAAAGCGCCCTTAAACAGTCCTGCGCTGACCGGAACGCCAACAACGCCAACTGCGCCAAAAGGGACTAATAATACTCAGATCGCAAGCACGGCTTATGTGATGGCCGCGATTGCCGCACTTGTAGACTCGTCGCCTGACGCACTGAATACGTTGAACGAGTTAGCGGCGGCGCTGGGAAACGACCCGAATTTTGCGACCACCATGACTAAAGCGCTTGCGGGTAAGCAACCGAAAGATGCCACTCTGACGGCGCTGGCCGGGCTTGCTACTGCGGCAGACAAGTTTCCGTATTTTACGGGGAATGATGTCGCCAGCCTGGCAACCCTGACAAAAGTCGGGCGGGATATTCTTGCGAAATCGACCGTTGCCGCTGTTATCGAATACCTCGGTTTACAGGAAACGGTAAACAGGGCCAGGAACGCCGTGCAAAAGAATGGCGATACCTTGTCCGGTGGGCTTACTTTTGAAAACGACTCAATCCTTGCCTGGATTCGAAATACTGACTGGGCGAAGATTGGATTTAAAAATGATGCCGACAGCGATACTGATTCATACATGTGGTTTGAAACAGGCGACAACGGCAATGAATATTTCAAATGGAGAAGCAAACGAAGCACCACAACAAAAGACCTGATGAATCTTAAATGGGATGCTTTGTCTGTCCTTGTTAAAGCCCTTTTCAGCAGTGAAGTAAAAATATCGACAGTCAATGCACTAAGGATATTTAATTCATCTTTTGGTGCTATTTTTCGTCGTTCTGAAGAATGCCTGCATATCATCCCGACACGAGAGAATGAGGGAGAAAATGGTGATATAGGGCCACTACGCCCCTTTACGCTTAATCTCAGAACTGGTCGGATAAGCATGGGGCATGGTCTTGATGTTACAGGGGATATATTTGCAAACCGTTTTGCAATTAACAGTAGTACCGGCATGTGGATTCATATGCGTGACCAGAATGTTATTTTGGGACGCAATGCGGTATCCACCGATGGTGCACAGGCATTACTTCGTCAGGACCATGCTGATCGCAAATTTATGATTGGTGGGCTGGGAAATAAGCAATTTGGCATCTACATGATTAATAACTCAAGGACAGCTAATGGCACCGATGGTCAGGCGTACATGGATAATAACGGGAACTGGCTTTGCGGTGCGCAAGTTATTCCCGGCAACTATGGCAATTTTGACTCACGCTATGTGAGAGATGTCCGACTTGGCACACGTGTTGTTCAATTGATGGCGCGTGGTGGTCGTTATGAAAAAGCCGGACACGCAATTACCGGATTAAGAATCATTGGTGAAGTAGATGGCGATGATGAAGCCATCTTCAGACCAATACAAAAATACATCAATGGCACATGGTATAACGTAGCACAGGTGTAAATTATGCAGCATTTAAAAAATATTAAGTCAGGAAATCCAAAAACAAAAGAGCAATATCAGCTAACAAAGAATTTTGATGTTATCTGGTTATATACAGAAGACGGTAAAAACTGGTATGAGGAAGTAAATAACTTTCAGGAAGACACCATAAAGATTGTTTACGACGAAAATAATATTATTGTTGCCATAACCAAAGATGCCTCAACGCTTAATCCCGAAGGCTTTAGTGTCGTTGAAATTCCAGATATAACAGTCAATCGTCGTGCCGATGATTCAGGGAAGTGGATGTTTAAGGACGGAGCTGTGGTTAAGCGGATTTATACAGCAGACGAACAGCAACAACAGGCCGAATCACAAAAGGCCGCATTGCTTTCCGAAGCTGAATCAGTCATCCAGCCACTGGAACGCGCTGCCAGGCTGAATATGGCAACAGACGAGGAGCGCACACGACTGGAAGCATGGGAACGCTACAGTGTTCTGGTCAGCCGTGTGGATACGGCAAATCCTGAATGGCCACAAAAGCCTGAATAAAAATTAAGGCCCGCTATCGGGCCTTGTCTCATTCAGGTTGTTCGGGAAATGTTACTGGTAGGCTGGAGGTGTCTGTGGATTCGACTTTCTGCGCAAAGAGCATCCACTCGGTTAATTTCTGCTTATTCTCGGCGGAAATGATACCCAGCCGTAGCTGTGAGTCCCATAGCTGGGTTTTATCCCTGACAAGTTGCAACAGGCTTTGTTTTTCATTCTCTGCCTGCTGCCTCTGTTCTTCCTCGGTATAAGTTCGCTTTATCACTACGCCATCTTTGAACATCCATTTACCCGAAATATCAGCCCGGCGATTTGCTGTAATATCAGGAACCTCAACGACACTTTTTCCCTCCGGGCAAATTGCAGTCACATCCTTTTGCACGTCGCATATAACATTATTTTCATCATATGCAATCTTTATGGTGTCGTCCTGAAAGTTCTTTTGTTCCTCATACCAGTTCTTACCATCTTCGGTCCATAACCAGACGACGCCTGAGTTTTTAGTTAAAAGATATTGTTCTTCGGTTTTTGGATTGCCTGGATTTATGTTTTTTAAATGCATCATAATCAAATACTCGATACGTTATACCATGTGCCATTAATATTTTTTTGAATTGGTCTGTAATAAACACCACCAATATTATCGGCAGAGTTTGAGCCTGTATCCTGAACAATTATTCCGGTATATGCGCAACCAGATGGAGCCTGATGTGTCCATGTTGTGCCATTATTTGCTGGTTTGTATGATGATGCGCCACCAAGTCGGATATCACGTACATAACGGGAGTCCGCTTCCGCTTTGGTATATGCGCCAACATCTCCTGCTGATGGCTTACGTGTTGTGGTGTAAAATTCTGACCAGTCAGCTTCGAATCCGTAACCATCACGCGCTGAACGATAAAAAATACCACCGTTCCTGTAATTCACGCGGAACTGTACAGCAGGGCTGCTCCCCGTATTCATATTGAAATGAAGAATTAATGTTGATGCGCCTTTTAGGTCTGCATCATAAACACCGCTATTCCAGTTCCAGCCAACAGCTTTATCATTTGCAACCCTGTTTCCTGTCTGCCCTAAAGCAAATGCAGGTTGCAGGTTTTTCGTGTTGTAGTCTCGTCGCCAGCCAGGAGCGTAAGCATCACCATGATTAATATAAGTGAATTGAGCGTTAGTGATTCCGCCACCGCTGGAAGTGCTTGGTGTTGTTACACGGATGGTCATGGCACCTTTATTACCCATAACCTCAATAACGCAACCTGCAAGATGAATAGTTCCACAGCCAGTATCGGTAATAATTTTATTATTGCCGTATGACCATGAACATTTGCACATCCAGTATGGGTGATTGAATGCCCCTTGAGAATCCAGCCATTCAATCAATTGTGCCGTTGTCCAGTTCCCTGCCCCTGTACTAATAGCACCGTGAAAAGCGCGACATGCACCAATATTTTTTGTGAAGGTATCTTTTCCTGGAATATCTGCGCCGTTCTGGTTTTTCTGTAATGCGCCAGAAGCCTGATTTACCGTTTCCTGCAAACCGAGGTTTTTGCGAATTGCCTCTGTGTCGTCTGAACGATATTTTTTCCCGCTTTTAGCAACAATCGCGGTTTAGAAAGTATGCAATATGGTTATGCGAGGGTGTCAACTTTTGACCAGAATTTGGAATTACAACTGGAGGCGCTCAGGAGTTTAGGATGTGACCGGATTTTTGAAGATAAAATATCCGGTGCTAAATCAAAACGACCAGGACTTGATAAGCTACTTAAGGTGTTACGGCCGGGCGATACGGTTATTGTCTGGAAGCTGGACCGAATGGGGCGTTCCCTGATTCATCTTGTTGATTTACTTAACCATTTTTTATCAAACAACATTGAGTTTATTTCGATTACGGAAGGGATAAAAATTAGCACTTCAATTGGCCGCTTTGCCTACACGATGCTGAGTGCAGTCGCAGAGATGGAGCGGGAAAATATGATTGAAAGAACGCGTGCAGGATTGGCGGTGGCAAGGGCTAACGGCAGGATAGGAGGACGCCGCTCAAAGCTGGCACCAGAGCAATGGGAACAGATCGGAAGACTTATTGCGAATGGTGTTTCACGTAAGCGGATAGCGATTATCTTCGATGTTACCTTATCCACGCTTTACCGCAGGTTTCCGGCTGGGAATCATTGACTGGAGTTAGGCCAGTAGTATGATGCTTGCAAAACGAAATCCAATTTAGATCCTTTTACTGGTGGATTATCGTTCGATCAGTGAGAGACTTCGTGCATGACCGAAAGTGTTGTGGTAGAGTTCTCTTAAAACCACGTAACGTGGTTATGATTGTGGGTGTCTGGTTGGAAACTGACCAGATATGGAAACAAAAAGCCCGCAGATAAATCTGCGGGCTTCTTGCGACATCCACGGAAAACCAACAACAATCCATGGGCGCCTCGACAACTCCCATTATACGTTGGTTTTCCGTGGACGCAAGAGCGAACATATGGATAGACCAATGCCGTCTCTACGTTCCGCTTACGTTTGTAATTTGTCGCCGGAGTTCCAGCCTCCAAAGCACCATACGCACAAGCTGCCGCTGGTGTTATCTGATGCTTTACAGCGCATTAATGGTCGTGATCTTACGTGTGAGGTTGCGTTCTACGTTAATCAACCGTCAGGGCGGAAGCGCCGGATAAACGAGCATCGTCGTCGGGCGATTAATGCTGTGATCGCTGCGATTTTGCACCATGTAAACATCATTTCTAAGCGGGTTCTGGCTAGTGCTGAGGCGTTGGCTGATTTTTGCGGCCTGTCTACCGTATCCGAAGCTGGGAACAAGTCTATAACGCGCTGTACAAGGGCGTTGTCGCAACTGAAAGCGTTAGGTTTTATTGATTATGAACGTCGCTGGGATCGGGTGAATAAACAGTATTGGCCAGCGAAAATAGAGATTCGTGATCAACTGCTGGAAACCGTTGGTATTACTGAACAAGCATGGAGACGTGCGGTTAGCCAGAAACTTAATTACTTCAATGCGAAGAATAGCGAACGGCTTAAAAAAGCGATAACGGAGGCTGATTATAAGCGTATTGTTATTCAGGAGCAGATGGAGAATGTATGGCGCCAGAGGAAGACGGCCAGAGAGATAAAGGCAAAACAGAAAGCAGCGGAGAGAGCTGCGCGTCTTGTCCGGGAAAAGGGAGAGGCCGAACTTCGTCATCAAATCACTAGAGAGGTTAGCCAGGAATTTGCTGATGGCATGTATCCAGGTGCTGACCTTGCATATTTACGATCCCTCGTTGAGCAGCGTTATAACAGGCTAAGAAAGACCTGGAAATCACTCCAACATTAACCCACCTGAATGATGAATCCGGTTTTACCGGAGGATTATCTACGTCGCAATAAAATATCTGTTCAAAAAATAGTCTAAATTAATTTTCTCTAAACCTGGACACAGCAAAAATATCGCCTTTACAGGCATCGGCTAATAAAGTTATCCACAGTTTTGATATGTATATGCAAATGGTTTTTTATAATAGATGCACTAAACAAATAAATGCAAAATCACTTTCTTTTATTAAGACTTTCTTTATTTAACTTACGCAGGCTTTGCCTGTGAATATGTTCGCCCTTGCAGCGAGCTAAAGCTCGCGCCGGTTCGAGTCGCTACGCTCAAATATACCTCCTCCGGCACTTGCCGGAGGCATGGAGCAGCCTGATCATCCTTTTCGAAACGGCACGTTTCGAACTATACAAAATCAATTTATATAAGGCCGAAATAAGGCCTACGGCCGGGCTTTGCAGGAGGAAGGGACGGACCTTATCAATAAACGTCGATAAATACGCACACAGTAGCAATCAGAACGCGACAAAACGTAAGAAACATCATTTTCTATTAGACATAGAAAACTTGTCTTATACGCAATGTAGTAAATTTCTATTGCCACATAGGAAAAGATTTCCTACCATCGTAGATATAATAAATGGAGATGGTTATGGATAAAGATACTGTTTTAAAAATGTTGAATCCGGCTTGTTTAAAAAAAGCGGATGAATGGGAATCTCCTACATGTGGAGAAGTTCGGGCAGTCATTGGCCTGACCGGAATGAGCGGCTCGCAGTTGGCCAAAAAACTAGGCTTAAAAGATAGTCGCAATGTTCGCAACTGGCAGATGTTAAAGGAGTCCACATCCAGATCCAGCATTCCGTATGCAGCCTGGGCGCTGCTGTGTTACTTCGCTGGGTTAGGGTTAATCTTCATTGATAACAAAACAGATGTTTGAAACATGCAAATATGAGGCTTGTTATGGAACTTGTACGCAAAACACGCAAAGAGTTCTTGGACCTGTATCGCATGGGAGCTTTCACTTGTGTTGTGGCTACCCAGGACGAAGTGACAAAAAGCTGGCGGCTTTTTGCTCTCAATAAAAAAGGGATTGCCGTTTTCATTGAAAAAGCCCGTGGTGGTATCCGCGAATGGGCGGGATTGAATTATGTGGCTGATTTTTGCGCAGCTATGGGGATTCGTCGCTGGGAAGTCCATATGCCAGGAGTAAAGTCACAAAAATAGGGCTTTCGTGTCGAAAATGAGGCGAAACTGAAAACGAGATTTCATTAACAAATAAGCAACATAAAAAACAGTGGAAAACGCCCAGGAAAACATGATCTTTTGAGCGGATTTTTTAGATCCGACAATGAACGGTGATCCGGTGGTGCCGATAACGTCCATTATGTTAAATGGCCCCGTTTTTCTTGAAATTATAACCCACAGGTTATATAGTTAGTGATATAAACTACAGGTTATAGGATTGAGCATGTGGACGGTACTTTTTAGCCAGCGATTTGACGACTGGCTAAATGAGCAAGAAGACGCTCTTCAGGAAAAGGTTTTGGCTGATTTGAAAAAGCTACAGGTTTACGGACCTGAGTTACCCAGGCCATATGCCGATACCGTAAAAGGTTCTCGGTACAAAAATATGAAAGAGCTTCGCGTTCAGTTTTCTGGCCGTCCGATAAGAGCCTTTTATGCGTTCGATCCGATTCGCCGGGCTATCGTTCTTTGTGCAGGAGACAAAAGTAACGATAAGCGGTTTTATAAAAAACTGGTGCGTATAGCTGAGGATGAGTTTGCAGCACATCTGAACACACTGGAGAGCAAGTAATGAGAACATTAGATGAGGTGATTGCCAGCCGTTCACCGGAAAGCCAGGCGCGAATTAAAGAAATGGCAGATGAGATGATTCTTGAGGTCGGCTTGCAGATGATGCGTGAAGAACTCCAGTTATCACAAAAGCAGGTTGCTGAGGCGATGGGTATAAGCCAGCCAGCAGTAACAAAGCTGGAGCAGCGCGGAAATGATTTAAAGCTGGCGACATTAAAGCGTTACGTTGAAGCTATGGGAGGCAAATTAAGCCTGGATGTTGAGCTTCCCACAGGAAAACGAATAGCGTTTAACATCTGATCAGAACGAATGATAAGCCCCTGTTGCAAAGGGGCTTTTTTGTGCTCATGGAATTATATAATTATAGATTTATATAAAAAGTGCTTTACAGGTGGGAAAATATTTCCTAGTGTTATGCCCGAAACCGAGCGATACCCGCCCTGGTTAAACCGGAGATAACCCGATGAGCATGATTAAAATCCGCAAAAACGCTTTCCTTAAAATTCAAACTATCCTGGCTGGTTCTGTTGGCGTGATTTGCCGTTCTTCTTCAAGCCGCATCGATGACGGCTACGATGATGAGTATCGTGTGTCCTCGTGCGATGAGGCTTTAACCTGGCTGAAGGAGAATCAGGAACGTGCCCAGGTATACCTGGAAACAGAGAACGGCAATCAGATGCTGCGTATTAGCGGTCGTTATGGATTTGAAACTACATTCATTGCCTATTTTAATCAGGCTTACTTTGACAAGGAGCTGGCCTGGTACACTGATCGCATGAGCAAAAGCGAGCCAGCTCCGATTACACCGCCGAACAATAAACCATTTTTATTCCTCGTTAAGTAAACACAATACGCAAAGTGTCATTTTGACACTTTGCGAGTGTTAATATTGTGCGAGGAGGATGCTATGACGGGTTATGAATTGAAATTATGGCGTCGTGGGATGAACTGGACGCAGGAGCGAGCCGCCGAAGAATTTGGGATATCGTTGGCTACATATAAGCGATATGAGAAGGGGGAGCCGCCGAGGGTCATTGAGATGGCCATTCGCGTTCTGTCATTTGACGATATGGTTAAGGATCTTTCACACCTTGATAAAGATGCGATTCTGTTAAGGCTGCAAACCCTTGTATGGGAAAAGGTTAAAGTGTCGTCAGAATTGGAACAAGAGATCAAATGATCCTTTACGGATCGTTTTATGGTGGTGTAATGTAAGCGCCAGAAAGACAAAAACCGCCTTGCCGGGCGGTTTTCAGTCTGAAATTTAAATCTTGCTTGGTAGGCTGGATTTAAAAAGACACCTCTTGATTGGGGCGGCTTTCTTGCGTCTAAAGATAATCAAATCTTTTTGCGCCTGCAACCCCTTTTTTACTGGTGCCTGTTTCAGACTCACGCTCGCGTCGTTGTCTTTGCCACTTCGTTGGGTTCGGTGTTTTTGGACGGAGTGGCGCGCGGGTATGCGTACAAGGGGAAAGTGTGCTGACGCAAGCCTGGAACAGCGATCTAAACTAAGTCGAGTCTGAGAAAGGCAGGAGTGCGACAACTCGCCTGTGCTCAATGAGCAGAAGAAGGTATATCAGACGACCAATGGCATGATTGTGGGCCACAGGGCGCACACGGCGGCGAAGCATTGGAAACGATGTGGAGCTATCTGGTGGCATGAGTTCCGGTACTCGATCTCGAGCTTTTTTGATGCTTTTGAGAAGGGGCCGGAACTCCGGTAAAGGGCACCCTGTATGGGGGGAGGGGGGGTTGTGTCTGAAGGGTGGCTATCGGTTATGGTGGAATTATGATGCGTAGAAAAGCAAGTTTGCTGCAAGCTATTGGGTCCATTATTTCTTTGTTTCCGGCAGTTGATCATTTTCGTCATATGGCGACACGTTCCAGTATGGGCTTGGCGCGTGATGCTGACGCTATTCGAAAGGATTTTCAGAAAGTCTCTGGTGTTGATAAGAGAGAAAAGAGTAAGGGGCCGTAGCCCCTTGTAGTTATGGTCTGCTTTTCTGTGCCAGCTTATCAGCACATGTTTTTATCAGATCCTGTAGTGTCCTGGCTGGCAGGTTTGCATCCAGTACGCTGAGTATGCTGTTGTGATCTGCTTGGTCGACTACTTTGCCTGTCGGTGGTAGTAGCTTGAGCTGAGGATTCAGGTTTTCGTCAAAACTGATAAGTGCTCTGGCGTTTCTGAGCAGATCAAGAAGTAAGGCTGATATCACATCATCTTTAGTCATTGTTGGTAGATTTAGTGCCGCTTTAGTTTTCTCCGTCGCCTTGTCAAACTCTTTGATTAGTGTCTTGCGGTAGTTTGGTTCCGTTAATAGCCGATGATGTTCTGTTGCCGTTCGGATAATCTTTGTTTCCTGATACAGTCGGTTGTATAGCATTCGCTCGTATTCTGCCTTTAACACGCTGCTGATAGCGTTAAAGGCTTCAATGTAGGCCAGCTTGATATCCTTCACGCCTGGACCGTCGATACTTTCCATGAGCAAGGTAAATCCGTCTTTTGTCATGCGATAGATTGTTATTTCGCGGTCGCTTCCTTCCAGCGGTCGTTGTTCTTTAAAGAAGTGACGCGCCGCAGCCGTGCGAGGAATGCGTAACGCATCGATGGCCATAACGATGGAATTGTTTGTGGTGCTGAATGCTTGGGCAACATCGGCTGAGGTTGTGAGTGGCTCGTTGTTGCACACCTTAACGTAATACATTGGTTTAGCGTTGAGCGTATCGACAACCTCACGAGCATTGTTTGGTGAGACGGTTACGGTCGCGGCCGTTTGCGCGTTCTGGTTGAAGTAGCAGTCTTCCAGCCGTTCGAATACATCCCATGCCTGATCGGTTTCGAGCATTTTAGCGTGACGTGCAGCCCCGCGTTCGGTCCAGAGGATGAGCTTTCTAACGTTATTCGCGATGGTTTGAAAATCTCTTAAAGAGATTTTCAAACTTTGGAGATCTGTACCTTTTACAACTATGAAATGTTTTCCTTCTGTAAACCGGGACTTATTACGGTGGTGATTTCTGTGAAGACATTCGACGCTACAGCCATATAGTTTGGCAAGCAGCTCCGTGGTGATAACGGGGAGCTGGTTATGCAGGATAGGCTGTAGGGTGTTAACGGTCGGAAGCGTTTTCATTTTGCACCTCCCATAACTACTTTGGTTACGAGGGAGATTTTTGCGACAGAAACAGCGTTATCGTTGCTGGCGATGCGCATAGCTTCGCGCTCGATTATTTCAGCCAGGCGGAATTTATCGGCGTATGAGGCTTTCTTGAGAAGGATCTTTACGAGGTTGACGTAATAGTCATGGGGTAAGTTTGTCATGGTGATAGTTCCCTTAAAGGTTAAGGATACTCACCACCGTCTGGTTCCAATCATTGGGTGGTGAGACGTACAGGGTTGGAACTACCGGTCACCATGGAATCCGGCGAGTCTTACGACTCCCCCGCACGCCCCACCATAATTTGGGTGTAGCAGTGCTTTACGCATAAAAAAACCGCTAACGCGGTATGCGCCATGATGATTATCGGGGTTCCAATCCCGACCGTAGATTTTGCTACGGCTCGGAAAGTGTCCACCAATGGCGCATTCATGTCAATACGGCGGGATTTTAACAGAGACAACCACATAGCGTGGGTTTATTGGTAGGCAGAAACAAAAAAACCGCCCTATTGAGGACGGTTCTTTCGTGCTGATCGGATTCGCGGTCCTTTCAGCATTACGTTGTTGTATAAACAACCACGCAAGCACAAGCAGCAAGTTAATTTTACCCAAAAGGTAATAATAGTCCACTATTATGCTTCAAAAAATTGTGGTTCTTGTTGTGCCTGCAAACTCACAGATTGTGGGTAGGTTACTGATTTTGTGAAAATAAACGAGTTTTTTCGTTTAATTTCTTTCCTATTACTAATCTTAAAATAATCGTAAAATACCTGTGGACCTTCCCGCCGATTCGCACCCGGGCACCGACTTTAGGGGAGGATTCTCCGTTGCCGTACATGCAAGCACAAGCAGCCGTGCTTGCTCTCGCGTTGTTTTCGTCGGTGGGGATGCCGTGAAACGGCCTGTAAGGGCCATACAATGAAAAAATACTGTATGTGTATTTTTATCGTTGTTACTGGAGCTTTGTTTACGCCACATGGAGAGGGTTGGAAGATTACTGATAACGCTCTGAATGTGACGATAAACATTAGCAGCAAGTAGCGATTAGGCCCCTTCGGGGGCCTTTTTTATGGTTGAATTTAAACGCTGGAGCGCATTAAGCCTTTCAGAACTGCTTCACGTACCCATGCTGGCCTGGTGGATAGCAGGGCAAATAAGCGACCAGCTTGCAGCCGTTTGAGGTCGGTTAGACGAGTTTTCAGTAACCGTGTATATTGTTGCTCGGACATAACAAATTCCCCTTGTTGTGTCGCTACGGCCAACAGTTGGCGCTGGAGGCCGTCACCTTCTCTTACTTCTGGTTGTATTGAGCCTTGAGTAACTCAAAAGATTTTGTTAGCACTTCTTTCAATGACATATCCATTGAGCTGGCGAACGTTTTGTACTCGCGTTTAAATTCAGGGTCGACGTTAAACGCCATTTGTGCCCCACCTGATTTGGTTCTGGCTGGCGTTTCAGTCGGGTCGAAAACCTGCGGTTGTTCGATCGATGGCGGTACGCCTTTGCTGTTCTTCTTTGGTGGTTTTGATGGTGCGGCCATGTGTATCCTCTCTTATATAAATCTATAAAACTATAATTATATATTACGCGGCAGTAGTCAGAGCCTCAAGCTGGTTGATAATCCCCTGAATAACGTCGTCTGCTTTTTTGCGTGGCGCAACGTATGAGCACTCAATGAGGCTTAAGCCTTTATCCTGAGCTTTGCTCAGAGCTGGCTTGTGGGGAATGTACTTATCGACAACAAAGTATGGCGTATTAGCCAGGTACTCTTGGGCTTCAATATAGTCAGCTTCGTTTTCAGCCGCGCCGGAAAACACCATGCAAATTTTCTTGATTGGTACACCCTTTTTAACGATGCCGTGAGCTGTGTTAACGGTGGTTTCCAGGTCATCGGTAGAGAATCTGGTTGGCAAAATAACCATATCCAGAAATTCAGAGAGCTTCGGTACTGATTCAGATGCGTAGGCACCGCCATCAACGATAACCAGGTCGTATACTTCTGATTCGATGATTTTCTGGACTTGTGATGGCGTGCCGCACGGCTGCGCCGCGATTGCAGGTTCGATATTGTTGGCCATTCTGCGTTGTACCCAACGCGTTACCGTTCCGTTAAGCACATCCATATCGATCAGGCATACATTCCAGCCAGCCTTTGCATAAGCAACTGCTAAAGCACGGGCAATTGTTGATTTGGTTACGCCGCCTTTTCCGTTGAAAATACCTACAGAGATAGTCATTTGTCGAGACTCCATGTGTTTGGTTATATAATTCTATAAATCTATATTTATAGAACGAGGTAAGCATAACCAACTTTTTGGCGGATGAAAAGCGTTTTATATAATTATATAAATCTATAATCATATAAGCGGGCGTTAGCCCGCTTGCAGTCAGAGGTCAGCTATCGTTGATATCAGTTGATTTGCTAGCTGTCGCTGTTTACGTGAGAGGGTTAGAGCAGCTTCTGAGCGGTCGCTAAGAGGGGTGTTTTCATCGAGAATCATGAGGCATACAGAAATAATAGCCCTGTTATATGCCATCAATGGCTGGCACAGCTTCGATATCGCTGGCACATCGTATTGTAAGGCCGTTTTGAGGCAGACTTTTTGTTCTGATGCCAGATGAAGGATAGATTCTATCCAGTCGATATCTTTCTCATTATCAATGAGTTGGCATAACATACACTCAATCGCTATGTTCAACGCTTGGATTTCGATTCCAGCAGTGATCAGAGTTTCGTTTTTATTGGCTGTATGTAATTCCATGCGTAGCCTCTTTTATACTTTTTCATGTTGTCAAAACCACAAAACGTGGTTTTTTTGAGCGTAGAAATGCACGGCTTTCGCCGTGCTGTGTATCATAACCAGTTGACAACACTAACTACGCGGCCAAGAACTTTATAACGCTTAAATTCCTCGTTATTCAGATGCTTAGTGTTCATTTCAGCATCCCTTTCGGTTGACAGCATAACAGCATTGTCACCCGGTATGACTCTACAGTGCCTCAAAACAACCAGGCCATTTCTGTCTTCAAGGGCATAGATCCCCTCATGAATCTCTGTATCGTCTGTATTAATCAGGACTTGGGAGCCAGGGGATATTGTTGGTGACATTAGCTTTAGCTCATCGTTGCTCTGGAGAACAGACAGAGACGATGGGTTGATGTTCTTGCTTCGTAGAATCTCCTGTTCTATCGCCAGCACTGGCTTTTCTCCGGCGTGCGATGCTATGTCATTTTTTATAGCTACAAGCCCAGGAATAACAGGAGCGTTAGTATTCTGGGGTGGGAACGGGTTATCTGTTAAGCACGCGATATAAGGCGCTGATGCTTTCAGGGCGTGCGCGATTTTCTTGATGGCAGGTATAGATGGTTGTCTTAATCCGGCCTCATAGTTCTGCAAGGTGCTTAAGCCTATTCCAGTGACTTGCTGGAGATCTCCGGCAGTCATGCCGGATTGTTTCCGTAGAGTCTGAATGCGCAGACCTATTTCTTTCTTGATGTTCTCGTCGTTGCTTTTCATTTCTCATCAATCGTGAATGGGGGGTTATTTACACATTACCACATTTAGTGGTTTTCACACGGCAAGACGAGAGGTAGACCACAAATAGAAGGTTATTTTTTGTTTTTCCATTGAAAAACTCACGATTTGTGGTTTTAATACCACATATCGTGGTTTAACTGGAGTTAGTTAAATGACCTTTCAGGAGTGGGTTGATGAAAATGGAGGCCAAATTGGTGTTGCCAGAAAGTTTGGCTTTACGTCATCACTGATTGGTGCCTGGTATCGCTTCGAGAGATTCCCTCGTGCGGATAACCTGACGCTGCTGGTGGCGTATTCGGAAGGCCGGATTAATGTCCAGCAATGGGCGGCAGATTTTGCCGAACGTCAGCGCCAGCGTAGCGATGGCACATCGGTTCGGCAGAACAAGATCAAAGGGAATCTCCCTGTTAACTGCTTATCAAGGCTGAAAGCGGTTTTCTCTGAGCTGGGGATACCTGCGGAGCGTTGCAATCTACGCGGTCCGCGATTCATTGCTCGCTGGAAACACTCACACGTAACCGTTTCAGAGGTTCGTGATGCGATTGCCGTGCTGGAGTTTAAGAATAAAGATTCCAGCGATATCGAGCTGATTCATAAGGAGATTAGCAACGCCCGGCGTTCAGCACTTGGGAGGCTTGAGGAATGATGATTCTGGCCTTCTTTGGTGATAATCACCAGATTCAATCGCAGGTGGTGCACTACCTTGATCAAACGATTAAAGGATTTGTTATCGATCATATTGATAACGATAGTAAACGTCTATCTGTAGAGCAGAAAATTGGACGTGTGCAGCGACTGGTTGCTAGCCGTAACAGACGTGACACCGTAACAGTCGTCACGGGGATAACGGAGGTCATGGAGTACCAGATGTTGCTGCATCGTGGAGCTGTTTTCTGCGTTCTTCCTGGCATTCTGCCAGCAATTCTTGCTCGTGGTTTTGTCCCTATTGATGAGTCGTTTTTATATGTAACTCCAAGCCGTTCCCTTCTGGATTCGGAGGCGAAGCGTCGCATTTATATGCTGCCGGACGAGGCATTTTCTGAATGTTACCGCCGTGAAATGAGGTTGGGTAAACGAGATGTGTCTGTTTCTCGTGATGGCAGGTTTTTAAGCAGCCGCACGGTGAAAAGCACCAGGAATGACGGGGGCCATCAATGAGTGGTTATGTTCGCGGTGCTGCGATGCATTGCCAGAATCCCCAATTCTGGCGCTTTCTGACCAGTAAAACAGGGAAGAACATTTCAAACAGTTCTGAGGCCTCTGTGATTCTGCGTGAGTTTTGCGGGATCTCATCCCGTAAAGAGCTGGCAAAGAACTACGCGGCCAGAAGCATGTATGTCCAGTTAATTAACGAGTTCAACCTCTTTATCAATGGTAAGGGGCGCTGATGAACGGACGTACACCAACGAAGAAAGAGAAACTTTATATACAAGCGGTGCTCACTCACGTGGGTTGCATAGCTTGCATTATTGATGGCCGTGAAATTGATAATCCAGAGCTGTGGACGGAGCTGCATCACGATCCTGATTACGGCAGCGTTGATGAGAATTGCCACTTCCATAGCTTTGGGTTGTGCGCACCACATCATCGCGGTGTTGTGCCTGGTGGTGGGCGTGTGCCTCCGCATATTGCCGTTCGTCACCCTCCCCTGAGTAATTGTGCTCGCTTTGTTGAGCGTTATGGCTCCGATGAATTTTTGTGTGCGCAGACGTGGGAGCTGTTGCCGCAGTCAGTTAAAGACGAAATTGGGTTTGATCTTAGTCTTGGTGAAGTACCAGGGGATACCAAATGAGATATACCGGCTTTCGCAAACCAGCGACCAGAAAAAGCAAATATGGCAATAAAAAAACGGTTGTCGATGATATCGCTTTTGATAGCAAAAAAGAGGCTGATTACTACTGCGAACTGAAGCTACTGAGAAAAGCTGGCCGCGTTGTGACGTTTCTTATGCAGGTGCCTTTTCATCTGCCAGGTGGTGTCGTTTATAAACTTGATTTCATGGTGTTTTATGACGATGGGACGATTGGTTGTGTCGACACTAAAGGTGTGCGAACAGACGTCTACATCATGAAGAAAAAGCAGGTAGAGGCGCTTTATCCCGTCACGATACGGGAGATCTGAACAGTGAGACGCGATCTGGATAGCTTGTTTGAGCTATGGGCGCTGTGGGTGCGCAATGGCTGCAACGCCCGTAGCGGTTTCGCGTCGATGTTAGAAATGATGATGGTTACGCGTTGCCAGTTTACCGGAGGGGGCGGCGCACCAAATGACTCACTGGAAACCAGTATCGAGGGAGCGGTGACGGCCCTCACGGTAGTTGATGAGACTGCGGCGCTGGTTGTCCGAATTGAATACGGGGCGTGGGAGATTCGGGGCCTCGACATAAATGCACCGCATATTGATAAAGCCCACGCCCTTTCTCTTAGTCTCAGACAGTATCGCCGGAAGCTGGCAAAAGCCAGGGCGTATGTTGTCGACTACTTGAAAAAGAGAAGAGAATGAAAGTGTCATTTTGAGCTGTTTTGGTGATTTGTAGGCACCGGAAATATCGGAAAATCTATAAATATATAATTATAGATTTATATAAAAAGTGCTTTACAGGTGGGAAAAAATTTCCTAATGTTATACCCAAAACCGAGCGATACCCGCCCTGGTTAAACCGGAGATAACCCGATGAGCATGATTAAAATCCGCAAAAACGCTTTCCTTAAAATTCAAACTATCCTGGCTGGTTCTGTTGGCGTGATTTGCCGTTCTT
>OJJP01000131.1_pt1 | contig 47634 bp, 59 predicted proteins | sample 1596261 | NCBI WGS metagenome assembly OJJP01 (sample SAMEA4350154, study PRJEB24818) | metagenome | biome: human; feature: gut; material: faeces | place: Denmark | collected 2013-09
AGTCTTCCGCCGGATCGAATAACTCCGCGCCGCCGCGCTCTTCAAACTGAAGATTGAACAGCAGAACATCAGCTGGATCGAGATTGTCGGCAGCCAGTTCGAGAAAAATATCGTAGGCCTGCTCAAGCGTTTCATCTTCAGTCAGGCGATTGTTTAGATCCATATCCATAGTCACTACCTGTTTAACCTCTGTTGGCGACGTTTTACAGCAACGGACTGAAGAAGTAAAACAGTCGCTCGGCGACACGTTGCCATAATGGACGTTTTAGCCATAAACGGGCATCGAGCAGACGTGAACGCGAAATATAATCGTCCTGAACGGCGGCAAGGTCTGCACCAAAACCTTTATCGTCGATTGCCAGGGTAATCTCGAAATTCAGCCACAGACTACGCATATCAAGGTTAACGGTGCCAACCAGACTTAGTTCGCCATCGACCAGCACGCTCTTGGTATGCAGTAACCCGCCTTCAAACTGATAAATTTTAACCCCAGCAGCAAGAAGTTCCGTAAAGAATGCGCGACTGGCCCAGCCGACCAGCATCGAGTCATTTTTTCGCGGAAGGATAATACTGACATCCACCCCGCGCTGCGCCGCCGTGCAAATCGCATGAAGTAAATCATCGCTTGGCACAAAGTAGGGCGTGGTCATGATCAAATATTCACGCGCCGAATAAGCCGCAGTCAATAATGCCTGGTGAATGAGATCTTCCGGAAAGCCGGGGCCAGAAGCAATTGTGTGAATGGTGTGACCGCTGGCCTGTTCAAACGGCATAATATTGACATCTGGTGGTGGCGGCAGAATACGTTTTCCGGTTTCAATCTCCCAGTCGCAGGAATAAATAATCCCCATCGCGGTGGCGATGGGGCCTTCCATACGCGCCATCAGATCAATCCATTGCCCTACGCCCGCATCTTGTTTGAAGTAGCGAGGATCGACCATATTCATGCTGCCGGTGTACGCGATGTAATTATCGATCATGATCATCTTGCGATGTTGGCGCAGGTCCATACGGCGTAAAAACACACGCATCAGATTGACCTTTAAGGCTTCGACCACTTCAATACCGGCATTACGCATTAGCTCGGGCCACGGGCTGCGGAAAAAAGCCACACTCCCGGCGGAGTCGAGCATCAATCGGCAATGAATACCACGCCGTGCAGCCGCCATTAATGATTCAGCCACCTGGTCCGCCATGCCGCCGGGCTGCCAGATATAAAACACCATCTCAATATTATGGCGCGCGAGCTGGATGTCGCGGATTAACGCCTGCATCACATCATCTGACTCGGTCATCAGTTGTAGCTGATTCCCTTTGACCCCAGCGATCCCCTGACGACGCTCGCAAAGCTTGAATAATGGCGCAGCGACACTGCTATTTTCTTCGGCGAAGATATGCTTACAGGCTTTAAGGTCGTTAAGCCATTTTGCGGTGGAAGGCCACATCGCTCTGGCGCGCTCAGCGCGGCGTTTGCCTAAATGGAGCTCGCCAACGGCAAGATAGGCAATAATTCCGACTAACGGCAGAATGTAAATAATCAACAGCCAGGCCATCGCGGAGGGAACTGCGCGTCGTTTCATTAGAATGCGTAAAGTTACGCCTGCAATGAGCAACCAGTATCCCAGAATGGCCAACCAACTCACCAACGTATAAACGGTTGTCATAGATTAGAAATCCTTTTGAAAGCGCATTGTTATGAGTTTACGCATATGGATTCATCTGGCAAATAAAAACGCGGGAAAAGCACTGGTCAGCGTCGGGGGTGGGGGTATAATGACCATTCTGTTATTGCATAGAGTAGTTAACATGAAGCGGAGTAGAACGGAAGTGGGGCGCTGGCGCATGCAGCGTCAGGCTAGCCGACGTAAATCGCGTTGGCTTGAGGGGCAATCGCGCCGAAATATGCGTATCCACAGCATCAGGAAGTGCATTCTAAACAAACAGCGTAACTCGTTATTGTTTGCGATCTACAATATCTAAATGTACTGGGCACCATTGCGGTGCCCAATAAGTTTACTCTTCCGTCTTTAAACTCTATTTTTGCGCCGATTCTTTACTGTCAGCTTTCGTTTCTTGTTCATCGTTATCGCTGAAAATACCATGACCTGAGTTCAACAACATTGAAACGAGCATATCATTATTAATCTCTTCACCATTTAAAACTCGCGCCAGAATTTCGCTGCCAAACAGTTGCGGTGAGAGAATGATATCCGGATGTACCATCTTAATCTTATTCAGGTTTTTGCTATCACTGACGGCGAGAACTGTTTTGACATCACTGCTCATATCTTTTGCCGAGAGTACAACAAACGCGTTATCTGCATCGTTATCACTCAGCGCCAGAATGGCCCGGCAACGATCGATTCCCGCTTTCTTTAATACTGAACTGTCATTACTGTCACCGGGGATAACATCAGCGTTATCGCCTAAGCGTTGCTCAAGTTGCTTGATATCATCTTCAGGCAAGTTGCTGATAACCGTTACGTTTTGTCCGCGTTGATTCAGTTGCAGGATCGTATTGATGGCGAGAATCGAATGTCCGCAAACAATAAAATGATCTTTACGATGCATTGTATGATTGTTTCCTTTTACAAGTTTGTTGAATCCCCCGCGGATAAGCGGACCAAAAATTGAGGTCATAGATGTGGCAAAAACGGTAATGCCGGAAATAATGACCGAAATAGTGAACAATCGTGCTGATTCAGAAACAGGGACAATATCGCCATAGCCGACGGTTGACATGGTTTCTATCGAAAAATAGAACGCGGTCATCAAACTTTCTATTCGCGGATTAAAACCTTCGCTTAAATAAAGCGCACCGTAGGTTGAGTAAAACAGTAATGTCGTGAAACTAATAAATGCAAAAATTGTCCCGGCTGCGGCGCTACTGTGGGAGAAGTCTTTGCGCAGTATCAGCAAAAACACCAGCGTAAAAATGCAAAATCCAATACTAAATTTCAGCCAGGGATAAAAATGCAGGGTGTAAATTAGCGCTATCAACAACAAAATGATACTGATTGCCCATGCGAGCTTTGCCCGGAACAGTAAGCCAATGGAGTTCAGGACAAGAAAGACGCCGAGCATAAATAGTGGGGCGTTTGCCAGCAAGGAGAGATCCAACTCTGAAAATGCTTTGATATGGAAAATATCAAGCAAATTGACCGACATACCATAGATTGTTTTAAAAATAAGCAATCCATTTAAAAAGACGGCCAGCGCGAGAATGTCGTGCCGAAGGGTCACCCATAAATTTGTTGCTGTTTGTTTGAATGTAGCCCAGTGACTCACTGATACCTCTGTAACCACAATTTTGTTTAATTATCTTAGCGTGCACATTTTCTGAACATACATGCAGCGCGTGAATGTGTTAAACAATAGTAGATGACTTTATCCGCAGTAATCAAAGGATTTGAGCGAGCAACTGTACCTCAGGAAAGGTCATTTTTCCTGAATATGCTCACATCATATAAAGAAATACAGATAAAGTTATTATCTGCTTGTGGTAGTGAATGCACTGACCGGCTATAAGGAAAGGCCAAACAAGAACACGGTTGCAAAAACCGTGCCCTTAAATATTGAATCTCTATTCAGAACACTTTCTTAAATTGTCATTTGGCATATTACGAACAATTCCGCGTAAAAACGTTCTGTTACGCTAAACCCTTATCCAGCAGGCTTTCAAGGATGTAAACCATAACACTCTGCGAACTAGTGTTACATTGCATGTAGCTTTGAGTGGGCAACTTTGTGTACACTTTTGTGTACCTAAAAACAAAAATGTGTACCCATTCAATGATCACCGACACAAAGCTCAGGAAGGCGCTCGGCAAGAAAAGAGATGATATCGAGATTATTTCTGATTCGCACGGGCTCAACGCCAGAATCAGCCAGGCCGGAAAAATATCATTTTTCTATCGGTATCGCTGGGCCGGTAAAGCGGTAAAACTCAATGTTGGTGATTATCCTGCAATGAGTATCACCCAGGCAAGAGAGCGTCGCCAACAATTCAGAAACTGGTTAACTGAGGGACTGGATCCGCGAGAGCAGGTGAAGCTGGATAAGCAGACCCGACAGGAAGCGATGTCCGTTGCCGAAGCGTTCAATTACTGGATTGAAAGGCACTGTATCGCTAACGGGCTAGTTAAAGTCGATTACTATCGCCAGGTGTTTGAGAAACATATCGCCGAACCGATGAAGAATGTCAAAGTCGATAACACAGCGAAAATGCACTGGATCAACGTCTTCGATTCTATAGAAAGCAGGGTGATGGCTCATTACATGCTTTCGCTGTGCAAACGGGCGTTTAGGTTCTGCGTTAACAGAAGTGTGATCGCCTCAAACCCACTCGAGGGATTACTGCCATCTGATGTCGGGCAAAAGCCTAAAAAGAGAACTCGCAGGATGGACGATGACGATCTGCGCAAAATCTATCAGTGGTTGAAAAGCCATATGTCGATAGAGTCCGTTTTCCTGGTGAAATTTATTATGCTTACCGGATGCCGTACGGCTGAGATTCGACTTAGTGAGAGATCATGGTTTCGATTGGATGATAATGAGTGGGTCGTGCCTGCGGGCAGTTATAAAACTCGGGTACATATTAGAAGGGGACTCTCAGACGCCGCCGTTAACCTGGTCAGAAATCACCTCAAGAAAATAAACACCAATCACCTGGTGACTTCACAACGTAAAATTGATGGCGGGATCAAAGATTCGCCCGTTCATTCACCTGTGGCATCCAATTACGCCCGTTCTATTTGGAATGGAACAGGTATGGCAGAGTGGTCGCTTCATGATATGAGGCGGACGATAGCCACAAATCTCTCTGAGTTAGGTTGCCCGCCGCACGTAATTGAAAAGCTGCTCGGGCATCAGATGGTGGGGGTTATGGCGCATTACAACCTTCATGACTATATCGATGATCAGAAACACTGGCTCCGCGTTTGGCAGAGCCATCTTGAAGAGATCATCGGAGAGCCCTTCAGTTAATTTATCTTCTTTTTATCCTCCCACTCTTTGATTGACTCAGAGCGCCAGCGGTTAGGGTTGCCGGGCCAGTCAGGGGGTGGGAACGGGCATACGAAGCCCCGAGGCATTGTGTCTGCACTTTGCCATGACCAAAGGGTTTTGCGTGAAATTTTGTAGCGACTGGTCAGGTCTGACGTTACCAAAATATCATCCATAGCTCTCTCCAGTTGCCCGTTCGGGCCATTCAAAATCTTTTTCAACCAACCTGCCCGGGCAGGGAGCGGAGACGGCGCATGCCGGTCATCGCTGTGGCCACGTAGCTCGCCTTTCGGTTCACCACCTCCACCCAGACTTTCACGCCTTCAACCTTCACCGTATAAGTCTCTTTCATCTTGCTTCGCCCATAGTCGCCATATGTTTGCAAGTGAGCTGCCAGCGCGATGTCGCATGCTTGGCGAGCTAAAGGTGATTGCTTACTTCCTCGATTGATCAGTCGCATATAATCTCCTTGAGGGAGGGTTACCCCTCCCGGTCTCGTCAGGCCACGTATTCCGGTTTCATATCCGCCAGGGTGATGCTGAATTGATCGTGCAGTTCATCGCCTAAGTGACGCTTTGAAGATGCAAGCATGCGCTCGGCTTCAGCGAACAGTTCGGCTGCATGCGGCTCGTCGGGCTGGGGCAGGGATTTAATAGCCTCCTCAACCTTGTTGCGTGCATCCACTAGGTAATAACGCTTTACGGCTTTGTTTTTCAGCTCGGTGAATAGTGCGGATCCCAGCGTAGCTTTCGCCGTTTCAATGTCGGCACGCAGCGATTTGGCGCTATCCACGTCCTGAGCAGATTCGATGCGTTCGCGGAAATCATCGGCAAGAGAGTCGACATTTACCGACGATTCCTGTGCGCTTTGCGTGGTTGTGACGGTGTCACCTGAGATATCAGCCAGACTAACGCGTTGCGGCGTTGGGTTGATCTCTTTTTCTGTGCGCTGTTCAATCTCATCAGGGGTGTACACACCAAGAACAACTGCAGGGCAATACAGGCGCGCCCAGTATTTGAGTGCCAGATAAGCGATCTGCTGTTTCGGGTTTGATACCCAAAGTGGAGAATTACGTGTGATTACGCTGGAGAGGAAAACAGGCTCTCCCCAGGTGATATCACTTTCACCGCGAATAACGGCACCTACCCGTACCGACAGTCCTTGTTCATCAGCACTTTCCCAACCGCGTACCATTTCTTTCTTGTCGTACGTCCCGCCACCTTTCGCAGGCTTTTTAACGGTTATCTCGCGGCTGCTGGCACATTTCGACCAGTCGCCCTCGTACTCATAGTGAAAGCGGCCAACGATGGCGTTTGAGCTGGAGATCACCGCATTAACCAGTTGCGCTTCGTATCCCAGGACACCGTTAACCAGGTGCGTCTTTTGCGCCACGGCGTAAGGGTTCATACCCCACTGCATCGCCTGCATGATGATGGCCATGCAGTCTGCCGGATTGCCGCGGAGGTGCTCAGGCACCGTTACGGCTGCCTGTGCCATCAACCCGGCGACAGACTGAAGCTGGGTTAAAGCCTGCACGTTGAAAATGGCATTGCTGGCTGAGATCGTGTTTGGAGTCTGCTGTTCAGCGGTTACGATATTCGTGTTTTCCATCATCATTCCCCTTATGCCTGAGTACGCAGCGCTTCAAGGCGGCGCAGGTCGAAGTCGTTCAGTTCGTCGGTGTAGTCAGCAGTGATTGGCGCTGGCCATTCACCTGTGTCGAATCCGGTTGCGATATTGCGCATCGCTTTGCGGTACTCGAGCATACCCAGCTCCAGTAGTTCAGCGGATGCCTCGATGATGGCGATCCAGTGGTAGTTCTCGTCTTTGTTGACGAAAATCCAGAAGAACTGATCCAGCGCTGCGGTTTCGCAGTACATAGCCGCGCTCAGGTGATAATCACGTTCAATAATTTCCCGGTGTAGCCTGGCGCGCAGGCTTTCCTGCTTAACATTCCACATGCTGATGGTTTTCAGGTCTGCACCTATACGCACGCCATCCAGGTCGATCTCAAGGTCAGGGCGCACACGAACTTCCAGTCCCGTCTCCTCGTCAAAGCCAAAGTAGCTCACCTCAACGGCGCGGCTCGGGTGGGTTAGCAGCATGCCTGCGGTCGGGTGCGAGAGCAGTGCTGACTGAATTGCCTGCGCGGTGGCAAGTTGCTGGTGGGTAACCAGCACTTTCCCTTCCGGGTTGTTGCGCCACGCATCGAGCAGCTCGTCGGCGAACACTGCATCTGGTTTGACTGCCTTCACGGCCTGAATTAGATCGGCCTTCGTGCCAGAGACTTTCAGCGGTTGCAGCTTCTGAGCTTCCTGCGCGACCAGGTCAGGATTGATAATCGCAAGTTGTTCGAGTAGTGCGTCGCGGCTGCCGCTGGTTTTAATCTGCGCTGGCAGGGTGGCGTTGTACTCTTTGATGCACGCCTTCATTGCTGTTGCTGTCTTCTTCTGATCTGCATCGATACGTTGGAATTCAGCTGGCAGCGCCATATAGTTCTGCGCCGTTTCATCCAGGCTAGCGCCCAGCGGCACCAGCGCTGGCAGGGTGGCGTTGTATTCATCCAGCAAAGCTTTGATATCGTCTGCGCTCAGTTGCGCTGGCAGGCTGGCGTTGTACTCATCAATAAACGCGCGGATCGTTGCCGTGGTGGTAAATGCACCTTCCGGAATTACGGGTTCAACGCTAAATTCTTCATCGAGCTGTTCTGGCTGCAACGCCAGCGCATGTACCAGGTTTCCCATGTCCAGCACTGAGGAGCGCTCTTTGACGATGGTTTTCTCAACGTGGCGCGCATTGAAGTACATCAGCGAAACGCGCGCATCTTTTACCTGGGTGGAACTGATGCCGTTGGCAGCGTGGTAAACCTCGTTCGGCAGACCTTCATAGCGCCCAGGCTCGAAGTAATCGGGGTAAAAAACAGCTTGTTCGTCAGATTGCGCCTCTGGCTCGACGTGTGCCAAAACTGGTTCAGTCTGGTTTACAGAATCGCTATTTTGAGCGACAGATTCCGTATTTTGGTTTACATCGGCCTGCTGGCCGGGATGTGACTCTTCACCAGTTTCCAGACTGCTCTCGCATGGCTGCACTTCATCACCAGCCTGTTCTTCATCACTGACAGCTTCTTCCATCTGCACATCGCTGGTGGCTTCCTCATTAAGTGGTGAACGGTCATCTATTTGTTGGGCGGTTAATGCGAGGTCTTCTGTGATCCATTTCGGGTCTGTAGGGTCACTAATCCCCTCGACATATTCGCCGCGGGAAGCTGCAAGAATTTTGTTTACCTCTTCGGCCGTTACTTTTTCCTGTTTCATAGGTACAGGCATAGACGAACGACCGCAGGCTATATCAACGAGCAATGGATCTGGGTTGGCGTGGTCGGTTTCCGTAAGTACTCTATTCAAATATTCTTGGTGTTTTGCAGGATCAGCATAAAGCCCCTCTGGTGTGGTTTTTACTGTTGCGATGATGCAGGCACGTGAGTAGTCCAGGCCACCAGGAATTGAAACGAACCTCTCTCGAGTCGCCAGCCATTCGGGATCGTCCATCTTATTCATAATGGAGTTTGCCTGCAGTTCTATATCCAGAGGGACGTTGTAAATATCAAATTCGCGGTCACGGGCACGTAGCGCCAGAGCAATCTCATGCTCCAGACCGAGAATGGTTTGCGGGAATTTACGGTCAGAGACAATGCCGCCACCGGCGTTCGCACCTGAAGGTGTGCGATTAATGGTTGTTACACGATTACCTTGGCTCCACTCTTTAACCAGCAGGCCGCGATCGATGTAATCAGTTTTGAACCACACCGTCAGGAACTGGATAACTGTTGCCAGCTCCGGTTTTTTACCGTCGACAGGGAAGACATTCTTAACGGCATTCACGACTTTATGAATATCGTGCTCAATGGCTTTTTTGAATGCTTCCACATTCTCAGCAGCCAGCAGCAGGTTCTGGACGTACGAGTCATCAGTGTCCATCTCAAGGCGGACAATCTCTTTTTTCTGCCCGGCGTCGACGTGATAGAGATATTCACCATCACCGATGAACTGGGCCAGTACGCGCTGGCGGAATGGCAGAGTGGCAACAACGATTAGGTTCGGTTGCTCTGACTGCTGAGATTCTTCTGCGGTGCTGTCTTCAATATCTGCGTCGTCGACAGACTCATCTTCAGCCTGTTGTTTAACATTCCAGGTGCGCTGGTCTTCGGCCAGTTCATAACGATCACACCAAGTGAAATCAACTTCACCTTCTTCCGGAAGGTCATCAACAACCGGGAAATCAGTGCGAATTGGTTTAGCGTAGTCCTTGCCACGACCGGTCTCGATACCTGCATCTTCCAGCGCAACGTCCAGCATCAGGTTGGCGCGAGCCTCAGTTTTTGCAGTGAACCAGACAAAAGCATCAGGCTTTCCCGACTTTTGTGTGGCTTTAACTACATATGGAAATTCCATGTGAGATCCTCATTTTTGGGTGTTAGAATCCCCGAGCCATTGATAGCGCCCATTGGGTTAACTTTGGTTTTAATGTTGTTTCCGGTGTAACTTTGGTCGGTGCCACCGGACGTAGATCCCGCCTTGCGCGGGGTGTACGTTAGCCTTCGTGAGCCATCTGGTCGTGCGAAGCGCAACGTCTGGAACAGTACTCTTTCTCTTTGCGCGCAAGCAGTGAGCCGTTGCGATAGAGAAGGGTGCTTTTGATTACTTCTTCCGGTTTAACCGGCTTGCTGCAGTAATCGCATTTCTTGTCTTGCATGACACTCTCCGTTAATGGCTGAGGCCATTCCCCAGACCGTTCAGATAAACTTCAACCAGCAAATCCTTGGTGTAAGTCATTTCTACGCCGCGATGCAGATACAAACGTCCGCGAGCGTTAGCTGATGCCGTCCAGGTTGAGTCTTTGTGTTTGACGAGCATCCCCGGCTGAACTGCGCCGCGGTTTACTGTCTGTGTACCGTAGTGCTGATGAACCATGATGTTCTCCAGTTTTTCTGAGTGAACTTCGCTGGTGGTGCCGCGGCGCTGATCTTCACGGTTGAGCGTTTTAACTCTGCAATTCACCACCGCGAAGCTCACTCTGTGCTTTGCCCTTGTCGCCAGGCTGGCGGAACGTTTCAAACCTACTGCGCGTTAATCTCACCACCTCATTCCGGTCTTCGTATGCCCCGGACGGCTTCTTCGTGGGCGTCCTGCTTTGGTGGTTGTGTTGATGGAGTAATTAAACACAATGTTTATTTGCGTGTCAACATAATGAGTGTTTTTATATAAACAAAAAGTTTAGTTGGTTGCGCTCGTTGGCACGAGTAGTATGTTTTGTGGTCTATTTTGTGGTTATAAAAAAATCGATGAGGGTGAGTTATGGATCGTGACGAACTGGAAGAAGACCGCGCAGCGTTTATTGCGGGGGAGATTGGTGGCGCAGTTGTCAGTCTGATAGCTAACGGGATAGTGATCAGCCGTGATGCAGTTGTGAATAGCCTAGAGGCTAAGCGCAGGGCAGTGGGAAATGTGATTCACAAGGGTGTATTGCGAGATGCGGCTGCTATGGTGAGAAAAGGGCAATAAAAAACCCGGCAATGCCGGGTCGATTTACTGCCTACTCAATAACCTGAATGCGGTGTAAACAGCACCAATGATTGCTGGGATTGCTAAGATTATCGCTAGCTTGGCTTCTGCAATAGCAGTTTTGGTATTGGCTTCGATTAGCTTAGCTGAGTTGTCAATCTTGTCAGCCGTGCTTTTGGAAGTTGCGTCAAATCGCTTTTCGATGTTATCAAACCGATCATATACACGGTCAAATTTAACATCCATTTTAGCCATAGTTTCGTTAAGGCGTGACAATGTTAACTCGATCGAGTCAACTTTCTTTTCTAGTCGTTCTAAACGCTCAGTCATATCGCCACCTCCACCATTACCACCATCATAGCTGTTGATGTGAGTTCCGTCAGTAATTTCTTCCTTCCGTTTACGCCTAGTCTCGTCAAGATCAAAAATTGGCATTATTAATTTTCAACCTCGTTTTTGTTTACACTGACATAAAAAAAGGACTCAAGTGAATCTACAAACTCTCTGTTGCTCAGCTTGACCATATCTTCCGCGAGGTTACATTTGACTTGATAAACACCGCTTTTCTTAAATTCAACACCATGAATTTCAAGATGGGCCAATGTTACTTTCTGTCCATCCTCTGGCTCAGAGAATAAAGGCACTTGCATTTGATTGTTGGAAGTCACTGCAGGATCTATGACTGTATTTCCATCAAAGAGAATATCCGCATCTACAGCATATGGCTCATTAGCGGAAAACAGCATGCCAGTCGTCACAATCACAATATATGACATATTGGGATCAGCATTTCTTATCAACATCTGAGGTGTATAGGACTGGCTACTGGCTATCATGCCTGGACTTGCGACGGTGACATAAGCAAAAGAGATTTTGTTCATTGCCATGTTTATTCCTGATAAAAGGTTATGAATTGAGAACAACCCCGTATCTGGAGTATGTGGGGTTAACATACTGGAGGTTATGACATTTACTCAGCATCACCCTTGATCCGCCGCCCCATGTATTTTGCGTACAGTTCATCGAGTTCCTTCAACCGTAGAGATACGATCCGCAACATGTTCTGTTGTTCTTCTTCGTTTGGGAGTTGATTATAGAGTTCCAACAGTCTCCGTTCGTCGTGTCTCAAACCGTCCTTAGCATCCACGTCCTGACCTAGAACCCACTCAAGACTTACGCCTAGCGCATCGGCAAGTTTTATTGCTGAGCTTTTTCCTATCGCTCCTCTGACAAACCAGTTGTTGACTGATTGTGCGCTCACACCACAGATTCTCGCTATATCCGCTTTGGATATGCGCTTCTTCTCGATGATTTCATTTAACCGCCGAACCTGCGGGTTATCTGTTTGGTGTGTGTTTTTTCTCATATATCAAGATTCTAAACTAAAAGTTTATCGCCTCAACATTCATAATGTTGACTTGAACATAAACATAATGTTTAATTTGGTTCGTTATTACTTGGAGCCAAATATGAAAGCACTTGATAAAGCAATATGCATCGTAGGGGGTGCAACCCGTTTAGCAGAAAAGCTCAATGTATCCCCAATGACGGTCAGTCACTGGCGTCACCGTGACAATGGATTTGTACCGGCTAACCGTGTCATTCCTATTTTCAATGCTACAGGTGTAACTCCACATGAGTTACGCCCTGATTTGTACCTCAACCCTACGGATGGATTACCGGCTCAGGAAGCGAGGGCATAACCATGCAGTCACTATCACTTCATCAAAATAGCGGATATCAAACGGCTGCGATGATAAATCGCAATCAACCTGTCTCGGTAGATAAACATGACCAGATCCGCGATGCCGTTCGTGCGTGGGCGGGTGTAGATGGTCAGGATGTCGTTTCTGCTCTGATCATCGAAGAGTACCAGGCTCAAGGGGGAGACGAGATCACTTTCCCTGATGACCTCAGCCGACAGCGTCAGAAGCTTTTCCGCTTTCTGGATAACCATTTCAACAGCGAACGGTACCGCGAAAACGTTCGCCAGCTGACTCCGGCAATCCTCGCTGTCCTGCCGATTGAATACCGCAATCGTCTGCTACCAGAAGACAACGTAATGGCTCGTCTGGCAAGGCTGGAGAAGGAAACCAGCGAAGCGAAGATTGCTGTCGCAATGGATGCGCCACGTCATCAGAAGCTGAAAGAGTTGAGCGAGGGGATCGTGGAGATGTATCGCGTTGACCCTGGGTTAACCGGTCCGTTGATGGAAATGGTGCAGATTATGCTGGGGGCTATATGACCGGTTCAAAAATGGCGAAAGCCGCGGTGCTCGAACACCAACGGCTTTCAGGTGCAAAAACAGTGCGTAATTGCGGAGAACAGTATGTCAAACACCGCTGAAATAATCAATTTCCCAAATAAAACCGAACAACCGGGAGGTCGTATGGCCGACCTGTCGAACGGGTATACCAAGGTCGCTAACGAGATCCAACAGCTTAAGCCTCGCCTGAGACTGTCAGGCCGGGAATGGCAATGTTTTGAGGCGGTGATCTGGCTTACCTACGGCTGGAACAAGAAACAGGACCGCGTGACAAATACGGTTATTGCCGAGCTTACGGGCCTGAGCGATACGCATGTATCGGACGCGCTTAAGTCTCTCGCAGAACGCAAAATCATCTTTTCACAGAAGCAGGGCATGATGAAAATCGTCGGTGTAAACACTGACCTTTCAGCATGGATTTTAGACAAACCGGAAACGGGAAGAAAATTCCCGAAAACGGGAAAATCCTTCCCGAAATCAGGAATAACCTTCCCGAAAACGGTAGACACCCAATACAAGAACAAGAACAGTATTAAAAGATCTTCGTCCGAGAATTCTGACGAATCCTCTGACGCACGTCTGAAGAAATTTTTATCAACTCATCCTGAAGCTGCGGTCTACACACCATCCGGTGCGAAGTGGGGCTCTGCTGAAGACCTCGAGACAGCTAAGTGGATTTCCTCCAGGGTGAAGCTGATTAACCCAACCTGCAAAGCCCCGGACATGACCTCCTGGTCTAACACTGTTCGCCTGATGCGCCAGATAGACAACCGGTCGCACCAGGACATCTGCGCGCTGTATGACTGGGCTAGCAAACACCACTTCTGGCAGACCAACATCCTGAGTCCCGAAAGCCTGCGTAAGCAGTGGGACAAGCTGACAATGCAGCGTAACGCCGGAGGTGAGCAGCGCGCTGTCAAGCCAGATCTGGACTTCAACAACACTGACTGGGCCTATGGGGTGATCCGATGAAATCTCTTGCAGAGCAGATGCGTAACCACGACCGCGAGCAGATGAGCCGCATGGCCCATAACCTGCCAGAGCAGTACCAGGAGTGCGCGCCGGTCGAGCAGGTGGCGCAGGTATTCAACAAGCTGTTCAACGAGCTGCGCGCCGCGTTCCCGGCCAGCATGGCGAACTTCCGCACCCAGGAAGACCTGAACGAATTCCGCCGTCAGTGGCTGCTGGCGTTTCAGGAGAACGGGATCCACACCATGGCTCAGGTCGATGCCGGCATGCGCATTGCCCGCCGCCAGGAGCGCCCATTCCTGCCGTCGCCGGGCCAGTTCGTCGCCTGGTGCAAGCAGAGCGGCGGCGCGCTGGGCGTCAACGTTGACCAGGTGATCGCCGAATACTGGGACTGGCGTAACCGCTCGTTCGAATTCATCTCCAGCGAGCAATTTCCATGGTCGCAGCCGGTCATGTACCACATTTGCGTAGAATTGCGCCACCGCAGCACCGAGCGCCAGTTAACGCATGGTGAACTGGCACGCGAGGCAGGCGATCTGCTGGACATGTGGGAAAGGCGCGTCACCGAGGGTAAGCCAGTGCCGCCGGTACGCCGGGCTATTGCCGCACCAGCTGCCGAGCAAGGGCCGACGCCGATCCAGCTGCTGCTGGCCAAGTACAACCGCAACAAGTCGAACGGGATGGTGTGACATGAACATAACAATCCGTGAGCAGGTGCTGGCAGCCCTGCGCAACAACCCAGGGTTGAACAACGCCAAACTGGCAGGGCTTCCCGGAGTGGTACATCATCGATCAGGACTATCGGGGGCAGAAGTACGCGAAGGACAAGCAGGTTGCGCGTTGTGGCAACGCAGTTCCGCCGCCATTCGCCGAGGCACTGGTGAGGGCTAATTTACCGGAGCTTTGTCAGCAGAAAGAGATCGCAGCTTAATGTCCGAGTTTCAGAACATGGTGTAACAAATCCTGCTACTTCAATGACGTAGATTCAAACCTGATATAATTAGGCTCTTCACAACACGAGGAGCCTAAAATGCACCATTACATGATCCCTATCAACGGAACTGTTCACCTGATCAAGACTGACTCTCTAATCCCTGAAGGGACTGAGTATAGCTTTGAAGGAGAAAGTCTAATCTGCGCTCATGCCACTTTTAAATCTGGGACGTATGGCTTCCTGATACCAAAGGGAAATCAGTTGAATAGAGAGCATGCGTTCTGGCATGTAAGTGGAATTCACCCTAATCCCCTGGGAATGGATAAATCGTAATCCATAATATGCATGCCATCGTCCTGAACATACGGTGGCATGCATCCGGCACTACAACAGAAACGTTAAAGTGCAAACAATACAATTCGAGCAATATTCAACCTGTCACAGATGGCGAATACCACCGCCATTTCGTGCATTCTGTGGTTTCTATTACCCATTGCGTTAATGCTGTCCAATCATCAGCTCGCTGAGGCGCTGGTTAGGGCTAACCTACAGGAGCTTTGTCAGCAGAAACAAATAGCGGCGTAATAAAACATCGCTAATTCAACCCGCTACGGCGGGTTTTCTTTTTTTACTACTGACAGAAAATTAACAATTTGTGCTCTTAAAACGTTGATCATTTCCGCGCATAGGTATACTGTATAAAAACACAGTACATGCAATGGGGGCCATTATGAAAGTTGAATTAACCATTGATCGCATGAAAGAACTTCCTAAAGGCGCAGTACCAGCACTGGAGAAAGAACTGCTTAAGCGCCTGAATGATCACTATGACAATTGCAGGCTCACAATCCGCCGTGCCGGGGCCGATGGGTTAAGTGTTTTTGGTGGTGACAAGGACGATAAAAAGAAAATTGAATCAATCCTCCAGGATACCTGGGAAAGCGCTGACGACTGGTTTTATTAGAATTGCGCTTAAGGCTGGCGCGCATTTTTCAGAATACCGCAATTTGCGTAACCCTCTGATGCTGCTGCCGACAATCTTTAATCGCGTCTGTTAGTCGCTCGAAGGGAGAACATAAATGTGAGTGATTCAGCTTTGCAAACGTCAGAAGACAACTGGTATGACATTGTAAGAAGGTCTGACGGCTGCGTGGTGTTTAGCTTTCCTTCATCGGGCAGGCATCTAATTTATCGCGTCAATGGCATGGTTTCTATGCGGCCTTTGCTGGATGATGAAGAGGTCTTTACTCCTAATGGTTTTATGCAGTTTATTCACCGTCTCGGCTACCGGGTAACCCCACCTTCTGATAATATGAAATCAACGGTCTGAACAACCGTAACCTACTGCGCCACGGAGAGAAACCATGGCGCACGAACTACAACTCATCAAGCATTCCTCAGGAATCCTGATCCCCGCTACGCCGGAGACCAGTGATTTACTGCAATCAAAAATCAAACTCGGCTCCGTACTGGTGGCTGAGTTCCGGCAGGTACGCAACCCGGCCTTTCACCGTCGTTTCTTCGCGTTACTCAATCTCGGTTTCGAATACTGGGAACCCACCGGCGGGGCAATCTCCTCCAACGAACGCAAGCTGGTAACCGGCTATGCCAAGTTCCTTGCCTCATTCGCGGGAAGTGAAGCAGCACTCCTGGATGCTGCTGAGCAATATCTGGACCGCATCGCCGATAAGCGCGCCGGTAGTATCAGCATCTGCAAATCCTATGACGCATATCGTGCATGGGTGATCATCGAGTCTGGCCACTACGACGCCATACAGCTTCCCGACGGCACCCTTCGCAAACACCCCCGCAGCATTGCCTTTGCCAACATGGACGAAACCGAGTTCCAGCAGCTGTACAAAGCCGCGCTCGATGTTCTGTGGCGCTGGGTATTGTCCCGGGCATTCAAGGACCAGCGTGAAGCGGAAAACGCCGCATCGCAGCTCATGAGCTTTGCGGGGTGATGGCGATGAAATATTCCTGGTTCCACCATCACGAATGCACAACCGATCAGGCCGACGAGCTGGTGGCCAGTTACCGTCGTCGTGGCGCCACGGTAGAACGTAGCCTGAATCGCGACAACATCACCTGGACTATCAGCGCAAAATTGCCTGAATGCGAGCATCCGGCGCGTACACCAAGAACCTTTCGACAAAAGGTCTGGGGGTGATTATGGCTAAGTTACCGCGCCGGAAGTGCGCCAACAAGGAATGCCGCCAGTGGTTCAATCCAGTACGCGACACGCAGACCGTCTGCGGTTATGAGTGCGCCAGCGCCGTCGGGAAAGAGCAGACCAGAAAAGCCCGGGAGGCTGCACAACGCAAAGAGTCTGCCAAGCAGCGCGCCACTGAGAAGAAAGAACGTGCAGCCTGGCGCCAGCGTAAAGCTGCAGTTAAGCCGCTGAAGCACTGGATTGACCTGACGCAGCGTGCCGTAAATGACATTTGCCGCGAGACGGAGTTGGCGGAGGGGCGGGGCTGTATTTCCTGCGGAACTAAAACGGCGTTCGCCTGGCATGCTGGCCATTATCGGACTACGGCAGCCGCTGGGCATCTGCGCTTCACTCGCTTCAACATCCATCTTCAGTGTGATGTCTGCAACGTCTACAAATCCGGGAATATCGAAGCATACCGAGCCGCGCTGGTGGAACGTTATGGCGAAGAGCTGGTACTAGCGCTCGAGAACAATAACGCTCCGCATCGTTGGACTATTGAAGAACTGAAGGAAATCAGACTGACCGCGCTGGCTGACCTGCGCGCGCTGAAAAAGCAGGAGGCAGCATGACATTCGAATCCTATTTTGCCGATCACCTCCGCGTTCGTTGGCAACGATTGCGCTTATACCACTTTCCGGGCTCTGTGCTGACGGATTACCGAATACTGAAGAACTACATCAAAACCATAGGCGGTGCAGTATGAATACTCAATTTCTCGAATACGTGCGCCAGCAGTTGATGGTGGCCACCGCCGATTTAAGTGGTGCGACGAAAGGGCAGTTGATGGCGTGGCTTGAAAACGCGCAGTTCGATACGGGAACGTTTAAACGTAAAAAGCCTCGAGTGCTGGATGAAGTGACCGGGGAAATGATTACGCTGGATAACCCGCCAATACCGGGCAAGCAGTCGCATACCAAGGGTTCGCATATTCCCCTGGTGCAGCCGGTTGAATACTCCAGCGCATCGTGGCGCCGCGCACTGATGTCACTCGAAGAACACCAGAAAGCGTGGCTGCTATGGAACTATAGCGAGAACGTGCGCTGGTGCTATCAGGTGGAAATCACTCAATGGGCGTGGGCAGAGTTCCGGGAGCAGCTCGGCGCGAAGAAGGTGGCCGGCAAAACGATGGAGCGCCTGAAGAAGCTTGTCTGGCTCGCGGCTCAGGACGTGAAAGCAGAGCTGGCAGGGCGTGAGACGTACGAATATCAGGCGCTGGCGTCGCTGGTTGGCGTAACGCCAAAAAACTGGTCAGAGACCTTTACTGACCGCTGGGTTGAGATGCGCAGCATCTTCCTGCGACTGGATAGCGGGGCTTTATTGCAGGTTACGCGATCACGTTCACAACAAAAGGCGACAAATTTAGACTCAAGTCTTGCAAAACTGGATTGAAACGCATATATTTCATGTAAATCTGATATCGTCGCCATAGCTTCGTAGGTCGACAAAGAATTAAGAGCCTCGCCATCGTGCGGGGCTTTTTTATTTGCGGTACGCAGCACACAGAACCCACTACCTGGGACCCTTCGGCCAGAGAGCCGACATTGCCTTACCCTCACATTGCCAGCCTGTCGCTGGCTTTTTTATTTGCGATGTCCGGTCATTGTTTCCTGGCATCCTTCCACTCTACACAAACAGCACCCCGTTCCTTCGGAGGTGATATGGCAAAGCGTATGAATGACGACCACAAAATTGTAGGCCTGTCCTGGTTAGTCCTGCTCGGCATTGCATGCTGGGGCGGTTTAGTTCGCTACCTGATCGACGTAAAGCAGAATAAAGCGACATGGAGCTGGATAAACGCGCTGGCACAGATCGCTGTCTCCGGCTTTACCGGTTTGATTGGCGGGTTGATAAGCGTGGAGAGTGGGTTGAGTTTTCACATGATCCTTGTCACGTCCGGCATTAGCGGGGCGATGGGTTCAGTGGCTCTGACCTATTTCTGGGAACGCTTGACGGGGATGAAGAATGCAAACCAGTGATAAAGGCATTGCCCTGATCAAAGAGTTCGAAGGTTGCAAGCTCACTGCCTATCAGGACAGCGTCGGCGTTTGGACGATCGGTTATGGCTGGACTCAGCCCGTCGACGGGAAACCAATCCGTGCCGGGATGACAATTAAGCAGGAAACGGCAGAACGCCTGCTGAAGACAGGAATGGTCAGTTACGAAAGTGACGTGTCACGACTGGTTAAAGTTGGCCTGACTCAGGGGCAATTCGATGCCCTGGTGTCGTTCACGTATAACCTCGGTGCGCGGTCATTGTCGACATCGACTCTCCTGCGAAAACTCAACGCCGGAGATTACGCTGGTGCAGCCGATGAGTTCCTGCGCTGGAATAAAGCTGGTGGGAAGGTGCTGAATGGGCTGACACGTCGGCGGGAGGCAGAGCGAGCTCTGTTCCTGTCATGATTAGCGCACTGGTTAAGCGTTACTGGCTGCAGTTGCTGGTGCTGGCGTTAATCGGCGCACTGGCTTTCTTCGTGAACCACTACCGCGACAACGCCATCACTTACAGAGACCAGCGCGATAAGGCCACTGAGAAACTCCTCCTGGCGACCGCCACCATTAAAGACATGCAGACCCGCCAGCGTGATGTCGCTGCACTGGATGCCAAATACACCGGAGAACTGGCTGATGCGAAAGAAACCATTGAGCGTCTGCATAGCGATGTCATTGCTGGCCGTAAGCGGCTGCAGCTCAACGCAAACTGTCCCGCGAACGGAACGACCAGCACCGGCGGCCTGGGCGATGTTACCGGCCCCCGACTTACTGACTCCGCTGAACGGGATTATTTCACCCTCAGAGAGCGAATCGTCACAGTGACGAAACAGGTTGGATATTTGCAGGAATACATCAAAGAGCAGTGCTTAAATTGATGTTAAATTAACCTTTTACATACGGAGGGGTTATGCAAATAGATCAAGAATACCTTAAAGGTTTGCTCGAGGCTTTCGAGGCATCGGATTCACCTGATACCGATATTATTCGATTAAAGGATTTAGGGTTCAATTGTGAAACTGACACATTTGTGTTTCATATGCGTTTGCTTGAGGATAGAGGGCTGATTATCAGGAGTGATGGGGAGCCCGGCTTTGGTGCTATTCAGTCTTTAGACGGAATGACTCACTGGGCTGTAATGCCCTTGCGATTGACCGCGATGGGGCATGACTTCTTGGATGCTCTCCGTAACAAAGAGGTTTGGGCAACATTAAAAACCGGATTCAAAGATGCCAGTATGGGCACGCTGATGACAGTTTCGAAGGAGCTGTTTAACCGAGCTCTAGCTAAGCAACTTGATAAAATGTTCGACTAACCGCCTACGGGCGGTTTTTTATTGTCAACTTTATGAGCAAACTGATCTTAATTACTGTAACTAGGTGGTCAATGATATGGCAACGCTTAAGGACCTTTCCAGTCAGTTAAGACAGCTGCAGAAGCAAATACCGTTTGCGACTGCCCAGGCTATGACTAAAGTGGTTCGCCAGATAGAAGCGGCCCAAAAAACAGCATTTGAGCGGAATCTGGATAATCCAACACCTTTTACAGTTAAATCGGTTGGGTCAGTTGGTGCCAGGAAAAACAGCCTTCGTGCGAAGGTGTTTGTTCGTGATACTGCTGCTGGTTACCTTGAACCCTTCGAGTTCGGCGGAGAGCACAAGCTTAATGGTAGTGCTTTGCTTAACCCGAAAGACATAAAGCTTAATAAATACGGCAACCTGCCGCGTAATAAGCTCTCTCAGCTCAAAGCAAAGCCAAACGTATTTATTGGTGACGTTGGTGGCGTGAATGCCGTGTGGCAGAGAAAAAAGCCGAAAACCAAAAAAGGGAAGAAACGGGCAAAACGTTCTCCGAACGGCACGCGCAGAGACAAGATTAAGCAACCTGCACCAAAATTGCTCATTCGGTTTGGAGACTCGCTTCCAGTCAAACCAACGCTCGGCTATATGGACAGGGCAAACACCATGGCCAACGCATTGTTACCCTCAGCGCTGCACCAGGCGATTGCTGAGGCGATCAGCTCGGCCAGATAGCCCCCCAGGGGTTTTGGGTCCTTCCTGAGCCTTTTGTAAGGCACGGGCATTGCGCACCGCAGTGTTTTCCTAGCTACAAACTTTTATTTTGTGTCCCATGTCCCACCCCAAGGGATCGCCAGCCACGCCAGAGCCAGCACGGATTATTCCATTTATTCCAGTGGGACATTCGTGTGGGACATTGAAAAAATGTCCCAGGTAAATGTCCCACCCCAAAAATGTCCCAGGTGATGTCCCATGACCACGATGAACCAGAGTCAGTACGCGCAACATTCAGGCGTCGATCGCAAGACTATTGGCCGATGGATCAAGGCTGGTCGGTTTATCGTCATGGATGGCGACCTGATTGATGTTGAGGCGAGCGATGCCGCGCTGAAGAAAAACCGTGATGGAAAAGATCCGCGGGCATCAAACGCGAAGAAGAAAAAAGCCCCAGCACCCCGGAATGATGGCGACGATGAAATTGATGAAACCGTTCGCCAGATAATGTTTACAGAAGGTGCAGTCCTTTCCAGGGAAGAGGCCGCGCGGATCCGTGAAAATTACATGGCCCTGCAGGCAAAGCTCCAGTATGAAAAAGACAGCGGCCAGACAATTGAATTGGCCATCGCCGAGGAGGTTCTGTTTAACGCCTTTCGCCAGCAGCGTGATGCCTGGCTGAACTGGCCTTCACGCGTGGCACCGCTGATAGCCGCCGATCTGAATGTGCCGGCGGACAGGATGACAGAGGTGCTGATTGAACATGTCCACAAACATATCTCAGTCCTCGGAGAACCAGAGTTTAACCCAGCGGAAGATTGAGCGTCTTCAACTGAGTGTCCGGAAAGGGTGGACACCGCCGCCGCGGATCAGCGTCCCGCAATGGGCCGATGACTACCGGAAGCTGGCGAAAGAAGCTGGCAGTACCTCCGGGAACTGGGAAACATCAACGGTTGAAATTGCCCGCGGTCCTATGCTGGCCGCGACGGAATCGGGCGTCCACATTATCACCGTGATGTGCTGTACCCAGTTAATGAAAACCGCGCTGCTGGAAAACCTGTTTGGTTATTTTGCGCACCTCGACCCATGTCCGATTTTGCTCCTGCAGCCGAAGGAAGAGGCCGCTGAGCAGTTTTCCAAAGAACGCATCAGCCCGCTGGTTAGGGTAACGCCAGTTCTGCGTAACATCATAGGTGACTCAAAGCAGAAGAGTTCAAAAGAAACCATTCTGTATAAAGCTTTCACCGGCGGATTTCTGGCGCTGGCCGGCGCCGGTAGTCCAGATAACCTTGCGCGCCGTCCGATCCGTGTTCTGCTGGCAGATGAGGTGGATAAATATCCGATTACCCGTGAGGGCGATCCCATCGCTCTGGCGGAAGAGCGAACCGCCACATTTGGCCTTAACTGGCTGTCCGTGCGGGCTTGTTCGCCGACGGTCGAAGATGAAAGCCGGATTGCTGACAGTTACGAAGATTCAGATCAGCGGCGGGCCTCTGTAGTTTGCCCCCATTGCGGGCACCGACAGTTCCTTGATTTCTTCAAACATGTTCAATGGCCAAAAGAAGGTGATAAGCACCTGACCAAAGCGGCCATGATCCATTGTGAATGTTGTGGTGCTGGCTGGTCAGAGGGTGAGCGTCTGCGGGCATTACAGACAATCCGCTGGCATCAGACCAAACCGTTTGAATGTTGTGGTTCCCGCCATTCACCATTAATGGAATACGACCAGAAATGGCATGAAGGAGACGAGGGCAGTGTTGATGCCGTCTGGCGCTGGTCAGAGTCGGAACGGCATGCCGTATACCGGGCGATTTGCCCGGACTGCGGGGCCGAGGCGCTGGATAATCACCACGCCGGGTACCAGGCGTCAAAACTCTTCAGTCCCTGGCAAAAAGACAAGCCATCGGACATTGCAAAGAAATACCTCGATGCGAAAGGGGATCCGGATAAGGAACAGGCCTGGTGGAACACCCAGATGGGGTTGCCGCACCGGCCTAACCACGGGAAACAGCTCCCGGTTGATGTCCTGCTGGCGCGCCGTGAAGTCTTCCCGGCCGTCGTTCCTGATGGCGTGGCATTGTTAACTGCGGGCGTCGATACCCAGGATGACCGATTCGAAATCACGATCACTGGCTGGGGGCGGGACGAGGAATCGTGGTCAGTTGCGCATGACGTCATTTATGGCGATCTGGAGACTGAGGAACCCTGGAAGCGCCTCGATGCGTACCTGAAACAGATATGGCGACGCGGCGACGGGCGAGGGCTGAATATTCTGGCTGCATGTATGGACTCCGGCGGTCACCACACGCAAAAGGTTTATGAGTTCTGCAAAGATCGCCTTGGGCGCCGCGTCTGGGCTATCAAGGGCGAATCTGCGCAGGGTGGGAAACGCAACCCCGTCTGGCCAACCAAGCGACCGACATCGAAAAGTAAAGCCAGCTTCAGGCCAATTATACTTGGCGTGAACTCTGCGAAAGATGTTGTCCGTGGTCGTCTGCATCTTGAACCGCCAGCTTTAGGTACTGCCGGTGCGGGCTATATGCACTTCCCGGATGATCGTGACCTCGGATATTTCAACCAGCTGCTGGCCGAGCGACTGGTTTATAAAGTGGTGGCCGGTCAGCGATTCAGTGTCTGGGAGCCTATCCCCGGACGGGCGAACGAAGCACTCGACTGCCTCGTTTACAGCTATGCCGCGTTGTGTGGGCTGAAACATATGGGATTAAAACTCAATGTTCGGGCCGCTAACCTTCAGGCCGATCCCGATAAGTTCCTGCCGGCGCCAGCCGAGCCAGAAGAAAAAATCAATTACGAATTACCGGGTGCCATCGTGGATGAGGCTATGGCTCCTGTTAAGCGTAAGAACATTTCTAAACTCCTGCCGCAATAAGGAAAACCATGTTTAACCGAAACACGAGCTTACTTGCTGGTGGGATGACTGATGAGCAGCTCAGAGACGCTCTGCAGAAAGCGCAGCAGGCTTATATAGACCTGACTACCGGCAGCCGTGGCGTCTCATTCGCCTATACGCAGGGTGATGGGACGCGCTCTGTCTCCTATCAGCAAAGCTCTCTCGCCGACCTGCTGGCGCTGATTCAGTTGCTGCAGGCGCAACTGGGAATTGTCGCCCGGCCACGGAAGCCAGTGAGGTTCAGATTCTGATGAATAAAGTGCAAATCCTTGGTCCTGACGGGAGACCTTATCAGGCACCAAAACCCAGCATGTTGACGGGCGGTAGCCGGGTGCCATATGACGCCGCGGATTCCTTCAGCGATCAACTGGCGAACTGGCAGCCCGCACTATGGTCACCGGATAACGAAATTAATATCTATCGTGACCGTATAGTTTCCCGTGCGCGGGATCTGGTCCGAAATGATGGATGGGCCAATGGTGCCATAACTCGCCTGCTTGATAATGCGGTCGGCGCCAATTTCCGTCCGATCATGAAGCCTGACTATCGTGTATTACGGATGATGACAGGTAATAAAAGTTTTGACGCAGTATGGGCGGAAGAGTACGGAAAAGCACTCGCTTCCCACTGGAGAACCTGGGCATACGACACAGGCCGTTATTGTGACGTTGAGCGCAAGCTAACCGTTCCACAAATGTTGCGTCTGGCCTTTCGCCACAAGCTGATTGATGGCGATGCCCTGATGGTGCTTCAGTATCGCACCGATCGCCTTGGACCAGGTAAGGGGCGTTATGCCACGACGGTGCAGGTTGTTGATCCCGACAGACTCAGTAACCCGCAGCAGAATTTTGATATGCCGAATATCCGCGGCGGCGTTGAAATTGATGCTGACGGCGCACCTGTGGCTTATCACATACGTGAAGCACATATCGGTGACTGGTGGAGTGGCGCCAAAACAATGACATGGCGACGAATCCCGCGCGAAACCGCATGGGGGCGCCCGCACGTTGTGCACGACTTTGACCATGAGCGTGGAGCTCAGCATCGGGGGAATGGCATTCTGACTCCAGTAGTGCAACGTCTGAAGATGCTGGTGAAGTACGACCAGAGCGAGCTGGAAGCAGCAATTCTGAATGCTATCTTCGCCGCGTATATTGAGTCTCCATACGATCCCGAAATGATCCAGTCCGCGCTGGGGGAAAACTTCGAAGAGGGATTGGGAGCATACCAGGATGGTCGTGCAGAGTTTCATAATGATCGCCGTTTGACGCTGCAGAATGGCGCCCGTATGCCGATCCTTTATCCAGGGGAGAAAATAACAACGGTCAACGCTGCCCGCCCTTACAGCAACTTTGAGGTTTTCGAGTCTGCAGTATTGCGTAATTTCTCATCCGGTACGGGGTTATCTCCTCAGCAGGTTACACAGGACTGGTCTGATGTGAATTACAGCTCTGCGCGATCTTCCTTGCTGGAGGCATGGAAAACGCTCACCCGCCGACGTGATGATTTTTCCATGGGTACCGCTCAGCCGCTTCTGACGGCCTTTGTGGAGGAAGTTCACGATAACGAGGATTTACCTCTACCTAATGATGCCCCTGATTTTGTTGATGCCCGGGCAGCGTATTCCCGTGCGCGCTGGATGGGGCCGGGGCGAGGATGGGTTGATCCGGTGGCAGAGAAAAAAGGCGCCATTCTCGGCCTCGATGCCGGCCTTTCCACTCTCGAAATTGAAGTGGGTGAAAACGTGGGTGAGGACTGGGAAGAGATACTTGATCAGCGCCAGCGGGAAATTGAGTCCTGCCTGAAGCGCGGACTTCCATTACCTAGCTGGGCGCAGGCGGACCAGTTCGCCAGCCAGACAATTACCGATCCGGAGGAAAAGTGAATCTACCTCATCTGGCCCAGCGCCTTTTTAATACACCGCTGGCGCTGCACCCAAGTAAAGCTGAAGTCATCATGGCATCCGTTATGGACCGGTTTGGCATCAGTAAAATCGAATCCTCTCTTGCCATGGATGATGACTGGTATGGATACGACGATAACCGGGGGCGGGAATCCCGTAGCGACCCGGGTTATGACAATGTGTTGGGCGTCGCTGTCATCCCGATATGTGGGACCCTGGTGCAGAAGCTGGGTAGCCTGCGCCCATACAGTGGCATGACAGGCTATGACGGCATTCGTCAGGCCTTCCTGACTGCTATGGAAGACCCCGATATTACAGGGATCTGCCTGGATATTGATTCGCCAGGAGGCGAGGTCGCCGGATGTTTCGATCTGGTAGATGTCATTTATGGCGCCCGCGGGAAAAAGCCCATCCATGCCATTCTGACGGAAAGCGCCTATTCCGCCGCCTATGCGATTGCCAGTGCGGCGGACCGGATTTCTGTTCCCCGAACCGGTGGTGTGGGTTCAGTTGGTGTGATCACTATGCACCTTGACTGGACCCAGCGGATAAAAGATGACGGCCTCAAAGTCACCATCATCACCTACGGTTCCCGTAAGGCTGAGGGGTCACCGCTGAGAGAGCTGTCAGATGAAGCGCTGGCGGCTATTCAGCAGGACATCAACACCATGGGCGAATTGTTTGTGAATACCGTCGCCAGAAATCGGGGGATTAGCGCAAAGGTTATCAAAAGTACTCAGGCTGCCTGTTTTATGGCTGCTGATGGTGTGGAACTTGGACTGGCTGATGAGGTGTGTCCTCCTGATGCTGCGTTCAGAAACTTACTTGAAAAAACAGGAGCCTGAAATGGCGAAGAAAAAGACTTTTAGTTTTGCTCATCTTATTGGCCGTGGCGCGACTGCTTCCGAAGAGGAAGAGGACAAAAAGGCCAAAAAAGCGAAAGGCCGTCGCGCGGAAGAGGATGAGCGCGAAGATGATGCCGGGGACGATGAACGCGAAGATGACGCGGAAAACGACGATCGTGATGATGACGCTGAAGATGACGGTGACGACCCGGATGCGGCTGAAGACGATGACGATTCCGAAGATGACGGCGACGATGACCGCAAAGAAAGCAAAGCGGTGAAAAATGCCCGCGCCGCCGAGCGTAAACGTTGCGCCCGTATCTTCGGCAGTAAGCACGCTGCGGCGAATCCGTCACTGGCCGCTTCACTCGCATTCAATACCGGGATGAGCTCTGCCGCCGCTATCGATGTTCTGGCATCCACGGCGCCAGCCTTGCAACCAAAGGCAACGCGCGGGCGCTCTCTCGATCAGCGCATGCAGGAAAGCCATGATGTCCGTCTGAATCCGGATGGCGGCAAGAAAGAGAACGGTAAATCGGCACTGGTAAACCAGATGACCGGCCTCTACAACTCCATTAAAGGAGAGAAATAATGGATCAATTTGGTCAGAATGCCTTTGCACCAGGCATGAAGAGTTCAGTGTTTATGCCGGATCAGTTGGTTGCCGGTACGCTGCAACTGGTCACGGATACTGGCACGATCACCGGCGGCGTGTATAAGCGTGGCACTGTGCTTGGCATGATCACTGCCAGTGGTAAATACACCGTCAGTGTGAAAACCGCAACGGATGGTAGCGAGACGCCAGCGGCCATTCTGGTTGATGATGTTGACGCTTCCACCCATGGCGATCAGTCCGGCGGCCTGTACCTGATGGGCGAGTTCAACCAGAATCATATTATTTTTGACGATTCCTGGACTGCGCCGGAACTGAAAACAGCACTACGTCCGCTGGCCATCTTCCTGAAAGACAGCGCCCAGGCACCTTTAACCACCTCCTGATTTATCCCTCATTTCTCCTGGCGAATGCTTTAACCGGCAGGCGCTGACCTATTTAAAATTTATGCCAGCGTCTAGCTGGCATTATCAAGAGACTGAATATGGAAAATATTTATGATACCAGTGTGCTGGTGCAGGTCGTTCCTAACCTGAAAACCAGTCAGAACTGGCTGCTTGATCGCTTCTTCCCGAACGTCGTGACTTATGAGACCGAAGAAGTAGCGATTGACGTGGATGTCGGCCTGCGTCGTATGGCGCCATTCGTCTCCCCGCTGGTGGAAGGTAAGCTGGTCGAGTCCCGTAAATACCAGACCAATACGTTCAAACCGGCGTACATCAAAGACAAGCGGGCGCCGGACCTGCGTAAACCTATCCGCCGCCAGATTGGTGAGCGTATTGGCGGTGAATATACCGCCGCAGAACGCGAAATGTTGAACCTGCAGTTTGAGATGACTGATCAGATTGACATGATCAACCGTCGGCTGGAATGGATGGCGGCCAGCGCGCTGGTGTCCGGTACCGTCACGGTTGCCGGGGAAGGCTATGAAACCAAAGTGGTGGATTTCGGGCGCTCTCCGGATTTGACTATCACTCTGAGTGGTTCAGATAAGTGGCCGTTGACGGTTGCCGCGGGTGCCACTAATACCCAGCCCTCTGATGATATTGAAATCTGGCAGACGCTTTTCCTGAAAGAATCCGGTTCCGTCGCGACAGATCTGGTGTTCACAAGCAAGTCATGGCGTGCTTTCCGACTGGACACCACCATCAAAGATAACGCCATCACGTTCCCGGCGCTGAGCCCGTTTGGTAACCAGATTAATGCTGGTCCACAGGCGATGAAGGGCGCTATTTATAAAGGTCGCTGGGGTAACTTTGACCTCTGGTTATATAACGACTGGTTTATTGACCCACTTGATAATGTCGAGAAGCCGATGATCCCCGACGGCGCCGTTATTATGTCTGGCGCTGATCTGATGGGTACCCGCGCTTTTGGCGTTATCCTGGACCCGGCATTTAACTACGGTCCCCTGGCCTATGCGCCAAAATCCTGGGTGAAAGAAGATCCGGCCCAGCGTCTTATCCTGATGCAATCCTCCCCGCTGGTTATTCCGAGCCGGGTAAACGCATCCCTCTGCGCGACGGTGGTCTGATATGGCAAAAATCTCTAAAACCGAGCAGGTCGATGATCTGAATGCTGAAGGCGCCACCGAAGACGCCCTGAATATCGACGACCTGAATGCCGGCGGCAGCGTTCAGATGACGCATCAGTATGACGAAAAAGACGGCGATTCATCTGATGATCAGGATGACGATGAAGAAGATTTTCAGGAAGTAGCGGAACCTGAGTTTGTGGTCCTGAAAGGGAACTGCATTCGCCATGACGGTGAGGTTTACCGGGAAAACTCCCTAATTCCGGTCTCCGGTAAGGATGCCGAGCGTCTGCTGGCCGCAGGTGTAATTGCCGATGTCCATGCTCTGCGACAGCGCGCGTTATCTGCTGCGCGTGGTGTGAAAATAACAACGGAGTGAGCATATGGGCGTGGACTGGGATTTACATCTTCTGAGTCCGCTCCATGGCGTGTTTGGCGATGAGCATGAGTACCGTCCCCGCAACGGTACTCCTTTTACGATTAACGGTATTTTTGACCGTGGCTATGCGCAGGTTGCAGAAAATCTTGATGGTGATTCAGAAATTAACACCTCCAGCCCAATGCTTGGGGTGCGCGATGCTGAATTTCGTCAGTTGGGTAAACCGCAACCTGCCGTATCTGACCGTGTGTTTATCAAAACGGTCGGAGGTCAGATCATCAATCAGTTATTTGTTGTGTCCAACGTCGAACCGGACAGCCATGGCGGCTCACGTCTTGTTCTCAATGTGGCGAAAACCCGATGAATGCTTCCGCAATACGACACATGGTCGTGGCCGCGCTGAAAGATAAAACGGCTGCCGCCGATCGTGTGTATTCCCCGCGTGACTGGGCAACTTCGCCGGACCTGTACCCAGCGTTGCTTGTTCAGACGCCATTTGATCACAAAAAGGCGCAGGGGAGAAATGTCCCGGCCTTTACCTCTTTGACCACCGTTCGCATTACTGGCCGGGTTCAGGAGTACGATAGTGAAACCACTGATGATGGCGCCATGCGCGCGGAGGTTGCGCTGGAAGAGCTCCGGGAACAGGTAGAAAGGGCGGTGATTAACAGCTACGAGTTAACCCGGAACATCCAGAAATATGCGGAGGTCCGCTCGACGATTGATGTTGATGCGGATGGTGAAGCGCATATGGGCCAGCTGCTTATCGAAATTGATATTGAGCACTATCAGGGACCGGAAGACTTTTATCCGGTCGATACGGTGCCGCTGGCGGGGATCGACATCACCATCGACATGCCGGACGGTACGCCGCAGCCGGGCGTAAAAATAGACCTTCAGGAGTAATCATGTTTGTAAAACCGAAGGACGGGCTCAGCGTTCGCTGCCCTGTCAGGGGGGAGCCTTTGCCCAAAGATGGCGCGGAGGTACCTGATAATACGTTCTGGCGTCGCCGCCTGAAGGATGGCGACGTCAGTCTGGTACCGGAAAAGGGCGTTAAAAACGCCGTAAAAAAAGAGGGCGTAATTAAATGACCGTTCCATTTTCGCGAGTTCCCGGCAATTTACGTGTGCCGCTTTTTTATGTGGAGTTTGATAACTCCATGGCCAACACGGCGACGGCTACACAACGAACGCTGTTGATTGGTCAGATGCTGGCATCAGGCTCTGCACAGGAAAAAATCCCGGTAAAAGTCTCCTCTCCCAATGCGGTGGGTGAGCTCACCGGAAAAGGATCAATGCTGCATGGCATGATGACGGCGTATCAAAAAAACGATACTGCTGCGGAGGTCTGGATCCTTCCGCTGGCTGATGATGCGGATTCGATGGCAGTGGCAACTGGCAGTATCAAGGTTGCCACACAGGCGGCAGAAACCGGCGTTATCTCTCTTTATATTGCTGGCGTTCGCGTACAACTGACCGTACTGGCGACTGACACTCCGGCTCAGATTGCCACTGCGCTGGTCGCGGCGATTACCCGCAAAACGGAACTGCCGGTGACAGCTGCTGTAAAAGCCGATGCAACGGATACCGTGACACTGACGGCCAAAAATGCCGGGTTGCTGGGCAATGGTATTGATATCAGGCTGAATTATCTCGGTGTTCAGGGTGGTGAGGTGACGCCCGCGGGCCTGACACTCACCATCACGGGCATGACCGGCGGCGCCGGCGCGCCGGATTTTGTTGATGCCCTTGGCAACCTGCAGGATAAGACCTTTGATTTTGTCATCAACCCTTATGATGACACCGCATCACTGGATGCCATCAGAGAATTTCTGAACGATGCAACCGGCCGCTGGGCATGGGATAAACAGCTTTATGGCCACGCATTCACCACCACCAACGGCACTTACGCCGAGCTTGGCACCAAAGGGGAAACCCGTAATAACCAGCATGAGTCACTGCTTGGCGTGTACCGCTCACCATCACCGCGTTATATCTGGGCGGCGGCACTGACAGGGGCCGCTGCACCCAGCCTGCGTAATGACCCCGGACGCCCGCTACAAAGTCTGCCTGTTTATGGCGTGCTGGCACCGGACCTGGCGGATCGCTTTGAACTGACAGAGCGCAATAACCTGCTGTACAGCGGCATCTCCACTTACACCGTGGGTGATGACGGGACGGTGATGATTGAAAACCTGATTACCACCTACCAGAAAAACAGCTATGGCGACGAAGACGACAGTTACCTGCAGGTGGAAACGCTCTTCAGCCTGATGTTTGTCACACGATATCTCCGCACTGCAGTGACCAGTAAATTTGGTCGCATGAAGCTGGCCGCGGATGGCACGCGTTTTGCGCCGGGGGCGGCGATTGTGACGCCAAACATCATCAGAGCCGATCAGATCGCGGAATACCAGACGCTGGTCTTTAACGGCTACGCGCAGGACGCTGAGGCCTTCGCCAGAAACATTATCGTGGAGCAGAACAAAACAAATCCGAACCGCGTCGATGTGTTGTGGCCGGGAACGCTTATGAACCAGTTGCGCATCTTCGCGCTGCTTAACCAGTTCCGCCTGCAGGCTGAATCAACAGGAGCATAAAACATGGCTGGAGATACCACTAATCGCCTGGCAGGTACCGCTTATGTCACCGTAAACGGGGTGACCGTTATGGTGGAGGGCTCATTCAAGTATCAGACCTCCACTGTTAACCGTACCACACTGACAGGCATGGACGGTGTGCATGGCTACAAAGAAAAGCCGGTTGCCCCGTATATTTCTGCCCGTCTTCGCGACAGCGGCGGTACCAACGTACTGGGTTTTAACAAACAGACGAACGTCAACGTGATCGCCGAACTGGCGAACGGAAAGACTATTATCGGTCGCGCGCTATGGACGGTGAACGTTCAGGAAGTGGAAAGCGAAGATGCAGTGTTTGATGTTCGCTGGGAAGGCCGGGACGTAACGGAGAACTAAGATGGCAGAACTTGAACGCACCAAAGTCATTCCCCTCATCAAGCCTCTGGTCGATGAGGCGCAAAAAACACGCTATGAGCAACTGGAGCTGAAGGCGCCGACGCTCAGCCAGGCAGAGCAGTTCTACGAAAAGCAGGCATCGTCCACTTCACTGGCGGCGATGCGCCTGCTGATCTCGCTGGTCACGGATACGCGGGAAAGTGTGCTTCAGCCGATGGATTTTATCGACTTCCGAAAATGCGAGGAGTTTTTGCTCGGTTTTTTGACCTGGAAGCCCTGACCGCCTGGCAGGAAACGGCCGCTGACGTCACATTTTATTTCCGCTGGACAGAAGACAGGGCATGGGGCATGACCTATGCCCGTCTGAAGTGGTGGGTATCGCAGGCCTCCCGTATCAATAAACTCAGGAATCCCGAACCCGATGAGTAATTCTTTCGACTTTGAGCTGGTGGCCAGCGACCAGGCGACGGAAGCCATTGAGCGTATCAATGAGGCTATCCGTGATCTGGAACCAAAGCTGGATAAAACCAAAGAGGGACTCCAGTTAGGAGGGCAGGAGACCCTCGATGGACTGAACGGCTTTATTTCCCGCTTCGAAAATCTGTCCAAAAATGCCCGTGATAATGTTCAGTACATCGGGGACATGGTACCACCGCTGAAGATGGTCGGTGAGCTCTCCGGTAAGCTGGCATCACTGGGGGTTGTTGGAGCGGCGGGATATGGGCTAAAACAGATTGCCTACGGTTTCCATGAGGCCTCAAGGGAAGCCTATAACCTCGATGTCGCCGCGAAAAATGCGGGTATGCGAGTGGACGATTTTTCCCGCCTGTCCGGTGCCATGCGGATACTGGGTGCTGATGGCGACAGTGCAAATTCCTCCATCGAGGGGATGGCTAAAAGCCTGAAGGAGGCCGCCAGTGGTGCCAACAGCCAGGTGCTCGGCGCATTGTCACAGATTGGCGTTCAGATCCAGAAAAACAACGATGGATCCGTTGATACGCTGAGAACGCTGGAGTCGATAGCACGCGTTTTCCCGAGTCTGCGACCGGACCAGCAGAAATCAGTTTCCGATGCCCTCGGGTTGACGCCGGAAATGCTGGCGCTGATGCGTGAAGGCGTACGGATGAAAGCATTGCTGGCTAAATCTGATGAACTTGGCCTGACGGTTGATCCGGAATTTAACCGGCAATTGTCCGAGGTTAACGGCTCCATGAATGAGCTGGGCGCTGCATGGGATGGGCTGAAAAACCGTTCGAAAAACTCTCTGTTTAAGGGATTGCTTTCCGATGGTTCGGTGAAAGACGGCCTTGAAGGAGTGACCGACTTGTTCACGAATGGCGATTTCACCGGGCTGTCGCATGCGCTGGGGTTTATCAGTAGCAAGGATGCCGGGAAGCTACGCCGCATTCAGGGTGATAAGGCGCTGTATAACACCCTTTCCCGGCGCGAGCGCGGAGCGGTGGATGCCGGCTTTATGACTGATGCCGTCCGTAAACGCTACGACGCGCAATATGGCGCCGGGGACAGAGCTGAACAACTCCGAAATGATTTGTCTGTCATCCTGCCAGCAGGTGCAGCAGCTCCACGCAGAGAAGTGAATTACAGCCAGCCATCTAACCAGGCACTGGGCCTGAGAAATAATAACCCCGGCAATCTCCGGATAGCGCCTAATGCGACCGGGGTGAATCGTGGTTTCGTCACTTATGACAACAGCAGCGACGGGCTGGCGGCAATGGCCCGGCAACTGATGTTATATGGCGATCGTGGGAATAACACGCTGAACAGCATGATCCACACTTATGCGCCACGCTCGGAAAATGATACGCAGTCCTATATCAATTCAGTATCGGCCGCGACAGGTATTCAACCCCAGCAGCGGGTGGATCTGCATAACCCGGAGGTGCTGAAGTCAGTCATGGCGGCCATGATTCAGCATGAGAATGGGGCGCAGCCATATTCTGAAGATGAGATACGGGCGGCAATTCAGACGGCTATCAGTGATCCGCGCTGGTCTGGTCTTCGTGACAGCCGAGTGCTCAGCCAGCAGAGAGAGAACATCCTCGTACCGCAACCGGACAAGTTTGACAGTTCCTCAATCCTGACAGCTTCCGGTAATGGGAGAGACACTGTCAGTGAAAACCTGACCCGGTCCCTCAAAGAGGCGATGGCCGATCAGAAAATGAAGCTGGAAATCACCCTGGTCAATGATAAGGGGGAGAAGAAAACCTATAACGTCGAGGATAACGGCAGAATAACAACCGCCATGAATTACTAACCCTATTAAACCGCCACCCTGGCGGTTTTTTAATTCAGGAGGCCTGATGGCAATTATCCAGGATGCAATAACTTCTCTGATGGGGGGCGGTGGTAGTGAGGACTGGTTGAGCCAGCTACGTCCCGGCTCGTTCCGGGGCGTGCCTTTTGCTGTGGTGAATGAGGAAGGCAGTCATGGCCGGCGGCAGGCGGTTCATGAATATCCATACCGTGATACCGCCTGGATTGAGGATATGGGGCGCGGGACACGGCGATTTATTATCCGTGGCTTTATCGTCCAGAACAGTCTGGTATACGGCGGTGGCGACGTTATTTCTCAGCGCCAGTCATTGATCAATGCGTGTGAAGCTAAGGGGAGTGGTACGCTCATTCACCCCACGCTGGGGGAGATGACCGTTTCCATACCTGAGAATGGTTTAAGGCTTTCCGGTTCCGCCGACAACGGCCGTTCGTTTGAATTTACCCTGATGGTCATTGAGTCGGGGTTAAAGGTCTTTGCCGTTACCGACAGTGCCGCCGCGGGGGATACCGTTGGCACCAACTATCTGAAGCTGGTTAGTACGACGGTTGCCAGTACCCTCGCGAGAATTAAAAGCGAGATCCGCGGTGTGTCGCAGGGGATTCAGACCATCAGGGGAACCGTGACGTTCTGGACCAATATGGTGGATAACACCATCAGTGAGGTAACAAACGTCAGTAACGTGCTGGATTCTACTTTCGGGAATAATCGTTACGGGCGGTACAGCAAGGGGACCGTAGGCGGGAGCTCTTCGGGTATTAACGGCAATCGTGATGCCGATGACTCAGAAGACCATCAGGCATTGTCTGAACAGGTTACCGCCCGGGCGGTGATGGATCGCCAGGCTGTGCTCGATACAACGGCTGCACTGAATGAATCTGTATCGGTCGAGGAATTTGTTCAGGGCGTTGCCGATGTGATTAATCGCATTCTGTCCAGCGCTGGTAGCGTGAGTGACAAAATTGCCGCATTTGAAAAACTGGCGGCTTCAACCAGTACCGGATACCAGCGTTCCGAAAGCAGCCAGCAACTGGCTGGCACCATGAACACGCTGATCGTAGTGCTATGTACCGGAGCCATGACGGATGCTGCTGCAGATTACAACCCAACCAGTCGTAATGAGGCCGAAGAAATCACTCAACGCGTGGCCGGGCAACTGGATACCGCGTTACTACTGGCGGGCGACCGTGGCGATGATGATCTTTATACGGCATTGATGGACGTGAGAACCGCTTTTCTGAATACCATGGCTCAGACTTCATCCGGACTGAGTGAGTTGATGCAAATCAATACTGCGGTGCCGGTTCCTGCCCTGGTACTGGCCAACCGCCTGTATCAGGATGCCTCGCGGGCAAATGAACTGATACAGGAGGCCAGCGTACCGCATCCGGCATTTATGCCGACGACGATGAAGGTGTTGAGACAATGAGTACGGATAATGATCAGGATATTGTCTCCCTGACAGTGGGCGGAAAAATCATTGAAGGATGGGACTCTGTGCGGGTGACCCGTGGCATTGAGCGTTTTCCCTCCGATTTTGACCTGGGACTGATGGATTATTTTCCGGGAAGTGACCAGAAGCAGCTGGTAAAGGAAGGGATGCCTTGTCAGGTAAAGCTTGGTAACGACCTGGTAGTGACGGGGTATGTTGATGACTGGTCGCCTGCTATTTCCCGTTCGCGCCATGAAGTCAGAGCCTCAGGCCGCAGTAAGTGCGCAGATCTCGTTGATTGCTCTGCTGAATGGCCAAATAACGTCATCAATAACAGTAATGCGCTTGATATTGCCTCCCGCCTCGCATCCCATTACAACATTGGCGTAAGTACAGACGTTGATGATCTGGTGAAAGTTCCGCAATTTTCCCTGAACTGGGGGGAATCGCCACAGGAAATACTTGATCGTGTCTCCCGCTGGTCGGCATTGCTTTATTACGATCAGCCTGACGGTAACTTATTTCTGACCCGGGTGGGGACAAAGCGCGCGGCCAGCGGTATCGCAGAAGGGATAAATATCGAACAGGCTTATTACCGCCGTTCGATGGCTGACCGCTTTTCTGATTACGTCGGCGTATCGATGAGCATTTCGCCGATTGCAGGATTCTCGCCAGATACGGCTTATGATTCGGTGACGCTGGCGACGGCCCGCGATCCTGAGGCGGCCAGTATGCGTTACCGAAAACGGATCATTATTGTTGAAAGTACACTGATGGCTTCACAACAGGCTCAGCGAGCGATTGACTGGGAGATGAACCGCCGATACGGCCGTTCCCGTCAGTTAACGGTGACGATTGATTCCTGGCGCGATAAATCCGGGAAATTATGGGAGCCGAATACGCTTATCCCGGTCAACATCCCGAGTCTGCAGCTGCCTGACACCGAATTGCTTATCGCAGAGGTGACTTATATCAGAGACAGTGACGGCACCCATGCGCGCCTTTATCTGATGCCCCCGGAGGCTTTCGCTGTCCAGCCTTATGCTTTCTACCAGCAAATACCCGGACTAAACCAATGAATCAAAATTTAAAGAAATCGGCCACGCGCATCGCCGGCATGCTGGGAATTGGCCGTATTACCACGCAGAAAGATAGCGGGGTTGTGCAGGAAATCCAGTACCAGACTCCGCTGGAAGTGGCCAGCGCCCCACGGCTCTCTGATTTTGGTTTTTCATCGGGGTTGCCGGCGGGATCGGATGTGGTTATTGCCTTTCTCGGCGGGGACCGCTCCAGTCCCGTCGTCATTGCTTCTAACCATCAAAGCTACCGGCATACCGGGCTTAAGCCAGGCGAAACGGTGGTCTATAACCAGCAGGGGATGAATATTCATCTGACCGAGGAGGGAATTTTCATTGATGCGAAAGGCAAAGATGTAGAGATTAATAATGCCAGAAACATCACCGCGACGGCAACGGAACAGGTAAAGCTGGTTACCCCCAAACTCCTGGTGACGGGTGACATCATCGATAACTGCGAGACGAACAATTCAACGCTCAAAGCGCTGCGGGATGCTCACAACGATCATGACCATGACGTTAAAGAAGTTCAGTCCGGCGATAGCACGATCACAAGCGAAAAAACAGAGAGTCAGGTATGAGTGATATTTCCTCATTCTGGGATGTGGATGCCATTCATGCTGACTGGCAAACCGGTAACGGCGTACTGACATCTGAGAATGATATGCACACGGCCATTATTATCAGTTTGTTTACTGACGGACTGGCGCGCGCTGATGATGATTATGAAGGAACTGACCGCCGCGGCTGGTGGGGGGATCTGGACAACGATCGGAATATTGGCTCAAGGCTGTGGCTACTGCGGCGTGAAAAACTGACGCGCGAAGTGGCGATGAGAGCTGAAGATTACGCCGAAGAGGCTCTGGCCTGGATGAAGTCGGATGGTATTGCAGCAGCGATAGAGGCTCAGTCAGAGATTGTTTTCCCGAACAGGCTGAACCTCATCATCCGGTATTTGCCGCCGGCGGGGGACTGGCAGGAGTTCAAATTCTTCTGGCTATGGGAGCAACTGAATAATGCCATTTAAGCGGAAAACACTGAGCGAGCTCCGGCAGGAGAATCGCCAGTTTATGCAGGCAGAGCTTGAAAGTGTTGGCGCGTTGTTACGGTTTGGCAACCTTAAGGTGCTCGCTGATATGGATGCGGGCATGGCCCATCTGCACTACGCCTACCTGGATTATATTGCCCGTCAGAGCACGCCTTTCACCTCTACCGATGAGTGGCTTGCCGGATGGATGGCGCTAAAGCAGATTTACCGAAAAGCCGCAACGGCAGCACGCTCTCCGGCGGCGAAAGTTACCGGAACACCGGGAAAAACACTGTCAAAAGGGGCTGTGTTAAACCGTGATGATGGTTACCAGTACATAACCGATGACGCCATAACGATAAATACCACTGGCAGTGCGACGGTCGCCGTAACAGCGGTTTTGCCGGATATCACAGACGATGTGACAGGAGGAGGCGCTTCCGGAAATGCCGATGCTGGCACCATTCTTACACTGGATGCTAATGCCCCCGGCATAGACAGCTCGGTCACGCTGATTGAGCCTGCCACCGGCGGCGCTAACATTGAAAGTGAAGAGGATTTCCGATTACGTGGTCTGCTGGCGTATCAGAATCCCCCGCAGGGAGGGAGTGACACTGATTATAAAAGCTGGGCTTTATCCGTGTCGGGGATCACCAGGGCATGGATACGGCGCCGGGGGATGGGGCCGGGTACCGTGGTGATTTACATCATGTGCGACGGCGATGATAAAACCAATCATGGATTCCCTGTAGGAACTGACGGTGTCTCTCAACTGGAAGAGTGGGGGGCTGTAAAAGCCACCGGGGATCAGGGGAGAGTTGCCGATTATATGTATCCGCTTGCGCCGGTTACCTCCCTTAACTATGTCTGCTCTCCCATCGAACGCGTTATCGATTTTGAAATAAGCGGGATATCTGATGCCGACAGCGCAACGACTGCGGCCATTGCGGATGCGATTGACGGGGTATTGTTTGAATCCGCTAACCCGCTCGGCACAGGGAAAATTTACCTTTCAGATCTCAACCGTGCGATAGGGGATGTTGCCGGTACTTCAGGTTATATCCTTGTGTCGCCTTCTGCGAATATTGAGCCGGGAGTTGGGGAGCTGGCTGTTCGTGGTGAGGTGAACTACACATGAGCCTTTTCTCAACAGACGATTATCAGAAGGCACTGCAGGCGCTTATCCCCACCGGCCGAGCGTGGACACGGGATCCAAAAGCTGTTCAGGCTGCTGTACTGCGGGCCATTGCGGCCAGTTTCCAGCGTAGTGATAACGACGCACTCGCATTGCTGCGCGGTGCCTTTCCAAAAACTGCGACGATTATGCTAACCGAGTGGGAAAAAACACTCGGCTTACCTGATGATTGCTCAATTGGCGAAGTGGATACGATTGCGAAGCGTCAGTCTGCCATTGTATCGAAACTCATCAGCACCGGCGGGCAGTCAAAGAGCTATTTCATCAGTATTGCCGCAGCAATGGGTTATACGATTTCGATTAAGGAATACCGGCAGGCGCGTGCTGGCTTATCGGTATGTGGTGACGGGCTAAATGGGGATGACTGGCCATTTGTCTGGCTGGTAGAGGCAGAAGACACAACGATAACTTATGCCCGTGCGGGTCTGAGTTATTGTGGCGATCCATTACGTTCCTGGGGTAATCGTCAGCTTGAATGCCGGATTAATGCCCTCGCCCCCTCATACACCCTGGTCAAATTCGGCTATATCTATTTCGGTTTTAACGATGAGGGGGTTTACGAAGTCACGCCTGAGTTTGCCAGAATATTTGATATCGCTTCCGGTTACGTTTAATTCAGACATTTAAAAAGAAGGTTTATATGAGAAAAGTTGGCAGTACAACTGACACCGCTGATGCTAATGGTGAATACACTAATGGTAATGTCGCTAATGGTATTTCACCGACAATAATTAATGCTGAGATGATGAATACCTTTCAGCGTGAGCTGGTAAACGTTGTTGAGGGCGCGGGGCTTGAGCTTGATCCTGATGATGATTCACAGGTTCTTAAAGCGATTGGTGGCGGTCGCCTGCTTAATATTGTCACCTTTACTAAGTCAGGGACTTACACTCCAACTAAAGGGACGAAAAGAGTGCGGGTGAAAGTTTGGGGAGCGGGGGGAGGTGGCCAGAATGCTCCAGTTAGTGTGGGCGCATCTGGAGGTTGTGCTGGTGGATTTTCGGAAGGGTTATTTAATATTTCTGATAACGAAACTATATCTGTGACGATAGGTACTGGTGGCAGTGCTGTTGCTGCTGGTGTCTCGTCTAAAGGTGGGAATGGTGGTGATACAAGGTTCGGGAGTTTAATCTCAGCTACTGGAGGGAGTGGTGGCGGGGCTACAGTTCCTGCTGGAGGTATCGGAAGTGGCGGGAACATTTTAAATATTACTGGCGGAATATCTCAAGGTGGTCTGTATTATGGTTCTGATGCTTTTATTGGCGGGGCTGGAGGATCTGCATTTTCATCAACGGGTGGCAATGGCCACTTCGGTAGTTCTGGCGATGATGGCGGTTTCCCCGGCTCAGGTGGTGCCGGGGGGAATGGTAACTATTCATCAGGAAAAGGAGCGAATGGTTTAGTTTACCTTGAAGAGTTTTCCTGATTATTTTTGCTTTGAGCGTCCGCCCTTATTTTTGCTCTAATTTTAATTAGTGGCTTGTCTATTAATATTACACAAACGATCCCAAGTGCAATTGATATTGGGTAGCCTAATAAAAAGATGGATAAGCCACGATTTTCACCACCAATAGCAAGCCATGCTAGAAATCCACCAAAATATTGACAAAGAAAAATTGGATAGGCCAGGTCACCAAACCACTTGAGTATTTTCTCAAGATGTATGTTTGTCTTTATTTTTAATAATACCAGGGTTGTAAACAATGCTATTACATTATTGGTGTAGTAAAGTATTATGTTGTACTGACCTAATGCATTAATTGTATATAAATGCCAATTGGTAATAAAAATCCCGATGCAAATAAATGTTATTAAAAAAGCTTTGTGTGGAGAAAGATACATAGCTTTGAACTTTCTATGGGCAAAATAACCCAGAGAACCCATGCTAAAAGGAAGTGTTGCAGCAAGGAATGGGAAATACGCCATATCAAAAGAATGGTGTACTACATATACGTAAGCATGATAAAGCAGTGAAAGCAGAATCGACGTAATGGCTGTAAATTTATTTCGGGCTATGAAAAGCCACAATAAAAAATAACATGTTATCTCAACACCCACTGACCATGATGATGTGACTATTCTGAATCTATTACCATCAATAGCAAAGTGATAAATGGATGAAAAGGCACCGAATGGATTTGCTACAGCATTATCAGAAAGGAAAGCCCAGGGGAAGATTAAGAGGTTTCCTAATAAATCTCCAGGTAAGAAATTGCCTGTCCAGTTTGAGTGGAATTCCTTTGCGGATGGAATTAATTTTATAATAAGAAAGCCCATGACGAGAAAAAATATATATACCGGGAATAACCTCAGTATTCTATTTTTCCAAAACATAGAGAAGTTGAACTTGTATGTTTCATGCAAAATGTATGTTATTAAAAAACCACTGATAACATAGAAGCAATTCACTGCAAAGTTGCCAAGTGCAGGTATGCGAGCCGTTAAGTGAAAAGCAATGACGCACGATGCCAAAAAAAACCTTATTAGGCCAAGCATTATTTTATCTCCGCGCCAATATCGCGCATTTTATTTATTACATTGTTAAGTTGCTCATCAGACAGAACAAGCTGAGCTGCAATATAAAACAGTATGTGTCTTGACATTACCCTGGGGCTCTCTCCGCCAGTGTATTTCCGCCATTGGCTATCGCTGGCTACACCTGCGAGCCCTGCCATTTGGTTTCCGGAGTAGTTTATTGCGGATTTCAGTCTGGCTAAATCTTCCTGCGTTGGAGGAGTGTATTTATTTATTAAAATCATTCTCTTACTTAACCGTTTAAACACGTAAGGCGATGTTAGCCCTGAAGGGGCGGGTCGTCAATCTTAATTGCTTCATTGAAAAGATGAAGACAGGAACAGGTATGGACAAAAGATATAATACCGGCAATCCAAGACCTTCAAATAGCATGAAGGATCTGAATGATAACGCCCTGGCGTACGATGATTTCCTGAACAGCGAAAGCGATACTTTTATAGATCGTTTTGGTAACGCCCGGGATACGATAATTGGGGCTACTAAAAAAATGGCAGCTGCTACCGACGCTGTTATTGATGAAGCCCGCCAAAACCTGATCCCTCTCAGCCGGCAATACATGACGCTGGCAGCGGCGCAGGCGGATATAGCGAATATCCCGGTGGGTTCTACCACGTATTACCGCAGCCCTGACGATAGCGCGCTGGCTATTGAAGTAATTAACAATGGTGGCACTCTTGAGCCCACCGGTAGAAAAATGCCATCTAAGAAGTATGTAGATGATGCTATTGATCCCTACTCTCCTTTGTTAAATATAACACAGGCGTCAGAGTTCTTTCCTCCTGATGAATATAAAGATTCTGGGGTGGAAGAGGCTATACTAGATGAAAATAAAAAAATACTACTATCCAGGAAAGGTGTCGAGTGGTTTTTCCAAAAAATCAGAGCGGGGGAAATCAGCGCAGATCAATTCGCTGCTGAAATCCTTTCAGGAAACGACATTTTAATTTCCGGGCAGAGCCTTCTTGGAATCGTTCCTTTTTTACAGGCTTCGACTTTTGTCGATATATCTGAATTTTCGGATTCAGGGTATGACTCAGCAACTTTTTCTGAAAACAATAGAATTATTGTTGGCATTAAAGGCACCACCATTTATTTTAGCAAAATTGTTGTTGGCGATGCGGTAATTGAAGGAAGCGATTTTACAGAGGTAAAGGGTGTTACTGACGCATTATCACCTCTTCCAGAGTCAGTAACGTTTCTCTCACCTGATGAGTATGCAGATAGTGGATACATTTCTGCATCCACATCTGAAAACCTGGTTGTTATCGAGTCGCTGAAATCATCGGACCTGACAAATTCAGGTCAGCCTGATTACATTGCATTTAGCGAAGAGAAAGAAGGCTATGAGCAGATTTTCCTGTTTGATCGCGATACAGGTCAGCAGGTTCGTGTAACCAATACATCCAGTAATGAAACCTTGCCACGCGTTGATGGTGATAAGGTTATCTGGCAATCGGACAGGGAGACTAATCGCGCACCGGGTGGGCAGTATTATTGCTATATCAATGAGCTGACTGAGCACTCTGTAATGTCCAGGCCGATCATTTGCGGGTGGGGCCATTCAATGGTTGATAACCCCCGTATGCTGACACGCCTGCAGGAGCTAACCGGCTACACGGCCTATAACTTTGGCAAAAGCTCACGCACAAGCGTTGGCACAGCTGCTGCTCAGGGTGGGCGCAGAGCGTATTACGTTCCAGTTGGCGGCAGCATTCCTGCCAGCGGTTCGGTAACTCTTTCTCCGGCAAACCCGGGGCCACTGAGTTATTTTGCCAACGCCGCAGCATCGACGCCGTTCCACGGTTCTCTGGCTGGCATTCCAGGCAATTTTTCATGGGATGGAACTAATGCCACATTCACACGTGATGCATCTGGTGATGCGGTTAACGTGCCTGTTGCCGTGCCATTCATTTGCGATCCGGTGACCACTGGTGCTATTACCGGAGGAATTCCGGCAGGAACATCTTTCCCTCTTCACCCTGAATGTATAAATATTTTCTGGATGGGAAGGAATAATATTAGCCAGTCAATGCAGGTTCTCAGCGACACTATTGGTGTAGTTGAATACCTTAAATCTCTTGGGCAGAAGGTTATTATCCTGCCTGATTTTAACAGCAGTGTTGAGCCCCGTGGATCAGCAGGTTATGCAAACGTCATGTTATCAAACAGCATGATTAAAAAGAAATACCCTGAGTTATGGTGCGAAATTGATAGTGTTGATATGAGAGAAAACTTCGTAAACAACTATAATCCTGCATATTCTCAGGACGTTTCTGACTTTGGAAATGATATCCCTCCAACTTCATTGAAGTATGACGGACTGCATCCTAGCCAATCGAAAGAAACATCTAACGCCCCTGAATATGCATTGCAGGCTGGCGCGGACGTAAACGCTGAATTTATTTACCAGAAATTTCAATTATTAGGGTGGGTGTAAAATGGGTCCGTTTGAGAAACGAAATGGTGTAATTGTCGCAACTGGCGATATTCTTTATCGTGATGGCTCGATTAATAGTGGGACGAAGGGGTTAATTTCATTCCATAACACATGGTCTGGCGCTGGGGCAGACCTCGTTGCTGGTGCGCAAATCAAAAACATGTGCTATGTCGACGACAACGCGACAGCTAACTCTGATTTGACAGCCGCTGGTAATGGGTACGAACTGAACTCAGTTCATGCGCAGGGAATTAATCTCCCGGCATCAATGATTGCCACATCAGGGATGACAAATTATCTGTATACGTTCTGGCTGAAAGTAACAGGTGCTGCTGCTGCTACTTCCAACTCATTCCTGGTGGCTCTGACAAATGGCACACCCAGTAACGCAGCGAACACGCTGTTTTGGCTGCGCCCGACATTCTCTTCAACAACTGCCGCGAGCGCATTGCAGGTGATTAACCACGGAGAGGTGATTAATGCGTACTCATTCCTGTCAGGGCTTTTTGATGGGAATGTCCACCAGGTTGCTGTTGAGCGCGTAGTTTCTTCTGATGGAACAATGCAGAAATCGCGCCTCTACCTTGATGGCGTACTGAAGTATGAGAGCTCATTCTCAGCGATTGTTGCTTATCCGGCAGCAATTACTCTGGCGCGGCTGGGGGATGCTGAAATAACAACGACATCACTCTCGGTGAATGGTGGAGTGTATCGCGGTCGACTAGATGACCTGACGCTAACAAGTAAAAATGCCTTCGAGATTCTTTCAGATGACATCAACCTCGTTAATGGGCGTTACAGTTAACCAGCCAAGTCTTATAAAGCGCCATTATATTTTTTTACAGGGTGTCTTGAAGTTTTGGTTGACGTTATTAGTGCTTACGTGATAAGGGTTTAGGGGGCGAATCTACTATGTTGGGGGGGGTATGTTATCAAAAGAAATTGAGATTTTAAAACAGTGGGGATATACAAGTGATGCAGCTAAGAGAATAGTTAAAACTAAAGACTTTAATAAACCTGTTTATAGATTTCTAAAAGAGGAATCGTTTGCTGATGATTTTTGTAATGGGGCAGTTTATATCAGTACACTATCTAAATGCAGACAGCATGAGAATCAAGAGCAAGGTGACCAATTGGAAGGTACAATGTTCTCATTTGGCGTCGGTGAGGAAGTATCACAAGGTGGTAATTTAAGTAGTAAGAGATCACATTTAGGGGCATACTCATTTATCGATTGTGATGGTTATACAGATGGTGGTAATTATGAAATGCTAAAACATAAAAATGCTTTTGTTCTCTGCACCACCAAAAGTTACAGACCGGATATATTTAATGAATCTTTTGGTCCACATTGCGTACGCATTGACAATCCACTTGTATTTACTTGGGAGCTCAGCGAGGCCATTAAAAGGGAATATAAAATTAATGTCGTGAAAGCGAGTGAGGTTAAATATGGAAGTAGAGATGTGAGTGGTAAAAGTGTGTCTCTTTTAGATATGTGTTTTATTAAACCATCCGCGCCATATTCCATACAAGAAGAGTTTAGATTTTTTTGGGATGTAATAGGGGAAATTGAACCAAGAGTATTTTATTCAGATAAAATTCCTCCTATTGTAAAGAAAATAACTAAGTGATGAAACATACGTGCGGATGTGAAACTGTTTCCTGTTACGATAGTAAGTCATGCGTTGAGTGATAGGGGGGATGGATTCTTTTAGAAATTGACCACAAAATGAATGCGTCATCATTAAGTGCTTTAACCGGGAATGCCGTACAGAATACTTGTTTTTAATCTGCTCAGAACGCCGCACGAAGTGCGGGAAATAATGGAAAATTGCTCTCAGAATATAACTGTGAACCCCGCATGAATCACTGAACAATATGAAGCCGGAGGAATATCGACAACACCATTATTTGGCCGGGATCTCAAAAAGTGCCTGGAGCTAAAAGCGGTGTGTTTTCACTGCCACTTGGTATTGACCACTGTGGTTGTAGAGCGATGCCGTAGGATGCTGGAGAACGGCGCGACCCGGCAACAGAACAGACCTCAGATGTGATAGGGGGAGGTGAAGACGATTTATAAATATTTTCCAGCCGGTTAAGTTTGCTCACCTGCGAACCGTATGCAAGAGATCGCAGGTGAACAATTTGCTATGAAGGCATTGCCATAGCTGAAAAATTTTAACCTCGCATTGTTCGCAAAACCATCAAACAGCTAAGGGCTGATAACACTTTAAGACTTACCTTACTCGTTACATCAATATGTTACGGAAATGACATAAATTGATAGCCAGAACCTATATTGATTCTCCTCTCGGATAAAACTACTTTGTGCGCAACCAGTATTGACCAGGAGGCTACCATGCTCCAGCACAAAATCAGGGAGGCGTTCTGCGCCTCTATCTCTCGCAACCCGAAAGGGTATCAGTACCTACGCACCAGTGACTTTGTCAACTCTCTGCGCCGGCGCGGCATCCACTTATCAGAGGTGGAAGCTAACTCCTGGACAGCGCGGGAACAAACGTATTTCGTCGATAAGACGCCTGACCATAGCGAAAACAGGCTGTGGATGATGGCAGGGATGGGGAGGGGCTCTGATGGTGCTAGTCAGGGTTGTTGGAGACTCCAATCCATAGTTTTATGACGCTTATGGTAAATAGTGCGAGGATGACAAATACAACGCTTGAGGTGATCAGAAGAGTAGTCATAGTGAGCCTTATTAATAGTGGTTATTATTCAGGCAGCTCATTTAGTGAATAGTTCAAAGTGTGTTGCACATAGGCCCACCCGGCAGCTAATGTATGCTGCTGCCTGGTGGGGGGAGTGACTCAGGCAGGAGATCACCGCGAATGATTATATAGACCGATCAACGCACAAACCAGTCGTCAGCCGTCTCCCAGGCGTCTTTAAGAGTGGTCTCGACAAATTCTTTGGCGATTTCCTTATCAGTCGCCCACGTGACGATCGGGCCGTTATTGCTGGCGCAGCTCCCGGCTCCGGTGGTGGTGGCGCGTATGACCTCGGGTTTACCAGCACGGCTTATACCGGCGGCGATGGCGCGGATGGCATCCTGATCCTGGAAGAATTCGCGTGATGGGGCATGGTTGGGGCATGGGAAATCAGTGAATTTCGCCAAATATTGCAAACAACGCATGTTGGATGCTATCTCCAGCCATTGAAAATGGCGCTCCTGGACGATATTTGTCGATTTTTAAATTTACCGCGTCACGCAGTTAAAGTGACGGGCATACTCTTCAAGGCTGGTGATCCCCAACCGCACCCATTTAGGATGCGACCATTGCGGCAGACCGATGTAAATCATAACGCGTGAAGGATCTCTTCCACGCTACGCACACGGGCGATGCGCGGGTAGATATGATTAATGCTGTTATTGTGTTGCTCGGCGCTGGCGGCACTACAGGCGTCTTCGGCAATCACCAGATTAAAGCCAAGTTCCCAGGCATTGCGGGCGGTGGATTCAACACCGATATTGGTCGAGATCCCACATAACACTATTGTATCGA
>OJJP01000155.1_pt1 | contig 43155 bp, 33 predicted proteins | sample 1596261 | NCBI WGS metagenome assembly OJJP01 (sample SAMEA4350154, study PRJEB24818) | metagenome | biome: human; feature: gut; material: faeces | place: Denmark | collected 2013-09
CATCGTGGATTTTTCTCCGGGCATGAGCCATACACGCGGCTTCCGTTATTCTGCCGGATTCGTATAACACCCGGTAACCACCGTAAGCATCGGCCTGAAGCACACCGCTGTAACCGGCCAGATGATTCTGTGGATGGACGCCTTTCCGGTCCGGGCTGTACGCGAACCAGACCGCCGGAGGCATCTGTGAACCGGCGTTACGGTCATCACGGACGTAGACCCACAGCCGGGCAGTCCTTGTTTTACCACTGCCCGGCTCCTGGACCGGGACGGGGATATCATCGGCATGGACTTTACCGGGCATCAGCACATACTGGCGCAGGACGTCATACAGCGGCTCCAGCAGTTCAGCAACGGCACCTGTCCAGCGCCCCAGCGTGGCGCGGCTCAGCTCCACGCCCTGGCGACGGTATATTTCTGACTGGCGGTATAACGGCAGATGGTCTGCATATTTCCCGGTGACAACATGGGCCAGAAGCCCCGCTCCGGCATAACTGCGTGCAATGGGTTTTGAAGGCACCGGTGCCTGCACGATATGGTCGCACCGGCAACAGGCCTGTTTCGGACGTTGTGTTTCGATAACCTTAAAGGCACTGCTGATAAGCTCCAGTTGCTCTGACACATCACATCCCAGTGGACTGAGTTCACCACCACAGGCCGGACAGCATTCCTCTTCCGGCCGGATGACCCGGGTTTCACGGGGAAGTGAAGCCGGTAACGGTTTACGGGCTGAAGACTGGCGCAGGGGGGATGGCAGTACCGGGTCATATTGCTCACCCAGCGTTTCTGCCATTTCTTCCTGAAGTGCGCTGATTCGCTCCTGTGCTTCCTGTATCTGCCGTTCGGTTTTTGCGCGAAGTTTTTCTGAGCTTTTACCGAACTGCATACGCTGCAGTTTCGCAACCAGCGCCTTCAGCCGGTTGATTTCGGAAGCATAAGCCGCCACCCGCTGTGAGAGCAGGCGGTTGTATTCGGCCATCTGGCGGATGGTGTCCTGTTGCGTCTGCAACAGTGCCCGCAGGCGGGCATTCTCATGAGCAAGTGAGGTGTCCATATCCTCACTTTACAACGGGTTATATGCGGATGCCAGCGCGTTCCGTTCGTTTCGGGTGCTTCCAGTTGATACCTTCAAGAAGCATGGATAACTGAGCCGGAGTAAGGTGAACCTTTCCATCGCGGGTGACCGGCCAGACGAAGCGGCCCCGCTCCAGGCGTTTGGTGAAGAGGCACAGTCCGTCACTGTCAGCCCACAGCACTTTTATCTGGTCACCCCGGCGTCCGCGGAAGATGAACAGATGCCCGGAGAACGGGTCATCCTTCAGGACGTTCTGAACTTTTGAGGCCAGGCCGTTAAAGCCATTTCGCATATCGGTGATACCGGCAACCAGCCAGATACGCGAACCGGCAGGGAGAGATATCATCAGTGGCTGCTCCCTTTCATTTCGCGGATAAGTGTCTGTAATAACGCCGGTGTCAGTTCACCTTTCAGCCTGAGAGTTCCGGCCGGCAGAACCAGCTCACAGCACAGACTGTCTGGCAGTGTATTTATCTGTTCAGGTATCTGCACTGGTGCCGGGATTTTATTATCCGGCTCCGGCGTTAACGTCACGGGAAGTAGCGATGTTTCATGTTCGCCGGGCGGCTGCAGGCCGCCGTTACGCCAGAGATGCCGCCAGTTAAAGAGCAGGTTATCGTTGATTCCGTTCTCGCGAGCTATTTGTGCGACACAGGCACCGGGTAAAAGAGTTTGCTGAACAAGCCTCCATTTAAACTCCGGTGAAAATCGGTTCCGGCGGATTTTCTCTGTTTTCACAGGCTGAGTCACTGTCGGGGCTGAAGGGTATCGCCCCGGGAACAGAGCCCGGGCCAGTTGCACGCAGGAATATTCTCCGGAAAGAGGCCAGTCAGCGAATATCTGGTGAAATCGCCTCACCAGAGAAAAAATGGCGGTTTTGCTGACACCGGTCTGCGCAGAAATGCGCGGGTACGACAGTGACTCGTCAAATCTCAGTTGTAGCACACGCAGGATCAATTCCGGATTATCTGCCAGTACCGCCTTTCGTGCATTCATCTTAAATGTCCTTTTACTGCGAAAATGGACATTAGTATCGGAAACAGGGAAGGGAGGCGAAAGACGGTTTAAATGATGCGCTTACGGCTATGAAGCAGTCCGTGCAGGTATCAAAGTTCGCTTCACAACAGCAGCAGATCTGTTACTTCAGTTATCTACGGCACAACGTCAGGGCCGTTATAAAACGACGCTTCAGCGTGGAGTAATGGCCCCCCGCCTGCTCATCATTGATGAAATAGGCTATCTGCCGTTCAGTCAGGAAGAAGCAAAACTGTTCTTCCAGGTCATCGATAAACGTTATGAAAAGAGCGCAATGATCCTGACATCCAATCTGCCATTCGGGCAGTGGGAGCAAACGTTCGCCGGTGATACAGCACTGACCTCAGCGATGCTGGACCGTATCTTACACCACTCACATGTCGTTCAAATCAAAGGAAAAAGCTATCGACTCAGACAGAAACGAAAGGCCGGGGTTATAGCAGAAGCTAATCCTGAGTAAAATTGTGGATCAATATTGGGCCGTTGGTGGAGATATAAGTGGATCACTTTTCATCCGTCATTGACAACCCTGGACTGTTGTGATCGTGAAGCCATAGACCGGGCCGCAAGCACGGAGGTTACGATAAAGCGACAGTACAGGATGTCATGTTAGGAGCGATAGAAAAACGCTTTGGCGATAAAGTACCAGAACAGTCCATCCAGTGGCTGACAGATAACGGTTCAGCGTACAGAGCGCATGAAACACGGCAGTTCGCCAGAGAGTTGAATCTGGAGCCCTGCACAACGGCAATCAGCAGTCCTCAGAGTAATGGAATGGCAGAAAGGTTCGTGAAAACGATGAAGGAAGACTACATCGCGTTCATGCCGAAACCGAATGTAAGAACGGCATTGCATAATCTTGCAGTGGCGATCGAACATTACAATGAAAACCATCCGCACTGTACGTTGGGTTATCGCTCTCCGCGAGAATATCGACGTCAGCGGGTAACGTTAACTTAAGATACAACCCCTGTCTGGAAATAAGGGGGCAAGAACAAATTATACACACCTTTATAACTGTAGAAGTTGCATTCAGGTGCCGCAAATTGCCGGGCCACTTGCAAGAAGAAGCATAGCTGCATCATGCATACCGCGCGGATGCCAGAAAATGCCAGCAGCGTCTCCTGCTGGCATAGCCGCATGTATGGCTCATGTCCGGAGAAAAATCCACGATGTGCATGCAAGAGTGCCAACCGACATCATCACGGAAGCCCTGCAGCGTATCGGTGAACTGTATGCCATCGAGGCAGAAGTCCGGGGATGTTCAGCAGAACAGCGTCTGGCGGCAAGAAAAGCCAGAGCCGCGCCACTGATGCAGTCACTGTATGACTGGATACAGCAACAGATGAAAACACTGTCGCGTCACTCGGATACGGCAAAAGCGTTCGCATACCTGCTGAAACAGTGGGAGGCCCTGAACGTGTACTGCAGTAATGGCTGGGTGGAAATCGACAACAACATCGCAGAGAACGCCTTACGGGGAGTGGCCGTAGGCCGGAAAAACTGGCTGTGTGTGTCACGAAGGAGTACTTATGGCAACAATGTGAAAATTGCAGCATAAGTTATCCATGCTCTGAGGTGGGTGGAGGTGGGCCCTCCGGTCAGGGTTTACAGGAGCACTGACCAAACGACCCGGTGCAGCTTCATTCTAAGGAATGAGGTGGTGAGCGACTCGGGAAAAGGCAGAGATCTACTGTCACGTGGGGTTCGGAAAGCTGAACGAAAGTAAACTGTTCGATGATGCATCGAAATCTTAGATGATGTCAAAATGGGGTCGTACAGCCGTCCCCTGATAAGCGCAGAATACACCTGCTTACTGACTGCGCGGCATCCGGTGTGAAGGCAACAGGATCCCGGGCCAGACCATCTCAGGGAACGTGAGAACCTGTTTCCGGCACGTATCGGGAAACAGGGGCGGACCCATTCGTAGTAGTGATGAAAGATCTGTAATGGGTCTGGAGCGAAGGGATGGGGATCACATTCATTGCAGAAGACACAACCCAAAAGGGGATGACGTAACTGATGCAACGAAAATCATTTGAAATACCAAAAGCACTGGTCTGGGCATCATATCTGGATGTGCGTCGCAACAAGGAAGCCCCCGGATGCGACGGGCAGACTTTGAAAATGTTCGACCAGCAACGTGATGGCAATCTATACAAGATCTGGAACCGGCTATGTTCGGGAACATGGTTTCCGCCACCAGTGCTTGAAAAACGGATCCCGAAGTCGAATGGCAAGGAACGCATTCTGGGGATCCCAACAGTATCCGATCGAATTGCTCAGGGAGCGATAAAACTTTTCATGGAAGAAAAGCTTGACCCGATTTTCCATGTTGATTCATATGGTTACCGACCAGACAAATCAGCTCATGACGCTCTGAAACAATGTGCCATCCGGTGCTGGCGTTATAGCTGGATACTGGAAGTGGACATCAGTGCGTTTTTCGACCATGTGAGACATGATCTGGTGCTCAAAGCTCTGGAACACCACGGGATGCCTAAATGGGTCATCCTGTACTGTCGACGCGGGATGGAAGCGCCAATGCAGAGTTGTGAAAATGGAGAATTAATAACCCGAACACGAGGCACTCCGCAGGGTGGGGTCATTAGTCCGCTACTTGCTAACTTGTTCCTTCACTATGCATTTGATTTGTGGATGGAAAGAGAATATCGGGGGGTACCGTTTGAGAGGTACGCTGATGATATTGTAGTACATTGTTCACGAATGAGTGATGCAACAAGGCTGAAGAACAGGTTATCGGAGCGCTTCTCGGAAGTCGGGCTGGTCCTGAATGCGGGGAAAACGAATATCGCCTACATTGACACGTTTAAAAGGAGAAACGTCGCAACGAGTTTCACCTTTCTCGGATATGACTTCAAAGTGTGTACGCTGAAGAATTTCAAAGGCGAACTGTACCGAAAATGCATGCCGGGTACGTCAAATGCAGCAATGCGCAAAATAACAGAAACAATCAAGAAGTGGCGTATACATCGCTTAACAGCTGAGAGTTTGCTGGATTTTGCGAGGCGCTACAATGCGATAGTGAGAGGCTGGATCGAGTACTACGGAAAGTTCTGGTCCAGAAATTTCAACTATCGACTGTGGAGTGCAATGCAGTCACGTCTGCTCAAGTGGATGCAGTCTAAATACAGACTTTCGAACCGGAAGGCTCAGCGAAAGCTGACGCTGGTAAGGAAGGAGTATCCGAAGCTATTTGTTCACTGGTATTTACTACGTGCATCAAATGAGTGATCAAGAGCCGTATGACGCGAGAGTGTCACGTACGGTTCCGTGAGCAACCGGGGAGTGAAATTCTCTCCGGCTGACTCGACTCGCAGGTTCCGACAGCGGTGGCGAACATGCGGTGGCGTTGTACTCGCTGATCGGCACATGCCGTCTGAACAATGTGGGGCCAGAAAAATGGCTGCGTTACGTCATTGAGCATATCCAGGACTGGCCGGCAAACCGGGTACACGATCTGTTGCCCTGAAAAGTTGATCTGAGCTCTCAGTAAATATCAATACGGTTCTGGCGAGCCGCTTACAGGCATATCAATATGTTGGGCCATTATTACATATCACGTTGCCAGAGGATATTTTAAAAGGGGAACTGAGAGCTTTAAATTTAAAATATAAACAACGAATTATCTCCTTAACGTACGTTTTCGTTCCATTGGTCCTAAACCCCCTACTTCTTCTCAAAATGATAGTTGATTGCATCTCTGGAATATAATAAAATTTTATAGAAAAAATCATCGAGGGATGACATAATGAAAGAAAAATTTAAACCACGTCTAACAACAATTGACGAAGAGTATTGTATTCCTGATTATATTATACATAAAATGGCGGGGTTATTCCCACATGAACAAAATGAAAATCGTCAGTACTACGGTGAAAGAATAAAAAAATGGGACTCGGAAACACATAGACAAAAACTGCTGGGCCCTCATCATTACCCCAAAAAACATTCTCGAAATGATCCTAGCATAAGATATTCATATGACAGAAGCAGTTCTGGATTATGGGAGTTCATATTACAACAACGAGAAAAATACCTCAATAAAACAAGAAGCACGGATGATATAAAAGAAAAATTAATTCAAAGACACGCTGTTTTTCAGGAAAACATAAATATCATAAATGAAAATAAACCATTGATAAAACAAAGGAATTATAACAATCCAGCGCATAAGATATGGGAGCAGTGGGGATCTCCAAAATATGTGATGTCAGTAGATGAAATAGAAGAAAGATACGGCGCCAGAGAGAAGTTGTGGGATTCCAGACAACATAAAAATATGCTTTTTGAAAAAGCCAGACAACCAATGCACTATCCTTTTAAGCATGCCAAAAATGATAATAGCAGAAGATTATCATATGAAAATAGTAGTGAAGGATTAAGAGATTTTATAAAGACTCGTAGATCAATCACCAATAATTCATAACTAATGAAAAATATAAATGCAGCAGGCTAATATCATACCAATATTGGCCTGCTAAAAATTATTAAATAACAGGAATGGCAATAACACCGAAACAGGGGATTGCCCGAGGAGTGAATAGCGCATTGTCTGAACGTGTCGCTTAGTGATAACCAGATACTTGATCGACAGGAATTAAAATCCCAAAAGTTCAAAAAAACACCAGAGAAGGTTGTTTATTCAACACCTCCGTGACAATACAAATACTATACGTGCCCTGCTGGCACATCTGCTATATCATGTAAAACTCTTCTCTGCTTACCATATCTATCTCCTTTATGGTGTAGCTCTAAAGGAAACAATATGTCGGATTAAGAATAAGGCAATGAACATTACGATAATAAAAACACCAGGTAGCACTATCAATATGCCCCTCCCCTTTCATTCAATTTGTCATTTTTTTAGCTCCAAGAACGACGTTTTTTTTGTATCATGAATAGTGCAATATTATTGCAGTACTGATAATACATCTGTAATGTATAAGGGAATACTCATGAAAAAAATCATACTTTCACTTTCTGTAATTGTTTTTTCACATTCTGTTTCTGCAGGTAGCACTAACTGGCAACCATCAGTAGGTCCGGGACAATGTATTGTATATGCAGAAATTGGTGAGACAGGGGGATATAAATGGAATAATCAAAATGATTGTAATGAAGTTGTACGCAGAGGATATGCATCTGGAGTAGGCGTATCAGGTCGAGTCATATATGAAGGAAATACACCAGGGACTAATGGAGATTCTATCGGATATACAGGTATTGTCACTCCTAACAAACCTTACGAACGACAAGCTCCTGCCACTTATAAAGGAAAGAAAAAAGTGGGTCATGGGGATAGTTATACGTACTGGGCAAAATAGTAATTAACAATAAAATCTCCCTATATTGAGTGCGCCACAAAAGTTGGTTACAACTGAATAAAGTGCATTATTTCGACTAAATATATTGTCGTATTCTTAGCGAAAGTCCGCATAATGCTATCTTGTAATTCAAGATAGCATTATATCAAAATAATCTAATCAAAATATTGTTTCTAATATTATCTTAACGACCGATTAGCATCCACATAAATCAGTGCAATTCACTGTTTTATCACAGTTATCTTCTGATAATTAAGGATATACCGCTATATTAATACAGTATATCAGTACCGGATATTTGGATATTGCCATACAACCTTCCAGCCTCATGAAAGAACAGATTATTATAATCCTGAAGCGGTAAAGTGAACGACACTATCCGATCGTTCACTATCGGAAGGATGAGCGTGACAGTGAACGTCGTTCGTGAACGCTTTAACGAAGACTAATCAAAATCCACCTATGCCCAGCACAAAAGGAACAGATTGTCCGAAGATGATATAATGAGTGCTAACCTGAAAGGATAAATCATATATTTATTAGAACAAACGGTTCAACTTTTGACCTTTCGAATATATCCATATCAATATTCCAGTTTTTATCTACAACAATAGTACCTCCATAGTTTTGCACATTAATTAATGAACTCTTTGGTGCTACTGAAAATTTTGACAAAAGAGTTCCATTAATGATCAGGTTATCGTATTTATCACCTACATTAAGCCTTGAGTAATCAGACTGTATAATTGACAGGTCTGGCGTTTCCATTTCTGCATTTGGGAATAGCCCTTCGTAACATATATGAGTACTAATTATGTTACCCTTAAAATTAAAGTATTTAGAATCTTTTACTTCTTTATCATAATATATAAATGGGGAGTCTAAAGCTTCAGGCGTATTGAATATATTTCTTTTTTCAAAAAAAGGTATTAAATTACTTTTCTGATGATGGGATGTTTCATTCTTATACCAGAAATATGATACGACATTATTGATGTCGCGATAGCCATAAAAGTTAAGCAAAATACCATAATCGTCATTAATTCGATTCTTTTCTATATATTCCATGAGTTGTACTGTTTTCTTTTCTATATAACTATTTTTGAAACCAAAAAAAGTATTTTCAGAGAATACAATGAGATCTACATTCTTATCTTTTATAAATTCAATTAAATCAGCAGACAGGTTATCACGAAATCCTACTGATTCAAGATAAAGTCCAACCTGAACAACAACAACATTTAATTTCTTTTGTGATGTACTATACATAGTATTATCTAATGATAATACTGTCAGCGATAATATTAGCCCCCTAATAACCCCGGGAGTTTTAAACGAAAAAAAAATGGCTGGAATTAAATTCAAGACAAATAGGTTTAAAATTGATATATCTAATGACGGTAATGGCAATATGCGTTCTCTGTATAGTAGTATGATAGGATTCAGTGGTGTTAATATGCCAAAGAATGGAATAAGAGTGACAACTAGTGTATGAACAAAAACCCCAAACAAACCATAGGATACAAATAACAGATACAGAAAAAAATAAAAAAAACTGTAAATACAAAAAACAGGGAACAGAAAGTTCCCTGAGCCTTTTATATATAATATAATATTATCATTAAATATAATTTCTGACATGAACAACGAAAATAACAGAATACATGCAAATAATTGCACAATTCTCTTTTTAGCTGACAAATATAAACAATAAAGGTATAGAAAAACAATAATATATTGCATAACCTGATTCTTTATGATTTGATCGATTTCGCGCTTTATTCTGTTAATTCAGTATATAAATATATTATTATAGCAGCGCAATAACAACATTTGTCATATCTGTATGTAATCATTTCATCCTGATTATCTCCTTATAAGTATAACAGCAAAGAAGGTAAGTTTAGTTATTGGCACTGGAGGAGCTATTATGGCAAATTATCAGAAAATACTTCGAAACAGAACGTTATAATAACTCACATACCACCACTAAAAATTCAGCATATTTGCCAGAATTAACAAATAAATTAAAAAAAATAAGTTAAATAAATTTTTTAGACGGTGTTCTAATTCTATTGATAAAAATATACACAGTTAAACCTGTTTTCACTGTTAACTGTGTATACAGATTTATTTTTTATTTTTTATTTTTTATTTTTTATTTTTGGATACTCTTGCAGTCTGGTATCAAGGGAAAGCCAGTTAGATGTGTAATGTCTTATGTTAATAACTTAATGTGTATCTTACCTTTATGTTGTTACCTTTATTCGCATCATAAGCCTTTTTACACGCAGTTGATGCGACTGATGGCGACAAGGAGAAACTGGTAGAACTGTTGGAGGAGCCATTATTCACATGATCAGTGTCGTTTGTAAGAACTTTAGTCTTTGCCGCCATTATTGTACCCATGTTTAATGTTGCATATGATATGCATGAGGAGACGCTCTGGACTTGTGTCTCAAGAGAATATGCGTTATTCCCAGGACCATTGCTATTTACCCAAAATTGAACCCATTGTCCTGATGGGGTGGTAAATACCTTTGCATTACCACCTGTTACTTTTTTTGTCGGAATGCCAGAAATAGCAGAAATCGCCTCAACTATTTTATTAGTATCCTCATCTGAGGTAGTTCCTTTTATGGATGCAGTGCTGTTGGTATAAAGTTTATTTACTGATGCTGCTATTGTTTGTATTTGTTTAATCCCTTCTTCTAATTTTCGGTTTTCCTGGGCATGATTATAATAGTACAAAACACCAGAAACAATGACCGCACTGATAGCCAGGACCATTGCCGATTCAATCAGACTTAAACCTTTTTGTGATACGGTGAGATTTTTATATTTCATTTGCTGCTAACCTAACCTAACCTAACCTAACCTAACCTAACCTAACCTAACCTAACCTAACCTAACCTAACCTATTATGCGATATATCCCTCCCATGAAAAGGATATAAATTTATCAATTTACTGTTTGTTAACGTACGGGACATTGAAAAACTAAGCGATACCACAGTCCGCGCCTTATGCCATATGCGACTCTTCGGTTTTCATGTCACCCCGGTATGTTTCTCTCTTCGCGTGGTCGATTTTTATACCGTCACAGGATGTTTTTTATACCCCCTCCCGGATTGCAGGCGCACCTCTCCTGCATCAGCCAGGGATATGCCTCAGCAGGCTTATATCCCGCGCGTTTTTCTTCAGCCCTGATACATTCAGCCCCGTAATGGCCCGGCGGTATACCATCCGGCCGCCACACAGCACGCATTCGAACGGGGCACGACTCAGGAACTGTTTCACCATTTGTGCATAGCACACTTTCGCCACTGGTTCCGGTTTATCCATCCCCAGAGCACGGTACACCTGCGGCAGCTTCTCTCCACACACCCGGTTGGCAAGGAACCCGAAGTACCTCACCATCTTAAAAAACTTCTCCGGGATGTGCTGTTTCAGCCTCGCGACCCGCTCCCGCTGTGTCAGCGTTTCCGTCGCCGTTTCTCCCGTTTTGTGGTCCAGGTAACGGAAGCTCAGGCTAGCCCCTCCGTTGTAATGCGCCAGTCGGGAAGCCGCTATTGGTGGCTTCTTCAGATAACGACCCAGGTAGCGTGCCGTATTCCGCCCTCCGGCTGTCTTCTTCGACATGTACACATGCCAGTATTTTCCACCGGCTTTCAGCACCAGGCTTCTCCACTGTGATTCCGTCGTGATATGTGACAACGACTCCGGCATTGCCATCCCCTCTGACCACGCTTTCAGAAGCAGCTGCCGCATATTCCACATCCACCGTGAACGCATCGCGTCTTTCAGGAAGCTCAGCTTTTTCCACTGACCATGCTTATTCAGACCTCCACAGGTTACAGACACATGTACATGCGGATGCCAGTTGAGACGACGGCCATACGTGTGGATGGCGCAGAAGATACCGGGTTCCAGCCCCCGTTTTCGGGCGGCATACAGCAGATTCTCCACCGCCAGACGGCACACGTCATTCAGCAGCCAACGGTTGCTTTCGAACACCGGCCACAGCGTGTCCGGCAGGGTGAAGACCAGGTGTACCCAGTCGCAGTCAGGAAGACGATTCAGCTGTGTCGCTGTCCACAGGTCTGTGGCCTTCTTTCCGCAGGACGGGCAGGCACGGCTGCCGCATGAGTTAGTGACGTATCTGACGTGGGGCAGTCAGGTTTATCGCAGTTGTATTCCTTCACGCCCAGTATCCGCGTGCCGCAGGCCAGTATTTTGGTGACAGCCTCAACCCCGATATCGCGCAGACCGCCCGCATCCAGGAAGGACGGTCAACACTGGCTGTGAACAGGCGTTTCAGCGGTCGGGGCTGAAAATCCCCCCCACTTCGGGTCATCAGCCTTCATCTCCGCTTCTGTTTCGTATAAATCAAAACGACGGCAGGTATGGCAGAACGTGACGTATTCGTACGGTGAATCCGGGTACATTTTGTGAAAGGCTTCCCAGAAACAGACCGTGCATCGACAGGAATTAAAACCCCAAAAAGATTAAAAAACACCACAAAACGGATGTTTCTTCAACACCACTTTTGCTCCATATGAACGAAACCGACGATTAAACTGGATGACTCTGATTGATTCAGGGTATTAATGGCAGTTTTTTGCTCCGTTTCCCTCAAAATGGTCGCAACTTCCCCTCTGCGGCTCTCAGCCGCACACCCGCTGTTGCGCCAGTGGCTCATGCATCAGGACCAGCTCTGTCAGACGGTAGTCCCGCTTCAGCCCCGTAAAACGCATCTGAACTCCGCACAGGATGCACTTCAGCGGGTCAACCTTCAGTAACCGCTGATACATCCCTCTCCGGGTGATTTGCATCGCCATCTTTCTCACCGTCTCCGTTATGACGTACACAACATCTTCCAGTAACCGGCGCGTCACCGGACTCAGGAAACCGTAGTACCTCACCATACGGCCCCCCTTATCCGCCACATGCCAGGAGAACCTTTCCATGAACTCATCACCACTCATCACCAGGTATTCTTCCCGTTTTGTCCGGTGACTGTTGTAACGCAGACCAATTTCATCCTGACCGGCATAATGCTCCAGACGGCTCATCGGCACCGGCAGTTTTTCAGGTAAGAGCCAGAGTACACCGCCACATGGGGGGCATTATCCATCACCCGGGATACGTTGACATTCCAGCCACGGCGGTAATGCGTGTCCGGGAAGCGATTCCATTCCCGTTTAGTGCTTCTTTCTGCTGCCAGCGCATCCGGCATCACCAGGTCAGGGTATTTCCGTGACAGCAACCGTGTTATCCGGTAGCGCCACATGCTCATCACCTTACGGGCGTAAAAATGAAGATTTTTCCAGGTGTGGCCCGACGTCACACCACCGGAAGTTGTCGATAAATGGATATGCGGATGCCACTGCTGGTCACGCCCCCATGTGTGGACACCGTGAATATCCCCGGCTCCACATCTGCCTGATGGCAGATTTCCAGTATCACATCCGCTGCAATGCGGCTCATCTCTGCCAGTAACCGCCGGTTGTGGAACACCAGGGCCCAGTACTGGCAGGGAAGTGTGAACACAATATGCTGCACGGGCAGTCGGGGACCAGACTCAGCAGATACTGTATCCACTGTGCGCCAGCCTTCACTCCGCAGTGCGGGCAGGAGCGACTTTTACACCGGAAGCAGACCTTTTTTGTGTGGCAACAGTCCGGTGATGAACAACACTACTGCGTGTAGCCCGTCAGTGTGGTCCCGCAGGCCATGATTTTTGTCACTGATTCAATTACCACCGGACGGACTGCCCCTTCCGGTTGTTTCTCCAGCCAGTTAAGCCAGCGGTTTCCCTGTTGAAAAATATCGGCAAAACGGGGAAGCATCAGAAGGGCGGGGCGACTCCGCCCGGCCAGTGAACCGTGCCACACTCCGGGCAGTACATACCTCCGGCGCTGATACCGGCAAGAATGGTCGCAAATTCCCGTTCCGTGCAGCGGCGATTTCCGGATACCCTTCGTCATCAACACGTACAAACAAGAAGACCAGCTTTTTGTTTCCCGCGTCCACAAAGAACGGAACATTCAGGTCTGCGCAGCATAGCATTCAACGGCATCGTCAAAACTATCAAAGCGCAGAACTTCTGCGTCTTCTTCGTCAAAAAAATCATCTTCGTGAAGCTTCACGACATAGCGGGGAAGTTTGCTTCTTTGAGAGGTGGGTTTACGTTTACGGGGGTTAGCTGAACGGGCCATATAACCACCTGAAAGACAATGACATTGCCTGTTTTTATAACGGTCATTTCAGGCTATGACAAGCCGCAGCCGTCAGTCTGCCTATTCGGTTCGTTCAGAGCAACCAATCTGAGTCGCAATATCGACAATGTACGCGCCCTGCTGGCGCATTTGCTTTATCATGTAAAAGTCCTCTCTGCTCAGCATGTTGATGTCCTTTTGGGTGTGAGAACCTTAAGGAAACAACATGTTGGGTGGAGCGGACAATCCAAATGGTGAATTACCGTCTTATATCACTGGCGCTAACACTGCTGCTATAATAATGCCTGCGTGGAAAGCTTCTTTCATTCACTGAAAGTGGAATGTCTCCATGGAGAACACTTTATCAGCCGGGAAATAATGCGGGCAACGGTGTTTAATTATATCGAATGTGATTACAATCGCTGGCGACGGCACAGTTAGTGTGGCTGTCTCAGTACGGGACAATTTGAAAACAAGAAGCTCGCTTAGAGCAATCTCCATATTACGAGAGTAGGATTAAATAGATATAAAAATGCATCGTCAGTTGACTCGCTCTTTAATTGAGGATATACAGTCAAAAATAGATAAAAAATGACATCAGGATTTCAATCCGTGTGACAGATAACGGAGTGCGGTAGCTATTGTTTTGAACAACAAAAAAAGATAAAAAAATGAAACTAACTAGGATGTTTTTGAAGGATGCTTATTGGAAGTAAGTAAGATTATGATTTTGGATTTAATGATAATACAGGAGGGGATAAAAGTTTAATTTAAGAAAATTTATTGGTTAATATCAGCATGATAATAGAAGGGAGAAATATATGAGTAGTACACAACATAAACTTGATAAAGCTCGTCCCCCTAGAGTTCAAATAACTTATGACGTTGAAATTGGTAATGCCAAAACAGCAAAAGAGTTACCATTGGTTATTGGTGTTATGGGGGAGTTTTCATCAGAAACAGAGCCATTACGTGAAAGGAAATTTATTAGTATTAATAAAGATAACTTCAGTGAAGTTATGTCATCAATGAAACCATCAGTGGATTTTCTTGTTGAAAGCGCGTTGCCGGACACTGAAGGAATGATGAATATATCTGTGGATTTCAATGGAATAGATGATTTTTCACCAGATTCGGTAGCAAAGAAGGTTCCTGCTTTAAAAAAACTACTAGAACTACGTGAACAATTATGTGATTTGCGTAATAGAACAGCAAGTAATGAAAAGCTGAAAGAGCAGTTGCAGGAGTTGCTGGATAAAAGTTTGTTAAATCGAGAAAAAGATACTGTAGAAGAATAGTTATGACTGTTGAACACTCGAAAGCTCAATTGGAAAATATAGTGCCTGATGATGACTATCTTGAGCGTATTATCGATAATACTCAGGCCGTAAGACGAGAGTCTGATCGTCAAAGGTTTAAATTACAAGTAACATCTTTTTTAACAGAAATATCTTCAGGTGCATTGGTTGTATCTAGTGATCTGATCGGAAGTATAGAAAAGCGGATTGCTGTGATTGATGAAGTATTATCAAAGCAGATTAGCTTAATAATGCATGCAACAGAATTCCAAAAAGTAGAATCAGCATGGACAGCCTTATATAAGTTGGTGCAGTCAAGTGTTACGGAAAATACTGAAATTAGAGTCTTGAATTGTAGTAAAAATGAATTACTGAAGGATTTTAAGTCAGCCTCGGATTTTGATCAGTCTATGCTTTTTAAAAGCATTTATGAAAGTGAATATGGTACATTTGGCGGTACACCATTTTCGGTGTTTGTAGGTGATTTTTATTTTGATAACGTACCACAAGATATTGAGCTTTTGGAACACATATCTCATGTCGCGGCAGCAGCACATGCACCATTTTTGAGTGCCGCCGCCCCGGGAATGTTATCTATGAATACATTTAGTGATCTTCCGAAGCCAAGGGATCTGTCCAAACTCTTTGATACTACCGATTATGCCAGATGGCGGAGTTTTAGGTTAACAGATGATAGCAGGTATATTGGGTTAACAATGCCTAAAGTATTAGGCAGAATGCCGTATGGAACTAAGACCATACCTGCAGAAAGCTTTAATTTTGAGGAGCATATTAATGAGTTTAATGATGGAAAGGATTATCTATGGATTAATTCTGCATACGAATTAGCAATTCGTATTGTAAGTTCATTTGAAGAATATGGATGGTGTGCTGCAATCCGAGGGGTTGAGGGCGGGGGATTAGTCGAATCATTACCCGCATATAACTATACTTCGCACACAGGAGAGCATGTATTACAGTGTCCTACAGAAATAGCAATATCAGATCGTCGTGAGAAAGAATTATCAGATTTAGGATTTATTCCACTAGTTTATTGTAAAGGTACAAATTATGCTGCATTCTTTGCGGTACAATCAATAAATAAACCTAGACTTTATAATACTGATGAGGCAAATGCTAATGCGAGATTATCGAGTCAATTACAATATATCTTGGCAACATCTCGATTCGCTCATTATCTCAAGTCAATAGTACGCGATAAAGTTGGTAGCTTTATGTCAAGAACAGAATGTCAAGCATATTTGCAGGACTGGATTATGCAATATGTTGTCGCTTCAGATAATGCAGGCCAAGAGACAAAAGCACGTTATCCATTACGAGAAGCTTCTATTGAAGTACTAGAAGTACCCGGAAGTCCGGGTACTTACAGAGCTATAGCTTGGTTAAAACCACACTTCCAATTGGAAGGGTTGAGTATGTCATTGAGGTTAGTAGCTGATCTACCTGCTGGTGTTAATTAAATATGTTTCTGAGGAGAATATATGGCTAAACTACAAGATTGCCAGTTTATTAAAGTTAAAATCGATGGTAAAGAGCTCAAGGGGGCATCTGAAGAAGATACTTATAAAGACTGGATGGAAGGTTATGCTCCTGTAAACCTTCAAGCATACTCCGGGATCGATGGTGCTACATATGCGCCAGTAACACTATCACTTTTGATGACTAAAGAAAGTAGTGAAATATATGAGACATATTTAAAACGAGGTTATAAAAGAATTGATGTTACGATAGTGCACAGGAATAGTGATAAGTTTGGTATGCTATATGAATCTCTTAACGTGGAATACCAAGACTGTCAGTTTCAGTATATAACATTTGAGAATATTGATGGGCGCTTATTTCTGTGTACTTCAGTAATAGTTGAAGGGGCAGTGCAGGTAACGATGCAAGTACCCAATAGCACTGATACTGGGTTGGATAAGGTCGGGCCTATCAAATATGACATAGCAGCCAAAGCACTTAAATAAGATTAGCCGGGATTTAACTCCCGGTTTTATATATTATGATTTCTTTTTTAAAAAAAATAAGCGACGATAATTCATCTTCTGGATATGACAATGGCATTCAGTTTTCAGATAGTGACTTGAAAAATGAAATATCAATGTTACTGACGTCTCGGCCGTTATTTCCTGGTTTAGAAGATTTGACTTATATTTGTGATTCAGTAATTAATTATGGTGTAAACAGTTCATTATTGAATATAGTTACTCAAGAAGAACAAACGTTAGAAATAATAAGACGTATTACAATTGCTCTTAAGCGTTTTGAGCCGAGAATATCAGATATAATAGTTATGCACAAAGAGGTGAATGATATAAAATATGTTTTTACTGTAAACGCATATATATTGTCTAGACCATTAGTATTTGATGTGTTTTGGACAAAGGCCACTGATAATCTTTCACTTTATGAATAAATTACTTTCTTATTACCAAAAAGAATTATCGTTTCTAAAAAAACATGGAAAGATCTTTTCAGAAAAATTTCCCAAAATAGCAAGACGGCTAGGTTTTCAAAATGGGGAGTCAGAAGATCCTCATGTCGAACGGCTTGTTGAGTCTTTTGCATTTTTAACAGCTCGTATACATCAACGCCTTGATGAGGATCTGCCTGAAGTAATGGAGGCTTTGCTTAATAACATAGCTCCACAATTTCTTCATTCTTATCCTTCAGCTTCTATTGTGGCAATAGAACCGCATAGCATATCCAGTGGATTGACTAGTGCGCATATGGTGCCTGCCGGAAGTAAAATCTATGCTCGAGACGAGAAAGATTTTGTGTATGAATTTTGCACAATCTATCAAACAGAAGTATTACCATTTACGATTAAAGACGTAAATTTAACACATAATAAAAATGATGCAGCTTGGCATTTGAAAATTAAAATGAAAGCTTGGTCAGGAGTATCTTTAAATATCGAATCAATTCGATTTTATCTGAATGGAGCTGAGAACATTGTCGGCACCATTTATACATTGCTTTTATCAGAGCTGAATACATTATCGCTGAAGTTGAATGACCAAGCTTATCAGCTAACGACAAATGATATCCATAGTGTAGGTTTTGATGAGTTTGAAACGATGTTACCTCAGAGTGGAAACATATCTTACCTCCATAGTATGATGATGGATTATTTTTCATTCTCTAAAAAGTTTCATTTTATAGATATCAGTCTACCCAAAGGAATAAAGATTTCGTCTAATAATGATATTATAATAGAGGCGGTTTTTAATAATTGCTATATGTCTCATGATCTTGATCGTATCGAGCATAATATTAATCAAGATTTTTTTAAAATAAATTGCACACCAATTATAAATTTATTTAAAAAAAGAGCAGAGCCAATAGTATTTTCAGAAGAAAAGTTGGAATATAAAGTATTAGGTGACATTCGATACCCTCGTGAGGTCATAGTATGGTCAGTAAATCGAGTGATGTTACAAAAAAAAGAAAATAACGTTATAAAAAATATTGCTATTAATCCGCTTTTAGGCTTGGAACACTCTAACAGGAATCGAGACTATAATATTTACTGGCAGAGTTTTCGTCGTCAGGAGGTATGCGGAGATGGATATACAGAAACTGTATATTTGAAGTTCTCTCGTGATGAAGATGAGGCTATTATCTTAGATTCTGAGGATATTATAACTATGGAAGTTTATTGTACCAACGGTAACCTTCCATTTACTTATCCTATACTTTATTTTGAATCAGAAATACCTGTGCCAGAAATAAAGATATCATCACTTTGTCGGCCAACGAGTATAATTAACCCTATTTCTATGAGTAAAATAAATTGGAGGGTAATATCTCAGTTATCGCTAAATCATATTTTATATAGTGGCTCTAATGGGGCTTCTATGCTAAGGGAAATGCTATCAATTTATAATTATAATCAAAATCCAGGCAATGAACGATTAATAAACTGGATTATTGATTTAAAAATTACACCAATCACATCTCGATTGTCAATGACTAATCCTGGTTCTATTGCAAATGGTGTTAGTATATTAATTACATTTGAACATTCTGCATATACAGACCCTGAATACTATCTTTTCTGTTCTTTTATAGAACGCTTACTAGGATTATATGCTCCCGTAAATAGTTTTACACGTGTAGTTACACAAATAGAAAATGAAACACATACTAGAAAAATCTGGCCTATACGAGCTGGACGGTTATCATGGCTTTAATTCCAATAAAAAATAAGTTTAATTTATTTTGGCAAATAAAATATCTAATTTTTAAACTGAAGATTGGAAATAAAAAATTAGATGAAACGATTGATGATAACTTTAATTTTACCTCAACACTTTCTTTAGATTCGCCAAATGGACAAATAGAAAAAATACAGAAAAAAAATGAAAATGATGTTTATCATTTTTCGATATATCAGAATGGATTGACCGGTGCAACTGGGGCCATGCCTACTATATATACAGAGTGGTTAATTGAACGAGAAACTCGCTATAATGACTTTGCACCAAAAGCTTTACTAGATATTTTTAATCACAGACAATATTGTCTTTCATATCTTGCATGGCATAAACAACATTATCCATCAAAAGTAGAAGGAAATGACAATAATACAATTAGCAATGTTGTCCTTTCACTATGCGGAATGTCACATATATCTGACAAATTATCTAATAATGGACATGCGCAGTTTTATACCTGTTCAGTACGGTCATTAGCAAATTTAGAAAGAATTTTGCGGCAAATTTGTCAAGCGCAGGTTATTATTATCCCTTTTAGTGGGCGCTGGCAAAATATTGATCACAATGAACGATGCCAGTTAGGGGATAAAAAAATATTGCTTTCATATGGACCAGTAATAGGAAATGTTCGATGGGATATATCTTCTAGTTTTGAGGTGGTAATTGGTCCCGTAGATTTAAATGTAGCGCATAAATTTATGTCACAGGGTGAGTATTATGATTTTATTCAAGAACAAATCCGAATATATGTTGGTGCAGTTCTCGATTTTATTATAAAAGTTAAAATACACATGGCTCCTCATAAATCTATACCTTTAGGAAAAGGAGAACTAGGGAAAGATACGAGCATAGGTAAACAACATGAGCCATCGATTTATACAGTAAGAGTTTACTAGGGTCTGAAAAATGCATTATTTCGATAGACATTATAAAAATCAGGATAAACACTTTATTAAGATACATGGTCAACTAGCTGAAATTCTATTGCCTATTTCTATCGTAGGCCATGAAGGTTTTTCTGAACCATTTTGTTATAATCTTAAGGCTTTTGTTCGTAAAGGCAGAGAGGGGCCTAAAAATATATATGGAAATAAAATATGTTGTGAAATTAAAGATCCTACACAGTCTTTTCCCGCAAGATTTATAAATGGAGTTATAACTAATACTGAATATGGAGATAATGATACGGAATTGATTGTTTGTAATTTCAAAATAGAGCCCGATTTGGCACTGCTAAAATTAAGCAAATCCACAAGAGTATGGAAAGAAAAATCAGTCCCGGATATTATTAGTACAATCTTGAATGAGTACAATATAAGAGATATAAAATTTCTTTTGTATAAAAAATACACACCCCTGGAGTATTGTATTCAGTATAGAGAATCTGATTATGACTTTATTTATCGTATTCTTTCTGAAGTGGGTATTTACTACTATTTTATACATTCCTGTAATGAGCATGTTATGGTTTTTGCGGATCATAAATCAGCACATTCTGGTACTAAAGAAACCGAGTTATATTTAACAACACCGAAATCTTCATTTAAACCAGCAAGTATCGATGAATGGCATATCTCATCTGAAATTATACCAGGCGATTTTTCTATTTCTGGATATGATATGAATAAAGCGGAAGGTTTTAGAGTGAGGATGGATGGTTATGAATATACTAAAGGATTGAAAAAAATTCACTTTGGTGATATATCACCACTTAATGATCGAGAGATTTTGACAAAAAAAATAAGTACATTGATTAGTTCACGTGAAAGCAATACGACTTTTGGCTGGGGAAAAACAGAGGCATGGTGGCTTTCGTGTGGGGAACGTTTTAAGTTAAAAACGGTTGAGGCTAAAACATTTAACTATTATGTTTTTTCTCTAAGTCTGAAAGCATTTAATGATTATGATTCCGAGTCAGGATCTTTTAGTTGCCAAATACAGGCGTTAGACAGTGATATAAATTGGTGCCCATTAGAGCCTGAAGATACACCAGTCATACCGGGGCTCTTGATAGCTAAAGTTATTGGTCCAGAAGGCGAAGAAATTCATACAGATGCTTATGGGCGTGTAAAAATTCAGTTCCCTTGGGAAGATGGTCGAACAGGGGAGCAGTCATCCTGTTGGGTGCGAGTATCTCAGTGTTGGTCTGGATTTGGGGCTGCTAGTCAATTTATACCTAGAGTGGGTACTGAAGTTTTTGTTAGTTTTATTCAGGGGGATCCGAATTGCCCTGTTATAATAGGAAGCGTTTATAATGGAAAAAATAAACCACCGCTAGACTTGCCTAAAAAGAAAAATATTAGTGGTTTTGTAACAAAAAGTATTGGTGGAGGAGATAAAAATGAGGGGCATAGATTTATTTTTGATGATGCAAAGGGTGATGAGAAAATATCAATAACTTCGCAGAAAGATTTCTTTTTAATTGTAAATAATGATGCGATCCATGAAATCAAAAATAAACATGCACTAAAGGTTTCAAAAGGCAGGAGCACACAAATAGAAAGTGGAAATGATGAGTTAGAAATAAGTCAAGGGAATGTTAATCAAACAATAGCTGGCGATTTTAATATAAAGCTCACTAATGGTGATTATAGGTTGATAGTTGATGGAGGTGCCACGAATATAAAATCAGACAAATCTTTAATGATTGAATCGATTCAATCTCTTATTTTAAAAGTGGGGTCTAATAAAATTGAGTTATCACCGTCAGGAATAACAATCACTGGAACTCTGTTAAAATTAGAAGGTAAAGCTACCACTGAAGTTAAGGGAACCATGATGACAGTTCAGGGAAGTGCTATAACACAAATCAAAGGTGGTATTATAAATATTGGATAATGAAATGAAGATATCAAAATATGAACTTCCAATAATATTTGATCCATCGAATTTAGAAAAAGAAATTGAATCATGGGTGAAAGACTCTAATTTATCAGAGTTGATAGCATGGCTAGCAGCAGTTCTTATGCCGTCAGAGTTGACCGAATCAGCTATATTATTACGTGATATCCAAATATATTTGGAGTCACCATCTTCGAATTTGCGATGGAATATATTTAAAAAATCAGAGGAGGTCGGTTTTTCAACAACGTCAGGGTTGTTAGGTCTGGCATTATTTTTATTGAAAGGGAGTATGAGTCCTGATGAATATGAACCTGTCTATCCACCTGATGGCGTAGTAGAACAAATAATAGGATGTATTCTAATGTTGCTGATAGTTTCTAAAAGTCAAGCCCCATCAAACGAAGCAGAAAAATTATATATTGCTTGGTGCAACTACAAACTACAATAGGTAAAAATGATGGCACAACCAGCTGCACGAGTAACTGATATGCATGTTTGTCCTATGATTACTCCAGGGGTCCCCCCCATACCACATATTGGTGGTCCACTTTTGGCACCAGGAGTGCCTAATGTTCTTATTTCTGGCTTGCCTGCAGTAACATTAGGGAATATGGCTATTTGTACAGGCCCATTGGATATAGTAACTATGGGAAGCATGAAGGTTTTTATTGGGGGTAAGCCTGCAGCGAGAATGGGAGATAGTTGTGCCCATGGTGGGACTATAATAACTGGATCTCCGATTGTATTATTAGGGTGAAATATGAATATAAATATTGAAGTTCTATTGCAACCTATTGATAGTAAATCTCCTGTTGGCGAAAATATTGAATATGAACTTGTTTATAATGAAATTCGCCAAGCCAGAGAAAGCGATCCAGAATACCTCTCAGGCGGTGAATGGTCTATAACAGAACCTCGTAGTGCGAATTGGAAAAAAGTACGAAATCTTTGTGAGCAGGTTCTCCGATATCAAAGTAAAGATTTTCAGATCAGTTGTTGGTATGTGGAGTCCCTCTCATATATCTACGGACCTGAGGGGCTGGCAGTTGGATGTGATTATTTAAGTGAGTTTATATCACGATTTTGGGAAAACTGTTGGCCATCTATTGATGAGGGACCAGAAATGCGATATAGTAAATTAATAAAGTTGGATAAAGACATCGCACGTTGTTTAAATGAGTATCCAATATTAAAGCGTAAAGATATAAATTTAAGTTACTGGTATAAAGTTCGTTCTTTTGAACATAATCTTAGCATTAATCCAGAACGACGAGATGAAATAATTGAAAGCGAAGGTGACTATTCAATAAAAACATTTGAAAAACTCACAAGTAATATATCCCCGTCAGATATCTCTGCTAAGCTACATCATTTAGTGGATATACCTCATAAATTAGATGAGCTTGAGTCGTGTTATTTTTTTTATAGTAAAGATATTATTCATGGCGTCTTTAAAAAAACGAGAGAGTGTATAAGCGATTTAACAGTTTTTTTGAATAAGTTAGCTCCAGCTATGATGCGGGTAAATAAAGCTCAGCTCGATTCTGAGGTTCTTATTGAAGAACCGGTTGCTCCTTATATATCTAATTTGTCTGTTGGGGATAATAAAGCATTAAAAAACAACATGAGCCGTGAACTAGCTCTAAAGCAGATGAAAGAAATAGCTGATTTTTTTCGGGAAACAGAACCAAGCAGTCCTGTCCCTTATCTTATTGAGCGGGCAGTTCGGTGGGCAAACATGTCAGTTACGGACTGGTTAAATGAATTGTTACCAGATAAAGAAGCAATTCATAAAATAAATGAAGTTTTAAAAGGGAATAATTAGATATTTTCAATTATCAACAAAGATGAGTATAGAAAATACTTTATTTAGTGTGAGTTAAAATATCATTTGTGGCAAAGCATCGTAGACGTCGGTATATTAAATAACGAATAGTCGCACAACTGTAGTTGGTCACTCATCAGTACACCTTGAAATCCTGTTAATGTTAAAATAGTGAACATGAGGTAATGCATGATCAACACTTGTCGGACTAAACGCACTTTTTCCCATAAGTTCAAGCTAGAGGTGGTGATGCCAATTAGTAGAATATATATTTTCAATAAAAGTACCGATGACTTTTTCATGAAGTTTTACAGAACGAGAGAAACTGACAGTTCTGCGAGCCAGGCGTTTGATTCGGGTTCTCAGGGTCAGATTGTTGCGTTCAATGCGCAGAGTAAAAATTTTACCAGTCAGATTCTTCTCCTTCGGTAACTCTCTGTTGTAACTTTCCCATTCGTCAGTGGTCAACATACCGATGGTAAAAAGAGCAAGCAGCCCCAGCAATTCACAACGGGTTTCATAAGTTCGGGGGGGCAAAGTGTAGACCAGAACGCCACCAGTTCTGTGTTGTAGGCGTACCAGAGTCAGTAATGTCGTGCTTTATTGCCGACAAAACTCCATTGCTCATCAAGTTCGCAGATGAGTGCCACATCAGCATGAGCGACCTATTCTTCGTGGCGAGAGTTTTTTAAGTCCGGCTGATAGAATTTATGCCGATTTTCAGCGTGTGGGCAGTATCGCTAACTCCGGCATCGTTGAAAGCTATTTCAGTGATTTGGTCTTTAACTCCCGGTTTACGGGCCTCGTAACAGTAAGTGAGCTGAAACACCCGGAGACAGTCACGGCAGTGGAATCGATCATGTCTTTTTGGGTTCCTTCTGTGACTGTAAATCTGGGGTCCGCTTGGAAAACGGAAATATCACACGCTAAGACTGTTTTTTGTACGATTCGATATCGAGACTGTGTAATGATGCAATGGATACCAGGAAAACAGTGGAGCAACTGACCGAATCTGGCATCAAGGTGCATTGCCTGGCATTCGGTGGTGTTGATCTGAGCAGTCTGGCAGGAAAAATGACAATACAGGTGATTTCAGCGGTCGCTGAATTTGAACGAGAGCTTGTACTTGAAGGAACTTATTCAGGGATAGCAAGATCACGGGATGCAGGAAAATGTTTCGGTCGCCCAGCAATATTAAATGAAGAGCAAAAACAGAAGGTACTCGAACGCATTAAGTCTGGGGCAAGTATTAGTGCTATTGCCAGGGAATTCCGAACCACACGGCAAACAATTCTGAGATTTAGATCGAAACAGAAAATGTTACTGTATAAAAAATAGTCTTTGCGTGGGATGTTTTCCGTTTTCCAAGAGGACCCCAATCTGAACGGACTGACAACGGGGGCAATGAAGGTTAACTGTGACCAAAAGAAGCTTAAAAACGAGTATTATACCTCTAATTCAACTAATTAGAGGCATTACCCAAGCTCGAATTTATCGATATTCTTTCGCTATGTTAGGGATGTCACACTGGTACTCGAAGTAAATCCTGATCTTTGTGCAATTGGACACGGTTGTCTGAGCAGGAACTTCAGGATAGTGAACCTACTGGTAATGTTATCACCCCTGAACAACACAGAAATTCCGTAGTTTGAAGCGCAGATAAAGCATCCTGAGATGAAAAAGAAAAACCAAAGCAGACAGCTGTGCTGATGAGATAAATCTCCAGAAAGGTATTGCCCTAATCTCACGGTCGAAAGCCAAGTGGCCAGCGAGTGTACTTTGTTATTATTCCGTGTTGGCCGTTACGTTTATTACGAGTGGTTTAAGTATCCTGTTAAATGTGCGAAAATTAAATTGCCAGTCGGTCAAAGCTTTTAATACTCTCCGTCATGGCACTATCAATCGTCGGGCAATCAGCCAGATGTTGCCCCAGAGTAGCGTTGATGTAAGCCGGTGAGTTTGCGACGACTGAGGACGAAATGTAGGCTGACAAATCATCCGCTGGTTCAACAATGTTATCGGTTAAATGCAGATAGTAGTCGGATATTGCTCAACTTATTGAAACGTCAGTTTAATCAGCCGAACCAAATCGCTTCTGATGCGGTAATTCTGTTTTATTCGCCTGCAGTATAAATGATGTTATCTCGCGCTTATCGTTGATTTATATTCATACCGGATTATAGAATCTGCCCTCTTATTAACGGTTGATACTGATCTGGTGTGCAGGGCTTTCCGTAATGTACTGGAAACACAAGCGGCTGATGACTGCTTGATGTTTCGCTCATAGCAAGGAGTTACAGTAAAAGTAATAAATATCGATAGTTACTCTTGTATTGTGGAGTAAGATAAAGTACGAATTGCAGAGGGAATAACGTGGATAATTCTCCGATGAAAAGAATCTTTCGTAGCTCTGAAAGTGAATGTTTTCCCAAAGTCGGTTATGGTGATTCTAGTCAGACGGTACGCTATATCCACCAGTAGATAAGTGATTATATACCATTGAGCCTTCTTATACAAACAATGGTGATTTACTGCCTGGCGTGGATGAAGAAAAGTGAAGTTGGGTTAATTTACAAAAAGGTTAACTTCAATTAATTTAGTTAAGAACAGGAGAGAATTCACTTTGATTACTCGTTTACTTTGGCAACCGATATTGATATGCATATTTTTGGTTGGTTGCTCCTCTGGAGTTAATTCTGAAGAACAAATGAAAATGGCTATTAATAATATGACAATGCCTTTTTCTTCAGGTGCTATCTCTTTACATATAATACCAAGTGCAAAGATGAATGCTTGGAATGATATTGCAAATAGTAGCGTAATGTTAATATTGCAAGCAAATGAAAAAGGTATCTTGGAAAACGTCATGAATAATCCTGTTATTATCAAACAAATGTTTGATGGTGCTGGCTCTTTTGATGGCATTCTTAAAATTGATCGTTACGTCGCTATGCCGGGGCAAAATACAACATTACATATTGATCGTAGTGAGAATACTCGCTATGTGTGTATCATTTCTGGTTATTATCCTTTCCCTGCTAAGCAACATATGCTTTTAATAGATATACCTATTGCAATAACAAAGCAGGGATGGTGGCATAAAAAATGGAATGCTGTTTTGTCTCCATTGGAAATGAAAATATTACTTGGGCAAGAAGCAATACAGAAAGTTCATGAGCCTACTGAGAGTAAATAATATGTATAATGAACAAAAGCAAATTTATTGGTATTCTGGCCTATATTTGCAACCACAACATTTCCAGTCAATTGATCTCCATCATAGTTATATGCTTGCTCAGCACATCGCGAGAGCTCAACCATGGAATTTTGGGTGTTATGAGTGTGAAATAGACCATGGTGCACTTAATGAATCAATATTGAAAATTAATAAATTAAAGGCTATATTGCCCTCCGGATATTACCTGGAGTATCCAGGTAACTGTACTATTTCACAAAAGCATTTAGTCGACTCCAATATTACTAATGGGCATCCAATAAGATTTTGGATTGCTTTACGTAGGTTTGACCCAAAATATCCAAATGTCTCAGATAATAAAGAAAAAACAAGTAATACACGTTGGATTAGTACTGATGAAGAACAGCTTATGAAGGATGTTTATCACAATAGCCCTGAAACGGGGATCACGAGGATAAGCTATAATCTTCAGATTATTTCTGATGAAGAAAAGAATCATATGCTAGATAGTGAGTTGTTGCCGATTACTAGACTTATTCATGAGAATAATGGTCTTACAGTAGATCCAACTTTTATACCTCCATTTTTGAGCGTTTTTCAATCTGATGGGCTAAGAGGTATTATTGATGATATCTATTACAGCTTATGTGCTTGCGCACATAAACTTGAGGCGTGTAAGCACACAGAGCTTAATGCTATAAGCTTCCGGAAAAACGGAAATATTGTCAGATTACTAATGCTTTGTATATTTAATAGAGTGTTACCTATCATAGAGTCGTGGCAGAGGGAAAAACTGGTTCATCCTTGGTATTACTTCAACCTTCTCTGTCAACTTATCGGAGAGCTGTCATCATTTGATAAAGCTCCCTCTTCATTAATTTCTGATAAGAAACAGCATTGTATTATTAAGTATGATCATTATAATCTTTTTGCGTGTTTTAGCTCAATAAAAGATCATATAAGTAATCTTCTAATTAAGTTATCCTTGGACGACAATATAGAGATTCCTTTACGGAGAGTAACATCAGGTATTTTTGTTGGTAATATTATAGAAAACTCTACTTTAAGTAATGATGTCTATATTATGTTAAGATCGGAAGTTTTTAGGGGTAATGCTAAAGCATTGATTCATACTCCTGATATTAAAATTTCATCATCAGATGATATAAATACAATTATTCAACATGCGTTGCCAGGTGTAGCTATGGAATTAATGGAGTGCGCACCAGGGGGGCTTCCAGAGCGAATGGATACAGTGTGGTTGAAAATAAATGTTGCTGACGTTTTATGGTCTAAAATGCAAAGGGATAAAAACATATCGCTTTATTGGGTTGCTGCTCCTGAAGATCTATATATAGAACTAATAATTGTACCGTCATCACCAGATGATCATTTACTTGATGGAAAATTTTGAAATAATTTACATATAACATATATGTGTGTTTAAAATGACTTTACTTGATTGTTATATACCTGTGTTTACATTGATTACTGATATTGAAGCGAATTATACACAATATGATTGTTTTCAGGAAATAAGCACTAAATGTACTTTAGCTATTGAACAGGCGGTATTAAGATCGGAAGAAATTAATGTAACAGACAAAGATCGTGATGCTGCCTTTTATGCGGTCACCGTTTTTATAGATGAAAAAATTCTATGTTCTTCTCTGAGTTTTAAAGATAAATGGAGGGATAATCTTCTTCAATACAAATTTTTTGGTTGCTCTGTCGGAGGGGAGCTTTTTTTTGAAAAGTTAGATAGTTTAGATGATAAGCAGTATGAAGCAAAAGGTGTTTTTCTTTTTTGTTTACTATTAGGATTTAAGGGGAAACATACGGACGATGAGACTGGCATAATTGCCAACTATATAGCAACACTTCATCAGTCATTTTTCAATGAGCTTAACAAATACCCTGAAGTTCAAATAATAGGGACGACTATAAAATTAAGAGGAAGCCGAAGACCTACGTTTCACGACATCACTGTAATGATTTTGGGATTTTATATTGTGGTTTCTCTTTTGTTACTAAATTGAAAATTACATTATTGCTATGATTAAAAAATTGTCAGTGTTAACACTTTTGTTGTTCGTGTCAGGATTGCTTTTGGCCGGATGCTATGTTATTGGTGTGTTGCAGTATTGGACAATAATATCAATTTTTCTTTTATGGATTACGGTCATATTTACTACAATAGCATTTAAGTTTTTTTATACGGTGATAACCATTTTTTTCGAAAATGGTTATCACCAAAAGATAATAGCTAAATATAAATTATCCCGTAAGGAATATGCGTTATACTCAGTTTTTAAAAAAGGAATTAAAATTGTAAGGAACAAACAATTCAAAAAATCAAATATACCTTGGTTTATACTTATCGGAAATCATGAAAGTAAATATTCTCTTCTTAAGGGGACATCGCTCCCGTTGTGTTATAATGTTACAAATGATTCCCTTAACACACCATTAAATGGAATAAGATGGTTTTTTTTTAAAGCAATGGGCCTGCTTGAGTTATCAGATAAATTAGTCAATCAACCTCAGCTAAATATAAGGAACCGTCTTTTGAAATGGATAGCTGGAAATCCAAATCCCTCAGGCATTATTGTATTTTTATCTGTCTCTGATTTGATGAGTCCTGCAGATCAAGAAATACATAATCGATGTCTAAGATTTAGACAGTTTATTAATGAAATATATTCGAAGACTAAGCAACGTATTCCAGTATATTCAGTGATAACCGACTGTGGTGCTATTGAAGGTTTTAGCTTATGGCAAAAACATCTTTGTAATTTAGGTAAATATATTCCAGTAGGTTTCTATTGGGATAATGAACCATATATTAATGATAAGGGCGATGAAACTCTTCATGAAAGTTTTACCAAACTCAAAGAGTCAATGGGGCTGTTAAGAATAAAAATTCTTGAAAATGAGTTACCTGTAAATGAACGTTATAGTGTATTGTCATTCCCTGAACGATTCTATTCATTAGAGGAATCACTGAAAATACTAATATCAGAAATGTGCGAGCATGATGCTTATTTATCTGCATGTAATTTGTCAGGCATATGGTTCATCGATACAGATGATAACAATATAATAAATAATAAATCACAAAAAGACACATTGCTTGCTGACCTGTTACCTAGGTTAACATTACAAGGATCTAGTTATTCTAAGGGGTATGATATTCGCAAATTTACGAAATGGGTTATTATTGCAGCCACTTATTCGTTATTATCTTCTGGTGCATATCAAGCTGTAAAAATTCTTAAGCAAGAAAATAAAACTCCTGAGGATATAATTAAAAAAATACAAAGTTTTGATAGTTTTACTCGTTCTTCTCCAGTTAATTTTGCCTTTATACCAATTATAAGTTGGCATCAGTCACAGCTGTATGAGCAGTTGCGCGGAATGGTTCCATTCAAAAAAAAATCAATTCAGGATGTGATTCAACAATACAGAGATAAATTCTATAGTGCACCACCTAAAGAAAAACGCGAGTTACTATTAGACCTTGCTAATGTAATAATTATATGGAATAAAGGAGGGGTTAACCCTTCAATATTAAATGATAAAATAGATCTTCATTTTCCTTCAGCATTAAGGATTACAAATGTATCAAGAGATATATCAGAAGAAATATCTCTCGCCATTGAACACTCTGAATTTATGTGGGGATATGAGAATAAGTTAGATGATATGAGAATGCTTTTGAATGAGTTTATTCAACATGATAACGACTTCTTATGGTTAGTGGCTCCGTCTGAAACTATTCCTAATGTGTCACTCAGCAGTTTTTGGCCTGATTATGATGGTGGAATATATCTAGATGGCGTCTGGACTTTAAGCGGACAAAAAAAAATAAAAGAATGGATCAGTTTATTCTACAGCGCGGGTCTCGAGAATAGATCAACCCAGGTGTTAAATGATTTTTTTCGAAGAATAACAGATTTAAGGCAGGACGTATGGCATCGGTTTATTATAGAAGCAAGTCTTGAAAGAAAGTATAGTTATGCAACTAGAACTAACCGTGAACTACTAGATCTAATCAATAAAGAATCATCTGAAATAAAGTTTCTGACCTTTTTAAAAGAAGAACTTGATGACATTCCAAATTTGCATGCTCATGAGTGGCTTGTTAAATTCAGAGGTTTTTTTTCACTACTTTCTTTATCTCATAAAAGTAGTCTCATTCATCAAATACAACAATCAGAAATGTTGCTACGTATGAGAGTTAGTAGTGTTATCAACAACAACGATCAGCCATTAACCGAAATACAGTTAACATCATGGTGGAGTTGGCTGGAGAATCTTAATTCTGCAGTGAATGAGGCCCTGAATAATGAATATACTGGACATTATTTAATTAGAGGCTTGTATTTTAGCAATAAGGACCAAAACAACCCAAATCCATTAGCAGCTGCTTTCGATGATCTTGGTAAATTAAAAATATATTTGTATTCTGATAATGCTGATCCTACAGTTGATGCAATATGGAAAATTTATGAGAGTCAGGCATATATACTGTTAGATAATGCAATCGCTCGAGCAGGTAGTTGGTTGAATAAAAAATGGAGTGAAACTGTTTTATTCCCTCTCAGAAATGATATGGATAATCTTGAACACTTATCCTTACAAGATAAGGCATATACATATTTAATGAATTTTCTGCACGGTCCCGCTAAAGGTTTATTTTTCTTGTCAGAAACTGGTTTGACATCGCTTGAATTTGAAGGCCGTAAACTTCTTGTGCACAAATCTTTCATTGATTTAATTAATACTATTGTGAAACCTGATGATTTACTTAAACTACCCTTAGGTCAAAACGTTCGAGAAAAGGATGAAATTTTCAGCATCCAATCTAAACTGGAATCATTGACTACCCAACTTAATGCTATTCAAATCGTACCCTATACAGTGGAAGTAAGTAGTGGGCCCGCCACTATATCGAAAGGCGCTAAGATAATACCTATTGGAACTAGATTAAAATTACACTGCGGGTCTGATACTCAGGTTTTGGATAGTCTGAATTTTGCTGAGTCTGCTTCTTTTACGTGGAAAGCAGGTCAATGTCAGAATGTCAGTATTGATGTGAAATTCCCAAGCTTTATTGCCCGATATACGCTTATTGGTGATACTGCATGGACAGATTTTCTGGAATTATTCTCTGATGGTGAGGCAGAATTAGCAACAGATAAATTTCCGCATGAAACTGCATATAGTCTTCGTGCATTAGGTATCAAAAGCATTCTTGTACGTTATAAAGTTAGCGATAGAAGTACTTTAGTGTCAGCTTTTGATGAGTGGCATAGGCTTAAAAAAGAAATTGATAATCTTTTTGTTAGACAGAATACTTTATTGGAAAACACGCCATCCCAAAAGAGTGTTAATAATCAAGGCTGGTTGTCATTGTTACCTGTTACTATTTATGATGAATCCTCATCCAATTAGGAGTAAAGTGTGAGCTTTTATTTAAAGCAAATTATTAGCAAGTTAACACCATCTGCAAAAAAACATCTTGATATGGCTATCAATCTCGCTGTATCCAGACGTCATTATGAAGTTGATATCATTCACCTTATTTATGTGATCATTAGTAATGATGAAAACTTAATTGAACAGCTTGCAAAAGAAACATTATTAAATCCTCCGTCTATTATTAATGCTATAGAAAAGGAGTTCATGGAGTTACCACAAGGAGATGTAAATACACCAGTTTTTTCAGAGACTCTTGTTTCTTTTATTGAAAAGTCTTGGTTACATGCCACTACAAAATGGTCTTGCTCATCTCTTGATACACCAGCCTTATTTGCTACTGTATTGTATACAGAAAGAGAACTACTTCCAGAACATGTTTCTTATAGTTTAAATTGTCAAAAAAAAGTGGCTGAGAATATATTAAGACAATTTTGTGAGGCTAGTGCTATTACAACGCAAGATAATGCGTTTTCTTCAAATTCTATGCTTGAGCGATATACAATAAATCTTTCTACATCGGCTGAAGAAGGAAGGATCGATCCGGTAATTGGAAGAGACAATGAAATACGAAAACTAATAGACATTTTACTTCGTCGGCGTCAAAATAATCCCATATTGACAGGAGAGCCCGGGGTAGGAAAAACCTGTATTATTGAAGGCCTAGCGTTACGCATAAAAGAAGGAAAGGTTCCTGAAACACTCAGGAATGTAGAGGTACTTACTCTTGATTTAACTGCACTTCTGGCAGGAGCTAGCGCTAAAGGCGAATTTGAAAACCGACTTCAACATATTTTAAAGGAGATAGAAAAAAAAGCTAAAAGAATTGTTTTATTCATAGATGAAGCTCATATGTTAGTAGGAGCAGGCGGTCTGGCAGGACAGACTGATGCAGCAAATTTATTGAAACCAGCCCTTGCCCGAGGTACATTGCGTGTTATTGCTGCTACAACATGGAGTGAATATAAAAAATATTTCGAAAAAGATGCAGCGCTTGCTCGACGCTTTCAAATTATTAGGGTTAGCGAGCCTGATGTGAATGCTGCCTCTGCAATGTTACGCGCCCTTGTACCTGCATTTATTAACCACCATAATGTTGATATTACTGAAGGTGCAATCAAGGCGGCGACTAACCTATCAAATAGATATATCTCAGGTCGAAAACTTCCTGATAAAGCTGTAAGTCTTTTGGATACAGCATGTTCTCATGTTTCTTTATCACAAACTCACATACCTAAAGAAATAGAATATATTGAAGCTAATATTAAAAGAGATATGACTGAATTATCTGCACTGGAAAACAATGATGTTTTACGGAAAAATCAGCTAAATAAAAATATAAATTTTTTTAATGATAGATTATTATTACTTAATTCAATATGGAAACATCAATTAGATCTGGTTAATAAAATAAAAGAATGCCAAGATTATGATGAAATACATGCACTTAGAATGGAACTAAAAAAATCTCATCGGGATGTTGCACCAATGGTTTTTGAACGTGTTGATGAGACTTGTATTGCGGATGTTGTTTCTGAGTGGACAGGTATTCCTTTAGGTACTTTTTTAGAAACGGAAAAAGAAAAAAGCAAAGCATTACTTTCTCGCTTACAACAACGCATTATTGGTCAAGATTACGCTCTGTCAGTCATATCTTCTCAAATAGAAATCTGTCAGGCAAATCTTCATGATCCACATAAGCCAACAGGGATTTATTTATTTGCAGGACCATCTGGTATCGGCAAAACAGAAACTGCACATGCTTTAGCTGAACTTGTTTATGGGGGGAGTAACAATCTTATTACAATTAACATGTCGGAATTCCAGGAAGCACATTCATTGTCAGGTCTTAAAGGGGCTCCGCCAGGCTATGTAGGATTTGGTCATGGAGGAATTCTGACTGAGGGAGTTAAGCGTAATCCTTTTTGTGTTATTTTGCTAGATGAAATTGAAAAGGCTCATCCTGATGTTATTGAACTTTTTTACCAAGTGTTTGATAAGGGGACTATGGAAGACGGTGAAGGGCAGTTAATCAATTTCAGGAACACTCTTATTATTATGACATCAAATTTAGCTGCCTCTCAATTAAACGATCTCTGGATATCAGGTGATAAAAGCATAAGCAATATTTTAAGTGTAATTCGTCCTATTTATGATGATTTTTTTCAGTCTGCATTCATGGGGCGCGTGAATTTGATTCCTTTTTTACCTCTATCACAGGACTCTTTAAAACGTATAACTAAAATGAAAATTGAAAAGATTTGTCAGCGTGTATCAGATGCTACTGATCATAAAATTATAGTTAAGTATAAAAAATCCCTTATAACTTGGATCCTGGGAAATTGTAAGTACATTCAGAGTGGAGCTAGAGAAATAGATATGATTTTGAATCATAACGTCCTTCCTCTACTGGCAAAACATATATGCAATAATGACGTTAATAACTTTACTGGTTGTTTGAACTTGTTTATTAAAAATAATACCATTGTTGTTGAATTCAGCTCTGATGGAGAGTAACTATTGTGAGTTGTATTACGCATCTTATATCTATGGATGAGATTGATATAAATATCAATGATCCAAGAAATAATGGTGATTTTCTTATTCTTAGCCATACTATAGATAACTATCATGCTTACTTAAATGATGGAGTATATTGGCTCACGTTAGAAAAGAGGTGTTTTTCTTTAATAAAGCAATTGGGGTATGACTTACAAACCGGAGTTTGGTTATGTTTGATAGAGACAAAATTGCATGGTTGGGATGGGCTTGCTTTCTCTTCTCTCTTATTTTCAAAATTTCTTGCTAAAGAAGACCCACAGTGCTGGCCTGGTACAGACTTTGCCCATATTCGTCATCAAATAGTAGACTGGTATAGCAATAATGTTTTTCCTGCCATAGATGAACTCAAAAGAACTGACTTACGAAGCTCTACTCGCGCTGTAATGATCAAGTTTCTGGAAATTTTTCTTCAGCAACCCGTCGTGTTAGAATCAATAAAATGCGCTGAGTTCAAGAAGTTTTTGAGCAGTATGAAGTTACCTGAAAATGACAATGGTGATTGTCAGTACAATACGCATAAAGATGATTGTTCTGAAAAAAATAATAAAGAAAAATTACAGGGGGGCTTATCATGCGGCCATAAAAAAAATAGCTTCCTTGTTCCAGTAATGTTTTTTTTTGCGGGTATTACAATGACCTGTGCGGTTAATTTTATTAATAAGCCTAATTCCGCATGGCGATTAGATACAATGCTGCCGGGAAATATTTTTTCTTCATATGTATTGGGGGAGTGTAGTGATAATATTGATGATGATTCATGGATAAAGTTAAAAGGACAGATTGATGATTTTGAATTTAGAATTAAGGATGTTGAAAATAAAGGTGGCTACCTTACCCTATCCGAGATAAAAACACTCGTACACCAGATGCAAATTGGAATGTTACAAAGTGAAAAGCCATTGTTATCTCAATTGAATAGCATTCATAAAAAAATAATAAATGGTGAGGAGATAGAACCGTTAAGTTTAGAGATTGTTACCAATCGTGTAAAAAAAGTAAACTGTACACTAGCTAGCATACATGCTGAATTAGATTATTAATAGTTGGTTATACCTTGTAAATAACTTCCATACACGACTTTGAGCTGGCCCCCTGATATACCAATCAGTAGATGTATCTTAAAATAAGAGATAGGTTTGGATATATGTCTAACACTAGTTCTGATTTTGAGATAGCTGGCGTTTTATTAGGAAAAGAAGTGCGTAAACGTAAAACACCTCAGGAAAAAATCGCAATTAGTTAACAGACTATGGAGCCTGGCATTACGGTGTCCCATGTGGCGCGATTGCATGGTATTCAGTCCAGTCTGTTGTTTAAGTGGAAAAAACAATATCTGGAAGGAAATCTCACTGCTGTTGCTGCCGAAGAGGATGTCATTCCTGTCTCAGACCTGGCTGCCGCTATAAAACAAATAAAAGAGTTACAGCGCTTACTGGGTAAGAAAACCATGGAAGTTGAGATCCTCAAAGAAGCGGTGGAGTATGGTCAGTTGCGAAAATGGATAGCGCATGCGCCTTTGTTGCCAATGAACAAGGAATAACTCGAGTAAGCCGTATTCTGGGCGTGTAGCGTGCGCAACTGGCGCAACGGATGAAAACATCTGGTAATAAGCCGAATAAATATCGTCGCAGATGTGATGAGGCTGCAGATGCGGAAGTGTTGGCACGCATCCTTGATATCATCAGCGATATGCCGACATATGGCTATTGTCGTGTCTGAACCATTCACAGATGACAGTCCCGTAACGAAGGACTGCTGTTCGCGAATGCAAAGTACGTTTATCGGATAATGAGCGAGAATAATCTGTTGTTGTTACATGGCAAACTTTCACGACCGCAGCGGGAACATAAAGAGCGAATTTGATTTTTCAATTTTTTATACAGGAGGGGGAAGGGAGGGGGGGTACTAATCTATTTAATATGTCAAGGGAAAGCGACATGAGTCATTTTGTTTTAGTATGATTCATTTTTTGTATAATAATTGTTGTCTTTGATTTTTTATCTCGGAGGTATGAATATATTCTTCATTCTCAGTGCTTTTTTGTTTATATTTGCTCAAAATTATTATGGTTTATTTAGGGGGTTGAATGGTTAGTTATAGTGGGATTGTTTTCATCTGGTATCCTTCGGGAGGAAATGTAGGTCATGCTTCATTACAAATTGGTTCTGTATATTCCCATGAAAACTATGTAAGTTGGTGGCCCGATAGTACAGCGAAACCCTTTCGTAAGGAGAGGGCCAGACAAACTTGGTTTTACACCAATGATAATTTTGTTAAAGAAACTCATTCAACATTGCCAGATGATATTAGAGATGAGGAGGGGGAAGCTCATGTCAAGTATATGATAAAAAAAGATTATTTTAATGAATTAGCCATGCTTGAAGAGTGGTGTAGAATTAAAAATAAGCCGAATGCTCATTATATGTTATTACATAAAAACTGTTCGCATATTGTGGCCAGAGTATTGAATGCCGGTTGTATTCGACAAAATAACGGATTTGCAAGGTTATCCAAAAGTTGCAATATTACAAAACCTCGTGATATCGCATCGCAACTTAATACATTAGCTTCATTGGGAGCAGTAACAAAACACGTCAATAATAATTGCCCGAAGCGTATTCATAGATTAGGATACGTTCTTTTGGGTATGCGTTAAACTATTTATTTAATTGCAAATAACAATTAAATATCGGCATCAAACCATTGCCTTTGGCGACGGTTATTTTTGTGTCCACCCCCAGCCAGACTGGGGGTGAGAAGACTTTCAGCGGTGATACTACCAATTAGTTGAGTTAGGGGTATCATGCTCGCTTTTAAGGTTCTTTGAACCTACCCTTGTAATATGGAGACTGCTCTAAGCGAGCTTCTGGTTTTCAAATTGTTCCGGATTGAGACCGCCACACTAACTGTGCCGTCGCCAGCGATTGTAATCACATTCGATATAATTAAACACCGTTGCCCGCATTATTTCCCGGCTGATAAAGTGTTCTCCATGGAGACATTCCACTTTCAGTGAATGAAAGAAGCTTTCCACGCAGGCATTATTATAGCAGCAGCCCTTTGCGTTCATACGGCCACGCAGATTATGCCGCTTCAGCAGTGCCTGATAATCTGCTGAACAGAACTGGCTTCCATGGTCCGAGTGAACGATAACGTTCCGGAGGCTCTTACGACGCCACAGCGCCATCTGCAGTGCATCGCAGGCCAGTTGCGCCGTCATACGTGGCGACATGGACCAGCCAATAACGGAACGTGAACAGAGGTCAATGACCACTGCCAGGTACAGCCAGCCTCATCTGTACGTAAGTACGTGATGTCTCCCGCCCACTTCTGGTTCGGACCACTGGCGTAAAAATCCTGCTCCAGCAGATTTTCTGACACAGGCAAGCCATGTGCGCGGTAACTGACCTGACTGAACTTCCGGGAGGCCTTTGCCCTCAGCCCCTGACGGTGCAGGCTTGCCGCCACGGTTTTTACGTTAAAGTGGTAACCCTGAGCACGCAGTTCATCCGTAAGGCGTGGTGTACCGTAACGCTGTTTTGACCGGGTAAAGGCCGCGTGGACAACGCTGTCGCAGTGCTGGCGGAACTGCTGACGAAGGCTTATCCTTGCCCGCTGCTGACACCACGTATACCAGCCGCTGCGGGCCACCCGGAGCACGCGGCACATTGCCTTGATGCTGAACTCAGCCTGATGTTTTTCAATAAAGACATACTTCATTTCAGGCGCTTCGCAAAGTATGTCGCGCCTTTTGGAGGATAGCCAGTTCCTCTGCCTGCTCCGCCAGTTGCCGCTTCAGGCGGGCATTTTCAGCGGCCAGTTCACTTTCACGCTCAGACGAGGTCATCTGTTGCTGCAGTTAACTGCGCCACGCATAGAGCTGAGATTCATACAGGCTGAGTTCACGGGTAGCGGCAGCAACACCGATGCGTTCAGTAAGCTTCAGGGCTTCACTGCGAAACTCAGGCGAATGCTGTTTACGGGTTTTTTTACTGGTTGAGACTGTTTTTGTCATGTGAGTCACCTCTGACTGAGAGTTTACCTACTTAGCCGCGTATCCACTATTGCTGGGTAAGATCAAGGTGCATGTGGCATAAGGCGCGGACAGTGGTATCGCTTAGTTTTTCAATTTCCTATACGTGAACAACACAGATGCTCCAATGAAAAAATAAATTTCAGCGCAGAGTTTAAAAGCCAGTCTGCTCAACTGGTTGTTGATCAGAATTACACGGTGGCAGATGCTACCTTACAGGACAAATTGAATTAAGGTATGCTAACCAGAAAATGTTCAGCACAGGTTAAAAATCAAACTTGTAATTTATGTCATTTGCTAATCATGAGATGGTGATTGCTTAATTAACTCTGATATTCTCTTTTCATAAACCATATGTTACATCTTGTTACCTTTGAGAAATTTATCTAAACAACCGAAAAGGTCAGTTATGAAAAAAAAACATTACACTTATTTAGATATAAAATTGAAAGTGGCATCCAGTTTTGTATGGGCAGGACATATGTCAGCTATTGAAACAGCGGCAAGAAAAGGTCGATTTGCGGTAAGTTTTCGGGCTGCAGGGGAATATACTCTGGAAGCCATCGCAAAAGGAGCGGCGGCTAAGGGACATAATATTCTCGAAAAAACCATTAAACCAAGCTCAATAGAAAAAGTTTATGGTGAAATGGCAAAAGAAAAATGGAATATGCTGAAGCAGGCAGGTTTGACCGGTTATGTTGGTCATTGGGAACGTAATGAGTTGAAAGGTATTTATATGTCTTCTTGTCATTCATTAGATAATTTTGCACAATACCATATATACCCAATTGATATGAGAACTCAAGCTACTCTGGATAAGAGCATAGACTCCTTACGTCTTTCTAAGAACTGGGAGGTGCAGCTCTTTACTGGTGACTATGATACACATGATATGATCACATTTCGTGGTGCCGGTCGTCCACGCTCAGTACTAGTTAATTCGATGGAAGAAAAAATGATTATTAACGCCATCAACATGGAGGTTTCAAAAATTGATCCGCATCGTCCTTTCAACTCTGTCGAATATAATGTTGTACGTCATGGGCCACAGGTGAATTTTTCTTCTTATATGTTAGCCCACGAATCCCAAAATGTTGTTGACAATAATGGATTTCTTGGCTCAGTTGCTCGCCCTGGAGAGTTTCCCATTGCCATGTGTGATCGTGGAACATGGCAAATTATTTATAATCTATGGGAATTAACTGATTTTTATAATTCCATCGGCGCTAGAATTAAAGAGACCTGGATAGAAAATGGAGAAAGAGTATTTCAAGAGACATCAAATGGAATGGTTAGGCTGGGAAGACGCAAATGTACAATTACATACTAATTAAAAAATTTAATTTTGAGTGCGTAAGTTGTATAATTGATGAAAGCATCCGGTAAATTTGTCACAGACGTGAGGAGGCTGCGGATACGGAATAGACTGAGCCCTTGAAACACCATGCAATGGATGTATCTTAAAATAAGAGGTAGGTTTGGATATATGTCTAACACTAGTTCTAATTTTGAGATGACTGGAGCTTTACTGCGGCAGGCAGGAGCTTCATAAACATAAAACTCCTCAGAAAAAATTGCCATACAATATTGAATTAGAGTATAAATACATGGATTTGATATTTAAATACAAGCAAGCGACTTTTATTCGGGCACAACAAATCGATAGAAACTTCCATAGCGGTTTATGTTTTGTAATGTGTATTGACTATATATACAATAAAAGACACAATCTTCCTTGTGATTTTTTATATTTTTATAAAACCTGGCAGTTTACTTCAAGACATCGGGCGTTGTTATATTTATATCAGAGCGGAAAATATTCTGGGGATCCTTATTTAATGAAAAATGGCAAATTGACACTGAAACATTTAAAGAAAGCAGAACATCCAATAGAAATATATCTTTTAAATCAGGGGTGTTACATTATAAACATTTCACTAGATCAAGGAACTAAAGCTCATGCAGTAGCTTATATAAAAAAAATAGGGGAGACTTTATTTTTTGACCCTAATCATGGAGAGTACAATATAAAAAACAAATTAAATTTATTGGACTTTCTTAAGAGAGAGTACAGTACAAGAGTAGATTATATATCTATTTATCAAGTGACCGAGCCTGTTTACCATTCCGTGTAAATGCTTTTTTTAAAAGTGACCGTCAAGGCGGTCACCAAACTCGATAATAAAGCGGCTCATTGCCATTCGCCAGTTACTCTGCGGCATTGTCCATTTCTGTGACGCGTCCTGGATTGCCTGCCACACCACTTTTTACTGGCCCGTCCTTCGGGAACACCTTATGTTTTCTGATGTCATGCCGGATCACACTGTTTAGCGACTCGATGGTGTTCGTGGGTAAGCAATGAGATGATCTTCCCCTGAGGGATCCACAGAAAATTTAGTAAACCATTATCATGTTGGTATACCGTTCCTGTAGAACTTTCAACCCTGCGTCAAGTGACAGTGTGTTTAGTATGAGTGGAGAATGTCGAATCACATTCTCCGCCAGTTTTAACAACGAGATGACTCGCCTGTGATTCACTGTTTTTGCCTGATATTTATGATGTATCCCTTTGTTTTCCAGGCTGAAACCACTTAACCACATAATGATACTGGCTAACGTTGCGATCAGACTGAATACCGTGACCCGCCCGGCTGAATGACTGACATCAAACCGTAGTCCAAATCCCCAGCGAGGATTTTTTCCTCCCTGAAATTTTGCTCAATTGTAAGCGTAAAGCCAATGCCGTCTGTAACTCCTGATCCTTGCAGACTAAATTAGAGCTCTTTCTAAATTAGACGGAGTTCTATTGATGGATAAACCTACAGACTGGTGCTCTGGGACCCGCCGGATATTTTCTAATGAATTTAAGCTTCATATGGTTGAACTGGCTTCGAAACCAAATGCCAATGTCGCAGAACTGGCCCGGGAACATGGCGTTGATAACAACCTGATTTTTTAATGGCTACGCCTCTGGCAAAGAGAAGGACGTATTTCTCGTAGAATCCCTCCAACTATTGTAGGTCCTACAGTATCACAATCTTTTCCGGCCTCTCCGACTCTGTTTCCAGTGGAACTTATCGACACCCCGCGCTGTGTTACAGATGCTCCTGCTCCGGAGGCATTATCAGTTGCTTGTGCGGCTTCCTGCCATGTGGAATTCCATTACGGTAAAATAACACTGGAAAATCCTTCACCAGAGCTGCTCACGGTGTTGATCCTTGAACTGAGCGGGAGGGGAAGATGATCTCACTCCCGTCAGATAGCCGCATCTGGCTCGTTGCCGGCGTTACCGATATGCGTAAATCCTTCAACGGTCTGGGAGAACAGATACAGCATGTACTGGATAAGAACCCCTTCTCCGGTCACCTGTTCATCTTCCGTGGCCGACGGGATGACATGATTAAGATCCTCTGGGCTGATGCTGATGGTCTGTGCCTGTTCACCAAACGCCTGGAGGAAGGCCAGTTTATCTGGCCTGCGGTGCGTGACGGTAAGATACCCATTACCCGCTCGCAGCTGGCAATGCTCCTCGATAAGCTGGACTGGCGTCAGCCAAAAACATCCCGCCTTAACGCACTGACAATGTTGTAAAAAACGCCGGACCGGATTATAAAAACGGCCATGAGTCAGAAATACCTCATTCGCATCGCTGAGCTGGAAAGGCTGCTCTCTGAGCAGGCTGAAGCCCTCCGTCAGAAAGACCAGCAACTGAGTCTGGTTGAAGAGACGGAGGCCTTCCTGCGCTCTGCACTGGCACGTGCCGAAGAAAAGATCGAAGAAGATGAGCGAGAAATAGAGCATCTGCGGGCTCAGATAGAAAAACTGCGTCGTGAGGTTGAACAGGCTGAAGCCCTGCTGAAACAACGCGAACAGGAAAGCGATCGTTACAGTGGGCGTGAGGATGACCCGCTGGTTCCCCGCCAGTTGCGACAGTCGCGCCATCGTCGTCCGTTACCGGCACATCTCCCCCGTGAAATATACCGCCTGGAGCCTGAAG